>ENA-ORSJ01000156-ORSJ01000156.1-human-gut-metagenome-genome-assembly--contig:-NODE-156-length-80079-cov-11.985229_pt1 | contig 80079 bp, 69 predicted proteins | sample MGYA00242191_ERZ509158 | MGnify/ENA primary metagenome ERZ509158 (study PRJEB26280, sample SAMEA2338623) | human gut metagenome | biome: human gut; feature: human-associated habitat; material: faeces...
GTGCAAAATTACACGGTTTATGCGAACTGACCAAATTTTTCAGGAAGAAATTTTTTAGAAAATTTTCGGAGGCTAAGCCGAAAATTATGCTATGCGCCTTATTCTCACGGCTTTAAGGCACATAAAAAAAATTACCCGAAAGCGCCTTTCTTGTTCCTACTAAAGGCGGATTGGTGCAATGGCCTTATTTATTCCGCATTGAGCATACGTGCCAATACAAACAAATAATCTGACAAGCGGTTCAAAAACGAATAAGCGCCGCCAATGTCCGTGCCGCTCGTTTCTCCCATAACCTGTACCCAGGTACGCTCAAGTCTTCGGCATACCGTCCGGCATACATGAGCCTGCGCAGCGGACAGATTCCCCCCGGGCAGCACAAAATGATGCAACTCAGGCAACTCCCCGGTCATACCGTCAATCCAATGCTCAAGCCGCAATGTAGCCGCAGTCAGTATGCCATCATCATGTTGGGTCTGCAACACATGCCCCAACTCAAAAAGCATCCGCTGACAATCCTGCAACTGTTCCCGGATTTCGGGAGAACCGTTCAACCGGGCAGCCAACAGTCCTATATGCGCGTTCAATTCATCAATATCTCCAAATACGGCTATCCATGCCGCATCTTTCCTCACCCGCCCCTTGCCGGGACAATCGGTCATTCCACCGTCTCCCCGGCGGGTATAAATAAGTTTGGACTGTTTCATTCCTTTATAATATACATCGATGACTTCAAAAACAAACCTTGTACGACTGTTTATTATACTGACGGTTGAAAAACACCACTCCTACATCATATAAATCAAAGGTAACAACCGAAAGCGGATGGCGCTCAATATTTTTCCACAAGCGCAAAGCACTTCGTGAACGATGTATGTCAAACACTACCGCCACCGAAGGTTCGGCCACTGTTGCTGCCATTTTCTCAAACCTGTTCAGATCAAGTGTTTTTGCCTCCCACATCCAAAAGTCGACCAAAGGTTGCTGCAACTGCAAATTATCAGGCCATACAGCTGTCTGTTCCGACCAATCGATACGCTTGGCTCTGCGACATCCGGCTGAGGCATAGCAGGCCGGCGCATCAAGTTGCTGCCCGCATACCCAAATACGCTGGGGCTGCACCTCGTTGGCCAGGCGCAACATCAGACGGTCGGTTTTGGTCTGCCAGAAACTGCGTCCGCGCCCTACCGTATGCTGCAACTCTTCGTATGCATAAAAAGTTTCCGTTTCAAAAAACACCTGCTTAATCAAATTATAAGCATACGGCGAATGCACGCCATAGCCCCGCCGATGACGCACCCGGCAGCACCACACAAAAGCATGCATGCATGTTTCAGCAATACTGTTCATGGCGTTATTGATTCGGTTTCCGTACAATCGTCCGTCAAACTGTCGGGAATACGCTCCTTGGGCATCAGCCCTTTTTCGCGCCACCGTTCCAACTGACTGACTATATTGTCACGTCCCTGACACAACTGCCTGCGCGACTGCTCGTAAGTTGCTGAAAGCCGCTCTATCTGCTCTCCCACTTTAACAAAATTACCGGCAAACAGCGTAAATTTCTTGTACAGCCGTTCAGCTGAATTATAAATGTCCTTCACACCGGCTTCACGCAACTGTGTCTGCCACAAGTTATAAGCCAACTGCAAAGCCATCAGCAAATTGGTAGGATTCAATACAATCACATGCTCGCGGTAGGCATCGGTGGTCAGTGTCGGGTCGGCATTCACGGCCGCCACATAAGCGGATTCGTTGGGAATGAACATCAGCACATAACCGATGCTGCCTTCCACAACCCGGCTGTAATCCTTACGGCTCAATTCGCGTACGTGAGCCCTCACCGAGCGCAGATGCTCCTTGAGTTGTGCTTCCGCTTCCAGTTTATCCGTTGTTCCGGCATAGCGCGTAAAGGCAGTGAGTGACACTTTCGAGTCAATAATCACATTACGTCCTTCGGGCAGATGTACAACCACGTCAGGTATGAGCATACTGCCGTCTTCGTTGCGTGTATGCACCTGCAGTTCAAAATCACGGCCTTCCGTCAGTCCCGAAGCCTCCAGGATATTACGCAACACGGCTTCGCCCCAATCTCCCTGCCGTTTGGAATCGGTTGTCATGGCCTTGGCCAGGGCCTCGGCCTTGCGCCCGAGTGTCATGGTCTCCTTAAACAAATCCTCCACCTGCTGCTTCATTGAAGCATTGGTTTCCGTAAACTGCAGTCGGAAGCGCGAGAGGTCTTTTTCCAAAGGCGAGAGCAGCGTTTCGAGTTGCTCCATGTGTGCCTGCCGCAACCGGCTGCTTTGTGAAGCCAACATTTCGGCACTGATAGCCCGCAACTCATGACGCAACGCCTCGGCATTGGCCCGTTCGGAATTTTCACGCCGGGTCATTTCCTCACGCATACGGGCCTCTACCGCTGCCTCATGGCGCGACATCTGGCCCCGGCAGTACAGCCACATGGCTACACCTCCCAGCATCATCCCCAACAACAAAAATAATATTTCCTGCATAGCAATCCTTCTTCAAAAAAATGCATGAAGCCTGTATCATAGCTTACAAGGCCTCATGCAAAGTTATTCAAAATAACCGGAACCGTCGAAAAAAACGAAGAGATTACATCCCCGTCATCTTTTTTACCTCTTCAGCCCATCGTCTGTATCCTTCTGTTGAAAGATGAATATAGTCGCCCGTGTAATAATCGCTCCGGGCTTTCCCATCTTCGGTCAAGAACCAAGCAGAAGGATTCACATATCTGGCGCGGCCGAATTCATGTTTCTGCAAGAGTTTATGAACCGCATTCGCCTGCATCCTCAGCCGGCTCTCCGCATCCTTGCCGGCCGGCAGGAGGCCAAGCACCCAAATACGTGCCTGCGGGAACTGCCTTTCCGCCTCTTCCGTTACCTTTATGATGCCTTCAGCCACGTCTTCCGGCTCGTCTTATCCTCCAATCAGGTTGTTCACCCCGATAGCTATCACTACATTTTCCGGCCGGCAAACGTTATAATCATCATGCTGCAACCGCCAGAGCAAATGTTGCGTACCGTCACCGGATATTCCGGCCGTTTCCCACGCCGTACTATCCATGACCTCCAGCCCGGGCTTATAGGTTACCGCCGCGCGCCGGCCGCCCCATCCTTGCGAAATCGAATTACCCAGCCACAACAGTTTCAAGTGCCGCCCTTTGAGCGTCTGCCGGATATCCTCAGCCTGAGCATGCCACTCCGTCCCCGGTTTCCATCCTGCTCCCTCGCGATATTCATTGCCCGGCACGGCATGCGTACACTCATTGACATATAGTCCGGTAGCCCTCAAAATGAAATCAACAATAGTCCTCGGATTAGCCAGCGAATGAGGATGATGGCCTATGCCCGGCTTATGAACGACCTTTATCTGTCCGCCATATTTTTGCATGGCCGTAACAAACGGCGTCGTATTTTCATCAACCGGAACTACCGTATCCGCATCGCCCACCACGTGCAGACAGGGAATCTTAGCCCGCGCAATCACCTTTGCCCTGTCCAGCGGATTCCGCGACCATGCCCTGGCCTCCTCTTCATCAGCAAAACCATAGGCCGACAGCATACGTTTTGTATCATCGGCTGATTCCTGCCCCTTTCCGCACCCCATGGGCCAGCTCTTTATGTCCATTACCGGCGCATCGGCATATATACACGCCACCTTATTCGGATTTTCTGCCGCCCAATTATAAACAATCAGCCCTCCGCGGCTCATCCCTTCCAACACGACCTGACGCCGGAAACCCTGTTCCACCATCATTTTATAAAACCGGTTCCAGCGCTTTACGGCTTCAGGACTACCATACATGTCGGCCACGTCACAATACATAATATGAAAACCATGTTCCAGCAATGCGATATCCGTTTGCGGTTCATGCCCCCAGAAACGTGCCCGGATGACCCACGGTTTTCCGGGAGCCTCACCATAAGGCTTTACAATCTTGCAGTTTACGCCTTCAAACCGGAAATCATATCCGCAATAACCATGAAAATTAAATGTTGCAGCATCTTTCAGAAAAGGCATATCCTGCGTGTGGCATGTCGCATACGCCTGTTTGAGATAAGCCCCAATGACCTGCGCCATCCGTCCGGCTCCAATAGCTGACGGATGCAGGCGGTCGGGCATAAGATGCGGTTCCCAGTTATCTCCGAATAGGCTGTAAAGATTCAGTATTTCCAAACCGTTCTTCCAGGCTATCTGCTCCACCGCAGGCCGTACCGACTGACTGATGCGAAGCGGACTGATTGACGTTTCGTCGGTCAGGAAGCAGCGCACCGGAACCAGCAGAATAATTCTCGGGTGCGAATCCAGATTCCTGAACTGTTCTATCAGTTTCTGATAATCCGCTTCAAACTCATGATGAAACCGCCAGTTCTGCGGTTTCGTATCATTCGTACCCAACTTAATCAATACTATATCCGGCTGAAAATCCAAGGCCTGCCGGTATGCCGGTGTAGCGGTATAAGGATAATCGCCTTTTGAAAGCAATGTCGTCCCCGACACACCGTAATTGCGCACCTCATACTCTCCGCCCAAATAAGCCTGAAGCTGCGCCGGGTAGCTGTTTTGTTCCCGATTGAGGATATTTGCTCCATACGTAATGCTGTTGCCTACACAAGCCACCTTAATCACTTTGGCCGCAACCGTTACATGAGTCATTAACAAAAGCGCCCAAATAAGATTCAAAATTCTCATAATCAACGAATTCAAAAAATACAGGTAAATAACTTCATGCTTTTTATCCGAGCAGAAGGATTCCGCCACTATTCATCCAAATAAGGGCGTATCACCTCTGCCCACCGGCGATAGCCTGCCCCCAACAGATGCAGGCCATCGTTGGTATAACGGATGTCCAGCTCCTGTGTGTCAGGGTCAACCATCGGCGTATAAAGGTCTATATATGTTACTCCCAACCGGAGGGCCAATGCCTTATAGCGCCGGTTCAGTTCAACCACATCCGTCTTACGGGCCTTATGGGCAGGAAAGGCCGTAAAGGCCGTATTTACGGGTAACACACTTTGTAAATACAATCGTGTAGAAGGCGAATCCGACTTTATGCGTTTCACGATCATTTTCACATGCAGCTCCACGACATCCAAATCAATACCGGCTGCCAGATCGTTGATTCCAATCATCAGGAAAACTTTAGCCGGATGCCCCTGCACAATAGACCCCAAACGGTCATACACTCCCATTGATGTGTCGCCACTGATACCCCGGTTACGCACATCCGTCCGGCCCAGCAGTTCGTTCCACTCACAACCGTCCGTAATGCTGTTTCCCAAAAACACGATGTCTCCAGGACTTACCGGCAACATCTCAAACAGACTGACACGCTGATAGTAATAAGCCGAATAAGATTGTTGCGCCCAAGTCATGACGCCCCACAATAACAGCAACCCGGTTAGCCAGAATCTTTTCATGAAAATAAATCGGAAAAGCCTCTGCATGCCTCATTCCACATTCTTTCCCATGCGGTAAGCCTCGGCCAAAGCCGCATGACCTTCAACCTCACCGCGCTCGGTCACCCCGTCAGCCAGTATCACGCCAGCCAGCCGGGTCTGTTCAAAACAGGCCACCCAGCCGCGTACAGCCGTTTCGGCCCCTTCTACTACGGCATGCCCGGTTTCGGCTGCCGAAGCCAGCAAATACACATCGCGGAAACGGTAGTCGGAAGCAAAGAGCGAATTGGCCCGGTCGATCATGGTTTTCATCTGTCCGCTGATACTGTAATAATACACCGGCGTAGCCCACACAATGACATCGGCCTGCCCCATCAGGCGAGTAATCTCCACCGCATCATCGTGTATGACACATTGTCCCGTCTGCTGACAGGCCAGACACCCCCGGCAAAAGGCAATCCGGCGGTCAGCCAGATTGATTTTTTCCACCCGGTGGCCGGCCTCACCGGCTCCCCGGGCAAACTCGTCGGCCAGGCGGTCGGAATTGCCGCCCCGGCGCGGACTGGTAGAAATAATGAGAATTTGTTTTTTCATGGTCATAAATGATGGTTGTTTCAAAAAAAATCAGAAAAGCCGGATATGACGGGCATACACTTCGTTTCCCTTTCGGATGGCCAGCACATACACTCCCGGAGCCAGTTTCGGCAACTGCGTAGTGCAGGTTTTCCCCTTATGCAAAGCAGGGTACGTCTGGCGCCACATCGTCTGTCCGGCAGCCGAATACAAGGTCAGCACAGCTTTTTCGGCAGCAAACGGCGCTGTCCATTCCACCGTCCGTCCGCGGGCCACTACCTGCCAGCTGTTGCTGACGGCGGCTGTCACCTGCCCGATACCTTCGGGAATGCTGCCGCTGACGTCAATTTCATTGATACGCACAAAGGGCCCGTCGGTAGCCCGGCCGCTACGTACCACCAGCTTGAAATAGCGCATCTGTGCCGAACGGGTTAGTGAAAAACGGAACGATTCCTCGTCAGGTGCCTCGTCGGTAGAATACACCAGTGTCCAGTTTTCATTGTCCAGGCTGCCATACACATCAAAAGCCTGAATATAACGGTTGGAACCTCCGCTCATGGTTATCCGGAAAGCCGAAATGTCATACACCTGCTTCATGTCAATGACAAACGTATGCGGATAAGCTGCCGTCGAACTGGTCCAGCGTGAATGCCAGTATGTATCGTTATTACCGTCAATCACCCATTTGGCCAGTCCGTTTCCGTTGGGCTCGCCGGCCGTTTCCTCGCTCGAAAAGCTCAGCACTTCCCAACCGGACTTGTTCAGCAGATTCTGCTCAAACGCTTCATCCTGCCGGATGCGTTCCTGCTCGTTGGCCACGCCCTGGTCCACCCGCTGCAGGAGCGGCTCCAGTGCAATCGTGTCCACCGGCGTATGCTGCGCATTGAGCGGCACCATGCTCTCGCGCATATCGGTAGGCAGATAACCTCCGTTGCGCATGAAAAAAGCCCCCGTTTCCTTGTCCGAGGCGCCTTGTCCCCAGTCGTTGCGCGCTCCCTCGGCCACGCCGCCGTCGGTATGCGAAAAACTTACCTGATTAAAATGATACCATTTGCCGTCATACCGGCTGCGGGCATAACCGTTGCGATAGTAAGCCTCACGCACGGCCTGCCCTGTCGGGAAATTATAATTTTCGAGAAACGAGTACCAGCTGTTGAAATACTTGCTGCTGTTGGGCAGACGCACGGTTGAGATATATTGCCAGCCGCGCCCGTCAAGAGCATTATACCAGGCAGACACCAGACGGTTTTCCTGCTGCCGCACTTGCTCCACGCCGTTTTCCACTACCGTATAGGTTGCTATTTCGGGGCGGCAATTGGTCAGGAACTGCACGTAGCGGCCGCACTCCCACTGATGCCCGTGAACAAAAGTCTGTATGCCTGTTCCCTCCCCGCCAAACCGCTTGACGGTGGTATAGTCGGCCCAGTCCACAGCCCCAGCACGCAAATATTCGGGCAGGTTGGGGTCTTCCTCCGTATTACCGTCGTCCCACATCGAAAAGAGGACTTCATGGAGCGACTTGTCCTGCTCGTCGTATCCGTTCATCTGAATGCCCATATAGCCGCTCAACACGCCCAGCGACATGACATACGTACCTATCACGTCGGCCGAGGCCGGCAGCATCACCTCCTGGTAACACCAATCGTAGGCATCGCCCGTGGGAGCGCCCGACTGCGTGGAGCGCCAGTCATACAGATGCACGGACGGCGAAGTCAGGTATGAAGCCACATAACTTTTCTGCTCTGCGGTCGAAGCAAACAGGAAGCGGTCAATATTGCGTATATTCTGACATCCGTTCAGACACTCCAACTGATAGCGATAATATCCCATTGCCGGAACGTTGAATCCGGAAAGCATAACGGTATCGGGGCGCCCCGTACCCACCGTAGTCAGATAGGCACAGCCCAGCGGCTCCGACAAATCCTGCGGATTCCATATCGTCACCTTAAAATTAACCTGCTGACCCAATGCCGCCGTCATCACCATACGCGTATCCACCACGGCCTGAGGGTGCCAGAAGTAATATACCGCCATGGCTTCGGTCGAGGTCCAGTTGGTCAGCTGGCGTTCAAAAGTAGGCAGATTGTTGGCGTCGCGCGGAGCTTCGGGAATCGTAATGCCTCCCACCCCGGGCTTGCCGTCTCTCGACTCCACATATCCCTGTGCTGCCGAAGCCGCCGAAGCCACGGCAGAATATGTCTGTGCAGTCAGTACCACCTGCAGGGAATCCGCATACACATGCTGTCCGTTATTCATAAATCCCACAACCCGATAGGTTGCCGGAACATTTACCTTAACCGACAATTCGCGCACGCTGCCGCCGGGTATGTCCAGATAACTTTTTCCCCCATTGGTTGACACCTGCCATTGATAGGCTGCGTACCCGGTGGGAGCCGTCAGGGTTAATGTATGTCCTCGTTCCACTTCCTGCAAAGCGATAGCCCGTACACTCAGCGGCATACACAGGGCCAGTCCGCCACATAACCATTTCAGTAAATGTTTCATTGCTTATCTTGATTTTCGGTTAATTATTATTCTCTCTACGTTTCTACTGTCAAAGATTCAGCCACAACGCTAATCCTAAGTTTACAATAAAACGGTTAGTATATGTACCTTTGGAAAGTCGGCGTATGCTCTACTTATTACATATATTAATTTAATCAGGTCGAAAACTCCTGATTTGCATGATGAAAAAATTCTGTAGGAGTATATCCGGTAATCCGTTTAAACTGATGATTGAAATGGGAGATACTATTGTAACCGCAGTCGTAAGCTATCTGACTGATACCACTATGGCGGTTCTGCAATAATTTTGTGGCATAAGAGATCCTGATTTCGGCCAGGTAGTCGAAAATACTGCGCCCCGTGTTGGCTTTGTAGAACCGACATAGCGAACTGGGATTCATGTGGGCTAAATCGGCCAGATCGGCCAGTGAGATATTGTATTGGTAGTGTTGCATCAAATATTGATGGATGTTTTTAATGCAAGGGTCGTTGTAACCGGCATTTCCAGAAACATATTCGTCTGAATTCAGGCATACGTAGTCCACTTCATTGGCCAGCTTATACAGGAGCATACAGAAGTTCATCCATTTTTCGAAACCGTTTTGATGAATCAGCATTCGGAATTGTTCTTGTGCTTCCTGGAGTTTTTCCCCGCGAAAAAGAATGCCCTTCAAAGATTCGTGCAATAAATGGTAAATCGGTTTGATTTCAGCAATCCGATGTTGCGGGTCAGGAAGGATACGTTCGTCAAACTGGCAGTAAACCGAATGGGAAAGCATGGAAACATCCGGTTTATAATAACATTCAGAGCTAAGCCAGAGATGAGTCAGGTTGGGCCCGATGAGCAACAAATCGCCTTGTTCAAGCGGCTTGGTGAAATTTCCGACATACATGGTTCCCGTGCCTTCTTCTATAAGAATCAGTTCATATTCAGGATGTATGTGCAGCGGAGCAGCAAAATAAGGATTATAGTAATCAATTATGGAAAAGGAAGAATCTTTGTTCCGTGTTACTTTTTCATAGGTGATTTTAGGCATAGTAGATTGTTGTATTTGTCGGGAACTACCTCCTAATGCAAATATACAACAAGTTTTTGCAAAAATAGTTCATTCATTATTATTTATGACTTATTATTTTTGCAAAAAATGACGATTATGCGTAGGATAATTTTTTTGTGTGCATTATTATGCTCTAATATGTTTTTGATGGCTCAGAAACATGACTTTGTTCAAGTTGCTTTCGACGATTGTGGTGAAACGGGCAAACAACCACATCTTATATTAGGTGAAGATTATACAATGCCTGCATACCCCAATGCCGGTCAAGCTATTCGTACGTGTAATTTTGGATCGAAGGTAATTTATGCATTCGATAAAATGGACATTCAGGCCAAATATCGTCTGGAAATTGCTTTCTTGTCCGATCAGGAACGCGTGATTGAATTGATTGCCGACGGGAATCCGATTTGTGAAGACATCATGATTCCGGAAGGAAAAGAAGTGCGCAAGGTCATTGAACTACCGCGTCATGCTTATGCCTACGGACAGTTTGTACTGGTGGCCGTCCCTAAAAAAGGACCAAATGCCATTATTTCTGAGATTAAACTTCATTCAACAAACGGGCGAGCTTTGAATCCTGTACGCGAAGAAGCCCGCGAAGCGTTGAAAAATGTACGGACCTATCAGGTGGATACGCTGGTCAACGTGGAAGCACGGTTACCGCAATATACACCGATACCCGAATCCGTTCAGGGGGTCTACAACAACCGGATTTCCCTGAATGGCGTGTGGGAATTTTCTGAACATGAAACCGGAACAGACTGGAAGCCCATTCAGGTGCCCGGACAATGGAAGATGCAGGGATTTCAGGTAGATTCAGCTGCTTTTGCTCGTTATCGTCGTGAGTTTGAAGTTCCTGATTCATGGAAGGAGCAGGAGGTTTTGCTTCGTTTCGACGGGGTGCATAGTGAATATAGAGTGCTGGTCAACGGAGTGCAGGTGGGACAGCACATGGGCGGTATGACTCCTTATGAAGTAAACATTACCCGTGCTTTGGGGACCGGTACCAACAAATTGGAGCTCTACGTTCGCAGCGAATCCTTAGCTGATATGTTAGGCAGCCTGACGCAATATGCCGCACATCAGTTAGGGGGTATCACCCGTAAAGTCACCCTCTTCTCTGTGCCCAAAGTGCATATTTCGGATTTGAGAATTGTGACCGATTTGGATTCCTTGTATCAGAATGCAACATTAAAAATGCTGGTAGCAGTGACAAATACGAACCGACAAAGTGTCAAGAATATACATTTAAGAGCAACTTTGCAAGGACTGCCTTTTGCGGCTACAGATGCTTTGCCTGTACTGAAACCGGGTGAAACCTGGAAGGGTGAAATCAAAATGGAAGTAGAACGGCCGGAACTTTGGGATCCCGAACATCCGAATCTTTATGGCCTAAATGTCTGTTTATATGAAAAGGACCAACAGCGTGAACAATTGTTTCGCAAGATTGGATTCAGGGAAATTCAGGTTCAAGGAAATCGGGTACTGTTGAACGGCCGACCTTTGAAACTGCGCGGCGTATGCCGTCACGAATCCCATCCTCTGTTGGGACGTTCGTTGACAGATGAACAGTGGCATCGGGATGCCGAACTCTATCGGGCGGCCAACTGTAATTTTATCCGTACATCGCACTATCCACCGGCAGAAGAGTTCATTGCTTATTGTGACGAACTTGGATTGCTGGTAGAGGTTGAAGCTCCTTTATGCTGGATTGGACATAGTACTAATGAGAATTGGAGAAAACTGAATTATCAGGATTCGAAATATTATGACTATGTACTTCAGGCCAATATGGAAACCATTCATTTCTATCGCAACCATCCTTCAATCCTTTTCTGGTCTATGGCCAATGAGTCGTATTGGAATAAGGAGTTTGCACAGGTTGCCGAATATGTCCGTAAGGCCGATACGACTCGTCCATACGCTTTCCATGATCAAGCTTATGGAGGATACAACAATCAGGGTAGTACGGCTCCTATCGCTAATATGCACTATCCTGGCCCCAACGGATACAAGGAAGCGGCCAAGAATAGTCGTCCAATGACCTTTGGAGAATATTCTCATCTGAATGTATATAATCGAAGTGAATTAGTTACTGACCCGGGAATCCGCAGTGACTGGGCTTTGGCTTTACAACCAATGTGGGAAAATATGTACCGTACTGATGGTGTTCTCGGCGGCTCAATCTGGTCGGGCATCGACGATATCTTCCAGTTACCCGATGGAAATGCCGTGGGGTATGGTGCCTGGGGAGTGATTGATGGCTGGCGCCGTATGAAACCTGAATATTGGGATATGAAGAAGATATTCTCTCCTGTAAAAATTCTGACAAAGTCGCTGGAACCGGCATGCAGTTTTGTGATCGAAGCCGAAAATCGTTTTACATTTACCAATTTTAGCGAGCTATGTCTGGAATGGACTCTTGGAAAAGAAAGTGGTCGCACGCAAGTTCAATTACAGCCAGGACAGAGAGGTCAGTTCCGTATTGACGTCAAGAATCCTAATGCCGGCAGTCAGCTATACTTGCGTTTCAAGGATCCGCGCGGAGTTGTGGTGGATGAATATTTGATTCCTGTCGGTGAGCAGATGCAGAATCGGATTCCTGATTTAGTCTGCCAAAAAACAAGACTACAGACAAAAAAGGATATGTTCATAGTACAGGGTAAAGATTTTACCTGTGAAGTGTCTCGTACTGACGGACAAATCAAGCGCTTAATCAGTCATGGTAAATCAATATTGGAAAGCGGACCATGGTTAATGGCATTACCCCTGACTGGTGGAGGATGTTTGCCGAATCACAATGCCAACACACCCGTGTTTAATGATTGCTGCAAGGGGTGGAAAACTGATGAGGTAACTGCCGAGAAGAATGAAAATGGAGTGCTGGTATCCGTGAAAGGAAACTATGAAGGTTTTTCCGGAAGTTATCAGATGCAGATTAATGCCAATGGCCAAATTCTGATTAACTATAAATTTACGGCAAGTGTTGGTCTGAATCCGAGGCAGTGGGGAATGGTCTTTGCATCAGCCGATGGCTTTGATGAAACATTCTGGCGTAGAGAAGGATTATGGTCAGTATATCCGGCTGACCATATCAGTCGTCCGGTGGGTCGTGCATTAAGTTTTTATTCTGATGTGCCTCAAGATGCGAATCCGCGTACTGAACCGACCTGGTCATGGAGCAAGGATTACAGTGAAATTGGCAGCAATGATTTCCGCTCTACCCGTAGAAACATATGGCTTGCCGGCTTAGATGACCAGGTTGGCAAGGGCCAGATTCTGATTGTCTCCAACGGACACCAGCATTGGAGATGTTGGAAGGAAGGAAAGAAAACACATTTTCTTATAGCTGATTTTGTTACGGCTGGTGATGAAGGCTTTTTGGGGGCGCATTATGCTCCATACCGCAAGCCGATCAAAGCAGGTGATGTAATTAGCGGATCGATTGAGTTACGGATCAAATAACGTATGGATATGCATCAAAAAAAATTACCAAAGCAAACGGCACACTTGGCTTTCAAACTTTAAATACCTAATTTTGTGCATGAAAACCATTACGGGCTGGAGCATCGACGCCAGTCCGCACGCCCGATGAAACCATACATGCACATACTGCTTGCTCTCGATTCCTTCAAAGGCTGTCTCACCTCCGAAGAAGTGGAAGCCGCCTTTGCCCGCGCCCTCACCGCCCGCGGCGCAGACGTCAGCAGCCTCCCCCTCTCCGACGGCGGCGAAGGCATGCTGCAAGCCTTTACCGCCGCCCTGCACGGGCAGACCATTGAAGTGAAGGTACACGACCCGCTGATGCGGCCCGTCACGGCCCGCTACGGACTGGCGCCCGACGGAACGGCCATCATTGAATCAGCCCAGGCCTGCGGACTGACCCTCATACCGGCCGCCGAGCGCAACCCGCTGACGGCCACTTCCTACGGTGTAGGCGAACTGGTGGCTCACGCCGCACGCCGCGGCTGCCGCCGCTTTATCATCGGGCTGGGCGGCAGCGGCACGAGTGATGCCGGACGAGGCATGCTGCGGGGGCTGACCGACACGCTGGCTCCCGGCGGTGCCATTGACGAAGTGATACACAACATGCTGGGCGGCTGCCGGTTTGTCCTGGCCTGCGACGTACGCAACCCGCTCTACGGCCCCGAAGGCGCCGCCCACGTATTTGCCCCGCAAAAGGGCGCCACGCCCGACATGGTGGACGAGCTGGACCGCCGCGCGCGCCACTTTGCCGAACTGTCGGCCCGGCGTATGGGGTGGGACGCCTCCACCCTGCCGGGTGCCGGAGCGGCCGGCGGGCTGGGATACGCCTTTCTGCAATATCTGCAGGCTACCATGGAATCCGGTGCCGACCTGCTGCTTGACCTCGCCGGTTTTGACCACCTCCTGAAGCATGCCGACCTCGTCATTACCGGCGAGGGCCATGCCGACCGTCAGACCCTCATGGGCAAGCTGCCCGAAAGGGTAATGCGGCGGGCCCGACAGCAGGGAATTCCCGTCTGGCTAATAGCCGGACAAGCCGACGATGCAGCCTCGCTCCTGCAGGCTGGTTTCAGCCGGGTCAGCAGCCTGACACCAGCCGGCATGCCCCTTAAAGAAGCCATCCGCCCGGAAACGGCCCGGAAAAATATACTGCGGTGGGTAGAAAGGAACTGGAACTACTAAAAAACTGGCCGAAAGCATTTGTTTCCTTTCAAATTGAGCCGGATTTGTTGATACAGCAAACATTATTTCGAAGGTGGAAAACTTTTTTTGCGTAAATATTTTATAACACCCTATTTATCAAATATTTACAAATACTGAAAGAAAACTTTTTACTTTGTGCTCAAACTTTAAATTGCTATTTTTGCAATTCAAATCAAGCAAAATGTTTATCATGAAAAGCATCAGATTTACCGTAACTCTATTCTTCATGTGCCTGTGCATCTGTTTCGGAAATGCAGTTTATGCCGCACAAGTTCAAAAGACGAATGACGACATTGTTATAGGATTAAAACCATACAACCCTTCAAAAGGTGATGAGCGCTCAGGGTATGTGCTTTTTGCCACCGGAGAGGTGTATTCCAATCCGCTTCGTCTCGTTCTGTCACTGCCTGAACTGTTAGGCGAAACAACCGTCACCGTAAAGGACAGCCAGACCCACGCTACGGTAGGCAGCACAACGGTCAATACCACGCAGGAACCGACAGTCACCCTGAATTTAACCAGCGGTTCCGGACACTACCTGCTGGTCATTGAATCGGCTGAGTACGCTGGTGAGGGTACGTTTACCCTGTAAATCCCCAGCAACAGGCACAGAGTCGGCCGGTTTCAAACTGACTCTGTGCTCTACCCGCCTCAGAAAAAACTGGGGTACAAAATTTTCAACACAAAAATATCATATATATCAATCAAATGATAACACCGGCAGCGGCGGTTATGGCGGTTTGTTTCAAACCGCACCATTACTCCCGGCCCTTCGCTTCCCGGCGTTATCTCTGGAAAACAAGTAACCTGTTTATTCATGCTTTGCGCTGAAAGGCACGGATTTACATCTTTTCCGCCTTACACGCAAAAAGTCGGGAGCAAAAACAAAGAAGGTCGGACTTTATTTTTACAAAGTCCGACCTTTTCTTATCAAAAAACGACGTATTTGTCCACTCCTCCGTCATTTTGATAAATGCCCCCCTGCCGCAGCCCGCAAAATATTTGTACTTTTGCATAAAGTGCTTGAAACACTTATCGAAAAAAGAGAAATCCATGTCATATCGTCATTCCGCTCCGTCTCATGCGCTGCACACGGCCGGCCTTTACCTCGCATTGCTGGCGGCACTGTGCCTGACCGCCTGCACCCGCCCCGCTGACGTGCCCGAGCTTGACACGGCCGACAGCCTGATGGAGCAGCGGCCCGACAGCGCCCTGACCCTGCTGCGCCGCATAGACACCCTGCGCCTGACCTCACGGCACGACCGCGCACGCTATGCCATGCTCCTGTCGATGGCACTGGACAAAAACTACATTGACCTCAAGGATTTCCACGTGCTCCAGCCGGCCATTGACTATTACGAGGAACACGGCACGCCCACCGAGCAGATGCGCACCTTTTACTACCAGGGACGCATCTACGACAACGCCGGAAACATGAGCAAAGCCCTGCAGACCTTTCTGAAAGCCTTGGAAAAAGGAAAAGAATCCAACGACACCCTGACCCGAGCACGGGCCTATTTTGCACAGCTCGAACCCAATTTACAACTAATGAGCTTTGACAAAGCCATTGAGGCCGGAAAGAAAGCTGCTTATTATTTCCAAAAGACCGGGAAAACAGACAGCTACGCACATTGTCTCATTAACATTGCCAACACATACACTTTAAAAAATGATAAGGCCAACACCTGGAAATATCTGAATGATTGCCGAAAATTGTGGCCTCACTTGAGCGACATAAGAAAACAGGATTTCTACAATAACTATCTAATCGCAGTATGTAAATTCTGTAAGAAGAACCGCATTCAATCAGCTATTCAGGAATACGAGTCCCATATACCTCAATCCAAGTGGGATAATCTGACATTAGCTAATGCCCATCTAATTATTGAAGATTTTGACCGTGCCGAATATTTCGCTTCACAATACAAACTCCACACCTCGATAGATTCCGACAGTCGATATTACGCCATCCTGTACTTCCTCTGCCGTGCGCAGGGAAAATACAAGGAAGCCGGAGAGGCTTACTCACGGTTCAACCACATCAACGATTCGCTCAATATCTCAGCCCTGCAGGAAAATGTACGCCTGACCGAAGCCCGGCATCAGCAGGAACTACTGAACAAGGAATCCGAACTGAACCAGATACGCAACTTGTGGATAACGGTTTGTGGCATAGTCCTCCTCCTGCTCATCATACTCTTCATCAGCTACCGTCTACGCATCAGCCGGATGCAAAAACGTCTGATTGAACAGGAAAAGGAACAGTACCGCCGGCTGTACGAACAGTTGGAAGACGAACATCAGAGTCTGCAACTGCTTTTAGCGGAAAACAACCGGCTCAATGATGAGACGAAAAAAATTGTCAAGAAGCGACTGGCCCTGCTCAACGATTTTATCAAAGCTCACCTGGCCGAGAATGGCAACAAGGCCGAAAACCGTATCCACCAGATTTTGGCAAACAAGGAAACCTTTATGCAATCCACCTGCCAGTCGTTTTCCATCAGTCATCCCGATTTCATCCAACAACTCCGAAACCACGGTCTCACAGACTGGGAAGTAGGCTACTGCTGCCTTTATGCCTTAGGGCTAAGCAGTAAGGAGGTGGGGCACTACATCAACTCCAGCACTTACTACAAAACCAACAGCATGATTCGCAAAAAACTCGGACTCGACAGCCACTGTACGAACCTCAACCTCTACATCAAGCAGATGCTGGAAGCATGCGAATCAGCTGCTGCTCCGACTGACTTACCATCATGCTAAGAAAGAAAGTTTACCCGTACATTATTCCCATGGCATGCTCTGTGCTCATGGTGCTGTGCCTCTCTGCCTGCAGACAGGGCACAAACGTGCCCGAGCTCGACACGGCCGACAGCCTGATGGAGCAACGGCCCGACAGCGCCCTGGCCCTGCTGCGCCGCATAGACACCCTGCGCCTGACCTCACGGCACGACCGCGCACGCTACGCCATGCTCCTGTCGATGGCACTGGACAAAAACTACATTGACCTCAAGGGTTTCCACGTGCTACAGCCGGCTATTGACTACTACGAAGACCACGGTACACCCACCGAGCAGATGCGCACCTTTTACTACCAGGGACGCATTTACGACAACGCCGGGAACATGAGCAAAGCCCTGCAGACCTTTCTGAAAGCCTTGGAAAAAGGAAAAGAATCCAACGACATACTCACCAAAGCAAGAACTTATTCAGCACAAATACATCCCTACGAACAACTGATGGCCTTTGACAAAGCCATTGAAGCCGGGAAAAAAGCTGCTTATTACTTCCAAAAGGCAAGAAAAACAAACAGCAATGCCAATTGTCTTATTAAGATTGCCAGCACATACACCTTTAAAAATGACAAGGCCAACACCTGGAAATACCTGAAAGAATGCCGAAAATTGTGGCCCTACATAAGCGAAAAAAGAAAACAGGATTTCTACAACAATTACCTGATTGCCGCAACCAGTTTCTGCGGTAAAGACAGTATTCAAGCCGCCATTCAGGAATACGAGTCCCATGTGCCACAGTCCAAGTGGGACTTCCTTACATTGGCTGACGCCTATACGGCCATTAAAGACTTTGACCGGGCCGAATACTTTGCTTCACAACACAAGCTCCATTCCTCCTCAATATATTCCGACAAGCGGTATTACGCCATCCTGTACTTTCTCTACCGCGCACAAGGAAAATACAAGGAAGCCGGCGAGGCATACACACAATTCAACAACATCAACGACTCGCTCAACATCTCGGCCCTGCAGGAAAACGTACGCCTGACCGAGGCCCGGCATCAGCAGGAACTGCAGAACCGCGAAGCCGAACTGACCCGGGTGCGCAACTACTGGATGGCGGCCTGCTGCATTGCCATCCTCCTGCTCGTTGTTCTCTTCATCAGCTACCGCCTGCGCATCAGCCGGATGCAGAAACGCCTGGCCGAGCAGGAAAAGGAACACTACCGCCGGCAGTACGAGCAGCTGGAAGAAGAATTTCAGAGCCTGCTGTCGCTCCTGGCCGGAAACAACCGGCTCAACAGCGAAACAAAGGAAATCATCAAGAGCCGGCTGGCCCTGCTCAACGAATTCTTCAAAGCATATATTACCGAGGACGGACGCGAACCGGAGAAACACATAACCCGGATTCTGGAGGACAAGGAAGCCTTTATGCAATCTACAAGAAAGGCCTTTACCGTCAGTCACCCCGAGTTTGTACGCTATCTGGAGGAGCAGGGACTCACCCCTTGGGAGGTGGGCTACTGCTGCCTGTTTGCCCTGGGACTGAACAGCAAGGAGGTGGGACGGTACATCAACTCCTGCAACTACTACAAAACCAATACACACATCCGCAAGAAACTCGGACTTGACAACCACAGCACCAACCTCAACCTCTATATCCTGCAACTGCTGCAGAACAACGATCAGCAAACTGAGGTGCACACACAACCGTAACTGCCACTGTACGCGCCAACAAAATCCCCACCCGGACCAACAGAAAACATGCCACTCCCTACAATGACGAAAGGAGGTTAAGGCAAACAGAAACAAGGTCGGACTTTGTTTTTACAGGACGCCTTCCTGTTTTTACAAAGTCCGACCTTGTTTGGTTTATGCTCCGGCAAGCATGTTTTTTCTTTGGTTGCGCATACTGTCCAACCAAGGAAAAAGCGGCAGCGCGCTACAAACCCGTATTCTCATTTTTCCGCTTGAGAAAGTTGGCGGGATTCTCGCCGAAAAATTCCTTGTAACACTTGGTAAAGTACGACGGCGAACTGAAACCGACCTCGTAGGTGATTTCGGCAATGGTCTTTTCGGTGGACGCCAGGAGCGAGGCGGCCCGCTTGAGGCGCGTGGCGCGCAGCAGTTCGTTGGGCGAATAGCCGCAGAGGGTCTTGGTCTTGCGGTAGAGCTGCACGCGGCTCAGGCCGATGCGCTCGCCCAGCTGCTCCACGCCGAAGTCGGGGTCGGAAAGATGCTTGTCGATAATGGCATACAGGCGGTTGAGGAAGCCGCTGTCCACGTCGGCCGCGGGCACCTTTTGGAGCGAGGCGTTGCTGCCGTCGGCAAAAAAGCGCTGCAGGCGCTGGCGGTTGTCAATCAGGTTGTGCAGGCGCACGGCCAGCAGGCGGCTGCTGAAGGTTTTGGGCAGGTAGGAGTCGGCCCCGCACGCGTAGCCCTCGATTTTCAGGGCGTCGTCGGCGGCATCGTCGGTAAGCAGCACCACGGGAATGTGCTGCGTGCGCAGCTCCGACTTGAGGCGCCGGCAGCACTCCATGCCGCTCATGACGGGCATGTGGGCATCGCACAGTATGACGTCGGGCACGTATTTCATGGCCCGCCAGAGGGCGTCCTGACCATTGGCGGCCTCCATGACCTGGTACTCGCCCTGCAGGGTGAGGCGCACGTAGCGGCGCACGTCGGGACTGGCGTCGACCACCAGCACCACGGGACGGCCGGCGGCATCGTCGGCGGCGGCCGACACGGCGGCGGGTTGCCCGGCCGCCAGCACGGCTCCCTCCTTCAGGCTGGGCAGGGCGTCGCGGCGGCAGTCGTCGTCCGGCACCACGGGCAGACCCGTCTGGCAGGCCGGCATGCGAATGGTGAAGCACGAGCCCTGCCTGAGCGAGGAATCCATGCTGACGGTGCCGTGATGCAGCTCCACAAAAGCCTTGACCAGCGCCAGCTCCACGCGCGAGGTTACGTAACGCGCATCGGCCTGGCTGTAGACGCTGTCAAAAATGTGCTGCACATATTCGGCGGGCATGCCCACGCCGGTGTCCGACACTTGCAGGCAGAGACTGCGCTCCGCCCCTTCGCCGTCAAAAGTGAGGGCCACGCTGATGCTGCCATTTTCAGCCGTCAGGCGGAAGGCGTTGGAAAGCAGGTTGTAGACCACGCGCTCCAGCTTTTCGGAGTCGGCCACCACCATGCTGTCCGTGTCCGGCGCGGCCTGCACGTGCAGGTGGATGTGGCTGCGGAAGGAGAGCGCCCGGAAGGCATCGGTCCACCGCAGCAGGGCCGTGCGCAGGTCAAAGCGGCTCAGGTTGAGCGCCAGGCGGCCATCCTCGTAGCGGCGGAAGTCAATGAGCTGATTGACCAGCCGCTGCAGCAGGGTGACGTTTCTGTGGGCCATGTCCAGCAGGTCGCGGTCGTGGGCATCCAGGCGGGGACTGTCGGCCAGCTGGCTGACGGGCTCGGCAATGAGGCCCAGAGGCGTGCGGATGTCGCAGAACACGTGGTAGTCAAAGTCCTGACGCGCCCGGGCGGCGTCGGCCTGCTGCCCGGCACGGGCCACCACCCGGTCGCGCTGCTGCTCGGCCTGCCGCTGCTGGCGGAACAGCTCGGAGAGCGGGCGGCCGTGGCGGCGCACCGAGCGCACCACATAGACCAGCAGTCCCATGACCAGCACCAGCAGTCCGACGCTGACCAGCAGGAACGTGCGCTGCGTGGCCATGCGCATCAGGAAGGAGTTGAGCTGGCCGTCGAGCTGCTCTATTTTCTTGTCGAGGGTGGCAATGTGATCGGTCTGCAGCTGCATGATACGGGCGTTTTGCCGATTGACCACAGCCGTGGGCAAGAGCGTTTCTCGCGGATAGTTGCGGCCCTCGAGGATGTCCATGGCCACCTGCATCACCCAGTCGCCCCCGGTGGGGTAGATAAAGGTGGCATCCAGAGTGCCGGCGGTCACCATCTCCACCCCCAGCCCCTCACCCGAAAGGGCATCAACGCCAATGAACTTCATCGTCGTGTCGCGCCCCACGCGGGCCGCGGCCTGACGGGCTCCGGCGGCCATGGGGTCGTTGTGGGCAAATACGAGGTCAATGCGCGGCTCGCGCCGGAGGATGGAGTCAAAGGCCTGCGCGGCCGACTGGCGGAACCAGCCGGCGTCGGCCGTGGCCACGATGTGGATGTCGGGGTAAGTCTTCAGCGCGTCGAGCAGACCGCGGTGGCGGTCGCGTGCCGGAGTGGAGCCCTGCAGGCCCGTCAGTTCCACCACGTTGCCCCGGCCGCCCAGGCTGTGGGCAATGTAAGCGCCCACCTCGCGCCCCATGCGGTAGTTGTCGGCCCCGATGTAGGCCGTGTACTGCTCGGAATTGATTTTCCGGTCCACCAGCACCACGGGAATGCCCTGCCTGTAAGCCTTTTCAATGACAGGAGCCATGGCGTCGGCCTCGTTGGGCGCCACCACAATCAGGTTGACCCCCTCGCGGATAAAAGCCTCGATGTCGGCAATCTGGCGGCGGCTGTCGTCGTGGGCCGAGCGGAACTCCACCCGCGCCTGGGGATAGAAAAGGGCCTCGCGGCGGATTTCCTGGTTCATCTGCGAGCGCCAGGCGTCGTCGCTGCACTGCGACACGCCAATGACATAGCGCGTCCGCTCCGCCCCACAGCTACCCAAAAGGAGCAGACACAGGACGGCACACGCGAAAAGGAGGCTGAAACGACACTTCATGGGCATAAAATCTCAGTACAAATATACGGATTTAATCCTTGACAAACCGCCGCAACACCAAAAACCCGCCACAAACGGCGCGGCCTGCCCCCTCCGCCCCACCGGGGAGCATGAGGAAGCAGGCCGCGCAGACATCCTGCCGATGCCGGCCGGCATGGCTCAGGCCAACTGCGCCGTCAACCGCTCGGGCAGCCCGGGCATGGCGCCCTGCTGCGTGCAGACATAGGCCGAGGTTTCGACGGCCAGCTTGTGGGCATCCTTAACGGAACGGCCGCGCAGGATGGCGGCGGTAAAGGCGGCGGTAAACGAGTCGCCGGCGCCTACGGTGTCGGCCACCTGCACCTTGGGCGTCTCCACAAACGACACCTCGCCGGGCGTAAACACATAGCTGCCGTTGACGCCGCAGGTAAGGATGAGCATTTTCAGGTTGTACTTGGCCAGCAGAATCCAGCACTTGTCCTGCAGGTCAATGCCGGGATAACCAAACATCCGGCTCACGGCTACCAGCTCCTCATCATTTATTTTCAGCACATTGCAGCGACGCAGGGAGTCGCAGATGATGTCCTTGGTGTAAAAGCTCTGACGCAGGTTGATGTCGAAAATGCGGAGCGTGTCGGACGTAGCCGCCACTACGTCGAGGAAGCGATGAATGGTTTCGCGCGACACGACACTGCGCTGCGCCAGCGAACCGAAGCAGACGGCACCCGTATGGCGGGCCAGCTCGTCGAGGGCCGGAGTGTAGGGAATGTTGTCCCAGGCCACACCCTCCTTAATATTATAGCAGGGCACACCGGCGGCATCAAGTTCCACCTGCACGGTACCGGTAGGGTACGGCACGGTTTCGATGAGCGAGGCGAGCTGACGTACACGGAAGCTGTCCAAAATTTCAGTGCCCAGCTTGTCCTGCCCTACGGCACTGACCACGCGGCTTTCCAGACCGAACTGCGACACATGATAGGCAAAGTTGGCGGGCGCACCGCCCAGCTGTTTCCCCTCGGGCAGCATGTCCCACAGGGCTTCGCCCATTCCTACTACTATGGAGTGATTATTATTCATGACTGATATTGTTTTTTTTGAGGTCAAACAGAATTGATTTCAAGTCGCACAGCCTACCGGCGGAGCTTCAGGGTATAGAAGATGAGGTAGAGCACACCCACAGTCATCACGGCCACGGCACCGCGCTGACCGATGGCGTCGCTGGCCAGGCCCATGAAAAGCGGGAAAATGGTGCCGCCGAAGAGACCCATAATCATCAGGCCCGACACCTCGTTCTTCTTTTCGGGTACAGCCGTCAGCGCATGCGCAAAGATAATGGAAAAAACATTCGAATTGCCAAAACCGATGAGGGCAATGCAGGCATAGATGACGTAATGCACGTTGGAGACGAGCAGACCGGCCATGGCCACCAGCATGCACGCCACGCTCACGGCCAGGAAACGGCGTGTGGAAAGGTGGCGCAGGATGAAGGCGCCGAGCAGGCAGCCCGCCGTACGGAAGATGAAGTAAAGACTGGTGGAGAAGCCGGCCTCGTCGAGCGTCAGGCCCACGCGCTCCATGAGCAGGCGGGGCGCGGTGGTGTTGGTGCCCACGTCAATGCCCACGTGGCAGATGATGCCCAAAAAGCACAGCAGGATGAACGGGCGGCCCAGCAGGTGCAGGCAATCGGCAAAGCCGGAGGCGCGGTCGGGCTTTTCCTCCTCAATCGTCGTGCCCGAGAGCCAGAAGATGGCCACCACGGCCACCACCATATACACCGGGAAGAGCCCGCGCCAGCCCAGTCCGAACGACGGAATGGCCTGCGTGGCGCCCCACATGGCGATGTAGGGGGCCAGAAATGAGGCAATGGCCTTGACAAACTGCCCGAAGGTGAGCGAGCTGGCCAGGCGGTCGCCGGCAATGATGTTGCTCAGGAGCGGATTGAGCGAGGTCTGCATCAGGGCGTTACCAATGCCCAGCAGTGAGAAGGAGCAGAGCATCAGGCCGTAGCCGTCGCCAAAAACGGGCAGCAGCAGCGATACGGCCGTCACCACCAGACTGAGCACCACGGTGCGCTTGCGCCCGATGTGGTTCATCAGCATGCCCGTGGGTACGGAGAAGATGAGGAACCAGAAGAACACGAGCGAGGGGAAAATATTGGCCTGGGCGTCGGTGAGCGCGAGGTCGCGCTTGACGTAGTTGGACGCAATGCCGACCAGGTCTACAAAGCCCATGGCAAAGAAGCAGAGCATGACGGGAATGAGTTTCCCGTACTGAAGGGGTTGTTTTTCGGTTTTCATATGGATTACGGTTTTTCGGAATGGTCAGAGGCTACAGAATTCTTACAGTCCCAGCCGATGGACGGTGAGCTGACCGACGGACGACTCGCCGCCCTGGCTGTAGAAACGCAGTGCGTTGTAGGGCGTGGTGGGGAACACGAGGTTGGTCATGGCTATGCGGCCGCCGTCTACAAAGATTTCAACCGAAGTCTTGTCCACAAACACCTGCACCTGATAGGTCTTGCCCTCACAGAGCGAGAGCGGGGCCCACGTGCCCAGCGCAAAGTCGTTGACGTAGTTGACGGAGAGGCGCTTGCGATGCTCGTCGGTCTCCTTTTCGTGCACGTTCATCTCGCCGTGGCGGTCGAGGTGAACCAGTCCGCTCTGCGTGCGGTCCATGACGAGACGTTGGCGGGTGAGGTCAAAATAGATGTCCACCTTTTCGCCCCGGTCGTTGAGCAGCTCAAAGCCGGTGCGCGTGGCCTGGCCGGGCGTGAGGCTCAGGGTCAGCTCGCAGGCACCGCCCTCGCCCGTGGGCAGCGGACGGATGAGGCGCTCGCCACCGACCGTAAAGCTGCCCAGACTCTTGGTGTCGCGGCGCAGCTTGGCCGTTTCCTTCACGGCGTTGGCGGCCATATAGACGGAGCCGTCCTTGCTGAAGAGCGAGAGCTCGCGCGGAAGGGCGTTGGCTCCGCGGTACTGGCGGTTGGGGGTGGCGTTGGCATACTGCCAGTTGCTCATCCAGGGCACGGCCACCACCCGGCTGCCGGTGTTGGAGAAGCAGACCGTGGCGTAATGGTCCTTGCCGTAGTCGAGCCATTTGGTAACGGAGGGAGCGTCGTCGCAGCGGAACGTCTTGCCGTCAAAATCACCCACAAAATATTCCGTGGCGCTACCGCCAAAGAGGCAACCGGGATTGATGTTGACAATCATGACCCACTTCATGCGGCTCCTGTCGCCGTCGACGGGCAGCTGCACAAAGTCGGGACACTCAAACTGGTTGGGCTGGGCACCGTAGCCCTCGCCAAACTGGCTCAGGTACTGCCAGTCCTTCAGGTTGGTGGAGGAGTAGAAGCGCATGTTCTTGTCGGCCGACACAATCATAATCCACTGCTTGGTGGGCTCGTACCAGAACACCTTGGGGTCGCGGAAGTCCTTCAGCCCGTCAAAGGGGGTCAGAATGGGGTTGTGCTCATATTTGGTAAAGGTGCGGCCGTTGTCGGTGCTGTAGGCCATGCACTGAATCTGGCCGTGCTCGTCGCTGGCCGAGGTATAGAAGGCAATGATGGCATTCTTGCCGTAGCCGGCCGTGTTGTCCTTGTCCACCACCGTGCTGCCCGAGAAGATGTGGCCCATCGTGTCGCGCGCAATGGCCGGCTCGAGGTGCTGCCAGTGTACGAGGTCGCGGCTGACGGAGTGGCCCCAGTGCATGTTGCCCCACTTGGAGCCGTAGGGGTTGTACTGGAAGTAGAGGTGATACTCGCCGTCCTTATATACCAGTCCGTTGGCGTCGTTCATCCAGCCGTAGACGGGGGTGTGGTGGTAAACGGGGCGGAAATAGTCGGTATTGGTGGAGTCGAACACGTCACATACCGACAGGCTGTCCCAGCATACGGCACCTTTGTGCACGCGCTCGATGCTGACCTTGGCCTGAGCCTCCCCCTCGGGCAGCTCAAAGGGCACGTAATAGTCAATGCTGTCGGTGGCCAGACGCACGTCCATGGCTACGTCGGCCGGACTGCCGGTGTCGAGCCTGACCTTACCCTCAGCTGCCGATTCCTGAATGGGCAGGAGCAAATATTTCTTGGGATGGCTGATGCGGAGCACCGTGAGCGAATCGGCCTGATGCTCCAGGCTGATGCCGGTCTGGACCGACTGACAGGCTGCAAGTGACGCCACGAGAGCCGTAGTGGCAAATAGATTAAGTTTCATGTTTAGCGTATTTTTTTATCGGATTTGTTGTCTTATCGGAACGTGATATCCTCAACCGGCGTCGTCACGAGCGCGCGGGCAGCCACTGTGTCTTCATAGCATGGAGGTATCAAAATTAACATATACATCATGGCGGGCCGTCGCCCCACCCTTGCCGCCAAAGGCCCTGCAAGGCCTGTCCTGCCGCAGCAGGAACCAAACGGTGTGTAAATATACAACGCCCCGGCGTAACAGAATTATCACAAATGTTTCATAAGTTACAAATTTTGTTGTATGCAACATTTGTTTCATATGATGTAACCAAAATACTACTTCATGCCGTAGCGGCTCACCGAGCTCATACGGCAGCCGCACAACGCCGGACTTTGAAAAAACAAGAAGGCATCCGGTCAGAACAAGGCCGGACCTTAGAAAAACAGGAAGCCGCCTTGTCAGGATACCGGAGAGCCGAAACACGACGGCGCCCTTCCTGCCGCACTGAAGAGCCGTACGGGAAAAGGCGCCGCCACAAAAAAAACGGCTGCCCGAGCGGACAGCCGTATGAAAGAGAAAAGCGAAAATCAGAACTCGAACTGCTCAATCTTCAGCTGGGCCAGCTGTTCGATTTCGCCTACGTATTTCTTGAATTCGGCACTGGCAGAATGGGCAGCCAGCGCTTCCTTGTCGCGCCAGGTTTCGCAAATCATGAACACCTCTTCGCGCGTGGCGCTGACAAATGTATCATAAGCCACACAGCCGTCCTGCTTCAACGAACATGCCGTAAGGGCTTTGGCGGCCTCCAGAGCGGCGGCCTTGTTTTCGGCGCTTACCGAAACAAAACAATTTAATCGAATCATAGTTTATCCGTATTTGAATTTGAATAGATGTGTCAATCAAGCGGTCAGAACAGACCGGCCGTATCAGCGCTGCCAGAAACGGGCCGTAATGTCCACCATCTGCGCACCACGGTCGATGCGGTAGAGGCGCTGGTTGGTGGTACGCGACTTGAGCGGACCGTATTTCTCCACATACGGACCGAACTTGACATAGTCAAACGCTTCAGCCTGGAAATTGGCCGGCGGGTTCTGCCGGCCGGAATACCACCCCACCTTGATGCGGCCTTCATAGTGCTGCTTGATCTGACGCGCCAGGGCCATTACCTCGTCGGGATGAGCGTCGCCTCCCATCAGCCCGATACACGTCACACCGCCGGCGTAGGGGCGCAGCATATCCTCCACGCTTTGCAGCGTGAGCCGCTCGCCGCAGTCGCGCTGCAGGTAGGCGCTGTGGCAGCCGGGGCAGCCGTTGGGGCACCCCGTAATGTTGATGGCCAGGGTTACCTCGTCGGGAAACTCCTGGAACACGATGTCAGAGTTGGCGTATTTCAGCATTGCCCTACCTCCTCCTTTTCCGTCTGGTTCAGATGGCCGTAGTAGCGGCGGGCAGCCTCCTTCTGGCGGTCGAGCGAGAAGTTGGATACGCGCTTGAGATAACCGATGACGCGGGTCAGGTAGTCCAGGTTCTTGCTGTGACACTTGGGGCACTCGTGCAGATAACGCTTGTCGATGTGTCCGCAGTCGTTGCAGAGGGTGTTGGGAATGTTAAACGTAAAGTAGTTGCATCCCTCGCGGGCTGCCACACGCAGCAACTGGCGGTACTGCTGGAAGCTCAGGTGCTCGTCCAGATTCATGTGGAGCGCCGAGCCGCCGGTCAGGTGCTCGATGTACTTGCGGCCGTGCAGGCGGAACTTGTCGAGCACGTTGGTGTTCGGGTCTTCCACCACGTAGAAATAGCTGTTGTAGCAGTCGCGCGGCACGTAGTAGCCGTCCTCGCGGTCCCAGCGGGCGTGTTTTACACCTACGTTCTCGGCCGGAATCATCTCGCAGTTGAACATCACCTCTTTGGTGCGGTATTTCTTGTTGTAGTGCTCAACAAGACCCAGTATGTTCTGAACAAAACCCAGATACTCATCGTTGTCCGTAATGCTCATGCCCAGGCTCTCGGCAGCCTCGACCATACCGTTGACACCGATGGTCAGGTACTGGCGGGCGATATTGATGTAACCGGCATCGAAGAGGGGCAACATACCTTTCTTGAGCAGGTTTTTCAAGTTCTCGTTGTAGGCCAGCTGTACCTTGTGGACGAGGTCGACCACCTCTTCCAGGAAATCAAGATAGGGACGGCCCTCACGCGTAGCCTGCTGCACGCAGCGGTTAAGGTTGATGGTGAGCACACTCTTGGAGCCCGTGGAAACACCTCCGGCCCCGAGCGTATAGCTGAAGCCGTTGTCCTGGATTTCGTTGCGCAGGCGGCAGCAGGAAGCCAGGGAGTCGGCATTGTCGCTCATGTAGGTAAAGAAGGAATGGCCCTCGGCATACATTTCAGCCGTGAAGTCGGCATATTCCTTGTCGATAACGTCGCCGTCCTTGGTGAGCAGGGCCATCGTCTCGACGGGGAAGGTGAGCACCGTCTTGGTACGTTCCTGGTTGAACCAGCGCATGAAGCGCTTCTGCAGCCAGTTGACAGCCGGCCAGCTGGGCTTGGTGCCGTCGGGGAAGAAGAAATCGCCGAAGATGCTCTCGAAATAGTATTTGTCGTAGTAGGAAATGTTCCAGAATACGGCCTGGAAGTTGCGGGCTCCCGTGGGCTGGTTGATAGAGTAGACAATCTGCTCGAAGCAGTCGGTGATAACCTTGTCAATGGTGCGCTGCTTGAGCGAAAGGTCCACGCGCTCGTCGGCACGCTCGTAGAAGTCGGCACCGTACTCCTTGCTGAGGAAGTACGACAGGTACATCAGGAATTCCGGCGTGGCGCAGGCTCCCGAGAGCATACTCGAAACGATAAACACCATGTTGACAAAGCCGCCGCAGAACGACTTCAGGTTGGTTGGCGCCGTTGAGTTGCCGCCAATGCTGGTGGTACCGTTGAGCAGCCACGGATACATGGTGATGGAGGCGCAATAGTTGGCCAGACTGGTCTCGTCGTTCTTATAAATATAATGGTGCTCCAACAGGTAGAGGTAGCGGTCGGCCAGTTCCTTGCCGTACATTTCCTTGATGCGGTCGCACAGCAGGCGGCGGTTCAGGCGGATAAAGCCCTGCTTGGGCAGCTCGCCGATAAGGGTGGCGATGTTTTTGTTCTCTACGTTGGCATTGGCGTCGTATTTGGAGCCCGTGGCGGGATTGCACGAGTCGCAGTAGTCAATCAGGAACTTCAGTTTGTCGCGCACCTCGCGGTCTTCCATGTGGCGCTGGCGGTAGAGCATGAAACTCTTGGCGGCCTTGAACTTGCGCTCGCTCATCAGGGCTACTTCCACCTGATTCTGGATGTCTTCCACGCTCATGCCGTTGCAGAAGGTAAGGTGTCCGAGAATCTGCTGCAGGATTTCGGCATTGATGGGTTCGTTGACTGAGGCACAGGCCTTCAGTACTGCATTTTTAATCTTATCCAGCGAAAACGACTCGGTTGAACCGTCGCGCTTGGTAATCATAAAGGAATCGTAGCTCATGACTTTACAATCTATTATTTCGTGTTATTACATTTATATTTCGGAAAACTTTTTTGTCAGACCGGCCACTGAAAATAAGCTGTTCAGGCTGTTGCAGCCGCCATCTGAAAAGGAACTGAAACAAACGCCCGGAAGTAGTTGTGGCTCAATCGTTTCAGACTGAGAGTTTCAAAGAAGCGCTCCTTTAACGGTGATTTAAAATATTATTAATCAGCGTTTTACGAATTAATCAAAGGCTCATGCCCTTAGTACGGAATATTCGTATGACCATGGCCCGAAGGCTCCTTCCGGACTTGACCGATGCAAAGATAAGCATATCCGTCAAGGCAAAAAAGAAAAAGCCAAAAATTTTTTTTCGGGAAACTTTTTACAAAAAAGCAGGAAAAAAGTTTTCCGAAATTCAGGTAAAAACGGACATGCAGAAGGGACAAAAAACGGGGGTTAGAGCGCCATTCCACGCCCACGCTGCGCACTGAAAGCCCACATTGATAAAAACCATATCCCCAACCGAGAAAAGGCCCCGAAACGCCTCTTTAGCACCATCCCGAAGGCGGGCAAAAAAATTATGACGACGGAAACCGGCCGGAAAAACGACATTATTTTTAACGTTTCAACGTCGGAACGGAATTTAGCCGGCACTTAAAATCTTTTACCCGGCTCCTGTTTTCTTTTACCCGGCTTGTTATTTTTTTTAGCCGCCACCTTTTTCCGGTTGCGCTCCTCCCCGACCGCCACCGGCTGCCGCAATGCGCTGAATGCCGGGGAGACAGGAAAAAACTTATGGGAAACTTTTCTTACGTCCTTTCTAAAAAAAATCCCCAATAAAGGCTATAAAAAATACTCAAAACAAGCTACAGACACACAATCAAAATGTGAATGCCTTAATTGACATCATACAATACGAGTCAACCATGCACCATAACGAGTTCTTGCAAAGAAACATATTGCAGAAGATAACAATAACATAATACATGCAACAAATATCCAATTTTCATAAATTGAAAATTGGATTACACCCAAATGATGAAGCTGTACCATTGCAAATACTATATACATATGCAGAAAATATATCCACATACTCATATGACGGAAATACAATCCCAACTGAGAACTGATCTTTACATCTACTTTAAAGACTAAACTAAATAATCCAATGATAGAAACACACAAAAATATAGGTGTAACATCAAAATAAAATAAGACTGCTCCAATTACAATTAAAACAACATTAGATAAATAATGAGTTTTTTTAGTCCATCCTGCATGTTCTATTAACATACCAGTAGCCAACAAAGGAAATCCATAAAAAATACCATTTCGAATGCTACCAAATACAATATGATATGCTTTAAAAACATAAAACAATAAACCTGAATGCACATCATCACGCCAGCAGGTATATCCATACCCTAGAAACATTAATAGCACCCCAATTCCAAATATTATGCGAACGCTAAAGCCACGATTAAAAAACCATCTTAGAATAAATAGTCCTACTACTAAAGCTAACAAATACCATAATGGCCAAGAATAAGAATTTTCGCCTACAAATAAAAATTGACGAAAAAAAAGTGCAACATCATGGTAAAATGGTTTATTATTATACCAAAACCCAATGATTGTTAATGGTAGATAAATAGCCGTCCAAATAAGATAGAGACGGGCACTTTTCCTCAATCCTTTCGTAAGAACTTGATTTACAACAAATTGATACTCGCAATGGGAAGGGGTAGATAAGAAGGTATTAGAAATCTTACGCTGAATCAAAAAACCTGTAGTTACAAAGAAAAATGGCACAGCTAGTTTGTTTATAAAGTCTAGCCAATGTGGATATTGCCCATAACCTATTCCATTACAATGTATCCCAACTACCAAAATGGCCATAATAAACTTAACGATGTCTACAGATAAATACTGCGCTTTTGATACCATAACAGATATTCACTATTAATTAATACCTACAAAAAGTTTAAAAAACAAATATTTGCTCATGCAAATTTACAGAGAAATATCAAAGAATTTAATTTAAAAGACACACTTTCATAAAGTAAAACCAGGAATTAATTCTTTAGAAAAGAAAGGAGGACCCGAACATCACGTCCGTATCCTCCTCATTTCTACTTAAAAACTACTACTATGAAAACAATACTGGCTTTCGCCTTTTTTTATTTCTTATGTCTGAATCCTATTGTATGTATTCCAGATTATGCTGGGCCTTTTCGGGCTCTTCCTGCAGGGCTTTGGTAAACCATTCAACCGCCTTGTCGGCATCGCCGTTGAGCCAGGCCAGCACACCCAGGTTGTTATAGGCGCGCGGATCGTCCTTCACGCGGTCCATGAGCTGCTGGGCGCGCTCAAAGTCGCCGGAGATGATGTTGGCCGAAGCGGCGTTGATGTTGGCCACCACGTCCTCAGGATAGCAGGTGGCGGCAATCTCATACACCTGTTTGTACTCCTTGGTGCCCGGCTCGTAGTTCTTGGCCACGCCGTACATTTCCTGCAGGCTCAGCAGTTTGGGGTTGGTATAGATGAGCTGGGCTGCCTCGGCATTGCGAACCTCGCGCACTTCGAAGTCCACCGAAATGTTGATGCGGCGCAACAGGGGGAAATAGTCGTTGAGCATACGAGTGTAGTTCTCGCCCATTTCCTTTTTGAGCTGTGCCTCGCGCTTGTCGAGGTCGGGCTGTCCGTCGATAATGGCCAGCGCCTGCTGGGCATAGTCGGGTTCCTGTGCGTTGAGAATGCTGATGAGCCCGTCCCAGTCCTCACCGGCTGAGCTGACGTGCAGCAGGCTGTCGGTAAAGTCAAAGGTCTGCCCCAGATGTTCGGCAAACGACTGGGCACGCTCTGCCGAGAGGCGTTCGTTGGTCTTGACCGAACCGTCGGGCGAAGCATATCCGCACACGGCTACCGACTTGAACGTCACCAGGTCGCCCTGAGTGAGCGGCGTCAGCGTACGCTTGAGTTTTTCGAATTCGGAAGCGTTTTTGCTGATGTTCAGGTCGAAGGCCGAACTGCCTACGGGATACTGAATGTAGAGGGTATTCTGCTCGTTGCGCACCTTGATGGGCTCTTCCTTAGGGGTAAGATAGGACACCATCTGCATGCAGGGTTCGCAAATCTGTCCGGCCTGCGGCAGCTGCGGCTCGGGCTTGATATATTCAGGCGTGGGCAGGTTAATGATGCACACTTCCTTTTTTTCCTCATAAATGCGCATCTTCATCTGCTCCATCCAGGGTTTGTAGGGCATTTGCAGCGTATAGTTGACCACACTGTTCTCACGCTGGCTGGGCATGCCGCGCATCACGGTATAGGGCATGGAATAATTGCCTTTGGCCGCGAGCTTGCGGTCGGCCTTGCGCATTTTGAACTTCTTCTTGTCCGTAATCACTACCGGAGGCAACGTACACTGCTCACCCTCGCCGGCAAAAAGCATGGGCGTAAAGGCATACGTCTGGAAGTTGCCGGCACGAACCACCGAGAAGTCCATCTGGCACGTAAGCGTCAGCGTATCGTTTTTCACCACCAGTGAAGGGGTTGTAATCTTGACATCGTCAGCCAAGGCCCACATGGGCAGCATGGCCAGTAATAATATGGATTTTTTCATCTTTCTTCAATTTGTTTACGGGGTTCAAAGCGATTCTACCTCACTCACTTTATACATACGCTGGTACTTCTTGCCAAATAGGAAGTTGATACCCATGTTGAAGCTGGCTGACGCACGTCCCAACGGTCCGTACTGCTTGGAGAACTTGCCCAACGGAGCATCCACGCCCAGGAAGAAGCTGCGTCCACGGCTGTGGAAATTCAGCAAAAGTCCGGCCGTTGAACCATAATTGGAAATGGCGTAGTCAACCGTAGCGTCGAACCAGGAAATGGGAGCCACGTTGGCCGACAGGCGGGCCTCCGACCACGAATTGGCACCCTGGATGCGGGTGGTAGAGAGCAGGCCGAACTTCAGACGGCGGTAAACGGGCAACGTGTACTGGGCAGCCAGGTTAAGGGTTGCGCCCAACATTTGCGTAGACTTCTGCTCAACCCCCGTTTTCGAGAACTTGGCCAGGTCTGAAAGGTCATCAACCAGACGGTCAACCTGATTGTCGAGCGAATTTTCGTTACCCTCGGAATCGGTAACGGGAATATCTTCAAATCCGTCAAACTCAAACGTATTTTCCATAGAGGCCTTGGTCATGTGTTTCCACTTGATAAAACCAAAGTCCAGCAAAGATGCCGAGAATGTCCAATCCTCATTAAAGCGGTATTCGGCTCCGAGGTCGAAGGCCAGACCCATGCCGCTCAGCCCCATCTGTCCGCTGTCGTAGTCAATATCGTCATAGGAGAGCTGGCCGTCGGTGCCGGGCTTGAGCTGGTCGGTACGGTTTCCGTAATTGTCGAGGATGTAATCATCTTCCTGATAATTCTGCGTTTCGCCTTTGGTCGGGATATTCAGTCCCTTTACGGCCACTTCCATCGTAGCCCCCTTGGGTGTTACGGCCCAACGGTTTTCCTTAGCCACAAGCTCGAGTTTATCGATGTGCATGCTGGCCCGTCCGAGTCCGGCCAGAATCTTAACCTTTCCACCCACGGTCCACTGCTCGTTGATGTCGCGGGCATGACCCAGGGCAATTTCCGCATAGTTCGTAGAGTAAATGCCTATGTTGTCCAGATGGTAAACACTACCGTTCTCATCCTTCATTCCCTGCTTCATGAAGCGGAACAGGTCACTGGGCAAATACATATTGGTATTCGACTTGAGCCGTATGCCAAAGCTGTTGTATCCACCCCATGCATGGAAGGCAAAGGAAAGGACATCGATGTCCATATTCAGTCCCACGTTAACCTTATGGGGCAGGCTGTTGACGAAATCAGAAGCCGACACCGACTCATGCATAAAGGTGGTGAGGCGGCCGTCAGGCAGTTTGTAGATAAAATTCTTGATACCGGCGGTTGTCTGTACGCCAAAGCCCAAATTACCCAAGGCCGGGAAACTTACATAACCGTAGTCGCCCATAAAGGCCGGGTTGAGTTCGGTACGGTTAACGGTACCTTCCTGAAAATAGCTGGAACGCAGATTTTGTGTCTGGGCCACAGCCGTGCCGCCCAAGAAGAAGCAGGCCACAGCTCCGGACAAAATATGATTGAATAAACGTGTTCTCATTCGTTGGTCTTGTTTTTATGATATAGTTGTCGGGGAGAAATTAATTCAAATCAATGTTGATGCCCTTGGGAACTTTCACTTTAATGTTTTCAAGCTGCATCCACTGATCGCTGCGCAGGGTTATGCCAATGGCCTGGCCGGGCACGGCGGTCACGCGGAATCGGATAGCGTCAAGACGGCTCATGGCGCCCTTGACCTGCTCGGTCATCTTTATCAGGAGGGTCTGTCTGGTTGAGGTCTTGCCGTCGGCGCTGGCTGCAATGCCGCCTTCTACTTCGACCTTGATATCTGAAAGCGGCTGCTTGTTGATGTCGAGCGGCGTCACGTTTTCGGCTTTCACTTCAAGTTCAAGCGGAATGGTATTGACGGCATCAAACTCTACGGCTGCCTCCTCAAAGTCAAGGTCTTTCAGGTCGGAATTGAGATCGTCGGCCGAATCGGTATAAACAATGTTCAGCCCTTCTTCAAACGAAAGAGGAATGTCAATATTATAGTTGCCCGACACCTCATAGTCATGTCCCAAACGAATGGAATAATACTTGTCGTAGCTGACGGCAGGCTGCATTTCCACTTCTACCACGTCGGGGATTTTGGCAATCAGGTTGTTGATGTTGGCAACTGCAATGTTCTGCGAACCGGCAGGGCCTCCCGTGCCCAGACGGGAAAGGGCAATCAGGTTGCTGCCCGGCTGCAGGAGAATGGGGTCTGTGCTGCCGGCACCGAACTTGACTTCGGAGCCGCTGATAAGGGTTCCGTCTTCTTTTTTGCCCAGCATCTTTCCGGTAAGGTCAACCGGTGCGTTGAGCGGATTGACTGCGCTGAACAGGATAACGGGATTGCTGACTGACAGACTGGTTTCGTCGTCGTTCAGGAAGTCGGGCAGGTTGCTGATTTCCACCGAAGTCTTGGTTGCGTCAATTTCGGGCTGAATTATACCCGTAGCCTCATCAACCGACATGTCGGCCAGCAATACGGTTGGCACAATCTGCAGTTTCACGCCGCTGCCTACCTGTCCGCCAGAGGGGAGCTGCACGTTGGTTTCACCGGTAATGACCACCTGCTCGTTCAGGTGTATTTCGTTGTTGACCACGGGCAGTCCGCCGTCAAAGTGATAACCGGTCAGCTGCAAGGTGCGCACGTAGGGCACATTCAGCTGCAACTCGCTGCAAGGTATCTGAATTTCATTGTTGGCATTAACGGCCGGGTCATTAAACACCAGGAACGAGGGGAACTTTACTTTCAGATTTCCGGAAATGGTGCTGAAGTTCAAATTACCCTCCAGTTTGATATTCAATGTCAGCGCCGTGGGAGCGGCTGCCTTAAGAGAGCCCAGCTCCTTGAGGGCGTCGTCGATATCAGCGGCATCGGCCTTCACGTCGCCCGTCTGGCTGATCTGGGTCGTAATCATGCCCGAAGGGCTGACCACGCTGCTTTCATCAGCCGCCGTAATGGGGTCAATATGGGTAGTCGATCCGTCAACGGTAGCCATCCTGACATTGGCCGACGCTCTGTCGATTTCGCCATCCTTAATCAGATGATATTCTCCGGCTACACCGTTTCCGTCGGCGTCAGGTACAATCTGCAAATCGTCACCTTCGTCAATTTCAATGATGTCATCGAGAAATATGGTATCCGTCTTTCCTACCGGAAAGGCCAGATAACCGGTGTTGATAGACCAGTCAAAATCCTTGTCAAAGTCGAAACTGCTGTCTACGCAAGAGGTGGTCATGCTTCCCAAAAGCAGGGATGACAACAATACGACTGAGCCCCGCAGGGATTTTTTCTTTTCAAAAAAATTCATCATTCGTAATCGGTTAAAACATTAGTAAATCTATACTCATCAAAAGAATAAATACGACTTTCTGAACGGCCCGTGTTCGGGCAGCTCCTCAACGGAAAGGCCATCAACACTCCGGATGGACCTGATTGATTATAAAGGACGGAATCTTCATCGCAGAACAAGAGGTAAGTAAATTATGACATGCCGCCAACTACTGAATGAACGGCGCTTAAAGGTTTGTAATGTGAATGTTTGGTCTCGAAAAGACGAATTGTCCTTAAAACGTTGTTTACTTATGGGGCAAAGATAAAAATATTTTTTTACATAAGGCGGCAAAACTGGCCATTATTTCACATGCCATATAACATATGTTAGATTTGATAAACAAAAAGACTGTGAAATCCGGCCGGTGTTAAAATTTTTATTACCGAAACGGCCTGACCTCTACGAAAGGCCTGCCAGAGCGGACAAGGGAACAAGACGGCCGCAGACGGCTTAAAGGACGAACAAGGCGGCTCGTAGAAAAAACTAACCGGCAGGCTGTTTATTTTAGCCGGGACTTTTTTCCGCCACGCGCCGGGACGCGCCCACTTCCTGCGATACTGCCAGAGAGAAACAAGATTCCCGCCACACAAACACCGGTGTTTGTGTGGCGGGAATTCAGATGGGGCGGCAAAAATATGCCGGTAAAATTTCCTTGAAAACAGGACAGTAAAGGACAGCCCCTGCCCGTCCGGCCGCCATCAGTGGCGCTGCCGGCGCACGCTGTAAGTAGCTCCCGAAGATTTGGGTTTGCTGGACTTGGTCGACGTGCTGCGCTGCCGCTTCTGCGAGGCTGCTGCCGGCTGCGATGACGTGGATGCGCGGCGGCCGCTCTGCACCTTGCGGCGCGAGGTCTGCTTGCTGCTCTTTTCCTTGACGGCCAGGGTATCAACCACGACTGGCACGCTGTCGCCGCGCCACAGCTCACGCTGGAAGTCGGCCAGTTCCTTCTCGATGCGGCTGCGCTCCTTGCGCAGGGCGGTGTCGGTGGTACAGTAGTTCTGCAGCACGCGGTCCTGCAGGTTGGTGGTTTTGTAGATGTCGCCCTTGTAGAGGTTCATCGTAAAGTAATCGTCGGCCGAGAGCGTGGCGGCATTGTTCAGGTTGCTGCCCATGAGCATGAGCTTGGCCAGATAGGGCGCCACGTCGTCGTATTTCACCCAGAACATCGGATAGCGCGTGTCGAGGTCGCCGCCGAAGTCGTCATTTCCACGCGTCAGCACCGGACAGAGCGCCACCACGCGGGTATGGAACGAGGAAGTGTGCTGGTCGTAGTAGCTGCTCTCCTTGATATAAAAGGTCTTCACCTCTTCCGAAGGGATATCGGCATCGTTCACACGCACGCGGTCGCCGCTTTTTTCATAGAAGATATGATAGCGGTCCATGAGCTCATTGCCCGTCACGACATTCTTGTCCGAAAAGTCCTCGTTGCCGTCCAATTTGTAGTCGTAAGCCTTGATTTGCTTGCGCAGCACCATTTTGAAGAGGGCCGTAAAGAGGTTCATGCGGTCGCCCTGCGGCACGGTGGGATAGTAGAGCGTGGCGTTCTCGTCGCGCGTCAGGTCAATCGTGCGGTAGATGTCGCGGCGCCAGGCGGCGTCACCGGGCATGGGCTGAGCCGTCGGAAAGTCGCGGTATTGCGCAGCCGAAGTCTGCTGCGTCTGCTCCTTTTGCTGCTGGGCGGCCGCACGGCGGGCAGGCGGCTGCGCCACGGCGGCTACGGCAGTGAAACAAAAGAGACCGAATATAAAGCTTTTCATGCGCATGATGATAAGTAATTTTTCTGAAATTCTGGAAGTTTTAGTTCACGATAACCGGCAAGGCCTGCGGCAGCGTACGCGTAATGCCGTCGGGGCCAACAGCCTTGACGTTGGAGATGTAGAAGCGCTGCCCGCGGCGCAACGAGCGCATCAGGTTGCGCTGGTTTTCGCTGAACGACGAGCCGCTGACCGTTTCGGGACGGGCATTGCCCATGTTGTCGAAGAAAGTGGTCTCAAAGCTCAGCACGCGGAACGGAATGTTGAGCAAACCGTCGTCAATGGCAGCCCCAATGCCGGGCGCACCCAGCACACTGGCCTTCGAGAGGCGGCCACCGGCAAAATGGTCGTCGCCAATCTGGATGTAGGCCGTGGGGTCGGGCAACTTGCGCACCTTAAAGGTAAATTCGCCCATCTGCTGCACCTTGCCGTTAACCTCACCGCTCACGCTGAACACCACGGGATGGCCCACGGCGGCCGGACGGGCAATGAACTTTCCGGTGCCGGCAGGCGTGAGGCTGCCGCCGCGCATACTAACATGGATTTTATTGTTCGGTATGCCCGAGGCCGACACGGTAATGGGGTTGTTGTAGCCGGCATAAAGCACGTTCATCAGGTCGGCCGCCACGGCTGCTCCGCTGGGCGGCGCAATGACGTTATACTTCTGCCGGAACGGACGGCGAATCATCTCACCTGCCGCATTGGGCATCTGGACGTAGCCCGAGAAGCTGTATTCGCCCGGGCCGCCCACGGAAAAGTTATAGGTACCGTTGGCCGAAATGCGGCGGCCGTTGACATAGATTTCCGGGCGGCACGTCGTATCGACCGCTGCCATAATGATACGCGAGCGGAACTGCTGGCCGGGATAAAGGGTGGTGGCCTCCGGAATGACGTAGGCGTCGAGCGAATTGACGCGCACATCCTTGAGGTCGATGTTCGAAAGAAGGCTGTGGAGCACCTGTCCCTCGGCCAGACGCACGTCGTTCTGCAGTTTGGTCAACATCATGATGGCAGCTACGGCCGGCATGTTGCCAAAGGTGTATTCCTCCCATTTGCGGTTGAGCGGAATGCCCGGACTGCGCGGCACCGTGGTTGAGAGGTTGGCCTCTACCGTAGCGCGGTCGCGCGGATTGATGAGCATCCGGCACACGCGGGTGCGGAAGGAGTTGATGGCGTTATAGAGCTTATGGCCCTGGCCGCGCACAGGTGCCAGCATGACGTGGCTGGCGGCATCCTCGTTGGCCTTGTTCACCAGATGCTGCAAGTCGGCATCCGGCCCGTCGGCCTCACGGGCAATGGCCAGTTTAAGCTGCTGGGCGTAGTTGTAGAGCGAGTCCGACATTTTCTTGACCTCTACGGCCTTGTTGTACCAAGCCTGCACCTTGGCCGGATTGTCCTTGGCCTGCGCCGCAAAGTCGCGGTAGATGTTGCTGTTCTCGTGCATGGCATTGGCCATGGTACGGTTCAGGCTGTCCTCAACCACGGTAAATCCGTTGAGCACATCCTTCGAGACGTTCAGCGCCAACATCGCCATCAACAAGACGTACATCAGGTTGATCATCTTCTGGCGGGGCGATACAGGTCTTTTCTTTATTACAGACATTTCTTCAGTTTGCGAATAATTTGTTTTCAGCCGGTTCAGGCCGGTTCCCAACGTTTATTGCTCGGCAGCGCTGGCCGCATTTTTCATGTTCACCGTCAGCGCCTTGATCATGCGGCTGTACACGCCGTTGAGCTCCTCTATCTGGGCAGCCAGGCGGCGGGTCTGCTCGTTGATGTCGTCAATGGTGCCCACCTGCGAGCTGATGCCCTTGAGCTGCAGCTCGTAAATTTTGTTGATGCCGGTCAAGGTGCGGCCCAGGTTTTCCATTTCTTCGCTGTCGCGCATCAGACGGGTGCTCTGCTCGTCTACCCTTTCGAGCGTCTCTGTCAAGTTTTTCAGACGTTCGATATAAGTTTGCGTAGCGGCTTCCATATCCGGCGAAAGCACGGCCTGCGCGCGGCGCAGCAGCTCGTCGTTGGCCAAACGGATAATGCCGGCCAACTGCTGGGCGTCGACATCGGGCGCCACCTTGCGTGCCGTGGCGCGGGCAGCAGCCATGGGTGCGTCGGCATCGGACTCCGGTTCAGCTGCAGCAGCCGGCGCAGCGGTCGGGTGCGACGCTGTGGCAACCGGCTCGGACACAACCGACGGTCCGCCAAAGTTAATATACGTACCTCCGCCTGCAGCAGGAGCCGACTGAACGGGCTGTCCGCCTGCGGGAGCGCTAACCGACGGAGCGGCCGACGAAGCGGCTGTCGCCTCCCCGGTATTTTCCTCTTCATCGTCGGTCAAGCCCAAACGGGCGGCAATCTCCTCGTCCGTCTCATAATAGCGGGGCAATTCCTTACCGTCTTCCGTCTTGTCGAACGGGCGGTCGAAGGCCGAAAGGAAGAATACCACAACCTCCGTACCCATACCGATAAACAGCATCAGGTCGCCTCCGGGCAGATAAGTAAGCTTGAAGAGGGCACCCAAAATTACGATTGACGCACCCCAGGAGTAAGCATAATTCAGAAAGGTTTGTCCCGGCACACTGTCCATCCAGTGCTGCAGCCGGACTACTAATTTTATTTTAGGCATGATGCAGTGTTTTTATCAGGGTTATTTATTGGGTGTGGCAGCCAGCGAACGTACACAGCGGAAACCGATGTACGAGCGGGGCTGGTTCTGGAATTCATAGGTTCGCCAGGCGGAACGGATAAAGGAGATGGGGTCCTTCCACGAACCGCCGCGCACGCTTTTACGCTTGAGCATGTAGGGGTCTTCCTTGGCCGCGTTGTACGTCAGTTCGGGGTTGAGGTCGTTCATCATGCTCACGCCGGCCTCGGTATAGACCGTACTGGTCCACTCGGCCACGTTGCCAGCCATGTCGTAAAGACCGTTGGAGTTGGCTCCGTACATCCCCACACGCGAGGTGATGAGGTTGCCGTCGTCCGTGTAGTTACCCTTGTCGGGCTTGAAGTTGGCATAGAAGCATCCCTTCTCATTCTTTTTCTGGTCGCCCTCGGCAGGTTGCCACGGGAAGGGGTTGCCCTCCTTGCCGCGTGCGGCATACTCCCACTCAATTTCCGTAGGCAGACGGTAGCGCTGCACCTGACGGGCCGCCGGTCCGAGTCCGCGCAGCAGGTAGTCGGTACGCCACTGACAGAAAGCCTCGGCTTGCTCCCACGTAACGCCCACCACGGGATAGTCATTGTAGTTGGCACTCGAGAAGTAGAGCTTCATGTACGTCTCGTTGTTGGCGTTCGGAAAGTCGTTGACCCAACACGTCGTGTCGGGATACACATTAACTATATAAGTGTTCAGGAAATCATAGAGGCTGGAAAGCGGGCGCGTAATGGTCTGGCGCACGATGGCTCCGTTCTCGTCAATATAGGCCGTATCCTTCGAAATCATCACCACCTCGTCGGCATTGGCGGGGCGGTCGGTGTTCAGGCTGCGCTCGGCCGGATTGAGGCGGTACTTGCGCAGAGCGGCCTTTTCGTAGTCGAACACCTCATAGCGGTAGTTCATCTGGCTGGCATCGAGCATGATGGTACCGTCAATCGGGTGACGGCGGTACACGCTCTGGATGGCGCGCTCGGCATTCTCGTCGGGATTTTTCCAGGGAATGGCCTTCGACCAGTTCAGATAGGGCGTCACAGGATTACCGTCGCGGTCTTCCGTAATTTTGTACGTATCGTCACCACCATAGGCAGGGTCGGCCAGACGCTCGCGGATGATGGAGTCACGCACCCAATATACAAACTGGCGGTACATGGAGTTGGTCACTTCGTGCTGGTCCATCCAGAACCCGTCCACCGAAATTTCCTTCTGCGGTGTCACGGTGCCCCAGAGGGTGTCCTGCTTGTCGAGGCCCACACGGAGGAAGCCACGCTTCACCTGTACCATGCCATAAGGAGTAGGCTCAATAAAGGCCGTTCCGCGCTGGCCCGTCACTTCGCCGCCGTTCTGCATGGCGGTGTTGGTGCTCAGGCAAGAGCAAAATACGAAACACAGTCCCAGACTGAGCCACAGATTCGTTATTTTTTTCATACTCATAAGAATCGTACACTTTGATGTTTATTCTTCCCTTTCTTTCCCAAGTCAATCTCCATACGGTAGCTGACACACAATTCGTGGTTGCCGCTGCTCATGCCCATGCCGGCCACGTTGGCCTCGTAAGCATAACTGAGTTTGACCCCGTGGAGCGTACCGCCCACCTGCAACATCACGGCGCGGTTGGGCGTATAGCCGGCCGCACAGGTCAGCTGCAGTTTCTGATGCGTATAAACCACGCGGGCCGTCAAGTCGGCCCTGAAGTCAACGCCCTGATAACGGAGCATGACCGAAGGAACTATCTTTAGAAACGGACTTTTGGTCTTAATATTGTATCCGGCGGTAAAATTATACAGCGCCGGCACCTCTACCTGCCACTGCTCGCCCACATTGACGGTAGGCATCGTCACGTGCTGCATGGCCACGCCGGCATACCACGGCCCGTGGGCATACCACAGGCCCACCGAGGCGTCGAAGCGCGCACCGTCGACCTCGCTGGTCGGAATGGCCGGGTCGCCGCTCTCACCCACGTCGGCCTTGCCGCCGTCGATACCTTCGGCCAGCATGTCGGCCTCAGCTCCCACACTCAACTGGCCGCCCCACAACTTGAAGTGATAGGCATACTGCAGCGAGAAGCGCTTGTGCGAAAAGAGTCCGATTTCGTCATTCTGGAACACGGCACCCAAGCCATGGCGCGTACGCCCCAGCTGCAGGGCAATGTCGGCCCCGGCATACATCGTGCTGCCGGCGTCCTCAAACCCCGTGGCGTGGGCCTGATAAGCCATGTTCAGGCTCAGCTGCGGCGAGCGGCCCACAGCGGCCGGATTATACTGCGGCTCCAGCTCCCAATAGTGGGCAAGGGCCGGGTCATACTGCGCCGCGGCCGGCCACACGCACAGCAGCCATGCCGCCACAGCCATCAAAAGCCGCCACGCCATTGACCGCAAACATCGGGCGGTTGCCGGAGATATACACTTGCAAAATGTCATCAGTCAGTGTCTCAAAAAAACATGGGAAACATGCGTGCAGAAGCCAACGATTTCGTCACGTCCCACAGGAGAAGAAACGACATGTCACCGTTTTTTATTGTACCGCCCGCCGTCAAATTACATAAAAAAACAGGACCCGGCCACTGCGGCTCAAAAAAAGGAAAGCCGGCGCCACGTCCCGTTGTTTCTTCAATACGACGGAGGTTTTCTTTCCATGAAACCATACCCGCCGTCAGATACCCCTGGCCGGAGAATCAATATTCGTCCTCGTTGAAGTATGTATTCCTTCTTGGTTATCAATGACATCCGTTAATACTTGTGATTTCGGGGACAACTATTTCACCATGAAAGGCGATAAAATACCACATCCCCTCATCACGTTAATTATCACTCAAATAAGTCTTTCAAAGAACCTATTTATACTTGCAAAGGTACAAAGAAGATGGTTAATCGCAAAGTTTTCCACTTCCTTTTTGGCTACTTCACAAGAAAATCGTACCTTTGTAGCAACAGATTCCGCCACGCTTCCCATTGAACAGCGTACCAGGGCGGAACTTTTACTTTTTATAGGGTTATGAAATACACAAAACAGCCGATAGATTACCCACAGCAAATCCAAATGCTGAAAGAACGGGGATTGATAATCAAAGACGAAAGACAAGCATTAGAACAACTCCGCATTATTAGCTATTTCCGTTTGGCGAATTACCTGCGACCAATGGAAGAAGATAAGGAAAATCATATTTTCAAGCCAAACAGTACATTTGAGAATGCCCTAAATCTCTATTATTTCGATAAAGAACTAAGGGCTTTGATTTTTACAGCTATCCAAAGCATCGAAATAGCCTTACGGACAAAAATCATACATCACGTTTCGTTGAAGTATGGCGCATTTTGGTTTACGGACATTAATCTTTGTACCAACCAACAAATGTTTGCTGAAAACCTGAACCATATTCAACAGGAATTGCAACGTTCCAAAGAAGATTTCATTTTAGAGCATTTCGCAAAGTATACAAGCCCGACATTTCCACCCGTATGGAAAACATTGGAAGTTGTTTCTTTCGGCACGCTCTCCAAGTTATACTATAATCTGTCAGACAAATCAATCAAGAAACAAATTGCACGAGATTTAGACGTTCCACAACATCTATATTTGGAAAGTTGGATTAAAGCCACAACCGTATTGCGGAATTGCATTGCTCATCATGCCCGTATTTGGAATCGCCGTTTCCCCAATATGCCACAGCTTCCCAAACGGATGCCGAAAGCATGGATAAGCAACACACGCCTCCCCATGATGAAACTTTATGCCCAACTTTGTTGCATTACCTACTTACAGAACAGCATCCACCCTAACAATTCTTTTAAACAAAAGTTGATTGCACTTTTAGAAACGCATCCCAATGTAGATGTAAAAGCAATGGGCTTTCCTGAAAATTGGCATGAAGAACCCTTATGGAAAGACTAACAAATATTCAAAAATGTTTCTTTGTATAGGCTTGTGAATATATAGAAATATCAATATTTGATGTTTATTCCGCAAATCACAATATATCAATAAGTTATACTATTTTCAAATATTCACTTCTGATTGCTTTTGAATATATTTTATTGATATGGAAAAGAAAAGGTTGGCCGTTGCAGACCAACCTTTTCTTCTAAGTTACGTACAAGATTATTTAAGGTATTTCTCTATTTCGGAATCATCTACGCGCTTATATGACGTTGAAATTCCCAATGTAGAAAGCATTAAATCTGTGTCCGTTAACTTTATAATTTCTGATGTTGAGGTAATATAATAATCACTATTTGGTATCAGTGTTAATGTATTTCCTGTACATTTCCATTGGCCTCTCGTAATCTCAATTTCATCTTCAGAATCCACCATAAACTTATCTATAAATACTTCTATAAATTGTCCATCGGATCTGAATTGAATATATTGTTCGTTCAAAATGGAGTCTAAAAAATCAACTTTCCACGTTCCGACAATATCGGAAGACAAACCATCATCGTTGTCATCGTCACTACAAGAAACGAGTGCAAATGACGATATAGCCATCAGGGTCACCATGAATTGATACAGAAACTTTTTCATAACTAAGGTGTTTAATTGTTAGGATTTATTATTCAGTTATCAGAATTTATATTTTGCCCCTATTCCTACCACGAACTGCGAATAACCGCCGGTGATGACTTCGTATCGCAATTCCAAACCCATCGCGATGCGCTTCGTGATGTCGTATTCGGCTCCCGCGCCAAAATTGAATTTGAAACAGGCGTCGGTCTCATGCTTCGTTTCGAAGTCGCCTCCAAACAAGAGGTCACCCCACGAATCACCAAAATCCACCGTTTCATAACGACATATGTCAAAACCAATACCGACCAAGGGATAAACATTAAATTTGGGAACGATATTAAATACATAATGCGCGTTGGCCGTGATATCAAGCATTCCCGAACCACCAAAGTAATAGGTAAGCGAGGGTTCAATGCGAATAGCGTCCGTTATTCCGTACTGAAACTTAGCACCCAATCCCACATTTTTTGCTGTCGTTCCAAAATTCAGATTGATTCCCGCCGACTTCTCTCCCTTTTGAGCAAATACACACACGCTACTCATGGCAAGAATAGCAAGCATTAAAACCTTTTTCATTTTTGTGCTTGTTGTGCATCTTTGGCCCTGCGATGCGGTTTAATACTTACTTTAATGTTGGGAGGCATATAAGAGAAAGTGAGGCCACCATTCAGCCTTATTCCAAGCGTAGGGCTTCGACTCCCTGTAAGAAGAATAAGGAGAACAGACAACCCCACTTGGATGTATTTCGTGTTGATATACGAATACACACCAAGAGAGCGTCCTTCCTACATTATCCCGTTCTTACTTTGTGAGTTGTCGAAGTTCACGCTTACGAGATAAAGCGAAAATGCGCTTTCTTTCAATATGTCTGCACACTATTTACTAATGTGCGCTTCAAAGATAGGCATTTTCTTTGGAAGAACGCTCAATAATCCCAAAAATTAGCTCTAAAAATCTAATAGGTCGTATGTTTCAAGTAATTCTTTTTCTCTGATGCCCAAGTATATTTTAGTAACGGACACATTGGAATGATTGAAAAGCTCTGACAACCTCATCAACGCCATATTTGCGTTTTCTCCTGCTGATTCAAACACTTTTCTGCCAAATGTCTTTCTGAAGGTATGCGTACTGAAATGCTCAATCTTCAAATTATACTGTTTCTTTATCATTTTAAGTAGAACATTGATACGCTGTGTAGAATAAACCACTTTCTTTTGAGATAAGAAACATTTTTCACTGTCGTTCTTGATGTCTAATGCGTCATGACAATGTTTTATATGCTGTTGGAAGTCTGCATTGATTTTCACGACCCGGCGTTTGTTTGTCTTTTTCTCATTGAGAGCAAATTTGTCATCATCCAATAGCATTGACCACGTTAAGGTTAAAATATCACTGATACGCAATCCAAAGAAGCAACCACAACCAATAAGGAGCGACATACGATAATTGCCATCCCTGTACAGCTTTCTGATTAAGGACAACATTACATCCCATTCCATATAGTCCGAAGTCTGATATCTGTGAACTGCTTGTTTCATAACATTCAAATTTGCTAATTTTTTTCTGTTTCTGAATATCTTTATTGCCTAATTGCGTGTAAGTTGCTAATTTTCAACTCATATTCAAATCTGTGGAGAAAGTGAATATGTTTGTTCAACCCTCTCTTTATAATCGGCAGTCTTTTCAACCTTGTTGTCTATCACGTCAACCAACATATCCAAATACACGTCCGTAATTACATCAACAACCTTGCCACGTTTGATAAACGATACCTCAAACAAATCTTTTCCTTCATTGTAGGCAACCTCAACAACGCCACGAAATTTAAAGCCCTGCACTTTGAAACGCAACCCATTGCGGATAGACATTGGGGAATTGAATCCCCAAGACCAAACCACCATCAACTTTGCTTTGAGTATGCCCATTATGTATTGTGCCATTTCCATATTATGCAGCCATTTGAAGGTTAGTTGGAAGTATGATTGCCATCAACTCCGCTTTCTTTATCTCATACTGCTTGTTGGCTTCTTCGTCCTTGCTCCACATATTCTTGTGTACATTTTCGTATGTTGCCTTCCAAAGTTCACGCAAGGCATTTCTTATGCCTGAATCGGCAATTGTAGCAACCAACTCAACAAAATATCTCATATTCCCTCTTGCGTAGTCAATTGCAGGATGTGAATAATCTGCCATCATCCAATACCAATCGTGATTTTTCAGAGCTTCTAATGCCTTGTTGATTATTTCTATCGTTGCCATATCGTTTGACTTTGATTGTTATTACTTTGTTTCTTAATTACAATGCAAAGATATGACATTTACTGAATACAGGCAAATTTCTCAAGCTAAAGAGATCTAAAGAAATGACTTTTATTTATTACATATCATCTTTCTCTGTTTTTCCATTTCAGAACAATATAAAAAAGAGAAAAGAACATTATTATTCTGACTTGGAAAAGTAAGAAACGAAAAAATGGAGCTTGACAAAGCCTCATTCACTTAATCCACAATACCGATAATCCTTTCTTCCTTGAACCCTCGCCATGCCATCTTTTGAAGGTCAATGTAAGCGAACATTCCATAAAAGCGTTTCGGAATTCCTGTGCCTGCCACATTGGCTTTAACCGCATCCAATTGAAGTGTTCCGACTGCATACCTGATAGAACCGTCTAACTTCTGATAGCAAAACCTTACCACTTCACCACGCATCATACGCCTCTTCAATGTTTCAATCATCATTCCCTTGCTGATGGAAGTTGCCGCATCCATTTCAAAACCCATGCACTTGATTGCTGACTTAACTACGTTTGCGCTGTTAAATTGTATTGCCTTCATATTTACTTGCTTTTAATTGCTTCACTTGATTATCACAATGCAAAGATATGACATTTACTAAACATACGCAAGTTTATAAAGCTAAAGAATCTAAAATAGATGATTTATATTTATTATTTGCCATATTTACCGTACCTTTGCAAGAAAAGTATATATATGGAAGCAACAGAAAAGAAAGAACGCACGGTTATACATTTACAGATTGGTGATGTGCATGAGTATTACGGCAGCATCGCCAACATCTATGAATTCCACTCGTCAGAAGAGCTTGGAATAACATACGGCTCGCTGCGCAATTATGGTTTATCGCCATCTAAACCATACCAAAATTCAAAGTGTACCATTAGGAAAGGTGTCCTCCATCAAAAGGCAGGAGGACGAGGCAGAAAGAGTTGATTAAGCTGCTCCAAACAACTCATTCCGCAATTTATTGATAATGATTCTAAGTTCTCCTTTTTCTTTTAGAGCTGTTGCGCAAAAATAGTAGTGCGTAAATTCTTCCAACTCCGCATAAGGATCGTGATTACATACTTGTTCTTTTATCCCTTTTGTATTAATACCGTTCTCCTTACACCACTGATACAACTTTGATTTACCCACATCTATTCCCATTTCCTTAAATGCTGCGAGGTTTTCAGATACAGACAAAGAACAATCGTAAGCATTCCCTATCTCTTCATCCTTTAGTATTTTCCGTACCTTATTTTTCATTGCGTTGGGTGATATTCCGTGCAAAGCACAGTAGGATTTATCTACTTCAAACTTCTTTTTCCTCTGCTTGCTTTGTAGCTGTATATCCTCCAAAGGTTTTTTTACCACATTCTGTGCAATGTTTGCCAACACCTTGTTAGATAGAACTCTGTCAGAATTGTCATAGTAGTATGTCCGCTCGCAAATCAGGTTATACAACAGATTCTCAAATGTAATACTCGGCAAAATCTTCTTCATTATCAAACCTGCAATATACAGTTTTTTCCGACGGTTATCGCCGTCACGCAATCTCTTTACAACTGAAAACTTTATTTCATCTCCGTTGTTTTTAATGAAAGAATCAATGTAGGATAGGCGGTAAATTTCCTGATAATCTGACGGAATTAGGGCATATCCATCTTGATAATGCAGTTCTGTATGTGTAAAATATCTGTACTTTGTTTTATACTTATCTATCAAATCATAAGGAGAAAGTGAATTGACATCACTTATAAAGCCTCTGTCTGCTATGACTAAATCTTCTACTTCAATTACCGCATCATTATCTTTCCTTGCTGACTCTAATAGTTTTCCATTTGAAATTGATAATGAGGAAGAAATAAGTGCATTATTATTCTGAAACGGAAAGTCAGAATGCGAAAAAACATTATCCGTGACATACAACTCGCATTCGGCTTTCGCATTGCCACTGAATTGTTGGCTTGGTGTCCGTCCGCAATTATCCTTTATTTCAATACCCTGAATATCTTTCCTTATGCTTTCAGCTATGCCATCATAAAGAGAATGATATGTTTCCACCGTATATATCGGGAGGCTGAACAAATAGCACAAACGGAATCTGTATCTATAGTTTGACTTCTCCGTATGATTGTTTGGAGTTGTGTAATACAAAGTTGGTTTCTTAACCAAACAATACACAAAATCATTCATCTCAATGTCGCTGTCATCAATGTCAACAAACACCATATCAGCGGAAAGAAACTTTGCATCTTTCTTCTCTGACAATCCAAATAATATCCCATTCGTCTTGAAACTATGGCAAAAGCAATATCCTGCCCTTATCAATTTGGCAAACTCCTCAACAGTGATACTTTGCCGCTGATATTCCACCGAATCCCACTTTATCAAGTTCTTATCCGAATAAGACTGTGTGGAAACGCTAATTTCAAATTTCTTACTGTCCTGAAAATACATACTTGCGCTTTTACTGTCAATTATAATGGAGGGATAGTATTAGCCACCCCTCCCTTAACCTCATTTTTCATCAAAAGGCTTGTTCGGTATCTGTTTCCAATACTGTTTCAACCCGTTTGAAATGTGCTCTTTGTGAGACTCGCTCTTGGAGCGTCCTCTCATACTTTGGCTGATTTTCTGCTTCACAGAATCGTCTAACTCTCTATACTGTCTTTTGCCCATATCCTTCATTTTTAATTTATTATATACAATAAATATGGCCGAGAGTAAAAAGTTTATCAAGCATTGTAAGTCTATACTGAAAATTTTTCATGGAAAATTTTGAAACACAGCCATCCGAGGTAAAGCTTACCCCTCTTACTTCTGAAAAGCATAATAAGAGCGTGGATACGCACGTAAATATATGAATATCAGATAATTGTATATTCACAACCTTGTAAAACAGAACTTAAAGCCTTTCCGTAACATAGAGGTAAGCCGACGCTATGCAGCCATGCCAATTTCCTTTAACTCTTTGATATAATCATCCAAATTATCAGATAACAGTCGATGCTTCTCTATCTGCTCACCTTTAAGCATATCAACACTTATATAAGTGTTATACTGCGTTATCGAAGGACTCAGTTTTTCACCCAATAGTATGCCGTCATTGGATACTCCCATCACATTATTACTCCTATCTTCATACTGCGGGCCTGTAAACACATGCATATTTCCCTTGAAGAAATTAAGTACCAAATCTTCCGAAAACAATGTCTCACTTTGCAAGAATCTTTCGTCATAGCGGTCGAAAAAGTGTTTTTTTAAAGAATGCAACCTCATTCAAACCGTTCACAAACCACACGACATACGGATACTTATTATAATAAAATATTAATATTACAGTAAATGCAATCCCAAACTTCTTAAAATCTTTTTTCCCATGACTGAAAGGAAGAACCACAAATCTATTAAGCCGCTTCGTCCGTATTTCCAAGGGATTGAAATATATTGTTTTTTTACTATTCCCGTATTTCAGGACAGTACGCCAATACTTCCTGTCGGCTAAAATCCTCTTCATTTTTACACTCACCTCATTCTTCAAATCACTCTGCAACTCTGCTGCTACCTCCAAAAGACTCATTGTATCTACTATCATATCAAAATTATTTACTGTTAAACAACTATGATTTCTCGGTTTACCAATACACCGAAAGGTTTGTTTAAAGCATAGTGATGGCCGTACTACATACTTTCGTATGCAGATAAAGGCAATTAAATCACTAAAATTAAGTTGGTTAGATTGGATTAACTTGCCGTAGCGAAGGCAGGATAATAATGCTTCGACAAGAATTGCTGAACATCATCGTGAGTATACCAAAACTTATCGCCGACCTGATGAAAAGACAACAAGCCATCGTCACGATACTTTTTAAGAAGTTTGTCCTGAATTCCTAAAACTTCCTTGATAGTTTTGTTCGTGTAAATCACAGTAGAAGATTGACACAACGACCTCATGCCCCTTACTTCGTCGGCAAGAGAATGAACGCACTCAACAAGTTTGTTAAACTTGTCAACCTCAAGGGTAACAGTCTGATTTTCGGGATTGCCGTAACTACGGCGCATGGATAAGACTTTTTCCATAAACTATTTTATTTTTATAAGTTACGGACATTAGACCACCGTTTAAATAGTAACACGGTTGGCGGGTGACTTCTAAGAAGTTCCTCTCGGTAGCACACTTCACTACCACAATCTGCATGTCCTTCAAGATTGCGAGTGCAAAGGTAGTAAAAAATCGCCCTGAAAGCAAATATTTATCGTTAAATAATGTTTCAATATTTGCTCATTACAAAAGTTTGTATAGACAAATCGACTTGTATACCTTATTATAGTATAAAGGGAGGCCGTCTAAGCCTCCCCGAACTATTGATTGTTTGACGCTACAACACGTTAAAGTTCAATTTGTCTTGTACTTCCTGCTCCAAAGTCTTAGGCATAAACTTTGCGTACACCTTTTCTGTCACCATAACACTGCTATGCCCCATCAATCGGCTAATCTTATGCACATCCACACCCCGATTTAATGCCCAAACGGCGAATGTATGCCTTGCTGTATGCATTGTGAGATTAAACGGCAAGCCGATTTTGTCACCTAATGTTTTGAGTGAAGTGAGTATTGCCCTGTTCTTGTTCAACCTCTGTCGTTTCCGCTCCTCTTTATCTCGTAAGTCGAAATCGTCAGGAAGCAAGCCAAAGACAAACCTGTCACTTACACCCTTTTCTTTCCATTTCTCCAATATCTTAAGCGCATTGTCGTTGAGAAAAATGCTATGCGGCACATCGCCCTTATACAGTATCTTCTTCAACTCTCTTTTCTCGAAATCTATGCTGCGCCACTCAAGCGTGATAATGTCGGACACACGCAAACCGCAAGCATTGAAAGAGAACAGAAACAGATCCATATAATCTTTAGTTCTCGGATATTTCACCTTATTATATAAAGAAACGAATGCCGCCATCTGTTCTTCGGTCAGATAATGAATTTCCTCATCTTCTTCATCTCCCAACTCTTTCTTTGTCGGTAAATATAGTTGGGCGATTGCACCTGCAACCGAAGCATCCAACAGTTTATCAAGTACGGCACGCCTTGCGGCTTTGATGATAGGTGTTATCGTTTTGTTGATTGTGGCATTGATGTTTCCTTGCCGCTGCCGCCAAAAGATGTATTCCTTAATCAAGTCAACCGTAACTTCGCTTACATAGATGGAATCTTCCTTTTGGTAATCCATCAAGAACTGCCTGAACTTGTGCAACGAGCAATAAGCATTGTCACGAACAGACACGCCAACTTTGCCCAACTTATACTCCTGCTCTATTGTTTCTATGGCATAGTTCACAAAGTCAGTCTTTGCCGATTTGCCGTTTGGCCGCCCCTGTACAATCGCCCGAAGATTGTCTATCGTGAGCCTACTGTTCTTCTGCGTGAACTCATAGATTTGTTCGTCTATGATGCGCCGCTTCTGCTCTAACTGATTATTCAGCCTTGCACTTTGAGGATGTTTCCTGCTTACAGCCTTGTTTGCCTCATCCCAATAAGCCTCCTCAATCCAAACGCCCGTTTCCGTCCGTGCATGTTTCGTGCCCATCACGTACTCAAGATAGATAGGCAACTTTCCGTTAGCATCGGGCTTCCTGTCCTTACGCAAATAAAACTTGCCCGTCAGTTTGCTTGCTTTTACTCTTCCCATAATTTACTATCCACTTTTTAGGAATATGCGATGCAAAGATAACGATTTTGGGGACAGTTATTACGCCTTAAAAGGCGATAAAACGAAAAAGTGGGGATTTTTGTTGTCCCCACTCCCGTTGATTTTCAATCTGTTTTTCAATACTTTACGCCATTTCTTAGCTTAATATTCGTCCTCGTTGAACAGGAAGTCCTCTTTGGTGGGATAGTCCGGCCAAACGTCTTCAATACTTTCATATATTTCGCCTTCGTCCTCCAGCTCCTGCAGGTTTTCGATTACTTCAAGCGGAGCGCCCGAACGGGTGGCATAGTCAATCAGCTCGTCCTTTGTAGCGGGCCAGGGTGCGTCTTCCAGTTTGGAAGCCAATTCCAATGTCCAATACATAGTGTTTATTCCTTATATTATTAATTGTTAGAAAGGGTCTTTTTTTAACGTGCGACAAAAATACTATTTTTCTATTTATCTCGGTTACGAAACGGCAGTTTTTTTCAGCTTCAGGCTTCGCGCTGCTCAGCGGGCGGCCTGAAGCGGCATACGTTCATGCGACGGCGGCCCGACACGGGCGGCTCGGAAAACAAACAAGGTGCCGGATAAAACGGAAAAGGTGCCTTCCCCAAAAAATTTCCTGCCGCCCTGTTGGGCTGGCGGCCTAAGGGAGTGGCTGAATATTTCAGGTTTGCGTTTGTTTATCAGCCAGAAATCCGTAACTTTGTCAGCAGCGAGGGGCTGCTCCCGCCGGGCCGGCACAAGCGGAATCTGCCGCTGCGCCCACGCCGCGCGGGCCCGTGCAGCCGTATCGCCCTAATATCCGCTTATCATTACTTATGGACGAAATTTTCATTATTATCGGGCTTATTCTGCTCAACGGCATTTTTTCCATGTCCGAAGTAGCGCTCATTTCAGCCCGCAAGTCGCGTCTGGCTGCCGACCAGGAAAAAGGCAGCAAAGGTGCCCGCATCGCCCTGAACCTGGCCAACGACCCCGACCGCTTTCTCTCGACCGTACAAATCGGCATTACGCTCATCGGTATTCTTACCGGTATTTTTTCGGGCAACAAGATTGCCGTTCAGCTGACAGACTTTTTTGCCGGCTGCGGACTGGCGCAGGCTTATGCCGCTCCGCTGGCGCAGGCGCTCATTGTCATTATCGTCACGTTTCTGACCATCGTGTTCGGCGAGCTGGTGCCCAAGCGCATCGGGCTGAGCATGGCCGAGACTACGGCACGCACCGTGGCGCGCCCGATGCATCTCCTCTCGGTAGTGGCCAAACCGTTCGTGTGGCTGCTCTCCAAAGCCACGGAGCTTACCATCCGCCTGCTGGGCATTCAGGAAACGGACAACAAGGTGACGGAGGAGGAAATCAAATCCATCATCAAGGAAGGCACGGCCGACGGCGAGGTGCAACCGGTGGAGCAGGACATCGTGCAGCGCGTATTCCTGCTGGGCGACCTCAAGGTCAACTCCATCATGACCCACCGCAACGACCTGGTCTGGCTGGACACGGAAATGACCACCGACGAAATCAAGAAAGTTATCCTCGACGACCTTTTCGAAATGTATCCCGTATGTGAGGGCGACCTTGACCACGTTATCGGCACCATCAACCTCAAGGACGTGATGGCCCATCTTGACGACCGGCCCTTCAACCTGAAGAACCTTTCCCGCCAGGCTGTCTATTTTCACGAAAACATGCACGTCTACAAAGTGCTCGAACAGATGAAGACACAGAAGATAAGCCGCGGCCTGGTGTGTGACGAATACGGCGCCTGCACCGGCATCATCACCCTGCGCGACATCATGGAGGGCCTGGTGGGCAACGTGGAGGACGCCGACGAGGACGACCCCGACATCATCAAACGCAAGGGCAAGGAGGGCTGGCTCGTGGACGGGCAGTGTAACTTCTTCGACTTCCTGAATTACTTTGACCGCGACGACCAGTTCGAGAGTTCGGACTACCAGACCGTGGCGGGCCTGCTGCTCAAGCAGCTGCACCACATCCCCAAGAGCGGCGAAACGCTGACGTGGAAGGACTTCAACTTTGAAGTGGTCGACATGGACGGCGTGCGCATCGACAAGGTGCTGGTCACCCTCAACACCCCGCCCGAAGCCGAAACGCCCCCCGCTCCCGAGGCCTGACGCCCGAGCGACCTGCGGCACCAATCGTTCTACCTCTCAACACACCAGACTTATGAAAATCATTGACCTCAGTCAGACCAACTCTGTCATCAACTGCTACATGGCGCAGCTGCGCGACGTCAACCGGCAGACCAACCGCGCCGGATTCCGCAACAACCTGCAGCGCATCGGGCAGGTCATGGCCTACGAAATAAGCCGCCAGCTCGACTATTCGGCCAAAACCATCCGTACGCCGCTGGGGCAGGCGCAGGTCAACACCTGCGACAACCGTATCGTCATCGGCACCGTGCTGCGCGCGGGCCTGGCCTTCCACGAAGGTTTCCTTCACGTCTTCGATGAGGCCGACTGCGGCTTTGTGGCGGCCTACCGGGTAGAAAACGGCACACGCCACCCCGACATCCATCTGGAATACATCGCAGCCCCGTCGCTCGAGCAGTCGGTATTTCTGCTCGTCGACCCCATGCTGGCCACCGGCATCAGCCTCGAAACGGCCTGGCGCATGTTCCGGAAAAACGGCACGCCGGCACAAATGCACGTCTGCACGGTCATTTCCTCCCGTCAGGGCGTAGAACACCTGCAGACCGTCTTCGACGACAACGTTACGCTATGGACGGCCGCCATCGACCCCGAGCTGAACGACGAAGCCTACATCGTGCCCGGTCTGGGCGATGCCGGCGACTGCTCATTCGGCCCCAAACTCTAAACCGGACAAATCATCTTTTTTTCAAAACAGCCCCAAAACACAGATACTATGGAAACTGAACAACAAGTACGCACCTTGTGGCAAAAGTTCAAGGACCATTTCAATCTGCTCGCCGACAAAGAGGACGAGCAATCCACCTATGCCAGCATACGCAGCGGTGTAGACTTCCGCGGCGCCAACCTGTGGATTCTGATATTTGCCATTTTCATGGCTTCGTTGGGGCTGAACGTCAACTCCACGGCCGTCATCATTGGCGCCATGCTCATCTCGCCGCTCATGGGCCCCATCATCGGCATGGGCTTTGCCGTAGGCGTCAACGACTTCAGTCTGTTCAAACGAGCCCTCAAGAACTATCTGATAGCCACGCTCATCAGTGTCGTAACGGCCACCGTATATTTCCTGCTTACGCCTTTCAACGAGGCACAGTCGGAGCTGCTGGCCCGCACCTCACCCACACTATACGACGTATTTATCGCCTTGTTTGGCGGCGCAGCCGGCATTGTAGCCATTGCCACGCGCGGAAAGGGAAACGTACTGCCGGGCGTAGCCATTGCCACGGCCCTCATGCCCCCGCTCTGCACGGCCGGATTCGGTTTGGCCACGGGACATATCTTCTACTTCCTAGGAGCGTTCTATCTGTTCTTTATCAATACCGTATTCATCGGCGTGGCTACCTTTTTGGGCGTACGCATGATGAAATTCCAGAAAAAAGTGTTTGTTGATGCCGCACGTGAGCGCCGCGTACGCCATTATCTGATTGCCATCATCACGGTGACGATGATTCCGGCCGCCATCATGACCTACAGCATCCTGCGCCGTGATTTGCAGAGTGCCGCCGTCAACCGCTTTGTACATACGGAACTCAACATACCCGGCACGCAGGTCATCGACCGCGAACTCAACGATAAGGAAAAAACGCTGCGCGTAGTGGCCGTAGGCCGCGAAATTACCCCCGAAGCCATCCGCCAGGCACAAAGCCGGCTGGCGCAGTACAAGCTCGGCGGATTCAAGCTGCAAATCATTCAGGGCTCGCAGTCGGACTCGCTGCAACTGACCAACTTCAAGCTGTCGGCTGAAAACTCGGCACAACTCATCCAGAACCAGTCGGCACAGATTCACGACCTGGAGCAACAGCTGCAAATTCAGGGACGCTTTGCCACGGTAGGACAGGACCTGCGGCCGCAACTGCAGATACTCTTCCCCGAAGTCCGTTCGGTAGCTTTGGGCGAGGTGGCCCAGGCTGCGCCTGATTCAGCCAACAACAACCGCCGCTACGCCGTGGCCATCGTGCAGCTGCAGCAAAGCCTGAGCGCGTCCCGCCGCGCCGTACTCAAAAAATGGCTGGCCGAACGCTTGCAAGCCGACTCGCTGCGCCTGCTCATTCCCTAACATCATACCAAGCTGACTGCGCATGAAAACCTCCGATTTTTTCTTCTCGTCCTATCTCACGCTGGGGCAGTGGCTGGAATCACTGGGCCTGCAGCCCGACACCATTACGCGCTTTCATCTGCGCGAATGGCTGGCCCTGCTGATTATTGCCCTGCTGGCCTGGCTGGCCGACTGGATCAGCCGGCACATCCTCAAGCCCAGCCTGCAGCAACTGACGCGCCGCACGCAAACACAATGGGACGACTATCTGCTGAACCAGAGCGTACTGACCAGCGCCTGCCACGTCATTCCGCCGCTGGTCATGTATCTGGCCCTGCCGCTGGCCTTTCCAAAAGGCGAGGACACACTGGCCGGCATGCTCTTTCTGCGCGCTTCCGAGGTGTATATTACGGCAGCCACCATGCGCCTGCTCTACGTATTTCTGGGCGGACTGAAAACGGCCGCCGACGCCAGCAACAAGCTCAGCCAGCACTACGTGTCGAGCTTCATCCAGCTGGGCAAGCTCATCGTTACCGGCATCGGCGTCATCATCATCATCAGTATCATCATCAACCGCTCTCCCCACTCGCTGCTGACGGGACTGGGAGTAGCCGCCACGGTGCTGATGCTCGTGTTCAAGGACACGCTCACCGGTCTGGTGGCGGGTGTGCAGCTGGCCGTCAACAACATGCTCAGCCGCGGCGACTGGATTACGATGGACAAGGCCGGCGCCAACGGTATCGTGGAGGACGTAACGCTGACCACCGTCAAGGTGCGCAACTTTGACAACACCATCATCACCATTCCGCCCCAAACGCTCATGGGCGACTCCTTCAAAAACTGGCGCGGCATGCGCGAAAGCTCCGGCCGCCGAGTCAACCGCGCGCTCTACATCGACGTGCACTCCATCGGGTTCTGCCCGCCCGACATCATTGCCTACTGGCACCAGCAGGGCCTGCTCACGGCCGAAGAGACGGCCCGCGACTGGGTCAACCTGACCCTCATGCGCCGCTGGGCCGAGCGCTATCTGCAGGAGCTGCCGTTTGTAGTGACCGACGCGCCCGACGTACTGCTCATGGTGCGCCAGCTGCCCGTCACCCCGCAGGGCCTGCCCGTAGAGTTCTACTTTTTTGTGGACGAAAAAAACTGGAAGCCCTACGAAATGCTGCTGGCCGAGGTGATGGAACACATCATGGCCACCCTGCCCCGATTCGGGCTGAAACTGTTTCAGTACACCGCCATGCCGGCCGACGGAACGGAGAATTAATCCTGCCAGACATCATATTACCGGATTCGGCGCAGCACTGAAACTTGTGTGCTGCGCCGAATCCGGTAATATAATCATACGCTCCCGCCGCGCGCCCCGAACGCAGAAAAAACAGGGTCGGACCCTGTCACGACAAACTCCGACCCTGTTCCTCTTAAATCCGACTTTATTTTTTCTCCACGCTGCCAGCCCAGGTAGCACTGCCGGAAGGGGCCTTTTCTGTCCATATCCGGCCCGACAATCCGCGCCACAACGCCAGACGAACCTGATCAATCAATACGCAGGCCGCAAACAGCCCCAACGCAAACGCCACACACCGCACCACAAACAGCCCCACGGCATCCGGCTCCCAAAAACCAACCACCAAGGGCTTCATCGTAACCGACAGAAACGGCGTGCAGGCATGCAGCAGATAAACGGCAAACGAAGAGGCGGCTATCCAATTAATCCAGCGACTGTAAAAAGAAATTTTAGAAAAGCAAAGGAGCAACGCCACCGAAGCCGCAATCGTAAAAGGTGACACATACGACGGCTCCTGTGCCCAATACATACGGAAACAGAACCCCAATACACACATGACAACGGTCAGCAAACTGCACATCACATAAACCAACATATCAATCTGCCACCTTAACCGAAACAAACGAAGAGGATACAACCTGACACAACGTCCCAGCAAATAAAGCACCACAAAAAACGCCACCGAATAGCCCCCTGAAAATTCAACGCGAAACCTCCATCCCCACAATATGACAAGTAAAAGTAAGGCCAGAGTGATACGATAGAGTTGCCGCGGGGTGGCCGAACGGACAAAGGCATTCAACACGGGCGAAATGACATAAAGCAACACGTAAGCCCGCACAAACCATCCACCCAGCGAAAAAGCATCTATCAGCCAACGGTCGTACGGATAGGACGATCCGTCCGGATCCGTCCACACATAATACAAACCCGCCGACATCGTAAGCAACAGGACCTGAAATACCAGTCCCACCAACCGTTTCCACGATGCGCGGATTCCGAAATACCCCGAGAGCAGAATAAACACGTCAACACATACCACGATAAACGACTGCACAACCATACGCCCCATCGCAAACGGACTGAACTGCAATACCTCGGCCCGCGTAGGCGTGCCGAACGAATAATAACACATGTGAATGGCCACCACCATCAGCATGGCCACAATGCGCAACAACTCCATATTGGAGAGGCGCTTTTTCCTGCCGACGACCTCAGGGCCGGCGGCCGTTTCTACCGAATGATTCATTTTTTATAAGCCTGAGGCCGGCCGTACCGACCTTTCCGTCATCATAATATTACCTCCATCAGCGTAGGGATACCTACGATTTCCTCCTTAAAGGTCTTGAGCAAATCGGCGTTGAGCCGTGCGCCCTCGCGGGCATACCACTGGTGGAGCGTGGCGGAGTCGGCCACTTCAAACTGCAGGGAGAAACATTCGGAGTCGTCCTCGTGATGACTCAGGATACGCGTCAGACGGGCGTTTTTCAGGCAGCCCGAAGCCTCGACGGCCGGAATGAGCACTTCCTGCACGTAAATCAGGAAATTTCTGACGTCGGCCGTCAGTACATGGTAGGTAGTGTTGTAAATCAGCATATTGAAGCAAGTTTTAGGCAGTCGGAATTCAACCCAGTGTCAACCGGACCCGCTACGGCCGCTAACGTCACTGCGCTCCGAATCCGCCGTGATTGTCGGTCGCAAAATTACGGAAATATTCCACACCCGGCTCATTTTCATCCCGCAAATACCGTTTTTCCGTTTTTTTCGGTTTAACTTCGCACCGTTTCCAGAAAACCGTCATTTCCCTCCGGACCAGTCATTTTCTGAAAAAAACATACCTACCTCCACGCAGTCATTCCGATGTATTCATACCTATACTTATTTATGAACCCGTCCGCACGTATGAATCTGGAAACGCTCGTGGAACGCGCCCGTCAGGGCGACACCGACGCCTGGAGCACCCTTTATCAAGCCTATGCCGGCCCGATGAAGGGCGTGTGCATACGCCTGCTCGGACGTCGGGACGAAGCAGCCGAAGATTTGGTACACGACGCTTTCCTGCTGGCCTTTGCCGACATCGGAAAGCTGCGCAACCCGCAACGTTTCGGACAATGGCTCACGTCAATCGTCACACATCTCACCCTGCAACACCTTGAACGCCGGCGCCGCCACCCGTCACTGCCTCTGGCCGACCTGCCGCCCGACCTGCTGTCTTCCTTTTACGAAACAACCGACCCCGCCCCGCTGCCTACGGGTGACGAACTGATGAAACTGGTGGAAGAACTTCCCGAAGGCTACCGGCAGGTGTTCAGAATGGCTGTCATTGAAAAACTGCCGCACGCTGAAATTGCACGGCGTCTGGGCATTGCGCCACACTCGTCGTCCTCGCAACTCCACCGTGCCAAGGCGCTGCTCCGCAAACTGCTGGCCCGGCGTCAGGCCGGAATAATTGTGCTGGCGGCCGCCTGGCTGTGGCCGTGGGCAGCTGGCTGACCGACCCTTCCGGCTACCAGTTCCACCCGTGGAGCTGTCCGCCGTCACTCCCCGCCACTTCCGGCCACCTGCCAGCCTCAGCACCCGTAGCCCGGGCCACGGGCAGCTCACGGCCAGCCTCTCCCGCCACTACAGGCCCCACGCCGCAGCCACAGGCCCCGATGCCGCACTACCGGCACGGCGGGAATACAGCCCCCGACACACTGCTGCCCGCACCACAGCCGGCCGCCCCCCTGCCGCAAGCCCCAATGGCAGCCGCAAGCCGGCCCGACAGCCACATACCCGCCGGGCCCGACCTCCGAAACGCTCCAACGGGAACGCTGGCCGAAAGCAAGTTGCACTCCGGACGGCGGAAATGGAAACTGCTGCTCAGCGGAGCAGCAGGGCCTGCCCTGGCACAAAGCCTGAACAAGCTCATCATCACCGAAAACGGCGACATCGGCTCGGGCATGGTGCCGGCCACCATCAGCACATGGGAGGAATACTACGACTACCTGCTCACCCGCAGCCACGACAACATGCCGGCTGACTCACTCACGCTGCTGCACATTGCGCAAAACAATTCCGGCCGCCTGGTGGAGCAGGCCCGCCACAGCCGTCCGCTGACCTTTGGCCTCAGCTTTTCAAAAAGACTGTCGCCGCACTGGCGTGCCGAAACCGGGCTGCAATATTCGCTGCTGAAATCGACCTTTACCATAGGCAGCGGATGCAACCTGATACAAGAGCAGCAACGGGTGCACTACCTGAGTGTGCCGCTGAAATTTTCATACACCTGGCCGCTTCGCAAACATTGGGAAACGTATGTTTCGGCCGGCGCAGCGCTCCACATTCCGCTGGGAGGAAAAGTAAAAAAGGTGGTGCTGACCGACACCGTGGCCATACCGCTCGACCGCTACCGGGTGCGCCCGGCCTGGCAAGGCTCCATAAGCACGGGAGTCGGGCTGCAATATCACTTTACGCCCAACCTGGGGCTATACATTGAGCCGACGCTGCAATATTACCTGCCGACAGGTTCCTCCACGCGCACCGTATGGACGGAACATCCGCTGACCTTCAGCCTGCCGCTGGGCTTGCGGCTGACGTGGTAATCACTGCCGGCCGGCTGAAAAAAACGCCGCACGCATGCAGTCGCCGGCCTGTGGGGCTACCTATACTGTCAAGAACCCCAAACCCGACGAATCATGCAAAGAAGACATGTGCTGCGCCAGCAGTATTTCAGAGAACAGGAAGCCACCACCCGGCTCCATTACCTGCCCTACATATCAGACCATATCACCATCAACCGCCACACACGCGTACTGGAAATAGGCTGCGGCGAAGGCGGCAACCTGCTTCCGTTTGCCCGGCTGGGATGCAGGGTGACGGGCATTGACATGGCAGCCTGCCGTATTGAGGAAGCCACCGCCTATTTCCTTAAGGAAGGCTACCCCGCCACGTGGATATGCGCCGACTTCATGACACTCCCGCCGCCTTCCGACAACGGGAGCCGGTTTGACCTCATCCTGCTCCACGACGTGCTGGACACATCAGCCGGAAAGCGGCCTTCCTGGAGCACGTCAGGCGCTTCCTGCATCCTAAGGGGCGGATATTTGCCGGCTTTCCGGCCTGGCAGATGCCCTTTGGCGGCCACCAGCAGATTTGCCGCCACGCCCTTTGCGCCCACCTGCCGTTTATCCACCTGCTGCCGGCCCGGCTCTACAACGCGCTGCTGAAAACATGCGGCGAAAGTGCCGCCATGCGCCGGGAGCTGCTCGACATCAAGCGCTGCGGCCTGAGCATCGAAACCTTCGAAGCCCTGCTGCCGCAAACCGGCCTGCAGCCATTCCGCCGCACCCTGTGGCTCGTCAACCCCCACTACCAGCAAAAGTTCGGGCTACGGCCCCGCCGTATGCCCCGCTGGGCCGGACGGCTGAAATACCTGCGCAACTACGCCTCTACCTCGTGCTGGTATCTGCTCGGCCACACTGCCGGGAAAGAGACGGAAGAACAGCACCCCTGCGGAAAAAAGAAACAGGAAGGGAGGAAAAAATTTTTTCCCGCCTTGTAAAAAAACTTCCTGCCGACTTTTTACAAAAAAGACGCACATACGGAATTACGGCAGGGCATATCGGGATTTACGCAGAATTTGCTAACTTTGTCACACTTACCGCCGGTCGGACAAACCATCCGGCCGGACAACCAGACAAAGACAGCAAGGAAAAAATGAAAATCAACGATTTGCCGTCGGTCAACGGCTACTATGAATGGGAGGACCAATATGCCACCCTTACCGACCACTATCCCAACTACGACGCCCGCCCCGTTATCGGCATTACGGGCAACTTTGGCGACAAAGGATGCGAACTGGCCGAGGGCTACTTCAGCTGCATCGAAGCAGCCGGCGGCGTGCCACTTGTCATTCCGGTTCTGACGGAAACGTCAGCCCTCATGCAGATACTCAACCGCATTGACGGCCTGATGCTCTCGGGCGGCGGCGACCTCAACCCGCTGCTGCTGGAGCAGGACCCCAGCCCCCGGCTGAACGGCGTCAATCCGCGCCGCGACAGCATGGAACTGCTGCTCACGCGCCTGGCCTACGACCGCCAGCTGCCCATTCTGGGCATTTGCCGCGGCCTGCAGGTCATGACGGTGGCTCTGGGAGGTACGGTCATGCAGGACATCAGCGAATCAATGCCCGGCGTCAAGCTGGTCAAACACGACCAGAACATGCCCCGCGGCTTTGCCTCGCACACGGTGACGGCAGCCAAGGACTCGCTCGTCGGACGGCTTTTCGGTACGCGCTTTGCCGTCAACTCCTTCCATCACCAGGCTGTGGAACATCCCGGCCAGGCCCTCCACGTCACGGCCCGCGCCTCCGACGGCGTGGTGGAAGCCGTGGAAAGTACGGAATTCAAGCCAATAGTCGGCGTGCAGTGGCACCCCGAATGTTTCCTGCAGGAACGCGACGAGCGCATGATGCCCCTGTTTGAGTGGTTCGTGCAGCAGGCCGGCGCCTTCAGCCGTGCCCGCCGCCTTCACCGCCGTATTCTGACGCTCGACTCCCACTGCGACACGCCGATGTTTTTTGAACAGGGCGTACACTTTGACCACCGCGACCCGACGGTTCTGGTTGACCTGCACAAGATGACGGAGGGACACCTCGACGCTACCATCATGGTGGCCTACCTGAAGCAGATGGAGCGCCACCCCGAGGACCTGCAGGCGGCCATCGCAAAGGCCAACGACCTGCTGGACCAGATCAGGGCCATGGCCGAGAGCTGCAGGCCCTGGGCCGAAATAGCCTACACGCCGGCCGACCTCTACCGCATCAAGGCTGCGGGCCACAAGGCCATCATGCTGGGCATTGAAAACGGCTATGCCATCGGCGCCGACCTGACGCGCGTGGAGCACTTCCGCCGCAAGGGGGTGGTGTATATGACCCTCTGCCACAACGGCGACAACAACATTTGCGACTCAGCCTGCCGCTCCAACCGGGAGCACGGCGGCCTGAGCGACTTCGGACGCGAGGTGATTCAGGAAATGAACCGCACGGGCATGATGGTCGACCTCTCGCACGCCTCGGAAGAGAGTTTTTACGACGCCCTCGAGGAAAGCCACACCCCCATTGTATGCTCGCACGCCTCGAGCCGTGCCCTCTGTGACCACCCGCGCAACCTGACCGACAGGCAGCTGCAGGCCCTGGCCGAATGCGGAGGCGTGGCACAGATGACGCTGTATCACGGATTTTTGAGCCTGGACGAGGGTGCCACCATTGAAGATGCCGTGCGCCACCTGATGCACATGATCAGCGTGGCCGGCATCGACCACGTGGGCATCGGCACCGACTTCGACGGTGACGGCGGCGTGCCGGGATGCGCCAACGCCTCGGAGCTGATTAACCTGACCCGTATGCTGCAGGCCGAGGGCCTGACCGAACAGGACCTGCGCAAGGTGTGGGGAGCCAACTTCCTGCGTGTCATGCAGCAGTGTCAGGCCGCCTCTGAAATTATCCTGTAAAAAAAACGGCAGGGGCACTAAAATGCCCGGCCGGATATTGATTTCACACTGAAAAGTCGTATTTTTGCACGTCAGTAACCCACATGCCTGCACATTCAGCCACAGGCATGACTGATTGCGATACATTTTTATTTAAAACCATGATTAGACCCATTTTCCTATGTTCGCTGCTCATTCTGGCGCTGACCGCCTGTCAGCAAAAACCGGCTGCGGCAGCTGAAGAAACGCCGACCGACTCCGTGCCCACCTTCTGCGCCGACTCGGCCATGCACACGCTGAAGGCACAGTGCGCCTTCGGGCCGCGCATCATGAACTCCGAAGCCCACGACAAGTGCGGCGAATACATTGCGCAGAAATTCCGCGACTATGGTGCCGAAGTCACCCTGCAGCAGGCCGACGCCCGCGGCTGGGACGGCACCGTCTATCACATGACCAACATCATCGCCTCGGTCAACCCCAAGGCCGCCAGCCGCATCCTGATATGCGCCCACTGGGACAGCCGGCCGTGGGCGGATAACGACCCCGACGAAAAGAACCACAAAACCCCCATTCTGGGCGCCAACGACGGGGCCAGCGGCGTGAGCGTCATGCTGGAACTGGCGCGTCAGCTGCAGCTCAAGCAGCCCGCCATCGGGGTGGACTTTATCTGCTTTGACGCCGAAGACTGCGGCGTACCGACCTGGGCCAACCAGGACGACGACAACTCGTGGTGCCTCGGCTCGCAATACTGGTCGGCCAACCCGCACAAGGCCAACTACAAGCCGCGCTACGGCGTGCTGCTCGACATGGTGGGCGGCCAGGGCGCAACCTTCTATCAGGAGGGCTTTTCGAAACGCTACGCCCAGAATATCGTCAACAAAGTATGGCAGGCCGCGCGTGACGCCGGATACGCCGGATACTTCCCGATGGAGGACGGCGGCTACGTAACCGACGACCACGTGCCCATGAACGAGGTGGCCCGCATACCTACCGTCGACATCATTCCCTACTACCCCAACGGCGACTCAAGCTTCGGCCCTACGTGGCACACCGTCAACGACACACCCGAAAACATCGACGCCGCTACGCTGAACGCCGTAGGCCAGACCATGATGCAGCTTATTTATCAGGAAAAATAACCTTACCGCAAATACAACCCTACCACAATGAACAACCGCAGCATCAACGAAATACAAGACGAGATAATTGAAGACTTCAGTCAGGTAGAAGACTGGATGGACCGCTACCAGATGATTATAGACCTGGGCGAGGAACTCGAACCGATTGACGAATCGGAACGCACTGCAACCAACCTGATTGAGGGTTGCCAGAGCAGCGTATGGCTGGTGTGCGAGGAGCACGACGGCCGCCTCCTCTTCCGCGGCGACAGCAACGCCCTCATCGTAAAAGGACTGGTATCGCTGCTGCTGAGCGTAGTAAGCAACCATACGCCGCAGGAAATCCTCGACGCCGACCTTTACTTCATCCAGCGCATCGGTCTGTCGGAACACCTGAGTCCCACACGCTCCAACGGCCTGCTGGCCATGGTAAAGCAAATCCGGATGTATGCCCTGGCCGAAAAAGAACTGTTAAGCCACCGTCAAGCCTGAACCGCCCATGAAGACACTACTTACCCTACTCTGCACCTGCCTGGTCAGCCTGGGAGCTGCCGCGCAGAACTTCAGCCAATGGTTTGACAACCAGACGCTGCGCGTGGACTACACCTTTGCCGGCGACAGCGCCACGCAACAAATCTACCTCGACGCCCTGACGCGCACCGACCACTGGGCCGGACGCCGCCACAACCTGGACAGCCTCTGCCTGAAAGGCAACGGCCAGATTACCATGCGCGACGAGCAGACGGGCACCGTCATTTACCGCACTTCCTTCTCAAGCCTCTTCCAGGAATGGCAGGGCACGCCCGAGGCCGGAAAGGTGCGCAAGTCGTTTGAAAACTGCTTCCTCCTGCCCATGCCCAAGCGCCCTGCCCGCGTAACGGTAGAGCTGTGCAACTACCGTCAGGAAGTGACTTCACAACTGACCCACCGGGTAGACCCGAAGGACATCCTGATACGCCACATCGGCCGGCAGCCCGCACCTTTCCGCCACCTGCTGCAAGGAGGCAGCCCGGAGGAGTGCATTGACATCGTAATGGTGCCGGAAGGTTATACCGAGGCCGAAATGCCGGTGTTCTACCGCGACGCTGCGGCCGCCACCGAGGCCATTTTTGCCCATGAGCCGTTCAAGACCTACCGCAACCGCTTCAACGTAGTGGCCGTAGACCTGCCCTCCAAGGAGAGCGGCGTGAGCGTACCGCTGGAACAGCAATGGAAGGAGACGACACTCTCGTCCAACTTTTCCACCTTCTACTCCGACCGCTACCTGACTACGCTGCAGCTGAAAACGCTGCACAACGCCCTGGCCGGCATCCCCTACGAACACATCATTATCCTGGCCAACACCGCCACCTACGGCGGCGGAGGTATCTACAACTCCTACCTGCTCACCACCACCCACAACAAGGAATTCCTGCCCGTGGTGGTACACGAGTTCGGACACAGTTTTGCCGGCCTGGCTGACGAGTACTTCTACGACGACCAGTACGTGGAGATGTATCCTACCGACGTAGAGCCGTGGGAGCGCAACATCACTACACTCGTCAACTTTGACGAAAAATGGAAGAGCATGGTGCCGCGCGGCACGCACATCCCCACCCGCCCCGACGGCAAGGATGTGTATGAGAAAATCGGCGTGTACGAAGGCGGCGGCTACCAGTCGAAAGGCGTGTACCGCGCCTGCCAGGAGTGCCGCATGAAGATTAACGCCGCCCCCGTGTTCTGCCCCGTATGCCGCAAGGCCCTGACTGACCTCATACAATTCTATACCCGATAAGCCCCTGACTTCATGAGAAAACTAATGACCGAGGAGCTCCACCGCCTGAGTGTGGAAGCCTACCACCAGGCCGAAAAACTGCCGGTGGTCATGGTGCTGGACAACATCCGCAGCCTTCACAACGTAGGCTCCGTGTTCCGCACGGCCGACGCCTTCCGCCTGGCGGGTATCCGCCTGTGCGGCATTACCGCCTGCCCGCCGGCCGCTGAAATCCACAAAACCGCTCTGGGTGCCGAGGACGCTGTCAGCTGGAAGTATCATGCCGACACGCTCGAAGCCGTGCGTGAGTTGAAGGCCGAGGGCTACACCGTGCTGGCCGTGGAGCAGGTGGAGGGCAGCCACATGCTGGATAGCCTCAGCATTGACCCCGCCGGGCGCTACGCCCTGGTAATGGGCAACGAGGTGAAGGGCGTACGCCAGGACGTGGTGGACGCCTGCGACGGCTGCGTGGAAATTCCGCAGTTCGGCACGAAACACTCGCTCAACGTCTCCGTAAGTGCGGGCATCGTCATGTGGGAATTTGCCCGCCAAATGCACCATTTTGAATAATCTCATGTCCCTGCGTCCCCATTATCAAGCTACGCTCAAAGTGGGCTGGCCCATAGCCGTGGGCCAGATTGGCACCATCATGGTAGGCTTTGCCGACACGCTCATGGTGGGCCACTACAATACGCCCTCGCTGGCCGCGGCCTCGTTTGTGAACAGCGTGTTCAACCTGTTCCTCTTCCTCACCATGGGCTACTCCTACGGTCTTACCCCGCTGGCCGGCCGCCTGTTCGGGCAGCGGCAGTACCGCCGGGCGGGCGTCCTGCTCAAGGAGGCCGTCTGCACCAACGCCCTCTACGGCATCCTCATCATTATCGGCCTGCTGCTGGTGTACAGCCAGGTCAGTCACATGGGACAAGACCCCAAACTGCTGCCGCTCATCCGCCCGTACTTCCTGATTATGGTGGGCTCCATGCCTTTTGTCATCCTCTTCAACCTGCTTCGGCAGTTTACCGACGCAGCCACCGACACGGCCGTGGCCATGTGGATTCTGCTCTCCTCCAACGTACTGAACATCGTGGGCAACTACCTGCTCATCAACGGCATAGGCCCCCTGCCCGAACTGGGGCTCAACGGTGCCGGCCTGAGCACGCTGCTGGCCCGCGCCTACACGGCCGTATCCCTGACGCTCCTCCTGCTGCGCTCCCCGCGCTACCGCGCCGCCCTGCAGGGCTGGCAAATCTGTCGCGTCAGCCGCAGCGCCATCCGCAACATCAACCGCTTCTCGCTGCCCATCTCGCTACAAATGGGTATGGAGACGGGTGCCTTTACGCTAAGCGGCATCATGGTGGGGTGGCTGGGCGCCGTACAGCTGGCCGGCTATCAGGTCATCATTACCATCAGCACGCTGGGCTTCCTGTTCTTCTACAGTTTCGGGGCCAGCACCTCCATACGCATCTCCCTCTTTGCCGGACAGGACAACTGGACCGAAGTGCGACGTGCCTCTCAGGCAGGCCGCAACATCTTGCTGGTGCTGTGCAGCGCCACGTGCGTACTGTTTCTGACGCTGGGTCCGTGGCTCGTCGACAGCTTCACGCCCGACGCCGCCGTACGCCGTGTGGGGTATGCCCTGCTGCTGCCGCTGGTGTTCTACCAGCTGGGCGACGCCATGCAAATATGCTACGCCAACTGCCTGCGCGGCACGTCGCATGTGCAGTCGGTGGCCTGGATCGCCGGCATCAGCTATCTGGGCGTCAGTATTCCGCTGGCCTACGTGCTGGGCATTGCACTGCCCTGGGGCGAACAGGGTATTTTCACGGGCCTCGGGCTGGGTCTCTTTACGGCCGCCCTGCTCTACTTCCTGCAGTTCCGCCGCGTCATGAAACGATACGCCACAGCCTGACTACACCTTCCGGAACATCACCCCGACCAGACTGCCGCCGAATTGGCCCCCCCTCTCTGAAAGCAACAGCCTAATTCTTTGCCCTTTAACGAAAAAGGACTATCTTTGCTGCTTAGATAACCTTTTCCAAAAAATTTAAACCTATGACACTTGCCATTATCACCGTCTTTATCATAGGCTACCTGTGCATAGCCTTTGAAAGCGGACTGAAAATCAACAAAAGCGCCATTGCGCTTTTCATGTGTGTGATATGCTGGACGCTCTACATGTTCGGCTGCGAAACCTACATCCCGCAGTTCCATTCACACGACTTTCTGGTATCTACCCTCAACAATGCCGCTGATTTCGGCGCCTACGCCACCAGCGAAATCCTGCTGCCTCACCTGGGCGACACGGCTGAAATCATATTCTTCCTGATGGGTGCCATGACCATTGTTGAAGTGGTCGACGCCAACGGAGGTTTCCACTTTGTTTACGACCGTCTGGGCACGAGCAGCAAGCGCAAACTGCTCTGGCGCATCACCTTCCTCACCTTCTTCCTCTCGGCCGTGCTCGACAACATGACCACCAGCATCGTCATGGTCATGGTGTTGCGCAAACTGGTCAGCGACCGCCGCGACCGCCTGTACTACGCCGCCCTTATCGTGCTGGCAGCCAACAGCGGAGGTTCCTTCTCGCCCATCGGCGACATCACCACCATCATGCTCTGGATCAAGAACTACGTAACCACAGCCGGCATCATCAAGGAAATACTCATCCCCTCACTCATCTCCTGCATCATTCCGGCCCTCATTCTGCAGTTCCATCTGAAAGGCGAACTGCATCCCTCGGCTGACGAAAAGCCCGAACCCCTTTCGCAAACCATGCGCGTTGAGCGCAACATCATCTTCTGGATTGGTGTGGGCGGCCTCGTCATGGTTCCCATCTTCCGCACCTGGAGCGGTCTGCCCCCGTTCATGGGCATTCTGCTCGTGCTCTCCATCCTCTGGATTGCTACCGAACTGTTCAACCGCTCCGAAAAGAAGAAAGGGCTTCACAGCGTAGGCGCGCTGCTCTCACGCATCGACCTGAGCACCATACTCTTCTTCCTGGGTATCCTCATGGCCGTAGCCACACTCCAGGAAACGGGCGTGCTGCGTCTGGTTGGCGAAAAGCTGGAAGAAGTGACCGACGGCAACGCCTACCTCGTAACCGGCGCCATCGGTATCCTCTCGTCCATTGTCGACAACGTGCCTCTCGTAGCCGGCTGCATGGGTATGTATGACATGGCCACCCCGGCAGCAGCCATGGCCAACCCCGAACTGGCCAACTTTGTGCAGGACGGTATCTTCTGGCAACTGCTGGCCTACTGTGCCGGTGTGGGCGGCAGCCTGCTCATCATCGGTTCGGCCGCCGGCGTAGTAGTCATGGGTATCGAAAAAATATCCTTCGGATGGTATCTGAAAAACATCACCTGGATTGGTCTGGTAGGCTACCTGGCCGGTATCGTGACCTACTGGATTGAAAAATCGGTCATCGGACTCTAAAAAAACTTTGTAATTACCAACAAAAAACAAACCATATCATGAAAAAGATTTTTGCAGCGCTCATGCTCCTCGCCGCATTTGCCGTAAGTGTTCCGGCATCGGCACAACTTAAATTCGGTATCGTAGGCGGTCTGAACCTGACCAAGCTGTCGACTTCAGGCAACAACTTCTCGTCTGACAACCGCGCAGGCTGGTACATCGGTCCGAAAGTAGAATTCACCATACCCGTTGTCAACCTGAGCATCGACGGCGCCCTGGAATACTCACAGCGCCAGATGAACATCGGTAACGACGCTACCGAACAGGCTACCAACGAGCAGTACAAAAGTATTGAAATCCCCATCAACGTGCGCTACACGCTCGGTCTGGGCCAGCTGCTGGGCGTTTACGTATCCACCGGTCCGCAGTTCGGCTTCAACGTGGGCAACAAGAACTACCTGGGCATGATAACCAGCGTAGGCAACGAATCCATCAAGATGAAGGACGCACAGGTATCCTGGAACGTAGGCGTAGGTGTCACCATCCTCTCACACCTGCAAGTCGGAGCCGGCTACAACTTCATGCTCAACAAGACCGGCGAGCGTATCATCACCGACCTGACCAACGGCCAGATTCAGGGCACACGTGCCCTGCGCACCAATTCATGGCAGATACAGGCTGCTTACATGTTCTAAAAAAAGCAGTCCCGTTTTTCCCTGACCAAGCCGCCAGGCTGCCCGCATTGACCAACATGCTGCGGGCCGGCCTGGCGGCTTGCCGTTGGTCGGCCCCAAGCGCCGCTACATCCGCCGCCGGGCCGCCGGTTCGTGTTCCTGAGCCGTCTCCTCTCCTCCCCTTCCGGCCCGCGGAAAAACAGGTCGGTTGCAAACGTAAACAGGTCGGACCTTGTATGAACAAGGTCCGACCTGTTTACGTCTTCGTCTGCTCCGGCGTCAGCCTGATCAGCTCAGCTCCAGCATACGGCGGATGGGGAGCACGGCCTTCTGCGCCGTTTCGCGGTCAACCTCCACCTCCGGCCACTCGTGGAGCAAGGTGTTATATACCTTCTCCAGCGTACAGAGACGCATGTAGTTGCACTCGTTGCAGCCGCAGGTGCTGTCGTCGGGCGGCACGGGGATGAACTTCTTCTGCGGACACTTCTTCTGCATTTCGTGCAGAATGCCGCTCTCGGTAGCCACCAGGAAAGTCTGACAGTCGGCCGACTCAATGGCATAGTTGAGCAGGGCGGCCGTAGAGCCCACCACGTCGGCCAGCTTCACCACCGGCCCCTTGCACTCGGGATGGGCCAGCACCTTGGCGTCGGGATACTGGCGCTTGAGCTCCAGCAACTTTTCTACCGAAAAGCGCTCATGCACGTGGCAGGCGCCGTTCCAGAGCAGCATGTTGCGGCCCGTCTGCGCATTAATGTATGACCCCAGATTGTGGTCGGGGCCGAAAATCAGTTTCTCGTCCTTGGGGAAACTCTCCACAATGTGACGGGCGTTGCTCGACGTCACCACCACGTCAGTCAGAGCCTTGACGGCAGCCGACGTATTGACGTAGGAAATCACCTTGTGGTCAGGGTGAGCCGCCGTAAATTCGGCAAACTCCTTGGCCGGACAGCTGTCGGCCAGCGAGCACGAGGCGTTAAGGTCGGGGATGAGCACCTTTTTGTCGGGACAGAGAATCTTACACGTCTCGCCCATAAAGTTGACACCGCACATGACGATGATGTCCGCACACGTGCCGGCAGCCTTCTGCGCCAGAGCCAGCGAGTCGCCGATAAAGTCAGCCACGTCCTGCACGGCGCCCTCCGTATAATAATGCGCCATGATAACGGCGTTTTTCTCGGCACACAGGGTGCGGATGGCCGTTTTCAAATCAATATCCTCGGGTATGGGCTCGTCCACATACCCCACTTTTTTCCAATTCTCTTTCATTCGTTTTGTTTTTTAAGCCGGTCGGGGTTCCAGGCAGCCGACTGCCGCCCCCTACCGTTTTAACAGTTCTCTATCGGATGATGTATCCGGCGGCTTCAATGCCCTGCTGAATTTCCTGAATATGCTGGCTGTTGCGCGTTTCGAGAATAATGCGCAGGTTGCAGGAGTTCACGTCGGGGCTCTCGCCGTTACGCTCATGATGCACCGAAATGATGTTGGCGCCATAACGCACAATGACGTTGCAGAGTCCCTGCAACGAACCGGGACAGTCGGGCATTTCGATAAGCATCTCGGTGGTGCGTCCGCCCTTCATCAGTCCGCGGTTGATGACACGGCTCAAAATGGTCACGTCAATATTACCGCCACTGATAATGCTGCACACCGTCTTGCCCCTGACGTCAATCTTGTTGAACATGGCGGCGGCCACACTTACGGCACCCGCCCCTTCGGCAATGAGCTTGTGGTTCTCAATCAGACCGAGAATGGCGGCGCAAATTTCATCTTCGTTGACGGTGATGACCTCGTCCACCTTTTCCTGACAAATCTCGAACGTCAGGGCTCCCGGCTCCTTCACGGCAATACCGTCGGCAATGGTCAGCACGGAAGGCAGGCATCTTACCGACCCTTCGTCGCGACTGCGCAGCATGCTGGCGGCCCCTTCAGCCTGTACGCCCACAATGTGGACCGAAGGTTTGAGGGCCTTGATGGCCGACGCCACGCCGGCAGCCAGTCCGCCGCCGCCAATAGGTACAAATACGATGTCGACATCGGGCAGGTCGGCCAGAATTTCCATACCCACCGTGCCCTGTCCGGCAATAACCAGCTCATCGTCAAACGGATGGATGAAAGTCATGCCCCGCTCCTCGTTCAGCTCCACTGCGCGCCGGTAAGCGTCGTCATACATGCCGTCGACCAGACAGATTTCGGCACCCAGCTCACGCGTGGCCTCCACCTTGCTGATGGGGGCTGAAGCCGGCATACAGATAAGGGCCTTGATACCCAGCCGCCGGGCAGCCAGGGCCACGCCCTGCGCATGATTGCCGGCCGAGCAGGCTATTACGCCGCGTGCCTTCTCCTCGTCGGTCAGCTGCGATATCTTGAATCCGGCTCCGCGCACCTTGAAAGAGCCTGTCACCTGCAGGTTTTCAGGCTTCAGATAGAAGTTACAAAGCGGATTGAGCTTTTCTTCGTGAATCACGTTGGTGCGGCACACCACGTCGCTCAGCACCGTGGAAGCTTTATAAATGGTATCCAGAGCTAACATATTGAAAAATCTTTTCAGAATTACGTTTAGATATGCAATATTACAATTTTTTTTTCAGAAAGGTGTACGACTGGCTCAAAAAGGTGTACCCGTGACACGCAGGAAGCCGGAATGCAAACGGCTGAATGCCGAAAAAAAGTGTAACTTTGCGTCAGGCTGACTGGCCGCGTGAATGCGGCAAAAAGCCCCTGAACCATAATGAACATACCTCATGCCTATGCATACTCCTGACCTCGATCTGATGTGCCGGCAAGCCACCGACCTGCTTTGCCGCCTCATCGAAACGCCTTCTGTCAGCCGGCAGGAGGCCGATGCCGCCGGCCTTATCCGGCAGGCGCTGACCCGCAGCGGACTGGATATCCATACGTCGGACTGCAACACGTGGGCCGTGGCCCCGCAGTTCAGCCCCGACCGCCCCACGCTGCTGCTGAATGCACACATCGACACCGTGCGCCCCAATCCGGGCTGGACGCGCGACCCCTTCAAGTCCACGCTCGAGGGCGACCGCCTATACGGCCTGGGCAGCAACGACTGCGGCGGCGGACTGGTGAGCCTGCTGGAGGTGTTCAAGTACTACGCCCTGACGGCCCCCGAGGCATGCGCCTACAACCTGGTGTATCTGGCTTCGGCCGAAGAGGAGGTGTCGGGCCGGCAGGGCCTGGAGAGCGTGCTGCCCCTGCTGCCTAAGATTGACGTGGCCCTGGTGGGCGAGCCTACGGGCATGCAGCCGGCCGTGGCCGAGAAGGGACTGGTGGTGATTGACGCCACGGCCCACGGCAAGGCGGGACACGCGGCCCGCAACGAGGGCGACAACGCCCTCTATCACGCCATTGACGACATCAACCGCCTGCGCCACTACCGCTTTGAGCGCACCTCGCCCCTGCTGGGCGCGGTGAAACTGACCGTCACCATCATTCAGGCCGGCACGCAGCACAACGTGGTGCCGGCGGAGTGTACGTACACCATTGACGTGCGCACCAACGAGTGCTACACCAACGAAGAGGTGGTACGCCTGCTGCAGCAGGAGGTAAGGTCGGAACTCAAGCCGCGCTCCACCCGCCTGCAGTCGTCGGGCATTCCGCTCACCCACCCGCTGGTGGCACGCGCCGTGGCCCTGGGCCGCACACCCTACGGCTCACCCACGCTGAGCGACCAGGCCCTCATGCCCTTTGCCTCGCTCAAGATGGGCCCCGGCGAGAGCGCCCGCTCACACACGGCCGAAGAGTACATCACCACCGGCGAAATACGCCAGGGCATCAGCCTCTACCTCGACCTGCTGCGCCGCACATAGCCGTGCCGGAGGTCACAACTCCAACCGTCGTTTGCCCTAACCGGGACTTTGTTTCAACAGGGCGGCGGAAAAAACATGCGAGGCCGGACCTTGTTTCTTCCAGGTCCGGCCTCGCATGCAACAGGCCCAAACAAAAAAAAGTGAGGCTGCCGCACACGGGTCAGAACGACCCACAGGCAGCAACCTCATCCTGACGGTAGTTTTCTATCTTAAATCCCCCTACCGTAAAAATAAAATCAAGTATGGCTCGTAACGTGGCTCAACACGTTGGAGAGCACCTCGCACGACTCCGGATGCTCGGCCACGAACGTATCAATGTGACGCCGGCGCTTTTCGGCCAGAATCTCGTCGACGGCAATCAGAATACCCGTCTCCTCCACCTCACCAAAGTCGTGGTTGATGGCCGTACCGAACATACGCATCGTAGGACTCAGCCCCATATAGGCATTGACCAGCGGCGGAATGTTGACCCCGCGCTTGCGCACCTCGGTATTGAGGATGTAATAGTCCTCCTTGAAATCGTCCTTGCAGAACAGGGCTTTCAGCTCCTCGGGGTCGGTTTCAAGCGAAATGGGACTGATGGGCGTTACAAGCTTGTCGGGGTCGCCGAAATGCTTGTTGAGGAAATAGAGTATCATGTCGCGCGAAGGACGGTTGAACGAAGGATACATCGTCATCTTACCGAAGAAATAGCGCAAGTCCGGAATGAGCACCGTGAGCGCCCCGAGTCCGTCCCACAAATTGTCAAGCGCAAAAAGCCCCTTGCGCACCTTGCCCGTGTTCTGATATTCCAGCGTCACGAACGAGCGGCCCAGCTCCACCGTCTGACGCATGTAGTTCTGGATGAAGTCGTCGGAAAAGTGGAACATATGGCTGGTGGCCAGAATAGGCTGCCCCTGGGCATCGAGCTTAAACTCATGCCCCGGCAGGAAGCGGTAGCCTCCCAGGATTTCCTGTGCCTCAGGGTCCCACACGATAAGCTGGTAGTAGGCCGTTTCGCCGGTGTCGAACTCGTCAATGTCCATCGACTTGCCCGTACCCCCTCCGGCCGCCCTGAAGGCGATTTCGCGCAAGCGCCCTATTTCGTGCATCACGTTGGGGGCCTGCTTGGCCGTGACGATATAGATTTCGTTGTTGCTCTTATTCGTAGCCCGCAGGCGCCGCTCTTCTGTCAGTTCCGACATCAGCAGGCTGCGACTGACGGGTTGTATAATCTCATCCATCATATAATCGTAAAAGGAAATAAATTCAGACGTTAAAGCTGGTAGACCAGGTTTCTCACATAAGCTGCCCACTGCACGTCCGTGCGGGTCTTGTTGAAGGTTTGCCAGGGGATGGGTTTGCCGATGCGCACCTCAAAAGTCTGATGGCGGTTACGGTACATCTCATCAGGCAGGAAGAGCATGGCCAGGTTGAACTTGATGCCCAGCTGCTTGCACCAGTTGGCAATACGGTAAAAACGTTTTGAATTTTCGCCGCTGAAATGAATGGGCACTACGTCACGCTGTGTCTCTACACTCTTGCCGATAAAGGTTTTGCGCCAGGGCAGGTCTTCCACCTTGCCGCCGATGCGGCGCGAACAGATGCCGGCGGGAAACATGATGACGTGGTTCGGACTGTTGAAACACGCCTCCACCAGCGCCGGAAACTGCCGTGTCTGCGCTCCCGTCTTGTTGATGGGCACACACAGCGGCGCCAGGCCGCGCAGATTCATCAGCAAATCATTGACCAGATAACGGATACGGCCGTCGTAGTGATTACCCAGAATAGCTCCCAGAGCAATGCCGTCAATGCCGCCCAGCGGGTGGTTGCTCACAAACGTATACCGCTGCCCGTCGGCATCAGAGGGAAGATTCTCCAATCCCTTGACCACCAGATTCATGTCCAGATATTTCACCGCGGCATTCAGCCAGGGCACGCCCTCAAGATGGGCCGTTTGCGTAAAAAACTCATTCATCTCATCCTGATGAATAAGACGTTTCAGCCAGGAAATCACAAAACGTGGTACGCGGCGGGCATGGCGGCCGGCCTTGTCCTGCAAAACTTTTTCTACGTCAATCGTAAAAGCTGATTTGTTGTCCATTCTTTAATCTATGTCACTGTCCATAGAACGCTGCAAAATTAACAAAATTATCAAATACGGTAGGACATAACCAAAAGTTTTTTATACTTTTGCAAATTGAGGGCACGGAAAATCACCTTCTTGCCAACTTTTTGACACAGCCCTTTTAGCCTAAAATTCACCTCTTTACGATATGCTCACCCTGATTTTTGCGATACTGGAACTCTCGGCCTCATTCCATCTGATGATGAGTATCGTATTGTTCTACCTTTCACGCCGCAACGTGCGGTTCCTGCCCCAGGCATGGATTTTTCTGCTCATTGCCCTGATGCACGGCTGCGGTATGGGCTACATCCTGCACTACGACATGTCCCAAACCATGGGCATACTCCACCCCTTCATGCTCATCTACATGCTGGTGTGTTCCTACCTGCTCAGTATTCATCCGCTGGGGCTGAGCCTGCCGGGATACCTGCAGTGGGGACGCATGGTGAGCTACGCTACGCCGGCTCTGGGCATCATTGCCATCTACCTGCTGGGATGGACGGCCGGCAGCAACACCATCAAGGTGTATGAAGCCGAGGACATCAAGATGTATCTGCTCAGCGGCGACGTACTGCTGCGCTTTGCCGCCCTGCTGCTTTCGGGCTACTACATTCTGAACATATTTCTGATTCCCCACCGGCTGGTCAAGAAAATGGAACTGCCCCGCGCTACCAAGACCTACGGAACAGCCTTGGGCATTGTCTCCACTTTTTTCCTGGCCCTCACGTTCCATTTTTCAACCATCGGATTCATTATCTACCTGCTGCTGCTCACGCTGGTCAACATGGCCCTGTTTCTGCACATTCTGGCCCCGGTGGTCCACGCCCTGCCCATGCCGGCCATCGTCAAGGTGGAACAGCCGCCCACGCCGGAAGAAATTTCACACGCCGAGAAAAACAACTTCAACGAGGCCAACCTGCGGCGCTTCAAGATGGTAGAATACATCATGCAGCACGACAAGCCGTGGCTCGACCCCGGCTTTACGCGCGACCGCCTCTGCCGCCTGACGGGACTCAACCGACACCTGCTCCTGCAGAGCCTGCGCTCACAGGGTTACAACGATACCCATGAATACATCTACCGCTACCGGATTGAAGAGTTCAAACGCCGCGTGCTGAGCGGCGAACTGACCAACCTGCACCAGTGTGAACAGTTGGGCTTCCGCTCACGCCAGACCATACAGGTCAACTTTGAACGCCTCGAAGGCCAGCCCATGATGGAATGGTTCAACCAACACAAAGCCCCCGATGGAAAGGAATAACCTGAGGCCGCACCTCGTCATGAGCATGACCGACTACGCCGCACAAGCCCTGAAACATTTTGAAATCAATACCGAACTGCTCCGTTTCAGGCTGCTGACCGGCACTTCCGGCCACGCCTCCATCAAGCGCAGCGTGGGCAGCGTAGAACTGATGCTGCCATACGGATTCAACTTCAGCGACCCCGACCGACAGCGGTGGCTGATTCTCATCATCATCAGGGAACTGCGCTTCCAGGCCTGCCACATCCTGCCGCCCCGCCTGGATGAATTTGCCCGGCAGTACAACCTGCGACACCAGCGCACCTGCATCAAAAACATAACCTCACGATGGGGCAGTTGCTCAAGCCTGGGCAACATCAACCTTTCGCTCTGGCTCATGCTGGCTCCGAAAGAACTGGCCGACTACGTCATACTTCACGAACTGGCTCACCTGAACGAAATGAACCACGGGCCGCATTTCTGGGCCGAGGTCGACCGCATGACCCACAACCAGGGACGTGCCCTGGAGCGCGAGATGAAACAATTCAGCCTGCAAACGGCCGTAATGTTCAAGGTTTTCAATCAAATTACACGGGGATTTCAGTTAAAATAATGACCTGCCTTCTGAAAAAAGCTCCTTTTTTTTCAAAAGAAACTGGCGGCTATTTCAACAGAAAACGCTAACTTTTTGAGGATTAATCATTTTAGAGGAGTTCTATAAATTAAAATATTGTAGTACAGTTGTTTATATGGTTCCAAGAG
>ENA-ORSJ01000159-ORSJ01000159.1-human-gut-metagenome-genome-assembly--contig:-NODE-159-length-78305-cov-36.308141_pt1 | contig 78305 bp, 50 predicted proteins | sample MGYA00242191_ERZ509158 | MGnify/ENA primary metagenome ERZ509158 (study PRJEB26280, sample SAMEA2338623) | human gut metagenome | biome: human gut; feature: human-associated habitat; material: faeces...
CGTCCGATGAAAAACTCCGATGATGGTCAGTTGACTCTATGGGAAAATTTCTTTGAACAGTAGTGATAGAAATAATGTCATGTAACGGCATGATTCTCCGTAAAAGGTTGCGCCGTCCACGTACCACTGACTCAAGGCACGGTCTTCCGACATATCCCAATCTTATAAAGGAAATGTTGCCCCTCAGACCTAACCAGCTATGGGTCAGTGACATAACGTACATAATTATTTGGACAGACGACATACACTACCGTTTCTGCTACCTTTCAATTGTACTTGATGCATATACAGAAGAGATTGTAGGATACTGTGTCGGTCCGACGCTTGAGACGGCTTATCCCATTGAAGCACTGTGCATGGCTTTGGGAAGGCTGAAGGGCATGGACGGCATCAGCCTTATACATCATTCAGACCGCGGCGTACAATACGCAAGTTCCGAATATGTCAGGCTGCTTAATAAAAATGGTATAAGTATCAGTATGACGGAGACCGGGGATCCGAAGGACAATGCACAGGCAGAGCGTATTAATGGTACCATAAAGAACGAACTCCTTAAGGGTATGAGGTTCACCGACATCGGCCAGGTCAGGGAAGCCGTGGCAACGGCCGTGGACTTCTACAACAACGAAAGGCCGCACATGAGCATCAACATGATGACACCGGCACAGGCTGCTTCATGTCAGGGTGAGATATCTAAGCGTTGGAGCAGTTTTAGGACAAAGGCCATAAAAAACAGACAGGAATGCTCCGATATTGGAGAAGATGGACTATCTTTGCCTTCTGTTCATGGTGTCCTTTCCGGGCTACGCCCTCCAAGGACACCATGAACAGGGATTCTGTCCCGGTAAAAGTCAACTTTAATCAGTAATTAAAAGTAGAGTCAACCAATAACAGTTATAAGTTTAACCAGAGTCAACTTTAATCAGGGAATGGCTTGTTAGAAGTCAACCAATTTTAGGAAAGGACACTGCCGGAGATTTATCCACTTGCGTGACGAGTTTGATTTTCAACTCGTCACATTCTAATCCTTTGTAAATCAGATGGTTATGTGCTGATGTGACGAGTGATGAGTTTTTAACAAAAACAATTACGCTTTATATTCCTGTTTTTGGTTGACTTCATGCAGGCTTATCCCTGATAAAGGTTGACTATAGCCCGGTTTGTTGCTGTCGTTGGTTTACTTTATTCGTCATTATTTATTTCTTTACTCTTTGCGTTGGCAAATGTGTAATGATTAATTTTTTAGTATTGATGTTTCGGTGAAGGTGCGTATACTAAAAAATTCCGGCAGATTTTTAATATCCGCCGGAACATGAAGTATAGTTCTTTTACTAATTTATTTAATTAGGTGTGTAGCATTACAGGAAATACAATTAAATATTTCTCGTTGTCAGGTCATATCTGCTGTTTGTCATTTATTCTTGTTGTTTTTAAAAAATCTGATTACCTCAGGTATATTAAAGCCAATTTGGACAGATGTGTAATAAGCCTTGTCGTTTGTTACGGTCTTATACAAAGGAGTTAATGATATTGATGTTCCCAAATATATACCCATGAAACAAAAAGAATATTCAAGGTTAAGTCCGAAACGGTTAATTCTTATGGCATCAGGGACATTCGGTGCGGCACTGCCTGCTGCAGGAGAGAAGCGGTAAGCACCATTAGTGCGCACCTCTGCAGATATTCCGAGATTCATGCAAAATGAACGATAGTCATGTTGCATAGACAGCATCAATGGTATGCGCAGTGTTCCGTAATTCATGTTGTTGCCAGACGCCTTCATGTCAAGTTGGGTGAAGTTAAGCCTGTCGCCCTGCATGCCTACTGCATAGTTCTTGTCGAAACACATGTGTACCCATGTGAGCTGAACGCCTCCAACCAGTCCTAATGTATTACTTTTGTTGAATGGCAGGGCAAATGCCCATGGCGTTATTCCTATTTCAAACGAACTGCTCTTGCGGCTGTATATGCCGTCATTTTGGGTAGAGCATATTTTATTGCCCATATAGTTGCTGCCAAACCATATAGTCGGCAGATATGAGCGGAATTTCAGGTTCTGCAGATTTTCTGTTGGAATTAGCGGTGATCCTACATAAACCTGCTCCACCTCCTGACCGTCTACAAATTCCATTTCGCGTGTTTTCAGAAGTTGGAATCCGTTATTGTCGTACACCTTTACAACCGTTTTGCTGTCCTGTACGTCTACAACTATTTTCTTGTCTTTCACGTTGAACGTAGTGTCGTTGGCCTCCTCGGCATATGCTGTGGCAGAGAGTATGAGTGCCGTAAATAAGAATAGCAGTTTCATGACAAATGTGTTTTAGGGTTATGTGTTTTTGGTTTATTGTTTGTGTTATATGCGTATGCCCAGTCCGAATGATACGGGATAGCATGTAGGTGCGACGCTTGTCTTGAGCAGCGGCGTGAGAGCCGTGCGGGCATAAATCATGATACATCCGTAGCCGGCACGCAGGTCGAGGTTGAGGCCTACGGGATTCATGTTTATGTCGCCTGTCTCGGTGGTCTTGTTCTTTCCGATGAAATAGCGCGAGTGGTCGTTCCAGCGCATTTCGATAGACGGGCCTATCGCCGCGAACACATCAGCGCCTCCTGTGCGCATCTGCCATTCAAACATAATAGGGATGCGTATGAAGTTGTAGCTTATGTAGCTCTTTTTGAGTGTCTCGCCCTCAATCTGCCTCATGGATGTTATGCCGTCGGATGTTGACAGCACGTAGTTGTCCTGAAAGTGATGATGCACCTGTCCTATCTGCAGCGCAGACGTCAGCGCCAGCGGATTGGTTATTCTGAATGCCAGACTGGTCAGCGTGAAGCCATATTCCCACGACTTAGAGTCGCGTGTGTGCATGTCAGCGTTGCCTCCCGTGCCCATCACGCTTCCGGCAAGCTGGCTGAAGCCCATGAAGAACAGCGGATAATGGCTCCTCGGATGGTTCTTCTTGCGGTTTAGACTTTGCGGAATGAAAGGCGACGTAACATATACGCGCTCAATCTCCTGTCCGTCAACGAAGTTTGTTTCGTATGTACGCTTAAACTCCTTGCCGTCGTTGCCATATACAGATATCTTTGTGCTTCCTGCTGAATCGTTTACAACAATCTTCTTGTCGTTCACCACAAATGTAGTGTCGCTTGTTTCGGCGGCTATGCCTGTCAGAGGCAGCAGCGCCGCCAGAAGTAGTATCATTTTCATCTTAGTCATATTTATTGTTTTTCTTTATTATGTGTAACACAGTTTCATTATGTCGTCGGGCGACAGCGCGCCCTCTATGTATATCACCGTTCCCCGGTTGGGCTTTACCTTGCTGAACAGGATGTAGCGGTTAATGCCGTTGCCCTTAGGCGGCATCATGTAGTAGCCGCTCACTATCTGTCCGTTCTCAACCACCTCGCGTATCTTCTTTGCCTTCTTTCTGTCGGCTTTCAGATAAGGCTCAATGCTTGCCCCGATGTTCTTGTAGGTAAGACTCTTGTACACCTTCAGGTTATACCCTTTAAGTTTGGCGTTGTGCATCTCAACCATCTTGCAGCCCTTGGCGTGTCCGAACCGCAGAAACACATTGTTGACGTTGAGTCCCTCTTGCGCTGTTGCGGGTGCTGCCGCCGTAAGCGCCAGCGCGGCTATGAGCAGGATGCGCCACAGCCCGTGCCGCCTTGTGCCGTTGCGGGCTCGGCATCTGCTGTTGCCTGAGCCATGGCGACAGGCGTGTCCGCCGTGGCCGAAGTATGTGTTAACCGGCAGTCTGCATGCCTCGGCGAGGCTTGCCAGGGCCGTCATAATCATTACGCACACAGCCTGAAAGGCGTTAAGGCGTGTTGCCGGCATTTGCGGGTTAAAATATATCTGTTTCATATTGCGGGTCTGTATTTTTTACATTGTTATATCTGCATATCTGTTATATCGTTTGCCGCTGTGCGGCGTCAGTGCAAAAGTGTCATTGGCGCATCATCTTCAGAGCGTCAAAGTTGTCATCGTTGTCAGACGAAACCATCTGCAGAGCCTTCAGGGCTTCATCCTCAACCACCTTTTTGTTGGTGTAAACCTTACCGTCTATCACGGCATAGTTGTCGTTTTGGCGCGGCAGTGATATCATCACCACGGCTATCAGTATTGCCGCGGCCGCTGTTGCCGCTGCGTATATCCAGCCGCGTCGGTGAGACTTGCCGGCTTTGTTGACGTTTATGTCAATGGTTTCGGCAGTTTCGCCCTCATCGGCTCTCTCTTCGGCAATGTATGTAAACAAAGCCCTGTATGGCATCCATTCCTCTGGAATGTTGTTGCCCTTGTTGGTAAAATATCCGCGCAGAGCCCTTTCCTCGGCTGATGAAGTCTCACCGTCGAGATATTTGTCGAGCAACTGTTTAATATATTCTTCCTTTTTCATTACGCAAAATATTGTTCAAAGCGTCGTTCTTAATCTTTTCTCTTAGCCCTTATGGCAGTAATCTTTATAAAGTCCTCACGAATCTTGCGGCGTGCCCTCGACAGATTTTGTCTTAGGTTTTCGGCCGTGCATCCCGTGATTTTCATTATCTCAGAGCTTTCGTAGCCCTCAATCTCTTTCATCTTGAACATTTGTCTTTGCAGTTCCGGCAGATGTTCAACGATAAGTCTTATCAGGTCGGCCTCGTCCTTCACCTCAGCCCTGCGCCAGTTGTCGTCAGTCAGGCTGTCGGTAGCAGCTTTTCCGCTTTCCAGCTGGTTGTGTCTCCATTGGTCGCTGAACTTGTTGCGCAGCATGGTCATGGCCAGTGCCCTTTTGTTCTCATACCGGTCGAGCGTAGTCCGCATGCTCCAGAGCTTGAGCATCACCTCCTGTACCAGGTCCTCAGCGCTGTAGTCGTTCCCCGTAAGCTTGCGTGCAAGCCCTTTCAGCTCGTCGCGCATCGGTATTATTATGCGGTTAAATTCTTCCGGTTTCATAATTGTTTTCATAAAGGTAACGTATGAGGCTGAAAAACGTGACATCGAAAAGAGAATTTTTTTTCAGATTTTTTTCTTCGCTACATCAAATCATGATTTTGCCATCCATGTCTGCAGCCTATTTTTATACGTTTCGTCTATGTCTGCCGTGCCTTTGTTTACGAGACATACAGAGTTGTGGCGTTTTCTCTTTTTATTTAATAATTGTGAAAACAGATATGCCAAATATAAAAAACAATAAATGTTAAACACTCATGAAAATGCCGTTATTTCTCGCCGTTAATGATTACCTTTGCATCTGACAATAGTGTCAGACCTTTTTGTCAAGGCTACATTTTCAAGATATTATGTATAAGGTAGGAATAGATATCGGTTCAACAACGCTCAAGTTGGCCGTAACCGATGAAGCAGGTGTAATAGTATATTCAAAATATAAAAGACATTGTGCCAAGGCGCGCGAAGTGCTTATCGACACTTTACAGGATCTGTCAGAAACCATAGGTGACGTGGATATGTGCGCCAAAATAACCGGAACGGTGGGCATGGGCATATCAGAGCAGTACGACATACCCTTCGTTCAGGAGGTTGTGGCGGCAGCGCGCGCCGTTAAGGAGCTGTATCCTTCGGCACAGTCGATGATAGACATAGGCGGTGAGGACGCCAAGATAGTGTTTTTTAAGGACGGCGAGGTGAAAGACCTGCGCATGAACGGCAACTGCGCCGGCGGCACGGGAGCCTTTATAGAGCAGATGGCAGTGATATTGGGAGTGGGTGTAGACGAACTTAACACTCTCGCGCTCAACTCAAATCAGATTTACCCGATAGCGTCGCGCTGCGGAGTGTTCTGCAAGACCGACATACAGAATCTTGTGGCCAACAACGTCAGCCGCGAGAACATTGCCGCGTCTATATTCCACGCTGTGGCAGTGCAGACCATAATAACCCTTGCGCACGGCTTCGACATAAAGCCGCCAATACTTCTGTGCGGCGGACCGCTGACACTCATTCCGGCGCTGCGCAAGGCCTTTGTAGACTATCTGAAGATAAAGGACACCGACCTCATACTGCCGCAGAACGGAACACAGCTGCCGGCACTCGGCGCAACGCTCTTTGAGACCGGCGACGAGCCTGCCATTAAGCTGTCTTCGCTCATCCTGCGCTTGAAAGGGCAGGGCAAGGCCGTTGAGCGCAAGTCGGTGCTAAGTCCAATATTCACCGGCGAGGATGATTATAAGGTATGGAAGAAACGCATATCAGAGCATGGCGTAAAGCACGCCGAACTGAAGCCCGGCCGTCAGGACGTCTATCTCGGCATCGACTCAGGTTCAACAACCACGAAGATTGTGGTTACCGATAAAGACGCCAACCTGATTTACACCTTCTATAACACCAACGACGGCAACCCCATTGACACGGTTGAGCGCGGACTCCGACAGCTGGCCGACCGTTGCCGTGAGTGCGGAGCCGAACTTAACATCTGTGGAAGCTGCTCAACTGGCTACGGCGAAGACCTGATAAAGGCTGCTTTCCGTCTGGACAACGGCATCGTTGAGACCATTGCCCACTACATGGCGGCGCATTATCTTGCCGGCGACGTGTCGTTCATTCTCGACATCGGCGGACAGGACATGAAGGCCATCTTTGTGAACGACGGGGTGATAGACCGAATTGAAATCAACGAAGCCTGCTCGTCGGGCTGCGGCTCGTTTATCGAGACATTTGCCAAGACATTGGGCTATAAGGTAGCCGACTTTGCCGCTGCTGCCTGCCGTGCCGTTGCCCCGTGCGACTTAGGCTCGCGCTGCACAGTGTTTATGAACTCAAAGGTTAAGCAGGTGCTGCGCGAAGGCGCAACCGTGGAGGACATTGCCGCCGGACTTGCCTATTCGGTTATAAAGAACTGCCTCTACAAGGTGCTTAAGCTTAAAGACGGCTCGGAGCTTGGCAAGAAGATTGTGGTGCAGGGCGGAACCATGCGCAACGATGCCATAGTGCGCGTCCTCGAGCTGCTTACGGGTGCCGAGGTTATGCGATGCGACTGCCCCGAGCTGATGGGCGCCTTCGGATGTGCGCTTTATGCCGCGCGCCGCAAGGGAGAGCCGGCATCGTTAGACGACATAATATCAAAGGCAAGTTACACCACGCGCAAGCTGCACTGCCACGGCTGCGATAACCAGTGCCTCGTTTCGTGCTACAACTTTGAGAACGGAAAGAAATACTATTCGGGCAACCGCTGCGAAAAGGTGTTCACCAACGGCGAGAAGAAGGCTGCCGGACAAAATGCATACAAGTTTAAGTACGACCTGCTGTTTGGCCGTGCAGAGCAGAAAGTGGACAGTCCGCTAATGACGATAGGCATACCGCGCTGCCTTAACATGTATGAGGACTTCCCGTTCTGGCATACGCTCTTCACCGACTGCGGCATACAGGTGTGCCTGTCTGATGCTTCCGACTTTGCCGGCTATGAGCGTTGCGCGCGAATGGTGATGTCCGACAACATCTGTTTCCCTGCCAAACTTGTCCACAGCCACATCGAGAGTCTTGCCGCACGCAAGGTGGACAGGATATTTATGCCGTTCGTAATCTTCGAGAAACAGGGTGATGAGCAAAACTGCTTTAACTGTCCTGTCGTTACAGGCTATTCGGAAGTGATAAAGAGCGTGCAAGGCTCTAAGGTGCCTGTAGACTCTCCCGCAATATCGTTCAAAAACAAGAAACTGCTGTTAAGGCAGTGTACAAAATATCTCAGCACGCTCGGCATTGACGACAGTACTGTTGAAAAGGCGTTCAGACATGCCGTAAGCGTTGAGGAGCATTCCGCTTCAGAGCTTGCCGCCCACAACAAGGCAATACTCAGCGATGCCACACGGGCAGGCCGCTTCACCGTCATGCTCGCAGGCCGCCCCTATCACACCGACCCGCTCATCCAGCACCGCATATCTTATATCCTTGCCGAAATGGGCTTCGACGTGATAAGTGAGGACATTGTGCGCAACGAGCATATCGACACGGGCGACTCACATTTCCTCGACCAGTGGTCTTATCCCAACCGAATACTCAAGGCTGCCAAGTGGTGCGCCATGCAGGGCGGTAACGTGCAGTTTATCGAGATGACATCGTTCGGCTGCGGCCCCGACGCCTTCCTCGTCGATGAGATAAGAGACATGCTGCTGCGCAACGGCAAGTCGCTCACGCTGCTCAAGCTCGACGACATTAACAACGTAGGCTCAATGAAGTTGCGCATACGTTCGCTCATCGAGAGCATACGTCTCTCGCAGGCAGAGCGCGACGCAGCACAGCCGGGCGGCACGGCAGAGTTTAAGACAACGCCCGTGTACGACAAGACCTTCCGCGACCGCAAGATAATCATCCCTTATTTCACTCCCTTCATCTCTCCGCTCATCCCGGCAATAATGCGCTATGCCGGATACGACGTTGACAACCTGCCGCTGAGCAACACCGAGTCGTGCGAGTGGGGACTGAAGTTTGCCAACAATGAGGTGTGCTATCCTGCCACGCTCATCGTGGGCGACGTGATAAAGGCATTCAAGAGTGGCAAGTACGACCCCGACCGCACCGTGGTTGCCATGACTCAGACTGGAGGACAGTGCAGGGCGAGCAACTATGTGGCAATGATCAAGAAGGCTCTTGTTGAGGCAGGCTATGCCGGCACGCCCGTAATATCGCTTACGTTGGGCAGCACAATACGCAACGAGCAGCCCGGATTCAGAATCAACTGGCTCAAAGTGCTGCCCGTGGCTCTCAGGGCGATACTTTACAGCGACAGCATATCCAAGTTCTATTATGCGTCGGTGGCACGCGAGAATAAGGAAGGCGAGGCGGCGCGACTGCGCGACAAATACCTTAAGTTAGGCGAGAAGCTCATATCCCAAAACAAGTCGAAAGAAATGTTCGGATGCCTTGCCGACGCCGCTCGTGAGTTTAACGGCATCTGTCTCGACCGCGAATGTCGCAAGGTGGGCGTTGTGGGCGAGATATTCCTCAAGTTCAACCCATTTGCCCAGAAGAACGTAATCGACTGGCTAATAGGCCGCGGCATAGAGGTTGTGCCGTCTGTCCTGACCGACTTCTTCATGCAGGCGTTCGTCAACCGCAAAGTGAGGGTTAAGTCATACATCGAAAAGAGCCAGCTGCCCGAGTTTGTGTATAATCTCGGCTACAAGATAGTGAGCCGTCAGATAGACGAAGTAAACCGTATATGCTCCGCGTTCAGATATTTCCTTCCGTTCCGCGACATCTTTGCCGAAGCCGACGAGGCGCGCGCCGCCATATCGCTCAACGCTCAGTTTGGTGAGGGCTGGCTCCTGCCTGCCGAGATAATGTCATATTATCATTACGGAGTGAGAAACGTGGTGAGCCTTCAGCCCTTCGGCTGCATTGCCAACCATATAGTTTCCAAGGGAATAGAGAAGCGCATACGTCTGCTCCTGCCTCAGATAAACATCCTGTCGCTCGACTTCGACAGCGGTGTCAGCGAGGTCAACATCATCAACCGCATGCTGTTGTTCATCGATAACTTAAAATAATGGACGACATGACCGAGCATACCTGTAACGAAAACCTTGAACAGAGGATAATCAATGCCGCCAAGGCACTGTTTATCGAGAAGGGCTTTTCGGATACGAGCATGAGCGAGATAGCTGCGCGGGTTGGCATCAACCGGCCCGTGCTGCACTATTACTTCAGGACAAAGGAGAAGATGTTCAACGCCGTGTTCGGCATCATAATTCAGACCTTTGTCCCTAAGATACAGAGCATTGTCATGCAGACCGACCGTCCGGTTGCCGACCGCGTGGGCGATGTCTTTGATGCCTATTGCCGCGTGTTCGGCGAGAATCCCGAATTGCCGCTGTTCGTCTTGCGCGAGATCGACCGCGATGTTGACAATTTTCTGCGTGTAGTGATGTCGTTGCCCGTAATGCCTTATCTCGGCAGGATGAAAGACAGTCTGCTGTCAGAGATGGACAATGGCAGCATACGCCGCGTGCCAATACGCACGGTGTTTATAACCTTCTACAGTCTTATCACGTTTCCCTTTCTTGCGAGAAACTTCATCACCGGCATGTTCCAGTCTGAAGACGACACCTTTGAGGGTGTCTTGGCTGAGTGGCGTCAGAATGTGATAAGACAGATGGAATGTCTGCTTTGCGTTGACAAGGGATGATGTATCGCAGGTTTACGGTTATTTTGTGTGATTTAATATAAAAGGATGCGGCATAAAAATCTGTGCCGCATCCTTTTTTGTTTTAGTTTGACCCAAGTTTATGTTATTATAATTCTGCCGTATTGTCTTTTGCCTTTGGCGTATGTACAACGGTTGCCCGATTACTGATTATGTTTTAAAAGTCATGTTATTACCTCTGTGGTTTCTTGTTCAGTCTGTATTGGACATGAAACAGCACATACTGCGGCAGCACGTTGCGGCGTACTTCTGTGCGTCCTTGTCCGTTTAGAGTATAGGTGATGTTTGACAGCTGGCTCAGTATGTCATAACCGTCGAGCATGAAAATCAGGTTGCCCTTCATTGTTGAGTATGACAGACGGGCATTCCATACAAGGTCGTCGGTGTTGAGCGACGAGTCGTGATATCCCCTGCGCGAGAACATTGTCAGGTCGGTTGACAACTGTAAGTGGAGGGGAAGATTTAAGTTGGCTGTCAGGCCATAGTTGTAGTTCCAGATGTTTAGATTGCTGAAGTCTTCCTGACGGCTGTTGACATACTTCCACTCTCCGTCGAATTTTACACCGATTGCATTCTTGCCAAAAGTGTAGTTGGCATTGATGAGTGTGCCTATGCCTTCGGTTCTTACGATGCTGCGCTTCATGCCGCTGTTTATTCCTACAAGGTCGGCATTCTGTTGGTGCGAAGCGTTCAGTATAGACGAGAACATTAGTCTTTTCTTCTGAAACTTGAATCCGTTGTACAGCGCAATGTTCCAGTTGCCGTCAACGTTTTGTGCGCGGTATGTCCGTATTCCTGTTGCCGGGTCGTAAGTATAGCCCATGGCTATGGCGTTGTCTGTCAGTCCTGCGTCGAGCGACCACGAATAATTGTAGTCTTTCTTCACGTTCAGGTCGTAGCTAATGCTTATGCTGTGGTTGTAGCTGTTTTTCAGTCCCGAATTTCCTTCATGTATGTTCAGCGGGTCGGTGTCGTCGCGCATGTTCACCATATTCAGCAGGTCGGGCGTCTGCGGATTAAGTCTGTATCTTATGCCGAACCTGCGTGTCTCGTCTTTGCTTGTCCAGTAGAGCGATGTGTTTCTGAATCCTATCAGTGCCGATGTGCGTGTCAGCGTTGTGTCTATTGCTCCGCGTTCATAGTCAAGCTTGTTGCGGCGCAGGGTTACTGGCATGGTTATCTGTCCCGACCAGCGTCCTTTCCCTGTAATATGATAGAAGTATATCGAGGGCGTTATTGTATGTTCGGTGCCGGCAGTCTTGCTTTCGTAGCTGTTGCGCATGTCCTGTGTAGCTTCATATTCGGCCACAGACGGCAGGATGCCCATGTCGCCCTGTTCATAATCCTCAAGCAGGTCAAGGCGGTAGAGGCGTGAGTTACGGTCGGCTTCGGTGTGTTCTATTCCATATCCCAGTTCAAGCAGCAGCCCCTGGCTTATCTGCCTGTTGTATGCCACTGACGCGTTTACCGTATAGTTGCGGTCAGGGTGGTTACGGTAATATTGGTCGGCGTGCTGAGTGGGCTGTGAGGCATTGCCCAGATAGAGGTCATAGCGCTTGAATGTGTCATCCTTGCGGTTGTTGTATATCACGCTGGCTTTAGCCTCGATGTTGTCGGCTGTGTTGTCCTTAAATTTGATGAGCGATCTGGCAAGCAGTCCCGTCTTTAGGTCGTGTCCGCGCGTCAGTCCTTTATTATAATAGCGGTTTAGCAGCGTGTCGCCTCTCGTTTCGCTCGCCATGCTGCTGGTGTTGTCGAAGTGCTGGTAGAGCAGCGAGTGGCGCAGGGTTAGTTTCATTAATTTGAAGTTATATTCAAATTTATTGTCCGTAGACAGTCTGAAGTTGTCTTCGCGGCTGTAGCTTTGTATATGGTCGTAGGTGTCGCCCGACGTAAGAAAGTTAGTGCGGTCGGTTGTCTCATCGCTGTGCAGTATGCTGTGCGACACGTTGGCGTCGCCGCTCAGTGTCCATTTCTTATTGCGTACATTTATTCCGTAAGTTACTCCTGCCAGCTGTTGCGTCAGCGTGCCGGTGTTTAAGTTTTCCGGCTTAAAACCGTCGTTGTTTCCCGGACGGCGTTCGTCGCTCAGGTTGTTGGCGTTGGCGTAAACTGCTAGTTGTGAGTGGTCGGTGAAGCGCATGGCGAACAGACGGGCCATGTATGGAGTGTCGCCGGTATAGCCTTTCTCTGCCAGTCCTGCGCCTGCCTCGGCATTGGCCATCCAGCCTACAGAGTATTCCTTTTTCAGTTTTACGTCCATTACATACTCCTTGTCTTCAGGCAGCTCATGTCCTGTAAACTCACTGCGTTCGCCCTGCTTGTCATAAACTTCAATCTGCTTCACCGTATATGTCGGCAGGTTGTCAAGCATCAGTTTCTTGTCGCTTCTGAAGAAGTCCTTGCCGTTGAGCATAAGTTTCTCCACCAGCCGTCCGTCGTGATATATGTCTCCGTTTTCGCGTATCTCCACACCCGGCAACTGACGCACAAGCACATCGAGCATAGAACCTTCTGCCAATACGAAGGCGTCGGCATTGTATATTACGGTGTCGCCACGGTAATAAAACTGCACCTTTGTGGCAGATACGGTAACCTCTTTCAGCACTTTCGACTCTTCACGCATCAGCAGCGGCGGCAGCTCACGTGTAAATTCGCGCTTCTTCAGGTTGTTCAGCTTCACGGTCATTTCTGTTGTCTTGTATCCCAGCATGCTGCATCTTATGATATATGTGGCATCTTGTCTGGGCACGGTCAGCGTGTAGTCGGATGTTTCGCCCGTTTTGTCGTCATTGCGCCATTCAGACAATGCCGTTGTCGTAGCTATTATTGTGCTGTCCGCCTTCATAAGCTGTATTGTTGCCCCCGGCAGTTCGTTACGTGTCTTGTTGTCGTATACCTTGCCTTTCAGTGTTAATGTGCCTTGGGCAAAGCCCTGTATGGATGTAAGTAAAATTAATAACGTTGCAATTATTTTCATGGTTCCGTTTGTTGCTGTTATGTATATATCTTGTGTAAGCACTGATTTTCTAATTTACATTTTGCGTTTTTCTGATTACGCCCGTAATCATCTTTGCGTTTTTGCCGTTATGTGATATTCATAGATTAACTGAATGCAAAATTATAAAATTTTATCAATCGGGGGGGTAAATTTTAGGATTTTTAAGGGTGATATTGGTATTTAAGCCTTAAAATAGCCCAAAATAGGCCATTTAGCTTTTGTTTTTAATTATTTGAGTATTAAGTTTTCGTTTTTCTTCTTATTTGAAAGACTGATGAAACATGGCGAAGACTTTATCTTGTTGCGAGTGTTATAAATATTGTAGAATGTGTGCTGATGGTGTATTGTGACTTAGAGACAATTATGACATTTGTAAAATATTCTGATTAATTTCATCCGTTTGACGCTTTCAGAATGGCGATGCTGACTGCGAAACCGTATTTTGGCCGTAAAAACGTCAAAAAATGGCTGTTTTTGTCAAAACGTTGAAACACAGGGATTTAGACGGATTTAAAGTCGTTGGTGCAATGGTTAAAAAATATTACTCTGCTGTTTACCATTCAAAAGTGGCCGCTTTATGATGTGAAAGTGGCTCTTTGGGATGATAAAACATGCCTGTTAAGGCGTGAAATACGCATGATTTTTGGCGTGATAATGTGCTAAAGGTGAATGGATGTTAATAGATTCATGCTTGATGGTGCTTTGGTTTAACAGTTGTTATATATTGATTTTCCAGATTGAAAAAATATTTTGTCCTGAAAAATTACTGACGGTTATTATATGTATTTTGTACGTAAAAGTAGTTTTCATTGTCGTATTTATAGCATACATGTGCTGCAATAGTTTTATGCTATACAACGTTTGGGATTGTTTTTTCATTTCGTCGCCATCGTTTGATTTTATGACTTTATGTAAACTTATTTATAGATATACTGACTATTATTCTTGAGAATGATGAATAATTGTATAATTTTAAATGGTATTCTCTTATATCATTTTGATATTATATGTCAAATGAAACACTTATGATTTTATGTTGTATGTAAATAGTTTTGTTGCAGTATTTAAAGTAAAACAATTCTCCGTTGTAAAAAATATTCATTCAGAATTTTTTCTTATTTTTGCATGAGAAAGAATCATTATAATTATGCGTATGATACAGCGAAATGCAAATCCCGAAATGAGCTTGTCTGAGGTGCGCGCCTTCAGAGAGAATCTTGTCAGATGTGCCTTAAAAGACATATCCCCTCAAGAAAGGCAGGCAGTAAATGAAAAGAAAGAACGGATGAAGCGTGTTTACAACAAAATTATCAGTAACAGTGATGGGAAAAATCCGATTCTCGGATATTAAAATAACCGCAGAATTACCAAGAGTCTGTGAGGCGCTACTGCCGACAGTCCCCTTACTTTTATTGTCCGTATGTAAGGTGTTTCTTGCATAATGACTTTTTTAATATTTTGGCATTTCACACAATTATATTAATGTATTTGGCATAATATCTTCATTTTTGCCTATTCTGCCTGTTCCATGGCGGATTGGAGCGTTCATGTGTGTTTAAATGATAAATATTGGTTTAATGTCGGCAAAAATATCATTTTTACCTCTTTTTGTGCGAAAAGCATGCCCCATATTGCGTATAAAATAAGTAATTTTGCGCATCGAACGTTTAATTTTAAATTTATAAATACTACTACCGTATGAACAAAAATATTTTTACAGCCATTGTCGCGCTGATACAGGTCGGCGCAGCAACAGCTGCTGTGCCGCAAAACAACGGGCAGACCGGTGTGTCGCAGCCCACGTTTACCGAGTGGCACGACTTGAACGTAAATCAGATAAACCGTTTTCCGTGCCACACTTCGTATTTCGCTTTCGAGAGCTTAGACGCTGCGCGCGGCGACAAGAAGGCTTCGGCAAACTACATCTCGCTTAACGGCAAGTGGAAGTTCAATTGGGTGGAGAATGCCGACCAGCGCCCCGCCGACTTCTTTGCTGCCGGCTATGACGACTCTAAATGGGGCGAGATGCCCGTGCCCGGTATATGGGAACTTAACGGATATGGCGACCCCGAATATGTAAACACGGGTTTCGGATGGCGCGGACATTTTAAGGACAATCCGCCCGAGGTGCCCGTAAAGGACAATCACGTGGGGTCTTACCGCCGTGTGATCAACATTCCCGCATCGTGGAACGGACGGCAGATCGTTGCCCATTTCGGTTCGGTTACGTCCAACATGTATCTTTGGGTTAACGGCCGATTTGTGGGATATTCAGAAGACAGCAAGATTGCCGCCGAATTTGACATCACAAAATATGTGAAGCCGGGCGAGAACCTCATAGCATTCCAGACATTCCGCTGGTGCGACGGCTCTTATTGCGAGGATCAGGACTTCTTCCGCCTGAGCGGCGTTGCCCGCGACTGTTATCTTTACAGCCGCGACAAGAACGTGCAGCTGGCTGACATACGCGTAACTCCCGACCTTGTGAACAACTATACTGACGGTACGCTGACAATAAACGCCACACTGAAGGGCAAGACCAACAATGTTGATTTCGTGCTGACCGACGCCAAGGGCAACAAGGTGGCTGAGGCTAAGGCCGGAGGCAAAGTTAACGTAGGTCTGACCATGGAAGTTAAGAATCCTAACAAATGGTCGGCCGAGACACCTTATTTATATACACTTACGGCCGTTGTCACCGACGCGAAGGGCAAGGTTGCCGAGGTGGTTCCCGTGCGTGTAGGTTTCCGCAAGGTTGAGATTAAGGATGCTCAGGTGCTTGTCAACGGCAAGCATATATATATAAAAGGTGCGAACCGTCATGAGATGGACCCCGACTTGGGTTATGTTATGACACGCGAGCGCATGATTCAGGACCTGACCATCATGAAGAAGATGAACATCAACGCCGTGCGTACATGCCATTATCCAGACGACCCCGAATGGTATGACCTGTGCGACGAGTACGGCATATATCTCTGCGCCGAGGCAAACCAGGAAAGCCACGGATTCGGCTACGGCGACGACGCGCCCACAAAGAAACCCATGTTTGCAAAGCAGATTATGGAGCGCAACCAGCGCAATGTGCAGACCTTCTTTAATCATCCGAGCATAATATTCTGGTCGCTCGGCAACGAGACCGTGAACGGCGACAACTTCATGGCGGCATACAAGTGGATAAAGACACAGGACACAAGTCGTCCGGTGCAGTTTGAGCAGGCTCACGGCGGAGAGAACACCGACATATACTGCCCGATGTATCTCAATCAGGACGGCTGTGAGCGCTATGCCAAGAACCCGCGCTTCAACAAGCCCCTTATAGAGTGTGAGTATGCACACATGATGGGCAACTCAGGCGGCGGTTTCAAGGAGTATTGGGACCTTGTGCGCAAATATCCCGTGTTCCAGGGCGGCTTTATATGGGACTTTGTTGACCAGGCTCTCCACGGAACCGATGCCAACGGCGTAGAGATATACAAGTATGGCGGCGACTGGAACAACTATGACCCGAGCGACAACAACTTTAACTGCAACGGACTGATAAGTCCCGACCGCAATTATAATCCTCATGCTTACGAGGTGGCTTACTATTATCAGAGTATATGGACGGCTCCCGTTGACCTCAATGCCGGCAAAATAAGCGTTCATAACGAAAACTCTTTCCGCGACCTGTCTAACTATCGCCTCTGCTGGACGCTCATGGCCGACGGCAAGGCCGTTCAGAACGGAACCGTTGAGAATCTGAACGTTGCTCCCGGACAGACCGCAGAGATAACCCTGCCTTATAATCTCGCAGACGTGAAGGGCGAGATAATGCTCAACATCGACTATAAGCTGAAGAGTGCCGAGCCGCTCATGGCAGAAGGTCAGACCGTGGCATATCAGCAGTTGCCCGTAACAGGATACACCCCCGTTGCCTATGCCGCCACCGACAAGCCGAAGACAAAGACCACGAACAAGAAGAACGAAAGCGTGATGACCGTCGGCAACGACCAGTTTACTGTTGAGTTCAGCAAGGCAAGCGGCTTTATCACCCGCTACGAGTATGCCGGCAAGCAGCTCCTCGGTGAGGGCGGTACGCTGAAACCAAACTTCTGGCGCGCCGTTACCGACAACGATATGGGCGCAGGCATGAACCGCAAGGCTAAGGTTTGGAACAATCCCGAGATGAAGCTCACATCACTCACCGTAGAGAAAGGCAAGAAGGTTGAGGGTGCCGATGAGAAATGCCCTGCCGTTGTAGTTGCAAAATACGACATGCCTGCCGTTAAGGCAACGCTCACTCTTACTTATGCCATATCTGCCGACGGAAGTATGAAGATAACAGAGAAGATGGATGCAACTGAAGGCGAGAAGGTGCCCACGATGTTCCGCTTCGGCATGCTGATGCAGATGCCTTACGGCATTGACCGCAGCACGTTCTACGGCCGTGGACCTATAGAGAACTATGCCGACCGCAAGGAATCGCAGAATGTAGGCATATATAGCCAGACAGCCGACGAGCAGTTCTTCCCGTATATCCGTCCGCAGGAGAACGGCACCAAGAGCGACCTGCGCTGGTGGAGACAGACCGACGCCAACGGATTCGGTCTTGAAGTAAGCAACGCCGGACTCTTCTCGGCTTCAGCACTTCACTATAACATCGAAGACCTCGACGACGGCGACGACAAAGAGCAGCGCCACAGCCCGCAGGTGCCCAAGTCGAAGTTTACCAACCTCATCATCGACATGGCACAGACCGGTGTGGGAGGTGTAGACAGCTGGAGCATGAACGGATTTGCCCTGCCAAAATACCGTGTTGAGTATGGCGACAAGGAATTCACCTTCGTGCTGAAACCTTTGAAATAAATCAACACTTTTTATATACATGTGGCGCATAGCCGCCACATAAAGATAACTTGTGCGGACAGATGCCTCGCGGTGAACGCGGACGTCTGTCCGCATTGTTTTTCCCCTGCCGTACATACTCTCTTGTTCAACCTGTGGATATTCATTTGTCAATTTAATCTGTTTACATTGGTTAACATTTAAGACGGCTTTTTGAGCTTTTGACTTTATAGAGCAAAGTTTTAAATATTGTTTTAATTATGGTTTTCTGTTAAATATCGTATATCAAAAAAATGTAAGAATCTTATTAATATTGTTACATCTTGTAAATGTTAAATTCTTATTTTCAGCTGTATTAATACCGAAAAATGGTACTTTTAGGTATTAAAAATGGCACTTTTTCTTAAAAATACCTTTTTTTTTACGAATTACCCCCCCCTATTTTACATTATTTCACAATATCTTTGCAATCGAAAAATATAAAAAATAAATCATAAAATATTTTTAAACGTGAAAAACATGAATTAGTTGATTGCTTTTAAGCACATAAACTGAAATTTGCAAATGAAAACTTTTTCATGCCAAATGAAAAAATACCTTAAATAATAAATAAGTACTACATGGACAGAAATCAACAATTTAAGTTAATGTTAAGGCGTGCCGCCCTATGCACAGCATTGCTTGGCGCGAGCTTTACATTTTGTCCGCCCGAAGCCTGGGCTGGCACAGACGGCGTTAATGCCGTTGCACAAGTAGGTGTGCTGAAGGGTAAGGTTCTTGATGATACAGGTCAGCCTGTTATCGGAGCAACCGTTAAAGTTGACGGTGCCGACAACAAGGGTGCTGTAACCGATATCGACGGTAACTTCTCTATCAGCGGTGTTTCAAGCGGCAAGGTTACTGTAACCTACATCGGTTACAAGACAGCCATAGCAAATTTTAGAGCCGGAACTCCGCTCACCATCACAATGTCTGAGGACTCTAAGGCATTGAGCGAGGTTGTAGTTGTTGGTTTCGGCGTACAGAAAAAGGCCAACTTGACCGGTGCTGTATCTGTTGTAGACAGCGAGCAGTTTGAGGCTCGTCCTGTACGTACCGCAACTGAGGCTTTGCAGGGTGCCGTTCCTGGTCTGCAAATCAGCTCTACCGGTGGTTCTCTTGAGAACAACATGAGCATCAACATCCGTGGTACCGCTACCATCGGACAGGGTTCAAGCGGTTCTCCTCTTATCTTGATTGACGGTTCTGAAGGTGATCTTAACACTATCAACCCGCAGGACATCGAGACAATATCAGTGCTCAAGGATGCTGCTGCATCTTCAATCTATGGTGCGCGTGCTCCGTTCGGTGTAATACTTATCACAACTAAGAGCGGCCGAAGCGGCAAGGTAAGCATCAACTATAACAACAGTTTCCGTTTCAGCAACCGCATACGCGACAAGCACATGATGAACTCTTACGACTTTATGTGCTGGATGCAGGATGGTATCAACGGTAGTGGTGTTTGGTCGCAGTCTACTATCGACAACATCGTGAAATATCACTTTGCCAAGCCTTACGGCCCCGGCTCACGTATAACCGAAGACGGTGAGATTCTTTATTCTATAGGTTCTTCTAACGGCGTTACATGGGACGAGCCCTACGCAAACGGTATCAACGACGAGGATATCTACGACGTTATCTACAAGAACACAGCATTTGCACAGGAACACAATGCAAGCGTGAGCGGCGGTACAGACAAGGTGAACTTCTACCTCTCTCTCAACTACCTCGACAACAACGGATTCATGAAGATCAACGAGGATAGCTACAACCGTTATGCCGGTACGGCAAAAATCAATGCCGACATTACCAAATGGCTGAAGGTTAACTATTCTATGCGCTTCACACGTACCGACTATCGTCGTCCGGCAGCTCTTGCCAACAACTTCTATCAGGACCTTGCACGTCAGGGATGGCCTACACTGCCTACCGTTGACCGTAACGGTTACTGGTATTCTAACCCTTCACCTTATCTCCATTTGGCTGAAGGCGGTAAGGATACAACACAGCGCGACGTGCTGAACAACCAGCTCGGCTTTGTTATCGAGCCTATAAAGAACTGGAAAACTCATATCGACTTCAACTACAGAACCGATACATCTACACGCCACTGGGACAGCTTTGCTGACTATAACCACGACGTAAACGGCAACCCGGTTCTTTACGGTGACGGTACGACAAACGTACATGAGGATCTCAAGAAAGAGAACTATCTCAACTTCCAGGCTTACACAGAGTATGACTTCTCACTTGCCGAGAAACACAACTTCCATATAATGGCAGGTTTCCAGGCAGAGCAGCTGAAACAGCTCGTATTCGGTCTGCAGCGCAATGGTATCATCGACCCGTCTAAACCTGAGGTAGACCTTACAACAGGTCTCGGCGGCAACGGTGACCCGATTGTTCCCAGCACTAACGGTGCGCGCAACCAGTGGCAGACAGCCGGCTTCTTCGGTCGTCTTAACTACAACTATGCTGACCGTTATCTCGTTGAGTTCAACCTCCGTCACGACGGTACTTCACGTTTCCGCCGCAACAAGATGTGGAAGACATTCCCGTCAGCATCTGTAGGATGGAACATCGCTAACGAGAAGTTTTTCGCTCCGTTGCAGAAAGACATCAACCTGTTGAAGCTCCGTGCTTCTTATGGTACACTGGGTAACACCAACCTCGACAACTGGTATCCTACATACCTTACCATTACATACTCTCCTTCAGCCGGACAGTGGCTGCAGAACGGTGCATTGACAAATACTGTTACCACTCCGGGCCTTATCTCAGCCCTGCTGACATGGGAAACAATAGAGAGCTATGACATAGGTATTGACGTGGCAGCATTCAACAACCGACTGACAGCATCTGCTGACTGGTATATACGTAACACAAAGAACATGGTCGGTAACGCTCCTGAGCTTCCTGCCATCCTCGGTACCACTGTTCCTGTTACCAACAACACCGACCTCCGCACATCAGGATGGGAGTTGCAGGTTTCTTGGCGCGACAGACTGCAGAACGGTCTGAGCTACGGCATAGGATTCAATATTTCTGATGCACGCACTAAGATTACACGCTACCCGAACAACCCGACTGGCGACCTCGGCACATATATCACAGGACGTTACATCAACGAAATATGGGGCTATGAGACAGTAGGACTTGCAAAGACCGACGAGGAAATGGCTCAGCACATCGCTAAGGTTGACCAGAGCGCGCTGGGAAGCAACTGGGCTGCTGGTGATATCATGTATAAAGATGTCAATGGCGACGGCCGTATCTCAAGCGGTAACTATACTATCACAGACCATGGTGACCTGAAACTCATCGGTAACTCTACTCCGCGTTACTTCTTCGGTATCGACCTCAATGCAAGCTGGAAGGGATTCGATGTACGTGCATTTTTCCAGGGCGTGATGAAACGCGACTATATGCTCAACGACAACCCGTTCATGTTCGGTTTTGCATCTAACGGCAACTGGTGGGCTGCTGGTATTGAAGGCGTTGAAGACTACTTCCGTAACGAAGACTCTTGGTCTGTTCAGAACGGATATCAGGCTGAGAACCTTAACGCATATCTCCCGCGTGTAAACGGCGGCGGCAAGAACCTTCAGTCACAGACACGTTATCTGCTCAATGCAGCTTACATGCGTCTGAAGAACTTCCAGATTGGTTATACTCTTCCGCAGAAGTTAACTTCTAACTGGGGTATCAACAACCTGCGTCTGTACTTCTCAGTTGAGAACCTCTTTACACTTACAAGCCTGCCTAAGCAGTTCGACCCCGAACTTCTCGGCTATGACTCTAACAACGGTTATCCTCTGTCAAGAACCGTATCATTCGGCTTGAGCATTACATTGTAATAAAAGTAAAAAGGGAAACAAAGAATTTAAAGTAAAACATAAAGAATTATGAAACTATATAAATCATTAATAGCAGCTCTTGCACTTTCAGCAAGTATGGTCTCATGTTCAGACTGGCTTGAGCAGGAGCCGCCATCGTACCTTACACCTGACACATACTTCTCTGACGTGACTCAGGTTCAGGCAGCCGTTGACTGGTTCTATACTGTCATGATTACTCACGGCAACTGGAGCTATGGTACTTACGGAAATGACAATGAAACGGATAACCAGACAGACTGGAGTCCTGACGGAAAATATGGCACAGGCCTGTGGCTGACTTCTACAACCAACGGCAACTGGTCATGGACAAACATCCGTAACATCAACTATCAGCTCAGAACGATTATTGAGAAAAGAGATGCCGGTACCATTACGGGCGATCAGAATAAGCTGAACAACTTTATTGGCGACTTGTATTTCCTCCGCTCATATTGCTACTTCGATATGTTGCAGAAGTGGGGCGACCTGCCTATCCTGTGGCAGGCTCTGCCTGACGACGAGGCTGAACTCGTGGCTGCCAGCAAGCGTATGCCGCGCAACGAGGTTGCACGTTTCATCGTAAACTCTCTTGACTCTGCCCTGACTCTTATGCAGCCGCAGGGAACATACGCAACAACACGTATCACTCCCGATGCTGTTACCCTGTTTAAGTCGCGTGTTGCCCTCTATGAGGGAACTTTCCTTAAATACTTCGCAGGCACTCCTTTCGTTCCAAACGGACCGGGATGGCCGGGAGCAGCAAAGGATTACAACGCAAATTATCAGTATCCTACAGGTTCTGTAGAAGCCGAGTCAAACTACTTCCTCGATATAGCTGCCAAATCAGCCAAGGAAGTTGCCGACAAGTACATGGGTTCTCTCCGTGTAAACACAGGAAAGATTCCTCAGTCAGCAACCGATCCTGAGAATCCTTATTTCAGCATTTGGGGCAATAACAACATGTCTGGCATAAAGGAAGTGTTGCTGTGGCGTGAATATAACCGCTCACTCGGTGTTGTCAACGACATTGAGGTTGTTACCCAGAAAGGTAACTATGGTATAGGTCTTACACGTGGCTTCGTTGAGAACTTCCTGATGGCTGACGGAAGGCCTATCTACAAATCAGAATATAAATACAGCGACCAGACTATTGCCGACGTAGCTACTAACCGCGACCCGCGTCTTGCTATCTTCCTGAAGGTGCCCGGACAGGTTAACGTGTTTAAGAATGTTGGCGAAGGCGACCACGAAGTTGACGTTGAGCCTAAACCATACTTGGCAGCACGTGGCGATGCCGAGAATGGCTATCCTACAGGTTACGCTCTTAGAAAGGGTGGTATGTTTGACGGTGCTGAGGCCGATAACGGTTCTTGTACCAATGCCTGCGAGGTGTTCCGTGCAACAGAGGCTCTGCTCAACTATATGGAGGCTCAGTATCTGCTTACAAATAACCTCGGCGACATTCTGCCTTACTGGAAGGCTGTGCGCACGGCTGCCGGATTTACAGGCGCTGCCGCTGACCCGCAGACAACAATAGATGCTACTGACATGAACCAGGAGAATTCTGACTGGGGCGCTTATTCAGCCGGTGCAAAACTTAGTGACAAAGTGCTTTACAACATTCGCCGCGAGCGCCGCTGCGAGCTTATGGCAGAAGGACTCCGTTGGATGGATCTGCAGCGCTGGCGCGCTCTTGACCAGCTCATCACCACACCTGTTCATATTGAGGGTATGCACCTCTATAACACTCCGATGGAAAGCTGGTATTATGAAGACAAAGACGGCGACGGATATGGCGACGGCGTAGGAGTTGGTAATTTCACTTTGCTCAACGACGGTTCTACCTCAGCTGTTGTATCTTCTCCTGAACTGAGCGAATATGTTCGTCCGCATGAGTGGAACATGGTTCAGAACGACTTCAAGAACGGTCTGACATGGCACATGGCTCACTATCTGCAGCCTATGCCTATACGTCAGTTCCTGCTCACTGCAAGCGATCATGCTTCTGTTGAACTGAGCCCGCTCTATCAGAACCCGTATTGGCCTACAGATCCTGACCTGCCTGCAGAGAAATAAGCAGACGGCTTGAATGTAGACAATAAGACATTGATGTTCTTGAATATTGATGTCTGTCGAAATGAAGTTAGTTTTTAGTATTATAACCTTTGATGGAGGCTGTCTGAAACTGTTAATGGCTCAGGCAACCTTCTTTCTCTGAATGTGGCAAACAGGCATTGCAGCATGCGTAACTTTATACACTTATTGAGATAAAGCGGATAAATTATATTAGTCGGCATGATGCCGTTTGTAAGTATAAGTCAATTAGATAAAAAGATGAAGATATTTGTTTTAGCATTATTGCTTTCACCGTTAGTATGTCAGACAGATGCAGTCGCGTCAGGCCGTGATGACGGATGGCAGCTCGTGTGGAGCGATGAGTTCAATCGCGACGGACGGCCTGACACAGCTGTATGGAATTATGAACATGGTTTCGTGCGCAACAACGAAGACCAGTGGTATCAGTCTGATAATGCATGGCAGGCTGACGGCAAGCTCATTATTGAGGCACGCAGGGAGCGCAAGCCTAATCCCGGATACGAGGCAGGAAGCAATGACTGGCGCAGCAATAGAGAATATATTGAATATACCTCGGCTTCGCTTAACACAGCCGGCAAAATAGATTTTCTTTACGGACGCCTTGAAGTCAGGGCGCGCATACCTGTGGGCGACGGAGCATGGCCGGCTATATGGACGCTCGGCAGCGGCATGGAGTGGCCGTCGTGCGGCGAGATAGACATCATGGAGTGTTATCCCGTTGACGGTGAGCCTTCGTTATTGGCCAATGCCGCATGGGGACGCGATCGCAGGTTTGATGCTGAATGGGACAGCAGTCACACCCCCTTGTCGCATTTCCTTGCGAAGGACAAAGACTGGACATCAAAGTTTCATGTGTGGCGGATGGACTGGGACGAAACAGCCATAAACCTTTATCTTGATGATGAACTGCTTAATTCGGTTCCATTGTCAAAGACCATAAACGGCACAATAGGCAACCATACCAATCCCTTCACAAAGCCGCAGTATGTGCTGCTCAACCTTGCTTTAGGCGGTGATAATGGCGGAAAGGTGGACGCTTCAGCCATGCCGATGAGGTATGAAATTGATTATGTAAGGATTTACAGGAAAGTGAAATAATAAGATGCAGCACGTTTCCGGCTGTTATTAAACAGAAAAGATGGATTTATTAACGACGATAAAAATATATATTATATGAAGAGAATATTATTGGTAATGACTTTTATTGCTGCGTTGTTGTCATCAACACAATTCGCTATGGCCGGCATACGCCCGGGTGCGGTATGGCCTGATAACCGCGGCATACATATAAATGCCCATGGCGGAGGAGTGCTTCGCTGTGGTGACACCTTCTATTGGTTTGGCGAGCATAAGGCTGACACCACGAGTTCGGCAATGGTCGGTGTAACGTGCTATTCGTCGAAAGACCTTGAACACTGGACTTACCGCGGCGTAGCCCTGAAGGTTAGCGACACCAAGGGCAGCGACATTGAGCGCGGATGTATACTGGAACGTCCGAAAGTGATTTATAACAAGAAGACCGGCAAATATGTAATGTGGTTTCATCTTGAACTGAAAGGACAAGGCTATGCCGCCGCCCGCTATGGAGTGGCTGTGGCCGACAGGCCCGAAGGCCCTTACACCTTCTTGCGTTCGGGTCGCGTCAATCCGGGTATATGGCCCGTAAACCTTGCCAATCCTGACACGGCAGCGCTCACCGGGGCGATGAACCGCAAGCCGGAACTGCAGTGGTGGACACCCGAATGGATGGAATATATCAAGCAGGGCATGCTTACATGGAGAGACTACGACGGCGGGCAGATGGCACGCGACCAGACCGTTTATGTTGACGACGACGGCAAGGCATACCACATCTATTCGTCGGAAGAGAACCTGACATTGCAGATAGCCGAGCTAACCGACGACTATACTGCCCATACAGGCCGCTATGTGAGGGTGGCTCCCGGCGGACAGAACGAGGCTCCGGCAATATTCAAGCATAACGGCACTTACTGGATGATAACCAGCGGATGTACAGGGTGGGCACCCAATAAGGCACGTATGTTCAAGGCAAGTAGCATCTTTGGACCGTGGGAGCAGTTGCCTACGCCGTGTGTTGGTCCCGATGCCGACAAGACCTTCGGCGGTCAGGGTACGTATGTGCTTCAGCTCGGTGACAACTTTGTATTCATGGCCGACATCTGGCGCCCCGAACATCCGAGCGATGCCCGCTATATATGGCTGCCCATAACGTTTGCCGACGGTGTGCCAGTGGTCAAGTGGACAGACGAATGGGACATCACTTCGTTGTTGAAAAACAGATAGAATATAGAATGATAAGTCGTGAAAGTCCGTATTGGGGTGAGTTTCCATACATTGGACACACCTCAGTACGGCTTTATGAATGTTCTTGAATATTTTATAGTGATTACATGCTTATATTTTAATGATTTTGACTACCTTTGTCATCATCACCTAAAAGCAAAAACATTTTTATGAAAGACATTTTCAAGTTCTTGTTTGTCGTCGCTTGGCTGACAGCGGTCTGTACGATGACTGCCGCACGCGAATATTTCAGGGTGATAGACAGCAGAATGGGGCTGCCTGACAATACTGTCACGGATATAGTTCAGGATGCAAGAGGATATATTTGGCTTGGCACTTCAAACGGAATGTGCCGCTATGACGGTGTTACGTTTACTACATTCAGACACAATCCTGACGACGACACCTCGTTGTCGTCAAGTTTTGTCAATGCCCTTGCCGTTGACAAAGCAGGAATATTTGCCGGCACTAACTCATGTTTGGATTTATATTCGTTCTCTACCGGTAAGTTTGTTCATTGCTTTTATGAAGAAGGCGCACGCCGTAGTCGCATTTCTCAGAGCATACAGTCTGTTGTCAGCGTAGCCGGCAGAACATTCTATGCCGACGCATCGGGCGGACTTTACGCTAACCGCAGTGGCGATATATGCACGTTCAGGCGTGTTGCACGTAATTTCAGGGCATATTCTCTTTGTCGGTATGAAGGCGATATGCTGTTGGCTGCCTGTGCTGACGGGATACGCATGCTTACGTCAGGCGGCAGCGTGGTTGCGTTCTGCCCTTACAAGTCTGGCGGTCCGCTTGAGAAACTCAACATATCATACATACCCTATAACCATACAGCCTATGTAGGCAGCGGACTTGGCTTTGCCTCGGCAGCATTTACCGTAAGCCGCAACTCAATAACACGCAGCACGGTGTATTCGCCAAAAGACCTTACTTGTGCTATCCCGTTCAAGGGAGGCACCTTGTTCGGCACTGACGGACATGGCGTAGAGCTGTGGCGCAACGGCAGGGTTAATGTGTATAACACTACTACAAGCGTCATGAGCGGCAATGTGGTCTATTCTCTTTTTGTCGACCGTGTTGGCGACTTTTGGGTGGGGACTTATCGTTCCGGTCTTAACCATTACACCGGCGAAAGCAGTCTGTTCACATTGTTCAATAAGGACAATGGCAAGCTCAGCTTTAATATAGTAACCTCAATAGTGCCTGCTGACGAAAAGATCTATATAGGTCTTGACGGTGGCGGACTTGACATATATAACCGCAAGACGCATTCTTTGACAAGGCTCAGTACAGATAACAGCGGGATAGCAGGCGACAATGTTGTGTCGATGGTTAAAGATGCCGACAATCTGTGGCTCGCCGTATATACCAAGGGACTTGTTCAATATTCGCTTTCGTCAGGTAAATTCACGTCATGGCCAATGCCGGGCGTCGGTGGCGACAAGGACAATGTGTGGTGTCTGTATGACGACGGAGCCGGCAATGTGTGGGTAGCAGGTCCGCGACTTTATGTCTTTAATAAAAGTAAGCGCAAATATATACGTGTAAGCGGACTTCCCGATGCCAAGTTCAGTGCCATAACCGGGCACGGACATTATGTATGGGTGTCATCAAATATATACGGCATCTATAAGATAGACAAGCGCACCATGAAGGTTGCTGAACGCTATTCGCATCATGGCAAGGGCCGTTTCAGTCTGCCTGTTGACAACATCAAATATGTATATGTCGACAAGAAAGGCAGCCGTATGTGGTTTACTGCCGAGAACATAGGTTTCTATTCTATGGATCTGAAGACCGGAGAACTTGTGAAATACGGCACAGAAGACGGTCTGACATATTCCTCGGTAACATCAATAGTTGAAGACGGCCGCGGATACATGTGGATAGGCACTAACGGCGGCGGACTGTTCTGTCACGACCCTAAGTCGGGAACGTTTGTCAGATACGACGAAATGTCTGATATACCCACCACGTTTACTTATTCGGCGGCTACGATATATGACGGCAATGTCTATTTTGGTACAATCAACGGCATGCTGTTTTTCAGTCCGGCAAAGGTACAGCAGTCGAAGATGTTCTTTAACGTCGACTTTATGGAGCTGGGACTGCTTGTCGGAGGGCATGAAAAGATAAATTTATATTGCAGCGACAACAACATAAAACTTCGCTACAATGAGAACTTCTTCACTGTACGTTTTGCTGTTCCGGAGCTGCGCACCCCTGAGAGTGTACGTTTCTCGTGCAGACTTGAAGGCCTTGAAACCGATTGGCGCGATTTAGGGTCAAGTCGCGAGGTGTCTTACACCAATGTGCCTCCCGGCAAATACAAACTGTATGTGCGCTGCATTGATGCTACAGGAAAATGGGGCAAGCCTTCGGTGCTGGAAATAACCGTTACGCCGCCTTGGTGGCGCACTCTGTGGGCAATGATTCTCTGGCTCGTGCTGATAGTGGCTGTTGTTGCCGGAGTTGTTTACTTTTACATCAAGACACAGAACATAAAGCAGCGTATGCGCATCAGCGAGATTGAGAAAGACGCCACAAAGAAACTTTCAGAGTCGAAGCTGAATTTCTATACCAACGTAACCCATGAACTGCGCACTCCTGTATTCCTTATTATGGGACAGCTTGAGGAACTCATGAGTAAGGGTAAGTCTGTAGCCGGCGTTCCTTTGTCCTATCTTCAGATGATGTATCGCAGTGCATCGAAGCTCAACCGCATAGTGACGAGCGTGCTCGACATACGCAAGATGGATTCGGGCAAGCTAAAGCTGCAGTTGGAGAAAGATGACGTGATAAAGTTCTGCCGGGAACACATCGACGATTACACCGCTTTGTGCGAGTATAAAGACATAACCTTCACTTTTGTGCATCATAAGGCATCCATTATGGCGCGGTTTGATAAAGAGAAGTTAGACATTATTATGTCAAATCTTATTACCAACGCATACAAGTACACAAAGGAGGGCGGTCGTGTAACCCTTACGGTCAGCGACTCTCCGCAAGACGTTATCATAACTGTCAAGGACAACGGCATAGGCATATTGAAGGAGATGCAGACCGCCGTATTTGAAGATTTCTTCCGCACGGAGCGCGGACAGAAGCAGAGCGCGGGCGATGGCGTAGGACTGTCGTTTGTAAAACAGCTCGTTGAACTTCATGGCGGAGTGATACGTGTTGAGAGCGAGCCGGAACATGGAGCAGCCTTTACATTCAATATTCCTAAGAGACTTGATGAATACACCGATGAAGCCAAAGTTTCAGTGAAGGCGGTCAAGGTGGATGTGGCTGAGCCTGAACAGATTAAAGAACCTGTCGTGGAAAAAGGCAGTGGCTCTGTTAAAGTGGAAATACCGAAGAATCCTACTGCGCTGCACTCGATACTCATCATTGATGACGAGCGCGAGACAGTGAACCTGCTTGAACGCAGTCTGTCGGCTGATTTCAAGATATATAAGGCTTACGACGGCGAGACCGGACTCGATATTGCCCGCAAAATGCTGCCTGACATAGTGCTTTGCGACCTCATGCTGCCAAATATGGATGGAATGGAGATACTGAAGACGCTGAAGAACGACAAGAAACTCCAGTTGATAAAGATTGTGATATTCACGGCCAAAACCTCGGAAGAGGCAATGATTGAGGCTTTCGACAATGGTGTTGACGCTTATGTCACCAAGCCCATATCGCTGAAATATCTGCGTATGCGTATTGACCGCCTTGTGGCACAGTCGGATGCCGCCGATGTTACTGGTCAGCTTGCTGTAGACAAGAAGTCGTATAACAAGGAAGAGCAGATATTCCTGCTCAGATGCCGCGAGATAATAGACGACAATCTTACCAACGAAGATTTTAGCGTGGATTTCCTTGCCGACAAGCTCGCCATGAGTCATTCGTCTCTTTATAAAAAGATAAAGGCAATGACAGGCATGTCGCTTATCGAGTTTATCAACGAATACAAAATCTACAAGGCTGTGCAGATGTTTAAGGAGGGCGCCGTCAATGTTGACAAGGTGAGCTATCGCTGCGGCTTCAACGATGTGAAGAACTTCCGCGAGATGTTTAAGCGCAAGATGAAGATGACGCCAAAGCAATATGTTCAGAGCCTGTCATGATGATAAATATAGACGGATTTTGCTTAATACGATAACATGGAAATAACAAAAATAAATTAACACTATGAACCTAAATAAAAGAATGTCAACCATGCTTGTGGTGCTGATGATGGCAACGGGCATGGTGTTCGCCGGAACCAACAAGGCGAAAACACCTTCTGACAGAGAATTTTGGTGTGGAGTACTTTATAAGATGGCAGAGCCGGTGCTCAGCAATATGAGTCGCGGCGAACTGCAGAAGAACATGCAGCTGGAACTTAGTCCGACATGGGACGGACGCAACCGCAAGGTGGCATATATGGAGTGTTTCGGCCGACTTATGGCAGGTCTTGCTCCGTGGCTTTCGCTGCCCGACGATGACACTGCCGAAGGCCGTCAGCGCAAGCAGTTGCGCGAGTGGGCGCTGAAGAGCTATGCCAACGCCGTAGACCCTGAGAGTCCCGACTATCTGCTGTGGCGTGAAGAAGGTCAGACTCTTGTCGACGCGGCATATCTTGCAGAGAGCTTTCTCCGCGGATATGATGCCCTGTGGGTGCCGCTCGACTCTGTAACAAAGCAGCGTTATATAAAAGAGTTCACACAGCTGCGCCGTGTAGACCCTCCTTACACCAACTGGCTGCTGTTCTCGGCCACTGTTGAATGTTTCTTGAAGAAGGCAGGGGCACAGAGCGACACTTACCGCATTGTTTCAGCCCTGCGCAAGGTCAACGAATGGTATGGCGGCGACGGCTGGTATTGCGACGGTCCCGACTTCGCCTTCGACTATTACAGCAGCTATGTTCTTCACCCCATGTACGTAGAGTGCCTCGAGGTGTTTACCGACGGCGGCAAGAACAAGATATGGAATGCTCCCGGATGCACTTTCCAGAGCGCGCTGAAACGTATGCAGCGCTTCGGCGTCATTCTTGAGCGATTCGTCTCTCCCGAGGGCACTCTGCCTGTTTTCGGCCGCTCAATAACTTACCGCACAGGCACTCTGCAGCCGCTCGCGCTGCTCTCATGGCGCGGATGGCTGCCGAAGGAACTGCCCGCAGGACAGGTAAGAGCAGCCATGACTGCCGTTATAAAGCGCATGTTCGGCGACGACCGCAACTTCAACAAGGGCGGATTCCTCACACTCGGATTTAACGGCAGTCAGCCAAACATATCCGACTGGTACACCAACAACGGCAGTCTGTATATGGCTTCGCTGGCATTCCTGCCTCTCGGTCTCGCTGCCGATGCTCCGTTCTGGACCGACGCTCCGCAAGACTGGACTTCAAAGAAGGCATGGGAGGGCAAGGACTTTCCTAAAGACCACGCGTATTACGAATAATTTTTGCTCAGAACATGAATCTTATCAGACATATAACGGCTGTTGCCGCGGCGTCGCTGATGTGGTGTGCCTACGTTACGGCTGCCGACAACATTCACGTTGACACAAAGCTCTCTGACGTAGGGGTGGGATATAGTGCCACGTCGGTCAACGCTGCCGTGTTCCGCAACAGTTCGATAGTAACCTTCGGCAAGCAGCAGTATGTTTCGTATTATGATGCCGAAGGCTGGCTCACCATAGCCAAACGCCGCCTTGGAACAGACAAATGGACTGTCAGGCGTTCGCAGTATAAGGGCAATGTTGCCGACGCGCACAACGTGATAAGCATAATGGTCGACGGCGACGGCTATCTGCACGCTGCGTTCAATCATCATGACGTGCCGCTCAACTATTGCCGGAGCGTTGCGCCTAGTTCGCTCGAACTGGGGCCGCTTGAGCCTATGACAGGCATAGACGAGTTGAGCGTCACCTATCCCGAATTTTATCGCCTTGCCGACGGCAGCCTGCTGTTTGTCTACAGGTCGGGCCGTTCGGGCAGGGGCAATCTCGTAATGAACCGTTACGACCTTAAGACCCGCACGTGGAGCCGTCTGCACGACGTGCTCATAGACGGCGAAGACAAGCGCAGCGCCTATTGGCAGCTCTGCACCGACAAGGAAGGAACGATACATCTGTCGTGGGTGTGGCGTGAGACATGGGGCATGGAGACTAACCATGATATATGCTATGCACGTTCGCGCGACGGCGGTAAAACTTGGGAGAAGTCGGACGGCAGCAAATATTCTTTGCCGATAACGGCAACCAATGCCGAATACGCATGGCGCATACCGCAGAAGTCGGAACTGATAAATCAGACTGGAATGGCAGCCGATGCCGACGGACATCCTTATATCTCTACTTACTGGCGTGAGAGTAACGACAGCGTGCCGCAATACCGCATGGTGTGGAACGACGGCAAGAAGTGGCACTGCCGCTGCGTGTCAGACCGCACTACGCCGTTCTCGCTCAGTGGGGGAGGCACAAAAATGATACCCATATCACGTCCGCGCATATTGGTCGACGGTCATAAGGCATACATACTTTTCCGCGACGTTGAGCGCGGCAGTCGCGTGTCGATGTATGAAGTTGACACCCGCAACGGCGGCAAGACATCGGTTGCCGACCTTACTGATTTCCCGGTTGACGCATGGGAGCCTACTTTCGACACCTGTCTTTGGACAGACAGCAGCAGGCTCAGCGTGTTTGTGCAGCGGGTGGGGCAGGGCGACGGCGAGCGCCTGTCGGACATGAAGCCGCAGCCGGTGTCGGTGCTTGACGTCAAACTGCGATAAGCTGTAACGGCATAGCGCAATGACATAAGCGCCTGAAGCATATCGGCGCACAATAACATAATATCAGACAAAACCTATAAGAACATTGATTATGAAATTACTAAACCGTTTTATATTTGCAGGAGTCCTTTTGGCTGCTGCATTGCCTGCGCTGGCAGGGAGCAAGGCCGACAAGGTGATAAAGACAATAGACAAGGTGAACAGCCACTGGCAGAAGAATCACACAGACCCCGGTACGGCATTCTGGCATAACGCCGCATACCATACGGGCAACATGGAGGCATGGAAACTCACCGGAAACAAGGCTTACTATGACTACTCGGAGAAGTGGGCAGAGCACAACAAATGGATGGGGGCACGCGGCAACGACCCGTCTAAATGGAAATACAGCTACGGCGAGACCGACGACTATGTGCTCTTCGGCGACTGGCAGGTGTGTTTTCAGACTTATGCCGACCTTTATACTGCCAAGCCCGACGAGGCAAAGATAGCCCGTGCGCGCCAGGTTATGGAGTATGAGATGTCGACAAAGAACAACGACTATTGGTGGTGGGCAGACGGCCTGTATATGGTTATGCCGGTGATGACAAAGCTATATAAGATAACCGGCAACACGCTGTATCTTGACAAACTTTACGAATACTGGACCTATGCCGACAATTTGATGTACGATGCCGACTCGCGTCTGTATTACCGCGACGCCAAATACATCTATCCTAAGCACAAAACCAACTCAGGCAAAAAGGACTTTTGGGCGCGCGGCAACGGATGGGTGCTGGCAGCGCTTGCCAAGGTGCTTCAGGACCTTCCCGAGGACAATGCCCACCGTCAGGCATATATCAACCGCTATAAGGCTATGGCTGAGGCTGTGGCAAAATGTCAGCAGGACGGCGGCTACTGGACGCGCAGCATGCTCGATGCCGACTTTGCTCCGGGATGTGAGACAAGCGGCACCGCATTCTTTACCTATGCGCTGCTGTGGGGCATAAACAACGGCATGCTCGATGCCAAGACTTACGCTCCAGTTGCTCTGAAGGGCTGGAAATATCTGTCGGAGGTTGCCCTTCAGGCTGACGGTTCCATAGGTTATGTTCAGCCAATAGGCGAGCGCGCCATACCAGGACAGGTGGTCAGCGCGGAGTCGACAGCCGACTTCGGTGTAGGCGCTTTCCTGCTTGCGGCATGCGAGATGGCAAGATATTGTGAAAGCCACTGACGTAAAACACGGTAAATCACATTATAAAAGGTATGCTTTTGCACTGCGAAAGGGCATCTTTCATCATGCAAAAGCATACCTTTTGTATTAATATCTCAATTGGGGTAAAAACAAAAATAGTTTTGTTAATAACTCGTCACTCGTCACATCTACATATAACTTTTTGATATTCAGTGCGTTGCAGTGTGATGAGTTGCTTTCTGAACTCATCACATCCGGCATTTCGGTCAACTTGAATCAGGACAAAACAGGCATTTATGAGCTAAAACGTGTTTATGTGATGAGTATGAAATTAAACTCATCACACAATAATCGGCTGATTATCAGAGCGTTACATGCCAATGTGACGAGTGATGAGTTTTTTACAAAAATAATATCACTTTATCACTGCATGCCGCCGAAACATCCTTAATGTACCGATGCCGGGGGCAAATGTCACTGCTCGGCGTCGTTACATTCAGTGCCCTTTACCCTTTTGAGATATTCAGACGGCGTTTCGCCAAACTCATCCTTAAAGCATTTGCGGAAGTAAGCCACGGTGCTCATGCCCACCATGAATCCGATTTCCTTGATGGTGAATTTGCCTTCGAGCAGCAGATGTTCGGCATAAGTCATCTTGAACTTGCGTATATACTCGTTGGCAGACAGTCCCGTGAGCGACTTCATCTTGCGGTAAAGCGTGCTGGCACTTATGTTCATACATTCAGCCAGATAGTTGATGTCAATCTTGTCGCTGCTGATGCGCTTCTTTATGTGCCCGTCAATGCTGTTAAGAAAATCCCTGTCAGCCTTGTCCATGGCGTTGCGCAGCATCTGCCGTTTCTTGTTCATGTCCTCCGCGCTGCAGTCGGCTGCCGGTGCCTTGTATGCCTGTGCGAGCAGTTCGCGCTGGCGCAGCAGGTTAGCCACACGGCTCGCTATGAGCGAACGTACAAAAGGTTTGGTTATGAACGAGTCGGCACCCGACTCATAGCCCTCCTCCTTCGACTCTGTAGAGCCTTTTGCCGTGAGCAGTATTATGGGTATGTGGTTGGTGCGTATGTCGGTCTTCAGCTGCCTGCACATCTCTGTTCCGCTCATGTAGGGCATCATAATGTCGCTTATGATGATGTCGGGAACATACTTGAATGCTGCCTTCAGTCCGTCTTTTCCGTTTTCGGCAGTAACGATGCTGAACTCGTTGCTGAACGAGTCGGCTATGTATTGGCAAATATCGTGGTTGTCCTCCACAATGAGCATAATCTTATGCTTTATGCCGTCATTGCCCTCCGTGCCGCTGTCTTCTGTAACAGTCTCGGGCTGGCTTGTTTCAGTGGTGTCGCGCCGCTGCGCCTTGTCGTATTGATTGTCGGCTTTGAGTTTTACGGTGAACGTGCTGCCCTTGCCCGCCTTGCTCTGTACGTCGATGGTGCCTTCGTGCAGAGCCACCATATTCTTCACGAGGGCGAGTCCGATGCCCGTTCCCGATGCCTGATGAGGGCCGCGCTCCTGATAGTAGCGCTCAAAGATATGGGGCAGAGCCTGCGGTGAAATTCCGTAGCCGGTGTCGGCAACCGATATTTCGAGAATATCCTCGTTGCCGTTGCCCTTGACGAGCGATACGCTCATGGTGATGCGTCCGCTGTCGGTGTATTTTATCGCGTTCGATATCAGGTTGTCTATTATTATGCCTATAACCTCACGGTCGAAATACACGTTGATAATCTCCTGCGAGGCGTTAAACACAATATCCACCTTGTCGTTGTTGTTAAGTTCGCTGTATTTGCGCCACATCTCCTTGATAACGGCCACGATGTTGGCACGGCCCACAAGCAGATGCCTGTTGCCGCTGTCCATCTTGCGGAATTCGAGCAGCTTGTCCACCAGTTCGTTAAGCCGCTTGGCGTTCTTGCGTACCAGTTCTATGCTCTTTCTCGTAGCGTCGCGCAGCGATTTGTCGGCGACAATCTCCTCCAGCGGACTTATTATCAGCGTGAGCGGCGTGCGCAGCTCGTGAGTTATGTTGGTGTAGAACGTCATGCGCTCGTTGTTGAGCTTCATCTCGTTGTCGAGATTCTTCTTGTCGGCCTCGTAAAGATAGCGCAGGCGCATGTCGCGGTTGTACAGGCGTATGAGAAACCATACTATGGCAAGGGCGCAGATGGCATAGATAGTCTTTGCCCACCATGTGAGCCACAGCGGCGGGTCGATTTCCACTATAATCTCCGCAATCTGCTTGCTCCATTGCTGGTTGTGCAGGCGGCTGCGCAGCTGAAGTTTGTATTTGCCGGGCGGCACGTTGTGGAACGTAACCTCGTCCTGCTGAGTTGTAACCCAGTCGCCCTGCATGCTTTTCAGCTTATACGAAAACTCCACCTTGTCCTGAATAGAGAAGTCCTGAGAGCTGAATCCCACGGTAAACGTGTTCTGTGTGTAGTCAAGCGTTATGTGGCTTATGCCTATCACCGACGCAATGCTGTCGCGCTTGTTGGCGGCGTCGTATATCGTCAGGCGCGTTATTGCCGGCTGTGGAGATATTTTGGGTTCAAGCACATACCTTGGGTTGAAATAGCACAGACCATTGTTAGAGCCGAAATATATTGTGCCGTCGCGGCCCTCGGCAACGCATCCCGACGTGAAGTTGCCCGTAGGAATGTTTTCCTTGTAGTTCCAGTTAAGGAACACCTCCTCGCCCTTGCGCTTGCAGCTTATGCCCTTGTTGGTGCTAACCCAGATGTTGCCCTGTCTGTCCTGCACGGCGGCACGTATATGAGTGTTGTCAAGATTGTTGCCCTTGTTGTAGACGGTGTAGCGGCTGGAGCCTTTGCCGAAATGAACCAGTCCTTCAGCGGTGCACACCCATATACTTCCGTCAGAGTCGGCTATAATCTGATTGACAGTGTTTGACGGAAATCCGTTTTCGGTCTTGAACGACTTAATCAGTTTCATCCCGGGCGAATACAGCAGCAGTCCGTTGCCGAAGGTGCCCACCCATACGTTGCCCCTTGCGTCGGTCATTGCCGCCCTTACAAGGTTGCCCGGCACATTATAGTGTTTTATGGCTTTAGATCCATTGCTGTCGGTAACATACAGACCATGGCTTGTGCTTATCCACATATGGCCGTTGCCGTCTTCAAAGAATGCCCTCACGTCTTCGTTGACGCCTATTGCCGTGACGTGCCTCATGCTTCCGCCTGCATACAGATAAGCCCCGTTGTTGAAACTTCCGAACCACAGTCGTCCGCGTGAGTCGCGGTAGGCGGCCTGCACCGTTACGCCTATGTCAGACAGCATGGTGCCTACGCGCTCCTTTTCGGGGTTGAACACATTGATGCCCTCGCCGTTGGTGCCGGCATAAATGTTGCCCTTGTCGTCGATGCACAATCCGAGTACGGTCTTGTTGGTAAGGCTGAACGGGGTGGTGAACGGAGTATAGGTAATCTGCATGAACGCCGTGTGCCTGAATGTCAAAAAGTCGACGCCCTCGCCGTAAAGGCCGAGCCATATATTCTTGTATTTGTCTTCGATGATGCTGCGCACGGTGTTGCCGCTGATTCGTCCGAAGCCCTTTACAAGATATGTAACAGGCGCGCTCAGCGTTCCGTCGGACGCGAAACCCAGCGTGTAATAGTCGATTACGGCTATGCCACCCTGTTCGGTTGCCACCCACAGCTTGCCGTCTGAAAGTTCCTTTATGTCGAACACCCTCAAGTTAAGCTTGCCGTTGTCGGTCATGTGATAGAACTTTCCGTCCTCCGAGTTGAACAGGTCGAGTCCGTGGTCTGTTCCAATCCATATTCTGCCGGCCCTGTCGCGGTAGATGCATCTTATGTCGTTGCCCGAAATAGAGTTGGGCTTGCCCGGCATATATCTATAGTTTACAGCCGTGTGATTTCGCAGGTTGATGACCGACAGTCCCGACCGCACATGACCTACATACAGTCTGCCTTTGCCGTCGTCGAGCACGCACCACACGCTGTTGTCCGGCAGTCCCTTGGTGTTGCCCGTGTTATAATGGATAAACCGCTTCGACTTTTTGTCAAAGAGGTTGATGCCCTGCCAATATGTTGCCACCCATATATTTCCGTCGGCGGCATTCTTCAGGTCGGTTACATCGTTGGTGCTTATGCTGTTGGCATTGTTATCGTCGTGCAGATAATATGTAAACTCGCCCGTGATGTAGTTATACGCGTTAAGTCCAGAGCGCTGCGTGCCGATCCACATTATAGGTTCGGTAGTGTCGTCGAGCAGACAGTTAAGTTCGTTGCCCGTTATGCCGTATCCCCGGTTACCTTTATATAATGTAAAGAAGCCCAGCCCGTCAAAACGGTTGAGTCCCTCCTCGGTTGCCACCCATATAAATCCGAATTTGTCTTTAGCCATCTCAGACACATAGTCGCACGAAAGGCCGTTGGCCATTCCCAGATTCTTAACGCTGATGTTGGCATAAGACAAATTGAATATAAAAATCAGAAATAGTGTAATCAGGTGTATCTTTTTCATGATATATAGTAAACATGTGTGCGTCTAATGTCGGTGATATTTGTCTCTATTGATTTTTATTAATACAAATAATAGTGCAAATATATGAAAAAATATGAATAATCGTTATAAATCATACTGAAAAAATGTTAGCACGGATTTAACATAAAAACGTTTAAAAATCTTTCATTTTGCGTATATATATCGTTTATGACGTATTTGTGACGCTATGGTGAATGATTTTTATATCCTGTCCTGCACTGTTTTTATTACTTTTGCCGCACTTTGCCGAAAATAACTGTTAATAACATAAAAAAACCTTAAACAATGAAGATGAAACAATTTATTAAGATGTTACGCAGACAAGCGCCACTATGGATAATAGCGGCGTTGGCGGGCTTTTCGCTGCAGTCGTGTAGCGATGAAGATGATTTCACCGCAGTAGACAACGGCCAGCCTGTCATTTCACTTGACACCGACCATCTCAGGGTTGAGATTGGTTCTGAGTTTACTATTAAAGGTAAAATCACTGACAACGATGGTATTAAGAGCATAACGTTGCAGAACAGCGACATGTATCTCGATAAGACCATCGACCTGTTGGAGATTTATAACGATTCTCTTATAACAAACTACGACTTGAGTTACTCTTACGACGCTCCGGCTGATTGGACAGAAGACATGAAGCTCACTCTTAACGTATCGGTTGAAGACGTTGTGGGCAACAAGTCAGAAACCACAATGCTCATCACTCCTGACGGCGACTTCACCGCTCCAGAGTTTACAGTGGCATTCCCGTCATCAATAACAGTGCCTTTGGACAAGCCGCAGCTGCATCTTGACTATACAGTTACCGACAACAAGGGACTGGAATATATCAAGGTGGCAATTCCTGACCTGAGCATTGCCGACAGCATTGTTACAGGCGATGTCAAGGAGTACACACTGTCAAAGGTTTACGACCTGCCCGGAACAAACAAGTCTTACGACATGTCGATAACCCTCTGCGACCAGTTCGACAACAAGACCGTAGTGCAGAGCGTGGTAACAGTTTCAGCCGATTATCCAAAGATGTATCTCGCTGACGTTACAGACGAATCGCAGCTCACAAGCGACCTCTTCGGTGTTCCTATGCTCATCGACCATCCCGAGGAGTATTATTATGTGGCACGTTACTACAACCAGAAACCTGGAACCGAGATATGGTTCATACCTCAGAAGACAGCGTTCGCACCTGTCAAGTTTGGTGTTAATCCTACTACAGGCCTGATAACCAACGATGTTTCAGTGGCACAGCCTATCGTGCTCAACGAAGTGGCTTACTATGAAATCGACTTCAACATACAGACAGGCGAGTACAGCGTCAAGACATACACCCCGACAGACGAGCCGTTCCCGCAGGGACAGATGTTCACTGAGAATGGTATAGAGCAGCCTTACGAGCTGAGTCTTGCCGGAGCAGGACTGCCCGGTGTCGGCAACTGGTCTACATCAGATCCGTATCTCCTCACACCTGACGCAAGCAATCCTTATCGCTTCTATGCCGAGATGAATCTTACAGCAGGTACCGAGATAGAGTTTACAATAACTCCTAAGTCGGCTTCAAGCTGGTGGCCGGAGCCATACTGGAGATTTGAGAATCCGGGTGACGGCGAGGAAGACTCGGGCGAAAACGAGTATAACACACGCAACGGAGGAAACAACATGAGCAAGGTTACGGTGAAGACTTCGGGCAAATATCGCTTTGAGTTCGATACACACCTCCTGCGTTCAAGATTTTACCCAATCAATTAATCATTAACCAGAATTATCAACAAAGATGAAAAAATATTTATTATCCATTATGGCATCCCTATTTGCCATAATCGTCTGCGCCCAGGACGTAAAAATTACCGGAAACGTAACGTCAAGTTCCGATAAGCTGCCGCTCATCGGTGTTACTGTCAGGGTTGCCGGTGTCTCAGGTGGCGCAATAACCGATTTGGACGGAAACTATACTATCAACGCCAAAGCGGACGCAACTCTCGAGTTCTCGATGATTGGATACGAGAAACAGACTATTAAGGTTAACGGACGCAAAGTGATTAACGTAACGTTAAGGGATATGGCTTCAGACCTTAACGAGGTGGTTGTTATCGGTTACGGTTCTGTTAAGAAGAGCGACCTCACCAGCAGTATCTCTGCCGTTAAGGGTGAGGACCTTGAGAAACTTTCTACAGGTAACGTTATGAACGCCCTGCAGGGCCAGGTAACTGGTGTGCAGATTCAGAATGCCGGTTCGCCGGGTTCTTCTCCACGAGTAATCATCCGCGGTGTGTCTACTGTCAACGGTTCAGACCCTCTGTATGTAGTTGACGGAATGCCTGTCGGCACAAACATCAACTTCCTCAACCAGAACGACATCGAGAGCATGCAGGTGCTCAAGGATGCTTCGGCTGCAGCTATCTATGGTACACGCGGTTCTAACGGTGTAATCCTTATCACAACAAAGAAAGGAAAGAAAGGCGGCACCAAGTTTACTGCCAGTGCAACAGTTGGTCTGCAGACTCTCAACAAGCCAAACATGGCAGGAGCAGCAGAGTATGAGCAGGTGTTCAAGGCACGCTACATCAACGACGGCAACGTACCTACATACAATGGCATTGAGAATATTACAGACGCACAGGGCACCGACTGGTGGGACGAGATAATGAACTCTGTAGCACTTCAGCAGAACTACGACTTCGGTTTCTCTGGCGGTAACGACAAGCTGATTTACAGCGCAAACATCGGCTACTACCGTCAGAACTCACAGTATAAAGTTGGTCAGTGGCAGAAACTTTCTGCACGTTTCAGCATGGAGTACAACTTCAACAAGGTTGTTAAAGCCGGTATCGATTTCACACCCCGTTATGAGAACTGGGACAATACTCCTTCTCTTATCGGCGACGCCATGGCTATGGACCCGACAACTCCGGTTTATAAGCCCGAAAGTGAATGGACAAGTAATCCTTACAGCAACTACGCACGCTCTAACAACAACCAGACATGGAACCCGGTTGCTAATATGTACCGTCTTGACTCAGGCGCAAACGAATACGGACTGCTCGCCACTCCTTACGTAAGCATCACCCCTATAAAGGGACTTACAATACGCTCACAGTTCGGTATGAACGCACGTTTCAGAATTACCGACACTTATAATGTTGACTTCTTCATAGACAACCTCGAGCAGAACGCCAACAACAATGCTGAGCGCAAGATGGAAAACTGGGTTGACTGGAACTGGACTAACACCATAACCTACATGACAAACATCGCTAAAGATCATAACATCAACATCATGGGAGGTTACACAATGGAGCGTTTCCAGGACTACTGGGCAAGTGCCTATGCAGAGAAGATACCTTCAAACGTTGACGAGATGAGATATCCGAGCGCAGGTACTGACAATATGAAGGCTTACGGTACAGACTCTTATTCTTCACTCATATCTTACCTTGCACGTGTTATGTATAACTACAAGGAGCGCTACTATCTGACAGCTTCAGTACGTGTCGACGGTTCTTCTAAGTTCTCTAAGGACAATCAGTATGCTACATTCCCTGCTGTATCAGGTGCATGGCGTGTAACTTCAGAACCGTTCATGAAGAATCAGAAATTCTTTGACGACTTGAAGATCCGTGCCGGTTGGGGTATGGTTGGTAACCAGAACATCAACAGCTCTGCATACATCAGCTCTATAGGTGCTGCCGACTATGTATTTGGACCAAATTCAGACCGTGTAACAGGTACAATGGTAAGCTCAATAGGTAATCAGGCCCTTAAATGGGAGACCGTTGAAGACTGGAACGTAGGTGTTGACATGACTCTTCTTGACAGCCGCCTGAAGATTACAGCCGACTATTTCCAGAAGAAATCTCACGACATGCTTATGAACGCCGACCAGCTGCTCATCCTCGGATACATGAACTGGAACTCACAGATGTGGCAGAACATCGGCAGTATCAGCTCACACGGATGGGAATTCAGCGTAAACTGGAACGACAATATTGGTGATTTCTCTTACGGACTGGGACTCAATATGTCACAGATAAAGAACAAGGCTGAGAAATTCCTCGGTCAGCCTATCTGGACAGGAAGCTATAACGGCGACTATATCGTGCGCAACGAGGAAGGCCATGAGCTGAGCCTCTTCTACGGATACAAGACAGACGGACTGTTCCAGAACCAGACAGAGGTTACATCTTATACAGGTGAGCACGGACAGCTGCTTCAGCCTAACGCTAAGCCCGGTGACATCCGCTTCGTAGACCTTAACCACGACGGTGTTCTCAACGATCAGGATAAGACATTCATCGGTAATCCTTGGCCGGACCTTATGCTTGGATTCAACGTTAACGCGGCATGGAGAGGATTCGACCTCGTTGCCAACTTCTACGGAACTATCGGCAATGACATCTTCAACACCAACTGGGGACGTTATTCAGGAACATCAGGACAGAACGTTTATGCCGGTACATACAATGACGCATGGCACGGCGAAGGCACAAGCAACAAGATTCCTCGTCTGTCAGTAAACGATTCAAACCAGAACTATACACGTATCTCTGACTTCTATATTGAGGATGGTTCTTACTTCCGTTGCAAGCTGTTGCAGATTGGTTACACATTCCCGAAGAAATGGTTTGACAACAAGTTCTCTGCACGTCTCTCATTCTCAGTACAGAACCTGTTCACAATCACAGGTTATTCAGGTGCTGACCCGGAAACAGCTTCAATGGGTAACGGAATCACTGAGACAGGTATCGACTGGACAGGTTATCCTAACCCGCGTACATTCCTCTTTGGACTGAATCTCAATTTCTAAAATAAGAATTTACTTTATTCGAAAAGATAATATTATTATGAAAAAATATATTTCAGGCCTTATGTTGGCCGGAGTGATTGCTTTTGGTACAGCTTCGTGCTCAGATTTCCTCGATGAGCCGTTGCGTGGACAGCAGGATCTCGAAAATTATTTCACAACCGAGGATGAGTGCAAGGATATCGTTACCGGATGCTATCAGAGTCTGGCGTATGACGACTGGTGGCAGATATATAAGATGTATAATGCCAGCGATATGTGCACTGATGACGAATGGATGGGCAATACAACACAGGATCCGGGCGAATACCGCGACTTGGCTCATTATACAGGTAACACACAGACTGCCGGCAATGCATGCCAGAACTTCTGGCAGTATCGCTACAAAGGTATTTTGCGCTGCAATATAGCAATACAGAACATCCCTTCAGTTGAGTTCAACGATACAACTCTGCGTACCCGTTATGTGGCTGAGGCAAGATTCCTTCGCGCATTCCAGTATTTTGATCTCGTTAAATACTTCGGCGGTGTGCCTATTGTTGAGCGTCTGATGATGCCTACAGAAATTCAGGGTATTACACGTTCTACAAAGGAACAGTGCTACACATTCATAGAGAACGACCTCAAGTTTGCCGTTGCTCACCTTCCCAAGAAGGCTGAATATGCAAGCGACGATCTCGGCCGTGCCACAAGCGGTGCTGCAAAAGGCCTGCTCGCAAAGGTTTATCTCTATCAGGAGAAATATAAGGAGGCTGAGGCCCTGTTGCAGGATTTGTGCTGCCGCGGCTCTTATTCAGGCAATACTCCCGAATATCGCCTGCTCGACAACTTCGGCGATGTTTGGAGCATGGATCACAACAACAGCGAAGAGAGTCTCTTTGAAATACAGACCAACAGCAATCTTACATATAATCTGGGTAATCGTCTGCCTGTCGTTGTAGGTTCACGTAACGATTCAGGATGGTCTTGGGGTATGCCTACAAGTAACCTTGAGAAGGCATTTGTTGATGCCGGTGACGAAGTTCGTCTGCGTTACACGATTCTTCACGACGGTCAGACCGATGTACCCGGTGATCCTACATGGAACGAGGAGAATCCTTATCCTATTAAGAGCAGCGACCATAAATCAGGCCGTGCAAACTTCAAACTCTACATTCCTGTAGAAAAACGTCCTGAGCCATATGATGCTCCGCACATCGCACTTAACTACCGTCTGCTCCGCTATGCTGATGTCCTGTTGATGTACGCTGAAGTTGAGAACGCTCTCAACAACGACAGCGAAGCACGTTGGGCACTCAATCAGGTACGCAACCGCGTAGGTCTTGACGATGTTACAGCTTCAGGTACAGCACTTCGTGATGCTATCCGTCTGGAGCGCCGCCTTGAGTTGGCTTGCGAAGGCAACCGCCTGTTCGACCTCCGTCGCTGGAAAGACGACAACGGCAAATATGCAATTCAGAACGTCATGGGTCCTAACGGCACCTTTGTTCGTTACAACCTCGAGGAGTCAACTGACGAGTATGAAATCAACAACCAGCAGGAAGCAAGCAATAAGGGCTATTATTTCACAGAAGGACGTGACGAATTGTTCCCGATACCTACATCAGAAATAACGATGTCTAACGGAAGCATTGTTCAGAACCCAGGATATTAATAAAATAATCTTTAACAATCTATTTCATTAGGGCCGGCTCCATTGGCATGTCGCATACGCAGACTACGGGCACATACAACCAATGGTGGCGGCCTTTTTAAAGGAATAATATAAAACAGGAAAATACATTTTATGGCTAACTTTAAATCATATTTGTTCTTGTTTGCCGCAGCAGCCATGACGGCGTGCAGCGAAGACAATACCTTTGTACCTGAATATACACTGACGGTTGAGGCTGACACAACTATAAATGTGAACATAGACGGTTCAAAGACATTTCAGACCATCGAGGGCTTCGGCTCTTCAGACGCATGGAACATGGACTATGTAGGCCGTTATTGGGACAACACTTCAAAAGAAGGCATCGCACGCTTGCTGTTTTCAAGTGAGCTTGACGCCAACGGCAAACCGCAAGGTATAGGCTTGTCTATGTGGCGTGTCAACTTGGGAGGCGGCACGGCAGAGCAGGGCGACGAAAGCGGTATAAACGACAAGCCGGAGCGCCGTGCGGAATGTTTCCTTAATGCTGACGGAACTTATAACTGGAATAAGGCTCCGGGTCAGAGATATTTTATGGAGAAAGCAAAAGAGTATGGAGTTGATAACTTTGTATTGTTCAGCAATACCGCACCTGTCTATTATACAAAGAACGGCAAGGGCTATTCAGATAGCGGAGCCTACAGTAATCTGAAGGATGACTGTTATGACGATTTTGCCGACTTCCTTGCATCTGTAGCAAAGCATTTTGCCGACCAGGGCTATGGCATAAGCTATATCAGTCCTGTCAATGAGCCTCAGTATAACTGGAACAGCGGTCAGGAAGGCAGCGGATGGCAGAACAGCGAAGTGTCGCGCCTTGTAAAGGAACTCGACTCATCACTCAGCGGAAAAGGACTTGCTGACACACGAATCCTCGTCGGTGAGGCAGGAGCATGGAACTATCTTTATGAAACAGCCGGCGACGTAGGTCCCGAGCGCAGCAATGTAATATCAGATTTCTTTGATCCGTCGTCAGAGAATTATATAGGCAATCTGTCTCATGTTCCGGCAGAGATATGCGCACACAGCTATTGGCTCGACACATCATGGTCGCAGATGCAGTCAACACGCGGCTTGGCTGCAAGTGCTGCTCAGCAGTATGGTCTGAAACTTCATCAGACAGAGTGGAGCATGATGAGCGAGAATTATGAGGGCATAAGCAGCTACGACGCAGCATCTTATATGGATCTTGCGCTCGTTATGTCTCAGGTTATGTATAACGACCTTACCGTAGCCGGTGTCAGCTCTTGGTCATATTGGACTACATGTGACCGTGAGCGCTGGTCGCAGAAGAGCCGTTTTTATCTGATACGCCTGCAGCCTCAGGGCGGTGATTACGGAGCTTTGACAGAGGGAGGAACCTATACCGCATCAAAGAATCTTTGGGTGCTCGGCAACTACAGTCTGTTTGTCCGTCCTGGATACAAGCGCGTGTCGGTTACATTGCCTGTTCCTGAAAGCAGAATGTTTGCTTCTGCATACATCTCGCCCGACAACGACCGTCTTGTCGTAGTATACACAAATATGAGCGACAAGTCGATAAAGGTTAACAACACAATCTCGGTGAACGGCCGTACCGCAGAGACTCCTACGCAGTATGTTACATCAGAGACATTAAACCTGCAGCGCTCTTCGAGCTACGAAGTTTCTGTCATACCTTCACGCTCGGTTGCCACTCTTGTTTACGATTTGAAATAATATAATAAAGAACGCCGGGAACAAGTTTGCCGCATCAAAAATATGTTCAAATAAAGCGAACATTCCGGCATCTTCTTCTTGGCGTTTTGTTTAGTATATATTTTAATCGCAAAAATACGAAAAATACCTCTTTTTATACGAAAAATAGAAAAAGAATTATTTATAAAACCTTAAATTTGCATAGAAATTTTTGATATTGTGTTTTAAATAAATCTGTCTTATATAATCTTTTACCCGAGAGCATAAAAAGACAAATCGAAAAAATGAAAAGACGAATTATTATGTTGAGAAATATTATCTTGTCGGTTATGTCGTTTGTGGCATTGTCTTCATACGCTGCACCTGAAAATGTGCGGACATTCGTGGTGCGTACAGACCGACCAAGACAGACTATTGAGCATTTTGGAGCTTCAGACGCATGGAGCATGAAGTATATCGGGCTGTGGCCTGAGAAACAGCAGCGTCAAGTTGCCGACTGGCTATTCTCAACCGAAAACGACGCAACCGGCAAACCGAAAGGCATAGGTTTGTCGATATGGCGATTTAACCTTGGCGCGGGAAGTGAGGAGCAGGGTGACAAGGCAGAGATACAGCCCGGAACACGCACCGAATGTTTCCTCAATGCCGACGGCACATACGACTGGTCTAAGCAGAAAGGTCAGATACGCTTTTTGCAGCTTGCCAAAGAACGTGGAGTACCCTACATATTGGCATTTCTCAATTCGCCCCCCGTATATTTCACTCAGAACGGTCTCGCAACCAACACAGGCCGCGGCGGCACGCTGAATCTTCGCTCCGACTGTTATGACGACTTTGCCAAATTCATGGCATCTTCAATTGAAGGAATAGAGAAAAATCACGGAATACATATAGACTATATCAGTCCGCTGAATGAGCCCGACGGCCATTGGAACTGGCTCGGCCCGAAGCAGGAAGGCACTCCTGCAACTACACGTGAGGTGGCACGCGTGACACGTGAACTCGACAAGCAGATAACCAAGCGCAAGCTTTCTACCAAAATACTTGTAAACGAGAGCAGCGACCTGCGCTGCCTTCTCGGCAAGCACATGACCGACTGGGAGAGAGCCAACGAACTTACTGCCCTGTTTATGCCCGACAGCACAGACACCTATGTGGGCAAGTGCCGCAACGTTGTACGTGCCATAGCCGGCCACAGCTATTGGACAAATACTCCGCTCGACTTTATGCGAGACATACGCCACGCTCTGCGTGACTCTGTAGCAAAGCTCGGCATTGACTATTGGCAGACAGAATTGTGCATAATGGGCAACGACGAGGAAATTGGCGGCGGCGGAGGCTACGACTTCGGAATGAAGACAGCGCTCTACGTGGCACGCGTGATACACAGCGACCTTGTTGACGGTAATGCCCGCAGCTGGTCGTGGTGGCGCTCTGTTGGAGGTGACTACAAGGACGGACTGATACGCGCCTATAGCGTTGACGACATGAAGACGGGCTATCCCGTTGACTCAAAGCTTATGTGGACACTGGGCAACTATAGTCGCTTTGTGCGTCCCGGAGCCGTGCGTCATGATGTTGAGGCTCATGCAGCCGACGGCACAGTTGTTACTGACGGAGCCAACGACATGAAGGGCATTATGTGTTCAGCATACAAGAACAAGGACGGCAAGTGGGTTGTTGTGGCTATCAACTATTCAGAGGCTGTAAAGCCGTTTGACTTAGCCTTGTCTGACGGCGAAAAACTCACGTGGACAATGTATCGCACTTCAGATGTGTCAGGCGAGAGTCTTGCCCCTGTAGGTTCAACCGATGGGCACACTGAGCTTGCCCCGCGTTCGGTAACAACGTTCGTTGCAATGTAGCCATCTGCGGTTGCTTTGCCGTCTGTTATCCCGACTGCCTGACCGTAAATTAAGTCATGGCTCGTGCAGCTTTGGGGCGTGTGTTGCAGAACACCATTCAAGAGATAAAGAGAAACAATAATAAATAAAAGAATATTATGCAGAAATTATCAATTTTCCGTACATTAGTGCTGTCGTTGGCACTTCTTGCAGGTTCTGCCGGAGCATCAGCTGCTACAGATGGCGGCACGTTCACTGCCGGCAACAAAACCTTCATGCTCAACGGCAAGCCTTTCGTGGTTAAAGCTGCGGAATTGCATTATCCGCGCATACCGCGTCCTTATTGGGAGCACCGCATCAAGATGTGCAAGGCTTTGGGCATGAACACCGTGTGTCTTTATGTGTTCTGGAACATCCATGAGCAGCGTGAAGACCAGTTCGATTTCACAGGTCAGAACGACATTGCTGAGTTTTGCCGTCTCGCCCAGAAAAACGGAATGTATGTCATCGTGCGTCCCGGTCCCTATGTTTGCGCAGAGTGGGAGATGGGCGGTCTGCCCTGGTGGCTGTTGAAGAAGAAAGACATACGCCTACGTGAGCAAGATCCCTATTTCATGAAGCGTGTTGAGAAGTTTATGGCAAAGGTTGGCGAACAGCTTGCGCCGTTGACAATACAGCACGGCGGACCAATAATCATGGTTCAGGTAGAAAACGAATATGGATCTTACGGTGAAGACAAGCCCTACGTGGCTGCTATCCGCGACATCGTGCGCAAATCTGGCTTCACCGACGTAACCCTGTTCCAGTGCGACTGGGCAAGCAACTTCACCCGCAACGGTCTTGACGATCTTATGTGGACGATGAACTTCGGCACAGGTTCAAACATCGACGACCAGTTCCGCCATCTGCGCGAGCTTCGTCCCGACGCTCCGCTCATGTGTTCTGAGTTCTGGAGCGGATGGTTCGACAAATGGGGCGCACGCCACGAGACACGCCCGGCTGCCGACATGGTTGCCAATATCGACGAGATGTTGTCAAAAGGCATATCATTCTCGCTGTATATGACTCACGGAGGCACATCCTTCGGTCATTGGGCAGGAGCCAACTCACCGGGATTTGCCCCCGACGTTACATCTTATGATTACGACGCACCCATCAATGAGTATGGTGTAGCCACGCCTAAATATTACACCCTGCGCGAAACAATGCAGAAATATGCCGACGGCAAACTTCCGTCGGTGCCTAAGCCTGCCGCGCAGCTAATAAGCGTTCCTAAGTTTGAACTTAAGGAGTATGTGCCCCTTGCTTTCGGTGTCGACAGCGTATGTTCTTCACACACGCCTATGACATTTGAGGAATTAAACATGGGCTGGGGTACCGTTATTTACAACACTACTCTTCCCGAAGTTTCTCAGTCAAGTGTACTTACGCTCAACGGTGCCCACGACTATGCCCAAGTTTATATCGACGGCCGCTATATCGGCAGAACCGACCGTGTGCGCAACGAGACCACGATGGCATTGCCGCCGGTTAAGAAAGGCAGCGTTATGACTATAGTGGTTGAAGGCATGGGACGAATAAATTTCGGACGCGCCATAAAAGACTTCAAGGGACTTACGGGCGATGTTACCATAGCGGCCGTTATCGACGGCAACGACGTTACATGGAACCTGAAGAACTGGACAATGCGCACGCTCCCCGACAGTTATGAGAATGCCGTCAAAGCTCTTGCCGGAACCAATAATAAGGTGCCGTCAGAACTTAATCTTGCCACAGGTGCCGGATATTACCGTGGAACATTTAATCTTAAGAAAGTGGGCGACACCTTTATGGATATGGAGACATGGGGCAAGGGTCAGGTTTATGTCAACGGACATGCCATAGGCCGATTCTGGCGGATTGGTCCTCAGCAGACTCTCTATGTTCCTGGATGCTGGCTGAAGAAAGGAGCCAACGAGGTGATAGTACTCGACGTGGTTGGCCCTAAGAAAGCCGAGATATGGTGCCAGAAGAAACCTGAGCTTGACAAGCTGCAGCTCGAGAAGAGCAATCTGCACAACAATCCCGGCGACCGTCCCGATCTTAATTCGGCAAAGCCTGTAGCAACAGGCGAATTTACGTCAGCGCGCGAGTGGCAGACCGTTAAGTTGGGTTCTGTTGCCAGGGGCCGTTATATCGCCATACAGTGTCTTGGCGCTCATGACGGAGGCGACGTTGTTTCAATGGCTGAGATTTACGCACAGGATGCTGACGGCAACCGCATAGACCGCAATTCATGGGCTGTGAAGTATGCCGACAGCGAGAACGACGCAGCCGGAAACCACACGGGCGATAAGGCATTCGACCTTCAGGAGTCTACCTATTGGAGCACTGTTAGTGGTGTGGCATTGCCTCATCTGCTGGTCATCGACATGGGTAAGGTGCAGAATGTAGGTGCAATAGAATATCTGCCTTGTACTACTCAGACATCTGTCAGCGGAATAAAAGGCTACCAGATATATGTTTATTAACCCTAAGCCGAGGAGGAAACTTTTTATATGAGGTTTCCTCCTTATTATATGCCTTAAAGTTTCCGTACAGTACGGATTAATACTCTTTTTGTACGAAAAAACACTTTTATATTATACAGAAAAAAGCTAACTTTGCAAGTGGAAGATTAAAAAATCATTCGTAACAACAACTTGATAACCTTTGATAAAATGAAATATCGTATTCTTACATTATTCGCTTTAATAGCATTGGCAGTTAAGCCTGCGCTTGCCTCATTGGTAGACGAGAAGGATTATGCTGCCTATCTGTTTGTCTATTTCACAGGAAACAGCATTGACGAAGAGGCTATCCGCTTTGCCGTGAGCACAGACGGATACCAATATTGGGCACTCAACGACAACAAGCCGGTGATCGACTCTAAAGTGATAAGCTCTACGGGCGGCGTGCGCGACCCACACATACTGCGCTGCGAAGACGGCCACACATTCTATATGGTTGCCACGGATATGGTTTCGGTCAACGGATGGGACTCTAACCGTGCCATGGTGCTGCTAAAGTCGACTGACCTTATCAACTGGACTCATTCAGTAATCAACATTCAGAAGCGCTATCCCGGTCAGGAGCAGCTAAAGCGTGTATGGGCTCCTCAGACAATCTACGACCGCGAGGCAGGCCGTTATCTCGTTTATTGGTCAATGCAGCACGGCTCTGGTCCTGACATAATCTATTATGCCTATGCCAACGATGATTTTACCGACCTTGTAGGTGAGCCGAAACCGCTATTCATCCCGCAGGACAAGAAGTCGTGTATCGACGGCGACATAGTTTATAAGGACGGCGTTTATCATCTCTTTTACAAGACTGAAGGTCACGGCAACGGCATCAAGGTGGCAACAACCCGCTCGCTCACTTCCGGCCAATGGACCGAAAGTCCCGACTACAAACAGCAGACAAAAGAGGCTGTTGAGGGAGCAGGAACATTCAAACTGATTGGTCAGGACAAATACATCCTGATGTATGACGTCTACATGAACGGCCGTTACCAGTTTACTGAAACTTCCGACCTTGAACACTTTAAGGTTATCGACAGCGAGGTAAAGATGAACTTCCATCCACGCCATGGTACGGTTATGCCCATAACAGCCGCTGAACTTAGAGCGCTGACAGCCAAATGGGGCAAGCCAGAAGGCATTGGCGAACTGCAGCAGAATCCCGTTTTGCCGGGCTTTCATGCAGATCCTGAGATTCTCTACTCGAATAACACAGGCCGTTATTACATCTATTCAACTACCGACGGACAGCCGGGATGGGGCGGATGGTATTTCACAGCTTTCTCTTCTGCCGACCTGAAGAACTGGACTTACGAGGGCGTAGTGCTCGACCTCCGTTCTCCGCAGGTGGCATGGGCCAACGGCAATGCGTGGGCGCCGGCTATGGAGGAGAAACTCATTGACGGAAAATATAAATACTTCTTCTATTACAGCGGTAATCCCAACGACAACTCCGGCAAGCAAATTGGTGTTGCCGTAGGCGACTCTCCCGTAGGTCCGTTTAAGGATATGGGCGCCATAGTTACCAAGTCGCCGGCAGGCGGCGGTCAGCAGATTGATGTCGACGTGTTTACTGATCCTATGTCTGGCAAGTCATACCTCTACTGGGGCAACGGCTATATGGCAGGAGCCGAGCTTAACGACGACATGGTGTCGATAAAGAAAGAAACAATAAAGGTGCTTACTCCTAAGGGAGGTTCGCTCAAGGACTATCAGTATCGCGAAGCTCCTTATGTGTTTTATCGTCACGGCAAATATTACTTCATGTGGTCGGTCGACGACACTGGCTCTGCCAACTATCACGTAGCCTACGGAACTTCAGACAGTCCGCTCGGCAAAATTAAGGTGGCAAAAGATCCTATAGTAACCATACAGGACAAAGATAAGCAGATATACGGCCCGGCTCACAACTCGGTAGTGCGCAAGCCCGGAACAGACGAGTGGTACATCGTTTATCACCGCATAAACAAGAATTATATCGACAAGCAGCCCGGCATACACCGCGAGGTATGCATAGACCGTATGGAGTTTAACGAGGACGGCACGATACGCCGCGTTGTCCTTACTAAATAAGTTGTCTGAAGGTTTATGCCTTTGTCAATTACGAAAAGTAAAACAACAGAGATGTCAATGATAAAATTGAAGAAACCTATAATACTTGTGCTCGCGACAATGCTGTCTGTCGCTGTGTGGGCACAGACCGAGAAGCATCCTGATTTCAGAACATCAGTTCCGCGCGACTCCATCTTGCTCAGCGATCCGTGTGTGCTTGCCGACAGCGCCACGGCAACATATTATATGACAGGCACAGGCGGACTGATGTGGACAAGCAAAGACCTCGATACATGGAACGGCCCGTATGTAGTGGTACATCCCGACCCCGACTCTTGGACAGGCGCTAAACCGCAGATTTGGGCGGCAGAGATACATCCTTATAAAGGCAAATATTATTATTTCGCAACCTTTACCAACGACTCTGTCATTATCGATAGCTTCAAGGGCTTGGCCATTCCGCGCCGTTCTACTCAGGTGCTTGTCAGCGACAAGCCCGGCGGTCCTTACCTTCCGATGAAAGGTGCGACATATCTTCCTGCCGACAAATGCACTCTTGACGGCACGTTCTGGCAAGACACCGACGGCAATCCTTACATGGTTTACTGCTGGGAGTGGATACAAAACTGGGACGGAACGGTGGAGAAGATGCAGCTAAAACACGATCTCAGCGGTTCGGTAGGACAGGCAAAAGTGCTGTTCCGTGCGAGCGATTCGCCATGGAGCCGTGAGATAGTTGAGGGTAAGCAGCGTCCAAATCGTGTTACTGACGGCCCGTGGCTGTTCCGCACCGGCACAGGACGTTTAGGCATGTTGTGGACAAGTTGGATTTACGACGTCTATACACAGGGCGTTGCCTACTCTGAGAGCGGCACGCTCGACGGTCCTTGGGTGCAGGAACCTCAGCCCATAACGCCTCCGAATCATGGTCACGGCATGCTGTTCAGAGATCTTAACGGCCGGTGGCTCATGTCGCTTCACAGCCATAAGGTGGTTAACGGACAGTATATACGTGTGCCGCAGCTGTTTGAAGTAGACCTTTCGGGCGACAAACTCGTGTTGGGGCGCCACATCACAGGGCGTGCCGATGCGGCAAAGAAATAAAACATAGAATAAGCACATATCCGTGGCAGGCTCATTGTTGGGCATGCCACGGATATTATAATATATACCAAAGCAAGGAATCTGCCATGAAAGATTTAAGACATATACTTATTTTTTGTGCCTTTGCCTGCACATTGCCGGCAGGTGCCGGTGTTCACCGTGTTATGGCCGAGCCTGATTCGGTCAGTCTTTTTTCTTATTCCACGGCTGACGACGACGGCCGCAGCGGACTGCGTTTTGCTTGGAGCAGTGACGGCCGTCACTGGACATCCATAGGCAACGGCCGCAGTTATCTCAGGTGCGACTATTCGTTATGGGGCAGCGAGAAACGTATGCTAAAGCCCGAGATGTATCGTAGTGCCGACGGCGTGTGGCATTGTGTGTGGCAGTTGCATGCCGGAGGCCGTGAGTTTGGCATTTCTTCGTCTGCCGACCTTACCGACTGGCGCCGTCAGACTTATTTCACCGATGCGTGCTTTACAGAATGTGTTCCATCGTCGTGGACACGTTATCCGCAGGCTGAGGCCGTTATTGGCGGCGCGTCTTATAGCGGCACTGTAGCTAAAGTTGCATGGGCTGATGTTGAACGGCTCATACGTTATGCCGGATATAATGATTATCGCCAGTCACTCTATAACGAGTGTGCCGCACAGGACGGAGTGCGCTTTGCCGGACTTCAGCCCGTAAGTCTTACTCTTACGGCGCGTCCTGCTGAGGCTAAGGCTATAAGCAACCATCTTATTGGCGTATTCTTCGAGGACATCAACTATGGCGCCGACGGCGGTCTGTATGCCGAACTGGTGCAGAACCGCGACTTTGAATATGCCGAAGGCGAAAACGGAAACGTGAAAGGGTGGGGCCCTGCTTACGCGTGGACAGTTGAGGGCAATGGTGCGTCAATGACTATAGGCACTACATCGCCGATACATCCCAACAATCCACATTACGCAACCATTAAATCCGCTTCGGTCGGCATGGCTCTCGTTAATTCGGGCTATGACGGAATAACCGTGAGAAAAGGCGAAAAATACAACCTTTCGCTGTTTGTCCGTCTTGCCGATGAACAGGCAAAGGCTGCGAAGATACGCGTTAGTCTGCGCGGAAGCAACGGTCGTGAACTTGCTTCTGCCATAGTGAAGGCTGCTCCCGGTGGTTGGAAAAAGTTGAAGGCCACGCTCACCGCATCTGAGTCAGACGCTAAGGCAAGTCTTGTTGTGGCTCCTGTATCGGCAGGAACATACGATTTTGACATGATTTCGCTCTTCCCTAAAAACACGTTCAAGGGCCGTGCCAACGGACTTCGTGCCGACCTTGCGCAGACCATAGCCGACATACGTCCGCGCTTTGTACGTTTTCCCGGCGGATGTGTCGCCCACGGACAGGGCATAGACAACATATACCGCTGGAAAAACTCTATCGGACCGCTTGAGAGCCGCAAGCCCATGAAGAATCTTTGGGGCTATCACCAGACCATGGGACTGGGCTATTTTGAGTATTTCCAGTTTTGCGAGGACATCGGTGCCATGCCTCTCCCCGTGATAGCCGCAGGCGTTCCCTGTCAGAATTCGGCGTGCATACCCGGCCGTCTGCTCGGCGGAGGCCAGCAGGAAGGCATACCTCTCGACAGCATGGAGGCATATATACAGGACATAATCGACCTCATCGACTATGCTAATGCCGACCCCAAGACCAACAAGTGGGCACGTATGCGCGCTGAGGCAGGTCATCCCAAGCCGTTTAACCTTAAATATATAGGCATAGGCAACGAAGACCAGATAACAGATGTGTTTGAGGAGCGATTCACCATGATATACGAAGCCATACGCAGTCGCCGCCCCGGCATAACCGTAGTGGGCACGGTAGGGCCGTTTTATGAAGGTTCCGACTACGAAGAAGGGTGGGCACTTGTCGACAAACTGGATGTGCCTGTTGTAGACGAACACTATTATGTGGCTCCGGGATGGTTCATACACAATCAGGACTTCTACGACCGTTACGACCGCTCCAAGTCGAAAGTCTATCTCGGCGAATATGCCGCTCATCTGCCGGGCCGTCCCAACAATATAGAGACAGCCCTGTCAGAGGCCCTTTATCTTGCGTCTGTAGAGCGCAACGGCGATGTTGTTGATATGGCTTCTTATGCTCCGCTGCTGGCAAAGAAAGGTCACACGCAGTGGAATCCCGACATGATTTATTTCGACAACGGCAGTGTAAGTCCTACGGTGGGATATTACGTTCAGAAGATGTTCGGCAACAATTCGGGCGACAGCTACGTTCCTGCCGACCGTACGTTAGACAACAGTCGCGCCGATGTTGACCTCCGTGTGGCATCTTCTGTCGTTGTTGACAGCAATACCGGCGACGTTATCCTGAAACTTGTCAACATGCTGCCCGTTGAAGTTAATACAACAGCCGACCTCTCGTCGCTCACCGACGGCGGCCGTGCCTCGCTTACAGTGCTGTCGGGCAGTCCTTCAGACACTGATGCCAAGCCTGTTGACAGCAGCGTTACGTTCGGCAGTAAGTTCAGCTATGCCATGCCGCCTTACTCGCTAAGCGTGATACGTATGAGCGGTAAGGGCAAATAGCTAAATGATGCTGAGGCGTTGCAGCATGGTTATGCCAATAACTTGCAGGTAAAGTTAACGGGCACGGCAACGAAATGGCTTATGTAAGAATGACGTTAAGTTTGAGTTTAAATATCATACAACATGAAATTTATAAGTTTAAGATTTGCGGCTGTTATGGCTTTTGCCTGTGTCTGCGGACAGACATTTGCACAAGGCACGGCCGAAGACTATCGCCGCGCCTACGCGCTGCGGGATAAATACAGCGCTTCTAAGGTTTATTATTCGGGCGTGCGTCCGTCATGGATAGCCCGGACAGACAGCTTCTGGTATGTGCGCAACACACCCGAGGGCCGTGTTTATGTGGTTGTAGATGCCGGAACTCAGCAGCGCACCGACCTGTTCAACCACAAGGCTCTTGCCGAAGCATTGGCCAAGGCAACAGGCAAGGATGTAAAGCCGGGCGCTCTCTATCTCGACCGTCTGTCGGTTGACAAGGCCGGAGGCTGCCTTAACTTTGTTTTCAACAATCACAACTGGCGTTATAACATTGCTGGAGACGGCAGGCTCGACGACTGCGGCGAACTGCCGAAGGTTAAGCAGCGCCACTGGATGGAGGTTGACGACGAGAAAGATGCCGAACCCGTGGCTTCGCCCGACGGACGCTATACGGCTTTTGTTAGGGAGAACAATATATGGGTGCGCGAGACTGCCACAGGCAAAGAGCGCCAACTGAGCGTCGACGGCACCCTGGGCAACTATTATTCGGCATATATCAGATGGTCGCCCGACGGCAAGAAGGTGGCTGCATGCAAGATTCGTCCTGCCGAAAAGCGTTATGTCTATTATGTGGAGTCGTCGCCGTCAGACCAGCTTCAGCCTAAGCTGCACAAGCAGGAATATGCCAAGCCGGGCGACGAACTGCGCTTTAAGGTTCCCTGCATCTTCGACGTTGAGACGGGCCGTGCCATCGTGCCGTCTACAGAGCTGTTCGGCAGTCAGTATGACCTGTGGGGCCCCGACTGGTCGGCCGACAGCCGCAGCGTTACGTTTGAGTATAACCAACGCGGCCATCAGGTTTACCGTGTGCTCGAACTTTCGGCAGAGACGGGAGCCGTAAGAACATTGATTGAGGAAACAAGCAAGACGTATGTAAACTATCCCATGCGCTACCGCTACGACCTGAGCGACGGCCGCCACATAATATGGGCAAGCGAGCGCGACAACTATAATCATCTCTATATGTACGACCGCACCAAGGGCAAGGCTGCATGGCAGATAACCAAAGGCAAATGGTATGTGCGCAGCGTGATAAAGGTGGACGAGCAGAACCGTCAGATATATTTCTCTGCCAATGGTGTCGTGCCGGGCGAAGACCCTTATCTGATACGTTATTACCGCATAGGATTCGACGGCAAAAACATGACTTGCCTTACGCCTGTTGAGGGCATGCACGAGGTATGGCTGTCTGACGATGCCCGTTATCTTGTTGACACCTATTCGATGGTGGACAAGGCTCCTGTGGCTGTATTGCGCGACGCTGCCACCGGCAAGGAGATAATGCCCCTCGAAACGGCCGACATAAGCCGACTGCTGGCTGAGGGTTGGAAGGCTCCCGAGGTGTTCACGGCTAAGGGACGCGACGGCAAGACCGATATGTGGGGTATAATAATACGTCCTACTAACTTCGACCCGTCGAAGAAATATCCCGTTCTCGAATATATCTATCAGGGACCGGGCAACCAGTATGTGCCTAAGACATTTATTCCCTACAACTGGTATATGAGTTCTATTGCCGAGCTTGGCTTTATCGTTGTTATGGTAGACGGCATGGGCACGTCGTTCCGTTCGCGTGAGTTTGAGAATATGTGCTACAAGAATCTGAAGGACGCCGGACTGCCCGACCACATTGCGTGGATAAAGGCTGCGGCTCAGAAATATCCTTATATGGATGCCGACAATGTAGGCATATTCGGCTGTTCTGCCGGCGGACAGGAGGCTATGGGCGCCGTGCTGTTTCATCCCGAGTTTTACAAGGCTGCCTATTCTGCCTGCGGATGTCATGACAACCGTATGGACAAGATATGGTGGAACGAGTTGTGGATGGGCTATCCCGTAGGTGAGCAGTATAAGGAGTGTTCTAATGTTGATAATGCTCATCTGCTGAGCCGTCCGTTGATGCTTGTCGTAGGTGAACTCGACGATAATGTCGACCCGGCGTCAACCATGCAGGTTGTCAATGCTCTCGAAAAGGCAGGAAAAGACTTCGAACTGGTTGTTATTCCCGGTGCTCATCACACAATGGGCGAGGACTACGGCGAGCACAAACGTTATGATTTCTTTGTGAGAAACCTGCTTAAAAAGACTCCTCCGGCATGGAGCGAGATTAAGTAACGTTTGCATGGATATTTGATATTCTTTTATTTTCCATAATCTTCCTGCGGTGTGTCGATCGTTATCCTATTCGGCATGCCGCAGTTTCTTTTTTATCTGAAGTAGAAATATTAATTTTTTGTTTTTCCGTAATACATGTTTTTGTTGATCTTTTTTATTCAAAAACGAATCATATTTTGTAAAATAATCAGATTTTCTCTTTCCGTTTAACGCTCTCAGAATCACGTTGCCCGTTATGAATCCGTCTTTTCCTCCAAAAATTCTCAATTTTTGCTCGTTTCTGTTAAGTCGTTGTCATACAGATATTTACATAAAAATTCATCCAAAATATCAATAGTTAAAAAACATTACTCGGCCGTTTACCACTCAAAAGTGCCCCATTTACGATGCGTTACCCATCGCTTTTCGCATCAAAAGCAATCGTTTTAGCAGTAAAAAACGATTATTTTAGCTTGGTTTTATGAGGTAAAAGTAAATATAAGTTAATATATCTATTGTGTAAAGGCTATTGTTTTAACTTTCGTTATAATTTAATTTTCTAGATTGAGAAAATATTTTGTCATGATTATTTACTGTGAAGTGGATGGAAATTCATTTTGTTATAGATTGTCAAGTAAATGTTTTTGAGTTTATTTATAGCATAAATTATTTGTAATAGAAATGGGATGATATATCCTCTTTTGTTAATGTGGTGTTAGTCAAATTTAACGATAAATGTCAGATTTTGATGTATTTACGTAGTTAGTAATATTCAGCTATTGTTTCATAAGTAGGCAGCTATGTTTGGCGTGTCATTTCAAGGATGATTTCTATGGTAAAAAAATGTGAGTTCTATATAGCAAACTGATACAGTGAGTTTGTTATTGTAATAATACTAATGTTTAAAGATGATTTTGGGGGTATAGGTGCAGTATGAATTTGGTCAGATGTTTCATGAAATGTTTATAAGAAAGCTGCCTGGGAGAATTCTTTTCACATGTGGTCGTATGCATAGCTGAGATAGAATGGCTTAAGGTTATGGCTGGTTTGGAACATAATTTAAAAAAGTATGCAACTGTAATTTATAATAATTTAACGGTCAGTTTCTGCTAAAGAAAATAAAATTTTATATTTTTGCAATGCAAATCGACTATCCGATAAGGGAATTACATTATCTAGGCAATTCAATATTAGAATATAAAGTTTATCTGATGTATTGAAAGTAATGGGACGGCTCTTTCCCTTTAAAAAACATAATTATTACTGTATCCCGTCTGCAGTATCTGGATCATTGACTTCAGGTAAACAATAAATAAAGACAGTAATAATTATGTGGAAAAACTATCATAAAATAAAGTTGTCCATAGGAAGATGGCAAGAAAAACCATCCAATCTACAATATGGTTCTGTTGTATGTTATACAGAAGCATTTGGAGATGGTTGATGATTTTAAAAAAAGATTTGCTAATTCCGGTCAAGTAGCTTAGTTCACTTGTTATTGGTAATTCAAGGTTTTATAAGATTTATAATTAATGTCACATAGTGGGGTATATTCACTTGCAAAAGCCTTATCTCTAATTTGATGTTTTACCCTTTGTTAAAATAAAATTATGAAACAGATGAAATCTATTTTAGCAACAGTAAAAGATGATGTGATAGCTTTTATTGAAAGCAATAGCGAACTGTTTTTTAATGAACGTGACTTTCAGATGCACTTAGCTGTATATTTACGTGGTCTCAATAAATATGATGACGTGGATGTGGAATATTATATACCGCATTCAGAACTTGACAACTATATATGGAAGAATGAACTACGTCTTGATATTGTTGTCCGTAATGGCAATGAGTTTGTGCCAATTGAGTTAAAATACAAGACTAAGGCTGTGGAAAAACGGCTACCACGTTTTGAGGAATGGCTGACTGTTCAAGTAATGAAAAACCAAGGGGCACAGGATTTGGGCATGTATGACTTTTGGAAAGATGTCCGTCGATTGGAAATGGTGCGTAACCGTTTCAAAAATGTTACTGGTGGATTGGCCGTGTTCTTGACAAACGACAAGGCATATCTGAATGCTCCTAAAGAGACATCCAATAATTATTTGTTTAGCATGTCAAGTGGTATTCATACTAAACAGAAACATTGGCAAAATATGAATAGTACTTGTGCAAGAACTCATATCAATTTCGAAGTGGAAAAGGATTATGAAATCGAATGGAGATGTAATGCTGTGGAAAATGTTGATATGAACTACTGTATTGTGGAAATCTGATATTATGAAACTATATGTCAAAGAAAAAAACAATCCCGGGTTTATCTTTCTCGCTTAAACGCGCTGTAGGTATATCCGCTTTCAAACAGAAAGTTGCACGCAAAACTGGTATCCCGACGACTAAAGCAGGACTGGAAAGAAAGGTTGGAGGTTTCATCCTCAAAAAGTTTCTCGGGAAATAATACAATAGAAAACAATTAAAACTTTTATAGAAATGGCAAATAATAAAATTAAAGTCACTGGTAGAGCTCAAAACAGCACTGCATTGGGAATTGTTCATGCCTATATACAGATGTTTCCAAAAACGACATTGGCAGATTTACGCAGAGCTTTTCCAAATGATATAGCCCCGGATAAGGGTGTGGACGAACTCTTCCTGCCTGTAGCTGAGGCTGAAGCTCGTAATGCTAAGTCTGACATGAGTCTCTATTTTGTGAAAGGTGAACGGCCTTTGAATCTTGCAGACGGAACTAAAATCGCCCTTTCACAGATATGGACAGCTAAATCGCTTGCGAATCTTGTAGCTGTAGCAGAGAAAATTGGCATTGAGGCAGAGACAAACAAAGATTCTGGCAAGAATTTTAATGCATCAGGATTCTTCATTGAGTATCTTAATGGTTGGAAGCCAGATGCTCCTAAAAAAGGGTGTTTGGGTATGCTCGCTTTACTGACTATGGTTGGTGGCGGAGCTGCTTGGTGGTTGATCGGCTAACTAAAAAATCAATAAATTATGGTTATACAACGTACAAAATCAGGGAAAATCGACAAACGCACAAAAGAGGGTAAGGCTATGTTGGAAAGAATGGCTAAAGCGCGTGCGGCTGCAGCAAAGAAACGTAAACAGGAAGCAAGTCTTATCGGAAGAATAAAACGTATGTTCAGTTAAACATTAAAATTGGAAAATAATATGAAATCAGATATAAAAAATGTTGCTGCATTCCTTGCCACTGCTATTTGGGCAGATGGCGTGTATGCTGAGGAAGAAAAGTCTGTGCTTGGCGAAATAGCAGAAGCGCTAAAAACCGATGCTGCCGAATTGGCAAAACAGGTGGATGAAGCATTGGCAGTAATAGAAGGAAAAGACGAAGATGGCGTGCAGGAGTATTTGGTTGAAAACGCATCTGCTTTAGATGAATGTGAAGCCAAAATACTGATGCAGTGTGCAATCGAAATAGTATTGGCAGACAATGTAGTGTCAGCAGATGAAGTACAGACTCTTTTTGATCTTGCTGATGCTACAGGAGCGGTAGAACACACTGATGTGGCTCTTATGCTTGCTGATTTGGTGAAATATGTACCAGAGATTGAAATTGAGTTTTAAAGATAACCAAAATATTTAATATTAAAAATAATAAACAATATGGCAGAATTTCGTATTGATAGTCGTATGAAGGTTAAAACCCTTAAGGCTAACTTTAAAAAGGCTTTTGGAGCTACACTTCGTGTATATACAACAGCTGCATGCAAGGCAAAGGCTGATGATGAGGCTACACTAGGTACACTGATGAGCGGTACAGCCAAGGGCGGTGAAATGACCGTAGGTGGAAACTTGCGTGTAGGCAACTTTGAGAAAAAACTTACTGAACTTTATGGTATTGGTGTCCAGGTGGCAAATTCTGCTGACACTAAGTTGAGCGACAATACCATCACACTTGTTGCTGCCGGTAAGGAATAAATTATAGAGTCTTTAAATGGCGCAATAGAAACATCGGTTGCGCCATTTTTGTTTATCAATTAATTCTAAGAATATGAGCAAAGAATACTATAAAAAACAGATTATTGATTTACGTGCCAGAATTGCTAGAGAGAAGGAGGCAAAGAAACGTGACAACGAGAGTTATGCAAGAATGATAAAGAGTGCTTCTTCACCATCTTCAAAGGCAACGTACAGAAAAGCGAAAATAGACAAGTCTGCATATCATGATCGCAACATCGCATCGTACAAGCGCCAGATAGAAAGTGCAAAGGCAGCGATAAAGCGTTGCTAAATAATTTTTTGATTAATCCCCATTCTTAAATTATTCGCTAAATGAAATCCAGCATAATCGACGTACCACGCCAACATCAGCAGAACGACCTGTTTGGTATACAGGTTTATCAAGATGCACTTACTAAGTTTATACAATATACTGATACCCCCATCACAATAGCCTTGCAAGGAGAATGGGGAAGTGGAAAGACTTCCTTGATGAACCAGTTGAGGTATAATCTTTGTGACGCGGATGGTGCTGCATATTATCCTGTGTGGATTAACACATGGCAATATTCACTTATGCGTACGCCAAGTCAGGCTATTATTGCCATTTTAGAGGGAATCATCGCTCAGATTGGTGAACTGTCTCCAAATCACAAATGGGACGAAAGTAAGAAAAAAATAGGGGGATTGTTTAAGAAAATGGCTGTCGTCGGGGCAAAGGTGGCAGTTGGAACCGTTGGTGTAGACGGGGAGGCTGTGGATGATCTTTTTGCCCAGAATGGAGGCGAATCTACCATAGTACAGCTGAAAAAAGAGATAGCCAAATTAGTTGAGACATCATTGGAGCAGAACCCGTCGAAGAAGGGCTTTACGCTCTATATTGACGACCTTGACCGTATTGATCCTCCTGTTGCGGTGGAGATATTAGAATTACTGAAGAATATTTTTGACTTAAAACATTGTGTGTTTGTATTGGCAATAGACTATGATGTGGTGATAAAAGGCTTGAAACCAAAATTCGGTGAGTTGACCGATAAGAACGAACGCGAGTTTCGCTCCTTCTTCGATAAGATTATCCAATTGCCTTTCTCCATGCCTGTAGCTTCTTACAATGTGGACACATTTCTTGTGGAGGCATTGAGTGAAATAGAATTTTTCAGTAAAGAGGAACTTGCCGATACCGTATTAGCCGAAAATCTATCGGAAATAGCTCGTCTGTCAGTTGGCTGCAATCCGCGCTCGTTGAAACGCCTTACCAACACTCTGTCACTCATTTCTATTATAAATGAATCGCTTGCTAAAGCATCGTCATTAACGCAGACAACCAAGGATAAAACGCTTAACTTTGCATTGGTATGTATGCAGATTGCTTATCCATATATATACAATCAATTGTCAGAAGAACCTGACTTCAAAAAATGGAATGAGAGTGTGGCTACCAAATTAAAATTGCGCCAGCTCACCGAATCAGAGAAAGAAAGTCTGGATGTAACAGATGAGTTTGATGATGAATGGGAAAAGGTGCTGTTTCGTATGTGTCAGAAGGAGATTTATTTAAGTAATCGTGTATTCAGCGTGTCCGGATTGTTCAACAAAATAGCGGATGTTGTGAATGACGATGAACATCTTGGTGACATTATCGCTTCAACTATCGAGTTGTCTGCAGTGACCAACTTAAAGGCATTTGATGCTCCTGCGAAAGTACCAATGAAATTTAATCGTGATTTGTCCAATTACCGGTTCAATAACAAGGTTTATGATAAAAAAGTTAATCTTGTACATGATCTTGTGTTGTATCATATTGACAAACATCCGGGTATAACTCATGCCCAATTGAAAGAGGACTTTAGGATTCAGAAAAACATGGATGCTGTGTTTATGCCTTTTGAGATGTATAAGCGCATTATGCAGGAAAAAGGTAAAGTGGAGTTCATGGGAAAGAACAAAACGTTGGAAGATACGATACAGCTCGCTGATGCCAACATTTTGATCTGTAGTAACTGGCCTACAACTTCACAGGGCAGACCTGCTCAGTTTTCTAAATTATTGGAGGTTGCAAAAAAATTAGGTTATGAGATAACTGCTTGTTAAACGCTTCTAACGTTATATTATTTTTGGCAATTAAGAACAACTTATTGCTGGAATATCCCATCGCTCTATTCAAATTAAAGTGTATATGAAAGCCAAACAAATAATACTGTTTATAATTATAACAATAGCTTTGACAGCTTGCGGTAAAAGTGCTTTTGAACAATTTAATGAGGCCCTAGCCGTAGGCGAACTATCTAAGGCACAAGAATATCTTGTGGAAGTTTCTGACAGAACAGAACTGAAGCAGGGGGCATTACAACTCATACGGTCCTATCTCAGTGTGGGAGAAGTGGATAAGGCTATTGAGGTTTATGAGAATGTTACACCTTGGCACAAAAGCCGGTATGATATGAAGTGGAATAATGGTAGTTACGAGCAGACAGTATGCAAACTATTGAGGAAACGTTTGTTAAAGGATGGTGACTATGAAAGGGCTTGGGAGTATTATCCTTTGGAATATAAAGATGAGAATTACTTTGAAAATGCACAAAGCCGTTATGCTTATCTGAGTGATGTAGTGGCAGAGATGTGTTCAAAAGGGAAACAGGAGGAGTGTCGCAGATTTATAGAAAATCAGTTGAGTTGGTTTGTGACATATGTAGATTCTTCGCAGGGCGAATATGTGGAGAACGTTAAAACATATTTCAGCAGCAATGTAGTAAGAGATAAATTGAATGCACAGATTGATAGTTCATATTAAATAAGAAATGAAGGCAAGACGGATCTTATGGGTATGTGCCATGGCTATATCCTTGCAACTTGCAGGATGTAAAAGTGAGGGCAAATCTGATGACAGTAACAGAATGCCGGAAATGGAGCAGTTGAGGTATGACAATACGTTGAAGAAACTCAATACTCTGTGCGAGGAAGCAAGTATGTCTGACTCAGAAGATGACTTTTATCGCATTAAAGAGGAATTGAATCTGCTCAGATATGATTTTAATGCCGAGAACATGGGCGAAGAAGCTCAAAAGAAATGCCGTGAACTGAAAGAGAGAATTGAACGATATAAAAGTAATCCGGAGGAATTGTTCAATGCTAAAAACTCTTTATCTCAAGGAAGTGGACGTGTTGGTACTCTCTTGTCGCGTAGAAATTTGAACGTGAAGGGAGTGAAACGTTTCCCTTATAGTCTGAATGCTGGTGACAATGTGGAGTTAAAATTAGATTGCCAAGGTACAATTAGCGTAAACTTCTACGATGTCAATAGGCAGAAACGTATTAAGCAATGGCAGGTAAGCAGCTCTATGGCAGATCATATTAATATCAGTTCTCAAGGAATCTATATGCTGGAATTGATAGTGGACAAGGGTACGGCAGTAGCTAATGTTTCAATGTCATATAAAGGGACTGACAATACGCTTCGCCCTCATGTGAGAGAAAAAATTATTGAATGTAGGGCGAATGATTTTTTGGCCACAAAGATGGATAGTATTTCTGTTAGGCCAGTGTTTGATTCTCCTAAGAAAGTGGGACTTCGTGGTAATCTGAAATCTGTGTTCTCGGGAAAGTCGCGTGTGGTAATCCCTGTGCCTGTGCCTAAGGGATGTGATGCTTTGGTCTATTCGCTTCGTATTTCCACTAATGAGAAGACAATATCATCTGATGGTAAGTTCTCTGAAAACTTGTCTTTGTACTCCAGTAAGATAAAGCTGTTTGGATTTAATGTATACGAGGGAAGCATCAGCAGTGGGGTTGTTGATCGCCTGCTGTTCAATACTCGTCCACCACGTGATGAAGATGCTTTCTGTAATATGTATGTGTTCAACAATTCATCACAGGCCAAAAAATTTCAAGATGGAAGTGCCTCATCAGGAAATTATAAATATGATATGGAACAATCGCAGATGGGTACTCAGTCTTGTTGTGGACAACTGCATCCTAATGGCAGAAAAGTTATCTACATAGGGGTAGAGAATGAGCGCATGCGCTATGATAACTATATTTGGATGGAAGTTGCAGCACTCTATCGTACAGCTAAATATGTGCGTCCTGTTTATATGACGAGATAATTACAGAATTGTTGTTGATAATACATACGGTAGGTAAACTATAAATACAATCATATGCCGTTTTCATTTTATGCAGTTGAAACAAATGTTGGTATTGACAGGAATACATTTTAATTAAGAGCGTATATTGTCTTATAAATTTGTCTTCTTGATCTTCCATATTGTTAAACTTATGTTTGAATATTTCTATACGGCAATGTCATACGATTAACAATAAGACGCAGACAATCGCCTACGCCTCTTGGCTCACCACAAGCCACAACACACTAAGCGAGAAGTCTGCGTCGAAAACGGACTCCTCAACGTGTGTTACAATAGCTCGTTCATATCCGAAGTGGTGATTCAGAGGCGATTGAGCTATGATATATCTATTTAAAATTTACCGAATATTTTCGGATTGGTGCAAATATACGAAAAAATATAGTGTGATAGAAAAGTTATATGATAATTTTATTTTGAAAGTGTGTTGGTTTTAGACTTTCTATTATTAAAGGTAACAAATTCTTATAGATAATTTTATAGTATAATAATCGTAGATTTAATAATTGTGGAAAACAATTTCAGAATTTTCTTTATTAAGTTTACATTCAGATATGGTTGGATATTATGTATACTTGTGAAAAGTTCGATGTTGTCTGATGGATTATTTGTTTTAGGGTAAATTTATACAAATGGTGGGACTTCTTACAGTCTTTTATGACACGTACGTTCTGAATGATTTTATAGAAGTATTTATTTTTATCAATAATTAAATGTTATTGTTTTAATTATTATATTATTGTGAGCATTGTATCAACATATTGAAAATACAATAATAATCTTTAATTGAAACACAACTTTTATGGGCAATATTTTTTTCAATTAACAGGCTCAAATTTTTATGATTTAATAAAAATAACAATAAATATTATTAAATATATATGTTGTTTTTTATATATCAGTTAGAGATATTCAATTTTTTCAAATAAAAATAATGTCTTCATAAAATATAATTGTATTATTTTATTATTTAGGCATTCTTAATGCGGAATCGCCTAAAATTTTTAATCGTCTACCTTACATCCTTTCCCTAACCATATTGGGGATATATTGGTTCTTCTTGTTTATGTCACCTAATCCAAGTCGAGGGTAAACCATTCCTCCAATTCCAGGAATAACTTCACTCCCTTGACGATCCTCATCAATAGCAAACGGCAAAAAGTAGAACTTGTTACTTATCTCCTCGGGAAATTCTTTCAACAGATTAGTTTTGGCATCTTTATACATTACAGGTGCCATGATGGCAATTATTTCGGGGCATACACGGTCAATTAGACGTGTTAGTTGAGTTTTTACTACACATGATGAGCTAATTATTGATTTAACTATGATCAACAAGCGACATTTTTTTATAGGATCTTCGTATGCTTTCACTATAGGTGATATCTCTATTTTATCGCCATCTTCTGACTGATACACAGTGTTACGGGTACTCCAATAAACCGAGATTGGCAATTTTCCTTTACCTAAGCCTATTTCCACACCTTTGGCCAACCAGTCGGCATCTTCTGAGGCACAAACTAACATTGTTTCCTCTGCTGGCACATCGTCCATCTTTTTAACCAATACATGTCCTAGTTCTACTCCAAGTGTTTCAAATGCGCAACGATAATCGTCCACACAAGTATTCTTGTCGGCCAGTGTATTTAAAGATTTGAGGATCACATTTTTATCCCCGTATTGCAAATTTTCATATTTTCTCATAATACAATCTTTTTATGATAATAAAGAAATCAGTTCCCATTTGTCTTTTGGATGTTGATTTATTATTTCTGTTTCAATCTCATCAGGCCAAGGGCAATTGCCATTCATACGACCAATGTTCCAATAAAACATTCTTCCGCTTATATGGTAGTCAAGACCATCAATAGCATCTAGTATTTGTTTGCATTGTTCGTTTATATTTACATCGGAGTAAATATTCAAATTTACATGTTTGAAGTTTTCAGCTTTATTAATTATGTATGCCAACGATATTTTGTCTTTTGAATTACATCCCTTCCAAACCCCAAGAAATACATAGGCAATGTTCGCTAAATCATCAGTTGGAGTTTTTTCTCCATTTGGAGTAATGCTCCTTAATACTTGTTTTAATGGTTCGTTTTTTATTATAAGACTATTTAAGTCAGCTGAATAATCAAAATATTCGGTTAATGTTTGTTCCTTTATCTCTTTTGGCATTTGTTCGTCTACTTTACTATCCTTTAGTGAATAGACTAATTTCAATGCAAATTTTTCTCCTCTTTCTTCACAGTCTTCAATCTGATGTGCAAAATCAAACGCAATATCACCTTGCTTATCTACTTTACCCCACGACAAAGACTGCGTGTTTTTTAACTGATGGTATATATTTTGTTCACTATTGGAAATTAACATATCATCTACAAAAGTATCCTCCAACTGAGTTTGAAATTTTACATTATCGAACGAATTTTTGTATTTTGGAATATACGAGACTATTTGATATACGGCGTAGTAATCTTCAAACAAACCACCTTTTTGATTATTTATGCCACCAAGATGTTTTTTTTGCAGATAAAATTTTATGTTATCAGTCCTTTCCATAAGCTTCTTCTTCAGTTATTTCCTTGAATCGTGAAATTTCAACTCCATCTATTACAACTGTTCCATAGAACGTTTTTTTGGACGTACTCACACTTTATGTTCACCATAGAGTGCTTGATAGATAATCACGGAATCAACTATTCACTATCCATACCTTCTGTCTGAATAATGTACTTACCACCTTTGAAGTGGCGATAATATTTTTTCGTTTCATCTATAGGTATAGAAATCAATTTTATTGAAATTTTTTGTGAAGATAAGATTTATTATTCGAATATGCAAATAAATTTATATATTTCAGAATTAATTATTAAAAAAAACTGCATATTATTATTTCAAATAAGCAAATTAATCAATTAAAACGCTATTATGTACTATATTCACTGCTGTCCGAAAAAAATACCACAGCATAATCTGCTTAGGACCATTAGCTATGAATATGTCTTGATTAAAAAGTTTTTTTGATATGTGTGTTTACAATAGACATAACCTGTGCAAATATTGTTTTTCCTTTGTTAATAGTTTGTTGAATTGACTGTTTATACCTTCATGCTAAGTTACGATTTCTGATCGAAAAATTATATTAATATTGTAACTAATTGAGTATTAATAATTGCTGCTTTGAGAAATTCCTTTTGGCTGCAGTGCCAATATTAAATGTCAAGTATATTTATTGTGGTATTATCTGAAGAGTAATGAAATAATCATAAATCTTCAGGCATAGGGATGACAAGTATAGAGTCGCTGCACCGTATTCCATAAAATACGTCGCGAACACGGCCCTGCTGTGGAATCAGAATGCCTTTCTCTATCAAATCTTTAATATCGCGTGCTGCCGTATCAGGCGATACCTTTACACGCTTTGCCCAATTCTTGGCTGTCAGTTTGCCGGGGTAACCGTCTAAATACATATTAAGAACTTCACGTTGTCTTTCAGACAGAATAGTTTCGGCATGGTTTTGCCAAAATATTGCCTTATTTAGCACCTTCGACAACGTTTCATCAGATTGCTCGACAGAACGTAGCAGGCAGTCAAGATACCGGACAATCCATTCTGTAATATCACAGTCTCCTTTTTGCGTTTCCTCCAATATGTCATAATATTGTTTTTTGTCTTTGTTGATTTGATGCGATATACTGAAAAAACGCATTTTTGAGTTTTCTGCCTGTGAAAGTGCCATATCAGCGATGGCTCGCCCGATTCGTCCGTTTCCGTCATCGAAGGGATGGATGCAGACAAACCATAAATGGGCTATTGCCGATTTTACATAGCCGTTATGGGTATCTGAATTGAACCAGTCTAGAAACCTATTCATTTCTTCGCCTATTCTTTCAGGAGCAGGTGCTACATAATGCACCTTTTCACGGCCGAACATTCCTGATATAACTTTCATTTCTCCGCTTCGATATTTTGCCACGTCTATTTTCGTAGGGCCACTCCAGCCTGTCGGAAACAGGCAGTTATGCCAGCCGAAGAGTCTTTCGTTGGTTAGAGGTTTGTTGAAATTAACGGTCGCATCAAGCGCCATTTCCACTACTCCGTCTATATAGCGGGAAGATTCTGTAGGATTCTGTATTTGTACTCCAAGTTTGCGGGCTACCGATGAGCGCACCTGCTCGCTGTTCAATTCCACTCCTTCAATTTCTGATGATGCAATGATGTCATGGGAGATTGATTCCACCACGGCGGACATCTTGTCGTTAAAGCCTATTACGCTGAGACGCCCCATTAGATAGCCCACGGCCTTGTGTACTTTGTTTAGTTCCTCGCCAACACGTTCTTTGTTCCACGAAAAGTGGGGCCATTCTTTATGTTCATATATATACATAGGCAGAATTGTTTTTTGCAAATATACAGTTTTGCGGACAATTAACCGCATATTTTGCGGCTTATTGTCCGCAAAAGGCGGCAAGGCATGTAATTTCTGCCGTATGATGGTGTGGTTGCGCTTATGCTAAGATGATATATCTTGTTGGTCTTTCACAGCAAATATGCTTTTATGCTAGGAAAAGAAGAAATTGCAATTTCCAAAAAAATATTATTGTTTGTATGGCAAACTGTAATCAGCTGAATGTTTAAAATTATGTATGAGTTAAGATAGGATGGTTATGCAGAAATGTTTGGCTAAATATTCAAATGTAAATTTTGTGTAGTAAAAAATGTTTACCTTTAGAAAGACAATGCTATTGCGAAAATTGAGCATATTTAATGCTATGAGATAACATGGAAAGTGTTAAATAATAAGCAGATGTAGTGTTAATTTAATGAATATTACCGCTATTATTTGGCAAATAGGAAAAAAAACTTATATTTGCATTGCTTAATGTAACTTTTGGGGATATGAGAAGAATTGATGCTCGAAGCTCTTAATCCGATTTAACTTAATTTTATAGTTAAATATGCCGGCTGTAAAAATAAATCAGCGGTGTAGAGACGGTTTGCCTAAGAGCGGCAGATCTTATATTTATAAGAACTTTCGTGTAAGGTAGATGTAAAGGCCGGATGTCAGAAGACAGAGATTGCAATGTTGTAACGTTAGAAAATTGCGCGGCCTTTTGACAAAAGCATAATAGAATAGATTTTTTCATGACGTAAATGTTTATGTCATGATACGATGTTGTTAAGATTAATTTTTTTGACTTATGAAATATTTGAAGATACTGTTGTTATTATTGTTCGTCGGTATGTTGCAGACAAAGGGAAAAGAGCCGACGGACAGCGTTATATTTAAGGTAACGTATAACGCCACATTTAAAACTAAGCAAGAAAGTAAGATTGAGCAAGACTTACAGGCGCTTGAGGTTGGAAACGAATGTTCAAAGTATTACAGCATTTATGATTATGAGTTTAAGCATATTGCAGATTCTTTGAGAAATGCCGGATTTAGCGATATGCAAGTGACATCGCAACTGTATGGCGAAAATGGTCCGAAGGGTGGTGACGATTATCAGGTTTTCAAGAATTATCCTACGGTAGGAAAACTGACATACACTTACATCTTATTTAATTTTCCTTATCTGTATGAAGAGGATATGCCTGCAATGAAATGGGATTTGGCCGAAGGCGACTCAGTGATAGGCGGATATGCCTGTAAGAAAGCCGTATGCGAATTGCGCGGGCGAAAATGGACGGCATGGTACACACTGGATTTGCCTTACAGCGATGGCCCTTGGAAACTCTGCGGACTGCCCGGTCTTATCCTTGCGGCTTCAGAAAGCGAAGGCATCTACAGTTTCAGTTTTGCAGGAATAGAGAAATGCGATTATCCCATGTCGTTCATCAACGCTAAGAAATATGAGCGTTGCACGCCCAAGCAGCTTCAGGATGATTTCTGTGCTTATTGTGAGAAAGGCAGTAATTGGATTTTGCGTAAGTCCATCGGGGTGTCTGTCCCGATGGGAGAACACGAAAAGTCGTTCACACCGTGTCTGATGGAATTTTATAAATAATAAATAATGGTGAAAACATTTTTAGCTGCGATATTGTCATTCATAGCTGCGCTCACCGCGACGGCCCAGACATATAAGGGTAAGGTGGTGAATGAAAATGGTAAACCGCTACGTTCGGCGAGTGTGGTTTTGCTGGCTGACGGCGGACGTACTACACTTAGCTTCACCCGTACAGCCGGCGACGGAAGTTTTGCTATCAGCGAGAAAGACAATGGCGGAAAGCGTGCCGTAAGCATGATGTTTTCTTATGTAGGATATGCGCGCGACACAATCAGGATAAAAGACTTTCGTCAGGGACAGACTGTTGTGTTGCACGAGAAGTCGGTGATGATAAAAGAGGTTAAGGTTAGAGCGCCGAGGGTGACACAGCGTGGCGACACGCTTAGCTTTCTTGTGAAAAGCTTTAAGCAAAAGCAAGACCGCTCTATAGCCGACGTTATAAAGAAAATGCCCGGACTGCAGGTAGGTGAGGACGGAACAATAACGTATCAGGGAAAACGTATTAACAAGTTCTATATCGAGGGACTTGATTTGCTTGGCTCGAAATATTCGCAGGCCTCAGAAAACATCTCGGCAGACAAGGTGAAGAGCGTTCAGGTGTATGAACGGCATCAGCCGGTGAAGTTGCTGCGCGACGTAACCTTCTCGGATCAGGCTGCGCTTAACATCGTGCTGACCGACGATGCGCGCAACGTATGGCAGGGACTGGCCGACATAGGAGCCGGAACCAAGGCACAGGGAGGAGCCGGCGCATTGGGCGACAGCCGTATCATGGCTATGATGTTTTCGCGCAAGATGCAGAGTATCTCGATGTATAAATATAACAATACGGGAAAGGATGTGATGAAGGAGGTGCACGACAGACAGACCGTTGGGAACGACGCTCCTGTTGAGAACAGCACACTTGGCGGAATAACCATGCCTGCGCCTTCGCTTGATCAGATGCGCACAACATTCAACAATTCTAACCTGCTGGCCACAAACTGGCTGTTCAAAACCAGCAAGGGCGACGACCTGCGCCTGCAGGTAAGCGGATTGCTGGATAAAACCACGCAGAGTCAGACCACGCAGACCGTATATACAGACCTGGCAGGCGGAAATGCCATTGTAGAGGATGTGGACGCCGCCCAGCATACAAGTGAGATTTCGGCCGAGCTGAAGTATGAGAAAAATCGTGATGACATTTATCTTGTGAACACGCTGAAAGGATATGCCGACTTTAACAGAAGCACCGCCACGACGATGCTTAACGGCATGGAAATGTATGAAAACGTGAAACCGCGCAAACAGTATGTTCAAGACTCGTTCACGATGAGCAAACGGCTGAAGAACAAGCGTCTGTTTTCGCTGAGCGCATATTTCTCTTATAACAATCTGCCCGGCAGTCTTTTGTTGTCAGACAGCACTATGGAGAGACTCGGCATGCAGTCGTTTTATTGGGGCGCTGAGACATATTTCAGTCATAGGGCAGGTCGGTTTAATTTCAGATATACTCTCTCGACAAACGGAAAGTCGCAGCAGCTATCAATAAATAATACAATGATAGACGGCAAGGACAAGTATGACGAATCAGATACACGTCTTACTCCGCAGGCGAATTATTCTCTTGGCTCATTCAAGTTAACGGCAAGTGTGCCTTTGGTGTGGCTCTTGCGCAGATTAAACAGCGACACACGCAACGATTTTCTGTTAGAGCCAAGTCTGAAAGCAAGTTTCAGTCCTACGGCTCGTTGGGACTTCTCGGCATCGTATTCTTATTCATATAATCCTCTCGACGTTTCGTTCTCAGGCAGTTTGCCAATTTTCACAGATTATATAACCATGAGACAGGGCGCCGGAAGATTAAGCAAGACCATGTCGCACGTGTTGAACGGACAGGTAAGTTATAAAAATACAATAAAAGGACAGTTTGCCACACTTTCAGTTGCGTGGAACAACATGTTCGACAATATTCTTTATTCAAGTGAGATGGTTGGCGATGTCTATAAGAGTTATGCGACGGACAAGACGTCAGACTCGCATATTCTGAGTGTCTTTGCACGTTTGGCGCAGTCGTTCCGCTGGTCAAGGCTGAATATTGGAGTTACGGCATATTATGCAGGCAGCGATTACGATTTGTTGGTGTCTGATGTAGTTACTCCGTTTAAGATGGACAACCTTGTTGTTTCGGCAGACATTTCCTTGCAGCCGGCAGAATGGCTATCGTTTGAAGCGTATTCAAGTTATACAATGTCAGGTTTGAAAAACAAAAGTAACGGTGAACACTTAATGCCGACTTTAAATTCGTTCAACCATGGCATAAAGGCTTTTTTGATGCCCGGTTATTGGCAAATAGAATGGGACAACGAGATTTATCACAGCAATGACAAGAGCGTGTCGTTCAATTATTTCTCAGACATCTCCGTGTCATACAGGCGCAAGACTTATGAAATAGGCCTTTCGCTTAATAATATCTTTGGCAACAACACATGCAGCAGGCAAACCATAAATACAACCGTATGCCGTTATCAGGTCATGCAGTTGAGACCAAGGTCGGTAATGGCAAGGATATCCTTTAACTTCTAATTGGGTGGGGTATTGTGTTATCAATTCTTTGCTTGTGTGGGATAAAAACAAAAAATCCTGATTTCAAAACGAAATCAGGATTTTGTTTGTTGAGTGTGGTACCACCAGTACTATTAAAGTTAAATTTCAGTCAAACGGATTTCATTTGTTTAGTTGTGAACATACTGTATATCAAGTATTTTCAATTTGATTAAATGCAGTATGATTTAATCCGATACAAGTTTTATAGGTAACTTTTGAAAAAACATAGTAACTTTGCAGCCGTAACATTATCCATTATTAAACGATTGAGTTATGGCAAAAACGCTTTCCAGATTCTATATCCTCAAAAAGGACGAGAACAAAGAAAAGGCCACCCTTTTTATAAGGGTGCAGGCTCCGGGCAGAAAGATTGACGTGCAGTTTACCACACATATTCAGGTCGGTGTGGCCGAATGGAAAGCAGCCGTTGCCGATGAAGACTCTTTGGCACGCCATCGCAAACAAAATCCCAAGTTGCATGACAAGCTGGGCAGGATAGAAGTGATGTTGGAGCGTGAAATGTCCGCACCTCAATTTGACAGGCAGCATATCAAGTCGGAAATATTGGCTATATCTGACCCGAACAAATATGAAATCCAACGGGCACAAAAAGAGGTAGAAGAGAAAGCGAGACTGGAAGAAGAACGTATCCGTCAAGAACAGGAACGGCTCATTCAGGAAGGCATCGAGGCAGAGAAGGCCAAGATATGGAATTACCTTTCACGGTTCTGCGCCGACATTAAATCGGGAAAACGCTTGAATAAGAATAACAGGTATTCAGCGGGAACAGTCAAGTCTTGGCACAGTTTCATGAGATTATACGACGACTTCGACAAGAAGCACCAATATACATGGGGAATGGTGAACCGTGAATTTGCGGCCAAATTCCTTGCCTATATGGAAAAGCGCCATTACATGATTACTGCACAAAACAAGTATTTGGTTACACTCCGGGCACTTGTCGGCTATGCCTATACCGATGGCATACACGATAATAACCGTGCCACTCAATGTTTCTCAAAAAAGAAAATAGACGAGAAAGACAAGGCTGCCGAGATATATCTGACATCAGCAGAGCTTCAAGCGTTGTATGAAATGCCGTTAACAGGATTACAGGAACAAGTGCGTGACATTTTTCTGGTGGGGTGTTACACTTGCCAGCGTGTGAGTGATTATAACAACATTTCTCCTGACTGTTTCACTACTACAGCCAAGGGTACACCCATAATCCGGCTTGTACAGCAGAAAACGCATACGGAGGTGAAAATCCCTATCATGAATCCTAATCTGCAAGCCATCTGTGAGAAATACAACTATAATCTGCCTTCCGTGGTTGACGTTATTCTCAACCGATACATCAAGGAAATCCTTAAAGAGTTATCCCAAACCGTGCCATCATTGGCTGTGAAGGTTCGGACCAAGTTGACCATGAAGCAAAAGAAGCAGGTAGATGATGGGAAAATCACAGTGGAACGTAACAGCAAGGGAGAGGTGATGATGCCTCGCTACAATTGTGTCACCACACATACGGCACGCCGCAGCGGTATAACCAATATGTATCTTACACACAAATACACCATTTTACAGATGATGCACGTGAGTGGACATAAGACACAAAAGACATTCATGGACTACATCAAGCTCTCATCAGACGAAATCGCAGACGAAATTGATGCCATAACCAACCAAACAAGAGTGGACGTGTTTTGAAAAATATGCTTCAAATATAATAGCAGATGTGCAAATTTTGCACATACTAATGTTTCGGATTGAGGTTGTTTTGTAAAATAGTGTTGCGCATTTCTTTTGCGCATCAAAATGCCTTTATTTTTGTCCTTTTCAAACATTCAATATAATAGTGAGTAAAAACGATAAAGTGTCTATGAAGGATAAAGATGAAGTGCAGGTATGGCTTGAAGCTCATCCGCAAAAATATGCCCAATTTGCAGCCAGGATGAACGAGCAAGGTATTTGTGGCATCACTACTGTCCAATAAAAGTTGGCTAATCGGTCTTTGAAATTATTGAAATACAGTCTTTTAAGTGGTATTTCTGAATGAAACGGATTTGAATTTGTAGCTTAGCGGTCAAATTGAAGACCGCTTATGAACCAAGATAAATACGTATTCGCTCAACTTACCGCTTTTCTGAACA
>ENA-ORSJ01000161-ORSJ01000161.1-human-gut-metagenome-genome-assembly--contig:-NODE-161-length-77805-cov-14.825466_pt1 | contig 77805 bp, 86 predicted proteins | sample MGYA00242191_ERZ509158 | MGnify/ENA primary metagenome ERZ509158 (study PRJEB26280, sample SAMEA2338623) | human gut metagenome | biome: human gut; feature: human-associated habitat; material: faeces...
GGCTCCAGCGAGCCGTTGGCCTTGCGGTTGAACTGCATGAAGACGAGGTTCCAGATTTCAATCACCTGGGGATGTCCCGCGTTGACCATCTCGCGGCCCGGCTTGGCGGCAATCTCCGCCTCGTCGCGCAGGTCGAAGTGAATCTCCGAGCAGGGGCCGCAGGGACCCGTCTCGCCCATCTCCCAGAAGTTGTCGTGCTTGTTGCCGCGGATGATGTGGTCCTCGGGCAGATACTGGCACCAGTAGTCGTAGGCCTCCTGGTCGAAGGGGACGCCGTCCTCGTCGGAACCCTCGAAGACGGTGGCGTACATCCGCTCGGCGGGCAGGTGGTAGACGTCGTGCAACAGCTCCCACGCCCAACCGATGGCCTCCTTCTTGAAGTAGTCGCCGTAGGACCAGTTGCCCAGCATCTCGAACATGGTGTGGTGGTAGGTGTCGTGTCCGACCTCCTCCAGGTCGTTGTGCTTGCCCGAGACGCGCAGACACTTCTGCGTATCGGCCGCACGGGGATACTTGCGGGGGGCGTTGCCCAGGAAGATGTCCTTGAACTGGTTCATGCCCGCATTGGTGAACATGAGGGTGGGGTCGTTCTTGACGACCATGGGCGCCGACGGCACGATGGTGTGACCCTTGCTTGCGAAGAAGTCCAGAAATGCCTGGCGGATTTTGTTCGATTCCATATTGTACGTTTACGATATAATCAAAAAAAGCGGCTTACGGAGCACGCAACCGCCTGCCCGGCCGACAGGGAGCGGCGGCAGACAAAGAGCAGCGGCTGCCATCGGCCTTTCCCGAAGAGCGGCAGCCGACCCCGGCTCCAACCATCTGCAACCGAAGAGCGGCGACTGCCACCGGCCTTTTCCGAAGAGCGGCGGCCCCCGGCCCGGCCCTCTGCTTCCGGAAGTGTCATGCGGCCCTCCCAAAGGCAACGGCGGCCCCGGGACAACCCCGACGGCCCGGCAGACACCCCCCCCGGCGACCCGGCAGACACCCCCGCCAGGGGCCCTGCGACGAATTTATTTGCCCTGCGGCACACTTTCCGCCCGGGTGGTTCCGTTATCCGTTTCGGGTTGCAAAATTACGCATTTTCACCTAAATTTGCAACATCGCGACCCAGTTTTTTAGGTCATGGCACGAAAAGAGCAGATATTCGATACCGAGGCCCTCACACACGAGGCGCAGCTCCTTACGCATGAGGCGCAGGTCATTACGCGCGAGGTGGTGACGGCCCCCTTCCGGCTGCGGACCTACCGGCTGCTGCGCAAGGTGCTCATCGGATTCATCCTCGTCTCCATCGCCAACGTGCTCTTCGCCTACTTCTTCTATACGCCCAAGATGTACCGCATCACGCGCGCCAACCGCGAACTGGTGCTCCGCTACCGCATTCTCCAGGACCGAATCCGCACGGCGCAGCGCCAGGTCGACGAAATCCACGAACGCGACAACTACGTCTACCGCTCGCTCTTCGCCACCGACACGCTCGCCATCGAGGGCATCGCCGAACCCTACCCCGCCTCGAAATACGCCTCGATGGCCGACGACGACTACGCGCCGCTGATGGTCGGCACGTGGATGAACATCGACCGCCTGGCCCGCACGCTCTACGCCGAGTCGGTATCGCTCGACGAGCTGCAGCAGCTCTCGAAGGACAAGGAGAAGATGTCGGCCGCCATTCCGGCCATCTGGCCCATCGACCGCAAGTCGCTGCACAACAACCACATCGGCGCATTCAACCTGCGCCGCATCCACCCCGTGCTGGGGTACATCCGCCCGCACAAGGGGGTCGACTTCGGCTGCGACCGCGGAACGGCCGTCTACGCCACGGGCGATGCGGTGGTCGAAATCGCCTCCGAAAGCGGCTACAACGGCGGCTACGGCCACATGGTGCTGCTCGACCACGCCTTCGGCTACAAGACGCGCTACGCCCATCTGAGCCGCGTGCTGGTCTCGCCCGGCGAGCATGTCGTGCGCGGCCAGAAGATTGCCGAATCGGGCAACACGGGCATCTCGACCGCCCCGCACCTCCACTACGAGGTGATTCACAAGGGGCAGCCCGTCAACCCCATCAATTACTTCAACCGCAACATGACCCCCGAGGAGTACGACCGTCTCCAGGAGACCATGCGTGAAACCAACTTCGAATAGCCATGGCCGGGAAAAAGGATTTGGAACGACTTCGCCGGCGCCGGCGCCGCAAACAGAACATCATCCGCTTCACGGTCCAGACGTTCGTGTGGGCCGGTGTGGCCGTGCTCTACTACATCGGATTCTCGCTCTTCTTCGACACGCCGGTCGAATACGAGCTCAAGCACTCGACCGACCGCCTGCGCAGCGAATACGAGGCGCTCTCGGCGCGCTACGACACGCTACGCATGGTGCTCGACAATGTCGCGGAGCGAGACCGCAACGTTTTCGGCATCCTCTTCGAATCGACGCCCTACGACTTCGACTCGGAGCGCGACAACGAAAAGGAGCTCGACTACGAACAGACGCTCACCCGCCCCACGCGGCAGCTCAAGCGCGAATTCCGCGACCGGCTCGACGACATGGAGCGCTCGCTCGCCCATCTGAACGAGAGCTACCAGACGCTGCAGCAGCGCATCGACTCGACGGGCAGCGGCTGCGACAACATCCCCGCCATCCAGCCCGTCATCAACAAGCAGCTCTCGCTGCTGACGGCCTCCTACGGCATGCGCATCCACCCCTTCTACAAGACGCTGCAGGCCCACCAGGGGGTCGACTACACCATTCCCGAGGGTTCGCGCGTCTTCGCCACGGCCGACGGCCGCGTGAGCGACGTCATGCGCCGCAACTCGACGCAGGGACTCACGGTGGTCATCGACCACGGCAACGGATACACCACCTCGTACAGCCACCTCTCGAAGAGCAACGTCACGAAGGGGCAGCAGGTGCGCCGCGGCGACATCATCGCCCTCTCGGGCGACACGGGCCTCTCGCTCTCGCCGCACCTCCACTACGAGGTGCGCCACAACGGCATGCGCGTCGACCCGATTCACTACTTCTTCATGGAGCTCTCCCCGGCCGAGTACCAGCACATCATGCGCATCGCGCAGTCGGGCATGCAGTCCTTCGACTGACGGCACTCCACGGCGGCCTCACCCGCGGCGGCCTTCGCTGCGGCATGTTTTTCACTGCAACAACACCATACGAACGATGAACAATCCCCGCACCGATACCCGCATCCGACTCATCCTGCTCGACTTCGACGGCACGCTGGCCGACACGCGGCGCGCCAACACGCTCGCCTACCTGCAAACGCTCGCCGAGGCGGGCATTCCGCTGAGCGAGGAGGAGTATGCGGCCCGCTACTTCGGCATGCGGTGCAGCGAGTTTCTGGCGAGCCTAGGCATCGCCGACCCCGCCGAGCGCGAACGGCTGCGGCGGCGCAAAATCGAGCTCTACCCCCGCTACTTCGACAGCGTGCGGCTCAACCGTCCGCTGTGGGAGTTCTGCCGCCAGTTCCAGCAGGGCGGCGGCCGGGTGTGGGTCGTCTCGACGGGGAGTCCCGACAACATCCGCAACGTGATGCGCCACACGGGCATCGGCGGCCCCGACGACCCGGCTGAGGCGTGCCCCGAAGGGCGTCTCGACGGCATTCTGACGGGTGCGGACGTCACCCGGAGCAAGCCCGACCCCGAGTGTTTTCTCGAGGCGATGAGGCGCGAGGGGTGCCGCCCCGAAGAGACGCTTATCTTCGAGGATTCGGACATAGGGATGGAGGCCGCGCGTCGAAGCGGCGCCGGCTACATCCGCGTCAAGCTGTAAAACGGTTCGGAAGGGGGCTGCCGCAGGCCCCGGGGCAGGAGCAGGGGGGGGGCAGCGGGCCCGGAGCGGGGGCGGCAGCCGGAAAGGGCTGCAACCGGCCCCGAGTGCAGGGCGACAAGGCTCAATACAAAGGCAGCGGGCCCCGATGCAAGAGCAACGGAGCCCGGTGCAGGGCAGCAGCCGGAAGGGGCTGCGCAACAAGCCACGGCGCACGGCGCAACAGGCCCCGTTGCAGGTCAACGGAACCCGATGCGGGGCAGCAGACACCGATGCCGGGTCAACAAGCCTCAATACATGGGCAGCAGGTCCAGTACGGGGTCAGCAAAGACGGGAAGGGCTGCGCGACAGGTCCCGGAGCACAAGGCTTCGAGCCCCGGTACGGGGTCTGCGAAGATGGGAAGGGCTGCGCGAGAGGCCCCGTTGCAGGGTCAGCGGAGCCGGCCCTCCTCCAGCGGTCCTCGGGCGCGACGCTCCTTCTTGGCGCGCTTCTCCTTCTTGGGCTTCTTGGGCTTTTTGTGTTTTCCGGGCTGCTCCGGAGGAGCGGGATGGCCCGGATGTCCCGGATGACCGGGGTGGCCGGGAGGCAGCGGCGCCTCGTGAAGCGGACGGGGCGGACGGGGACGCGCCGGACGGTTCACGGCGCAGGAGGAGACGAGCAAGGCCAGCACCAGCAGCCACATGCTCCAGAATCTGCGTTTCATAAGGGTACTGCAAGGGGTTTACACCAACAAAGATTTTCACGGGACGGCAAAGCGCATGCCGCCCTTTTTTCTGCGGGTTCAGCGAGCCGGCGGCTGAGGGTCAGCAGTCACGGGTCAGCGGTCAGCGCCCCTGACCAGCGGCGGAACAGCGGGTCAGCGACGCGGGTCGAGGGTCGGCACCCCGGGTCAGAAGCAGAACAGCACCCCGGGTCAGCCCCCCGGCCGACACCCCGGGTCAAAGGCAGAACATCCCCCCGGTCAGCTTCCCCCGGTCAGCACCCCCGGTCAGCGGCGGCAGATGACGTTGAAGTCGCAGAAGCGGCACGTATCGGTATCGGCGCACTGGCGGAAGGGCTGCGTCGGGTCGAAAAGCTCGGCGAGCGTTTCGCGCACCAGCTCCTCGAAGCGCCCCTCGTAGAGCGAATAGGGCGCCCCCCGCACGCCGAGCTCCCGGTCGGTGAGCAGCGGCGAATAGTCGGCGCGGTGCATCTGCCGCACGTAGTAGAGCTGCGGCACGGCGTCGCTGCCCCGCACGTGGCGCAGCATCATGGAGTAGAGCAGCGTCTGGAGGATGTTCGAGAGCCGCTGCTTGCCCTTGCCGCGGAATAGCGACTCGAGCCCGTCGAACTCCAGGTGGGGCGTGCCCGTCTTGTAGTCGACCACGCGCAGCGAGCCGTCGTCGAGCCGGTCAATGCGGTCGGCAATGCCTGCGAACTTCATCCCGAGGCTCCGCCCGCCCGCCTCGAAGGGGAAGTCGTAGCGCACCTTCTCCTCAAGCCCCGTGACCGTAAAGCGGTCGTTGGCCGCATCGTAGGCCATCACGCCGTCGCGCAGGTAGCGGACCACAATCTCGCGGATGAGCAGCAGGTTGCCCGTATACTCCTCGGCCGAAGCGGAGGCGTCGCCGAGGTAGTTTTCGTTGATGGAGGCCTCGACGGCCCGCTCCACCTCGCCCGAGCGCATCAGCGCGCGGAGCGTCTCTCCCGGATGCAGTTCGTCGCGCACCCGCCCGTAGAGCTGCTCCACGGCGGCGTGGAGAATCGTACCGAACATCGGGGCGTCGACCTCCTCAGCAACGTCATCGTCGACGCGCAGCCCCGCCACCGAGTGGAAGTAGAAGCGCAGCGGGCAGGCCACGTAGCGGAAGAAGGCCGTCGGCGAGAGGGTCACCGGACTTTCGGGGTCGACGAAGCGTTCGAGCGCCTCCATCACGGAGCCCTCCTTGGCCACCTCGATGGGGGCGTTCTCGACCAGATTGACATCGACGCCCACCTCGACGTGGTGCACCTCGAAGCCGCTCTCGTAGTCCAGCTGGCGGATGTAGCGGCTCGGCTCGCCGGTCGACTTCTCGTCGGCGTGCGAGCAGTAGAGCATGTGAACCGTCCGCGCCCGCTGGATGAGGCGGTAGAAGTAGTAGGCGTAGACACCCTCGTGGTGTTCGGGGGTGGGCAAATCGTAGGCGGCCCGCAGGTTGTAGGGGATGAACGACGACTGCGCGGCGAAACTGCCGGGGAAGTTGTCGTCGTGCATCGAGAGCAGGATGACGTGCTCGAAGTCGAGGTTGCGCGTCTCGAGGATGCCCATCACCTGAATGCCCTCGAGCGGCTCGCCCTCGAACGGGACGCGCAGCGTCTGCAGGTGGCGGCGCAGCAGCGAGACGTAGGTCTCCATCGAGAGCTCGATGTCGCACTCCTCGAGCGTATTGCGCAGCTTGACGATTTCTTCGGAGAGGACGGCCAGGAACTCCCGGCGGCGGCGCACGTCGTCCCCCTCGAAGGGGAGCCGGGCCACCTCGTCGAGCGTGGCGAGCAGCCACTCCGAGAGGGCGCGCCACTCCTCGGCCCGCCGGAAGAGCCGCCCGAGGAAGGGGCTGCGCGCCAACCACTGCGCCTCGACCGAAATCCGCCGCTCGAGCACCACCTTGTCGGCCAGCTCGCGCGAGAGCGCCGCGTCGCTCTCGGCCACGTAGGGGTGCGCCAGCAGCCCCGTCACGTCGGCATGGTAGAAGAGCGTCTCGCCGCGGCGCGTGCGGCTGTGCTGCTGCAGCTCGATGAGCCGCTCGACGAAGGTGTAGGCCAGCGTCTGGCGCAGCGGATAGCCCATCGTGACGTTGACCTTGCCCACCTCGGGCGGCAGCGCGTAGAGCAGCGGCAGCAGCAGGTTCTCGTCGGTCAGCACCACGGCGGTCTCCTTGCCCAGCGGCCCGTAGTCGCGGCGCAGGCGGCGCAGAATCTCGCCGACGTACTTGCACTGCACGGCATTCGAGACGCACGAGACGGCGAAGAGCTCCTTCCCGCGGCGGAAGTTGTCGTGCGACACCCCGCCCGCCGGCGGGAAGGCCACGACGTTGCGCCGGATGAACATGCCGGCCTCCTGCTCCCGGTCGTCGCGGTAGTAGTCGTCGAAATCCCAGTAGAACCGGGCCCCGGCGGCCGTCGACAGGTACTTGAAGAGCTCCTGCTCGCACGCCGAGAGGGCGTTGAAGCCCGCCACGACGAAGCGCCGCGGGCGGTCGAAGGCGAAGCTGCCGCTGCGCAGCCGCTCGACGGCCGCGCGCTGCATCATGCCCCCGTAGGCGATTCCCAGCTCCGCCAGCCGCTCGCGGAAGCGGTGGTAGAGCGGCAGCAGCGTCTTCCAGAGGGCCAGGAAGCGGCGCTTCTCCTGCGAGAGGTCGGCCTCCTGTCCGAAGGTCGACCAGAAGGAGCGGACGAGCCGCTGCTGCTCGGGCGTGAGGTACGAGAGGTCCGATTCGAGCTCCTTCAGCTCCCAGAGGTTGCGCAGCAGCATGTCGGCATCGACCCGGTACTTGTCAATCGAGTCGAAGTCCGAGAGGAGCATCTCGCCCCAGAAGTAGAAGCGGTCGAAGGGTTCGTCGTGGTACTGGCGGTAGATTTTGTAGAGCTCGGTGACCAGCCGCACCCGCTCGGCCGTACGCAGCCCCGAGATTTCCGACATCAGCTCGTCGACCGTCGTCCAGCGCGGCTGCCAGAGCGGCCGGTCGACAAGCGACGAGAGGGCGTCGGCAAAGAAGATGCGGGCACGCCGCGACGGGAAGAGGAGCTCCATCGACGAGAGCTCCTCTCCGTAGCGGGCGTAGAGCTCCGCTGCAACTTCGTTCAGAAAACCCGCCATGGGGCTACTCCTCCTTCAGATGACGGATGTCGCCGCCGAGGAATTTCGCACCGCCCCGGACAATCGAGGGCGAGCCCTTGTAACGGATGGTGGCGTTGGTCGAGGTCTTGCCCTCGAAGCGGTCGGTCACCCACAGCGAGACATTGGCGCCGCTCTGGGCGTTGACCGTGGCGGCCATCACCTCGAGCCCCGAGGCCTCGAGCTTGCCGGTGGTGGCAAAGAGCGACATGTAGCGCGCCTTGCCCGTCAGGTCGACGGTGCTCTTGCCCGCAAGGTCCATCTTCAGGTCGTCGACCTCGAGCGTGAGCACCAGCGAGGCGTTGCCCCCGACCGAGAGGTCGAAGAGCTTGCGGCGCAGCGTATCGGCGAAGGTCACCGAGGCGTCGTAGACGGTCAGCTGCTCCAGCTCGCTGTAGTAGAGCGTCACCTGCGAGCGGCCGACGCGCTGCGACGAGGGGCGCTCGGTAATCTTCAGCACGCGGTCCTTGACCGTGAAGCGGAATTTCGTATCGGAACCCTTCGTGTCGTAGACGATTTTCGGAGCCTCCGAGGCGGGAATCTGCACCAGGCGGATGTCCAGCGGAGCATCGACAACCAGAGCCGAATAGGAGGTGAGCCACTCGCTGACGCCGGTTGCGGGGTCCTGCTCCTGGGCACGGAGTCCGCCGAGGGTCAGCAGCGCCGCTGCGACGCTAAGAATCAGTTTCTTCATAGTCGTATAACTTAAATAATGCGTGAATAACACGCCTCTAAATTACAAAATTATCGCGAAAAACCGCCTCCGTTCGGCTTTTGTTTCGTACTTTTAGGGGACAAAATCCCACTGTTGCGCCATGCGGGCAAAGATACTCAATGCCAGTGCCGGTTCGGGCAAGACCTACCAGCTGGCCTACAAATACATACACGACGTCATCGAGCGTCCGGAGCTCTACCGCCACATTCTGGCCGTCACCTTTACCAACAAGGCCACCGAGGAGATGAAGAGCCGCATCCTGCGGGAGATTCACCTGCTGGCCACGGGCGACGAAAGCCCCTATGCCGCGCAGCTGCAGGAGGAGCTCGGCCTCGACGCGCGCACGCTCCAACAACGGGCGCACGACGTGCGGTCGCACATCCTGCACGACTATTCGCACTTCACGGTGCTGACCATCGATACCTTCTTCCAGCGCATCCTGCGGGCCTTCATCCGCGAGCTGGGCTTCGACCTCGACTACAACGTCGAAATCGAGACGGAGAGTCTGCTGGCCAAGAGCGCCGACTCGCTCGTGGAGGGCATCACCGAGAACCGCGAGCTGAAGCGCTGGCTCACGGACTTCGTCCAGGAGCGCATCGACGACGGCCGCCGCTGGGACATCCGCGACGGCATTCTGGCCCTCTCGGGCGAGCTCTTCAAGGAGAAGAACCGCGAGGCGCTCGGGCGCGCGCTGCCCAAGGAGGAGCTGCGCCGTCTGGTGGACAAGGCGGGCGAGAAGGCGCGCGCAACGCGGCGCGCCATGCAGGAGAAGGCGCGCGAGGCGCTGCGTCTGATGGAGGAGGCGGGGGTCTCGCCCTCCGACTTCACGGGCAAGAGCCGCAGCTTCGCCAACTACTTCCTCGCGGCGGCGGGCGACGAACTGAAGGCGCCGTCGGCCACCGTCGAGCGGATGAGCCGCACCACCGAGGGGTGGTGCCCCAAGGGCTCGCCCGCACAACCGCTCGTCGCCCGGCTGCAGCCCCTGCTGCGCGACATCTGCGACATCTTCCGGCTCAACGTCCGGCTGTGGAACACCGCGGCGCTGCTGCGCGAGAACTACCGCAGCTTCGCCCTGCTGGCCGACCTCTACGCGCAGGTGCAGCGCCTCTGCGACCAGGAGAGCACGATGCTCCTCTCGGAGACGAAGTACATCCTGGCCGAGTTCATCGGCCACAACGACGCGCCGTTCATCTACGAGAAGGTGGGCAACCGCTTCGAGCGCTACATGATAGACGAGTTCCAGGACACCTCGGCGCGCGAGTGGCGCAACTTCCTGCCCCTGCTGCACAACGCCATGGCGCAGTCGCAGCAGATATCGGTCTTTCTGGTGGGCGACATCAAGCAGTCGATTTACCGCTGGCGGGGCGGCGACTGGAAGATTCTCCACAGCGAGGCGCGCCGCGAGCTCTCGCCCGCGGATACCGAGGTGGTCAACCTGCGCGACAACTGGCGCTCGCTGCCGACGGTCGTCGAGTTCAACAACGGCATCATGGAGCGCATCGTCGCGGCCGACAACCGCGCGCTCAACACGATGCTCGACGAGGCGGCCGCCACGGGGGCCATCGCTGCGGAGCGGGCCGCCGAGCTGCACGACATCCTCGCGGCGGCCTACGGCGACCACGCCCAGGTGCCGCGCCGCGTGAAGGACGGCCCGGGATATGTCAGCGTGACGGCCTGCACGGGCGAGCCGCCCCTGGTGGAGCGCATCAAGCAGGTGCTCGACCGGGGATTCCGCCCCTCGGACATCCTGATTCTGGTCCGCAGCGCGACGGACGGCGCACGCGTGGCCGCCGAGCTGCTGCGCTTCAAGGGGGAGAACCGCGACGAGCGCTACCGCTTCGACGTCATGACGCGCGAGGCGCTCATCGTGGGCAACGCCCCCGTGGCGGGCTTCCTCATCGCCGCGCTGCGGCTGACGGTCAACACGGAGGACACGCTCAACCGCGCCATCTACAACCGCTTCCTGGGCCGGGCGTTCGGCGCGCCGCTTCCCGACGACGAGCGCGACTTCTGCCGCGCGCTGCGGCTGCTCTCGCCCGAGGAGGCCTTCGAGCGGCTGGTCATCCGCCACCACTTGGCCGAGCGCAGCGACCAGACCGCCTACCTGCAGGCCCTCCACGAGCAGCTCATCTCCTTCTGCTCGAGCAAAATCGCCGACATTCCCCTCTTCCTGCGCTGGTGGGACGAGCAGGGAAGCAGCCGCTCGCTGAGCATCGAACAGAGCGAGCGGACCATCGAAATCACCACGGTCCACAAGGCCAAGGGGCTCGAACGGCCGGTGGTCATCATCCCCTACTGCACGTGGCAGCTCGACCCCAAATCGAGCGGCAACGTCACCAACATCGTCTGGGCGCGGGCGAGCGACGAGGAGGCGGCCATCGGGCAGTTTCCCGTGCGCTACAAGCAGGCGATGGCCGATTCGGAGTTCTCGGAGGCCTACTACCGCGAGCTGGTCTACTCCCACGTCGACAACATCAACCTGCTCTACGTGGCGCTGACGCGCGCCGCCGAGTCGCTCCACGTCTTCATCCCCACGGGGGGCAAGGCGGCGAACGTGGGCTCGCTGCTGTGGAAGGCGCTGAATCCCAAGGCTGAAGGGTGCCCGCTCGGGAAAATCGAGGGGCGGCTGCAGACGACCGAGGCGGGCGAGGAGTGCACGTTCGGCAGCTTCGACGGCCCGGCGCCCCGCAAGGCGAAGAGGGACCTTCCGGAGCACGTGCTGCTGGAGCACTACCCCACGGCCATGGCCGACCTGAGGCTGCGGCTCCCCTCGCAGCGCTACTTCGAGGAGGAGCGCGACGCACTCCCCTCGCCGCGCGACTTCGGCATCCTGATGCACAAGGCCTTCGAGAATGCAGCCGACGAGGAGGAAATTCGCCGGAGCGTCACGCAGATGCAGAGCGACGGCATCCTCTCGCAGAGCGAGGCCGAGGCGCTCGGCACGATGCTCGACGAGGCGCTTGCCAACCCCGTCGTGCGGGAGTGGTTCGCCGGCGAGTGGGAGGAGGTACGCACCGAGAGCGACATCATCCTCCCGGCCGCCCGGGCGCAGCGCGCCGCGGCAGAGGATGCGGCCGCGGGGGCCGGAAAGGCGGCGGTTGCGGCAGAGAGCGCGGCGGTTGCGGCCGGGAAGGCGGCCGCTGGAGCAGAGAGCGCGGCAGCCGGGGCCGGGAAAGCGGCCGCTGGAGCAGAGGGCGCGGCAGCCGGGGCAGGCACCGCGCAGCGCAGCTCCGTGACGCGGCGTCCCGACCGTGTGATGATGCGGAGCGAGCGCGTCGGGGAGCGGGAGTTGCGCCGGGTTGTGGTGGTCGACTACAAGTTCGGCGAGCACGAAACGGCGGGCCCCCGCCGGCAGATTGCCGAGTACATGCGCCTGCTGGGCGAGATGGGCTACGACGAGGTCAAGGGCTATCTGTGGTACATCCGTCTGCGTAAGGTGGTGGAGGTCTCCGCCCGGGGGGCGTAATCCGCCCCGAAGGCGGGGCACCCCCGCCAGCGAATCGCCGCCGACACACGCATCCGCCCCGCCCACCTCGCCGCCCGACACCGTTCAGAGCCATGCCCTCCTGCCCCGGCATCACGCTGCACGGCAACGCTCCACTTTCGCTGCCCGGCCGCCGTGCTCATGCGGAAGCCCGCACCGGAACGCAAACCGGAGCTCAAGCCGGGGCCGGACCCGCCCTACGGCAATACGCCGCGGAACAGAAGATTCCGCCGCGCATTCCCGTCGGCACACGGCGCCCGACACCACCGCCCGACACCTCACCACCGAACAGCTCGCCGCGCATTTCCGCCGGCACACAACCGCCGCTGCACTCATTCCCCGACACACTCCCTCGCACACATCCGCCCCGGAACACGCATCCGCCCCGGAACGCGCATCCGCCCCCGGAACGCACATCCACGCCGGCCCCGCCGACCCGCACTGCCGCTCCGCCCCGTCGACGCACGCGCGCACAAAAAAGCGAAGCACCCTTGCGGATGCTTCGCCTCTCTTTGGAAACGTGGAGTCCGTTACTCGCCCAGAGCGAAACGCTTGTAGGCAACTACGGTAGCCTCCTTGTCGGCCTTGTGGATGAACTCGGCAATCGTCTCCTTCTCGCCTACGACCAGCTGGTTGAGCAGCGTGTTCTCCTCGAAGAACTTGCGCATCTTGCCCTCGGCAATCTTCTCGAGAATGGCCTCCGGCTTGTTGGCGTTCTTCGGGTCCTGCTTCATCGCCTCGACAGCAATCTTGCGCTCGTGCTCAACGACCTCGGCCGGGCAGTCGGCCTCCGAAATCGAAACGGGGGCCATGGCCGTAGCCTGCATGGCAACGGTGTGTGCCACCTCGGCGGGTACCTCCTTGTTGAAGCCCAGAATCACACCGAGCTTCTTGTTGAAGTGTACGTAGGTCGCGCAGTAGGGAGCCTCGATGCGGCCGTAGTAGGCCAGCTCAATCTTCTCGCCCGTCTGACCCGACTTCTCGGTCACCATCTCCTCGACGGTGTGACCCTCATCGTTCTTCGCGGCAAGCAGCGCGTCGCGGTCGGCTGCGTCGTTCTTCACGGCTACCTCCAGCATGGCTTGTGCCGAAGCGGAATACTCGGCGTTCTGGGCCACGAAGTCGGTCTCGCAGGCCAGGCAGAGCATGTATGCCTTCTGGCCGACGATTTTCGTTACAACGACACCCTCCGTAGCGGTACGGTCGGCACGCTTGGCAACCACCAGCTTACCCTTCTCGCGGATAATGTCCTGAGCACGCGCATAGTCGCCTTCCGCCTCCTGAAGGGCCTTCTTGCAGTCCATCATGCCGGCGCCGGTCATCTTGCGGAGCTTCATCACATCAGCAGCTTTGATTTCCATAGTCTTTGTATCTTTAATCGTTCGTAAATTCAATAATTCCCGAGCCTACTCGGCCTTGGCCTCCTCGGCGGCGAGCTCAGCGGGCTCCTCGAACGGGGTCTCCACCGAAGCTACGACGTCGGCTACGGCAGCCTCCTCGGCGTCGTACGACTCCTTGACGGCCTTCTTGATGCGGGGCTTGCCCTCCTTCTTGGGAGCAGCCTCACCGTTGGCGGCTGCCTCCTGAGCCTCCTTCTCCTTTTCGAGACGGCGCTCCTCGGTGCCCTCGGCGATGGCGGCGCACATGGCGTCTACCACTACGGCAATCGACTTGGCAGCATCGTCATTTGCAGGGATAACGTAATCAATGTCGGTCGGATCACAACAAGTATCTACCATTGCAAATACGGGGATGCTCAGTCGCTTGGCCTCCTTCACGGCGTTGGCCTCCTTCTGTACGTCTACGACGAACAGGGCGGCCGGCAGACGCGTCAGGTCGGCAATCGAGCCCAGGTTCTTCTCCAGCTTGGCGCGCTGACGGGCAATCTGGAGCTTCTCGCGCTTCGAGAAATTATCGAACGTGCCGTCGTTGGTCATCTTGTCGATGGTGGCCATCTTCTTGACGGCTTTACGGATGGTGGGGAAGTTGGTCAGCATACCGCCTGCCCAGCGCTCCGTAACGTAGGGCATTCCGACGGCTGCAACCTTTTCGGCAACAATCTCCTTGGCCTGCTTCTTCGTGGCTACGAACAGCACGCGACGTCCGCTCTTGGCAATCTGCTTGAGGGCTGCTGCTGCCTCATCGATTTTCAGCACGGTCTTGTGCAGGTCGATGATGTGGATGCCGTTCTTCTCCATGAAGATGTAGGGAGCCATTTTGGGGTTCCATTTGCGCTTCAGGTGACCGAAGTGCGCACCGGCTTCCAATAAGGTATTGAAATCTGTACGTGACATTTTTGTTTCTCTTTGTTTGTTTTAATTCTCTGTTCTTCAACTCTCCGGGTAGCGGCCCATGTCCGGTCCCGAGGAGTTTTCCGCGACGCGGCAAACGAAGGGTAATACCCCGTTGCACTGTCGGCCGACAGGACAACATATAATATATAACAGGTAGTCGCTCCGTTTTGGCAACCGTCGTCGTGCTTGCCGAAAATCCGGTCGTGCGTATTAACGCTTGCTGAACTGGAACTTGCGACGTGCTCCGGGCTGACCGGGCTTCTTACGCTCAACCTCGCGGGGATCGCGGGTCAGGAATCCGGCCTTCTTCAGCACCGGACGCATCTCGGCGTCAATCTCGCACAGTGCGCGAGCGATACCCAGACGAGCGGCTTCGGCCTGTCCCTTGATGCCACCGCCATCGAGGTTGATAGCGATGTCGTAGCTCTCGGCAGTGTTGGTAGCCAGCAGCGGCTGCTTTACCTGGAACTGGAGAATCTCGAGCGGGAAATAGGCGGCAAGCTCCTTGTGGTTGATTGTAATCTGACCCTTGCCCGGCTTCACGAATACGCGAGCCACAGCGGCCTTACGACGACCTACGGTGTTTACAACTTCCATAACTCCTCTTACTTAATCTCGTTCAACTTAATCTGCTTGGGGTTCTGCGCGGCGTGCGGATGCTCGGCGCCGGCATACACCTTGAGGTTCTTGAGCTGTGCGGCACCCAGACGCGTGCGGGGCATCATGCCCTTGACAGCCTTCTCAATCAAGAACGTCGGTTTCTTGGCCAGGTACTCGGCAGGCGTTGCATAGCGCTGGCCGCCGGGATAACCCGTGTGACGCGTGTAGACCTTGTCGGTCATCTTGTTGCCCGTGAGCTTCACCTTCTCCGCGTTGATGACGATGACGTAGTCACCGCAGTCGGCGTGGGGGGTAAAGCTGGGCTTGTTCTTGCCGCGGAGAATCTTTGCAATCTGCGAGGCAAGACGTCCCAATACCTCGTTCGTAGCGTCGATGACAATCCACTCCTTGGTTACCGTCGATGCATTGGCCGAGATAGTCTTGTAGCTTAATGAATCCACTTTGTTTACGTTTAGTTTAACTTGTTTGTAATCCGTTTCCCGTATATTACGGGTGCGCAAAGGTACGAAATATTTTTCACTCCGCAATTTTCCGGCAAATAATTTTTCGTTTTGGTCCTGCAAAATGTCCGCTTTTTCAACCATTTCGGCACTCCGCCGCCGTCGTCCGGAGGGCCTGCCGGAAGGAAACGCAGCCGCAGGGGGTGGCTTGCAGGGGGTGGCTTGCAGGGGGTGGCTTGCAGGGAGCGGCTCGCAGGGGGGGGGCTTGCCGGGGGCGCCTTGCAGGGAGCGCCTTGCTGGGGGGGTGCCTCGCAGGGGGCGCCTCGCAGGGGGCGTTGGCGGACCGCCACCCCCTCCGAGGGATGTTCCCGCTTCTGGCTCTCCGCTCCGACCCGCTCCGGCCCGCTCCGGCCCGACCAGTCCGGCCACCGGGCGACTTTCCGGCCTCTCCTCCCCTCAGGGCACCTCTCCGCTTCGGTCTGTTGCTCCGCCACCGGAGCGTCCCCTCCCTCCGGCCCGCCTGCACTTCGGAGATGCCCCGCCGCCTCCGCACGCCCGCAACCACGCAACCTCACAACCCCGCAACCCCGCAACCACGCAACCACGCAGCCACGCAGCCTCCGCAACCCCTCAGCCACGCAAAAAGGGCCCTCCCCTCGTGGGGAGAGCCCTTTTGCATCGGGATGGCGTCGTGCGCCTATCCGAGGAACGAGAGCAGGATACCGGCTGCAACGGCCGAACCGACGACGCCGGCCACGTTGGGACCCATGGCGTGCATCAGCAGGTAGTTGCTCGGGTCCTCCTTCTGCCCCTCAATCTGCGAGACGCGGGCAGCCATCGGAACCGCCGAAACACCGGCCGAACCAATCAGCGGGTTGATTTTGTTCTCCTCCTTGCTGAAGAGGTTCATGAACTTGGCCAGCAGAACGCCGCCCGCCGTACCGAAGCCGAAGGCTACGACACCCAGCACCAGGATACCCAGCGTACGGAAGTTCAGGAAGGCTTCGGCCGTAGCCGTGGCGCCTACCGTCAGGCCGAGGAAAATCACGACGATGTTCATCAGCTCGTTCTGAACGGTCTTGCTCAGACGGTCCACCACGCCGCACTCCTTCATCAGGTTACCGAGCATGAGCGAGCCAATCAGCGGCGCAGCGCTGGGCAGCAGCAGGGCAATGATGACCGTGATGATGAGCGGGAAGAGAATCTTCTCGGTCTTCGACACGGGGCGCAGCTGGCGCATCTTGATGGCACGGTCCTTCTTCGTGGTGAGCGCCCGCATGATGGGGGGCTGAATCACCGGCACGAGGGCCATGTAGGAGTAGGCCGCAACGGCAATCGGGCCCAGCAGCTCGGGGGCGAGCATCGAGGTGAGGTAGATGGCCGTAGGACCGTCCGCACCGCCGATGATGCCAATCGAAGCGGCCTCGTTGGGGGAGAAGCCCAGCGCATAGGCGCCGATGAAGGCGAGGAAGATGCCAATCTGAGCGGCCGCACCCAGCATGAAGCTCTTGGGATTGGCAATCAGCGGACCGAAGTCGGTCATGGCACCCACGCCCACGAAGATGAGGCAGGGATAGATACCGAGCTTGACGCCCAGGTAGAGGTAGTCGAGCAGTCCGGCCTCCGCCACGAAGTTCTCCCAGTGTACATGACCGCCCGCAAAGAGCGACGTGTGGTACATGTTGGCATCGGGAAGGTTCGTCAGCAGCATGCCGAAGGCGATGGTCAGCAGCAGCAGCGGCTCGAATTTGTGTTTGATGGCCAGGTAGAGCAGGAAGAAGGCCACGCAAATCATCGCCACATTGCCCCAACCCATCGTATCGAACAGCGCTGCGATACCGGTCGAGCCGGCAAAGTCACGCAGACTGTCCCAGACGAAACTGGAGTTCGAGGTCAGGAAATTCCACATAGCGCCTATTCGATTACAATCAGGTTATCGCCCTCCATTACCGTAGCGCCCTGCTGTACGGAGATTTCCTTCACAACACCGCCGCGGTCGGCGTCGATGTTGTTCTCCATCTTCATGGCCTCGAGTACAAGCAGCGTCTGACCCGTGGTGACGCGGTCGCCCACCTTGACCTTGATGGCGAGCACCGTACCGGGCAGCGGGCTCTTCACAGCGTAGCCCGTGCTGGGTGCCGATGCGCTCAGACGGGGCGAGGGAGCAGCCGTTGCGGGCGTAATCATCGCGCTGTTGGCCGACTTGGGAGCCGGAGCCACCTGCGGCTTGGTCGTCTTGGAGGCCTTGGCGCCCTCGATTTCGACCTCATACTCCACGCCGTTGACTACAACATGGGCCAACGTCGAGGACTCGTTGACGTCGTCAATCTGCACGGCGTAGTTATGTCCGTTGATTTTCAAAGAGTAATCTTTCATTGCTTTCTAAAAGTTATTTTCTGTCTGGCATCTGGGTTAATCCGTGAATTTTCGAGTTCCAGGGCGAGTAGGCCCGCTTGATACTCATAATCGTCAGCACCTCCGACTCCTTGTCGTGCAGGGCGCCGCGATAGATTCGGAGAGCCGTTGCGATGGCTGCAATCACCTCCTCCTCGACCTCCACCTCGGCGGCGGGCTGCTTGGCCCGCTTGGCGGTGAAGATGTTACCGAAGATTTTCATGATTCCTACCAGCAGCAGCAGCATGACCACCACCAGGCAGAATCCGATGAGCGAGACCCAAAGAATCTCCGACCAGCTCCATTCAATTGCTAATACGTTCATGACAGGTACGGATGACATTACAGAGGAATGTTCGAATGTTTCTTGGGCGGGTTCTGCAGACGCTTCGTAGCGAGCGACTGCAGCGCACGGATGATGCGGAAACGCGTGTTGCGCGGCTCGATGACGTCGTCGATGTAGCCGTAGCGGGCAGCGTTGTAGGGGTTCGAGAACTTGTCGTTGTACTCCTTCTCCTTCTCGGCGATGAAGGCTGCCTTCTCCTCGGGCTTGTCGGCAAGCTCCTTGAGCTCCTTGCCGTAGAGCACCTCGACGGCACCGCTGGCACCCATCACGGCGATTTCGGCCGTCGGCCATGCGTAGTTGACGTCACCGCGGATGTGCTTCGACGACATGACGATGTAGGCGCCTCCGTAGGCCTTGCGCAGCGTGACGGTAATCTTGGGAACCGTAGCCTCGCAGTAGGCGAAGAGCAGCTTTGCACCGTGGGTAATCACACCGCCGTACTCCTGGGTCGTACCCGGCAGGAAGCCCGGAACGTCGACCAGCGTCACCAGCGGAATGTTGAAGGCGTCGCAGAAGCGTACGAAACGGGCGGCCTTGCGGCTGGCGTTGATGTCGAGCACGCCGGCCATGAACTTCGGCTGGTTGGCGATGATGCCGACCGACTGGCCGTTGAAGCGGGCGAAGCAGGTGATGATGTTCTTGGCATAACCGGCTGCCGACTCCAGGTACTCGCCGTTGTCGACGATGGCGCGGATGACCTCCGACATGTCGTAGGGCTTGTTGGCGTTGTCGGGGATAATCTCGTTGAGCGAATCCTCCAGACGCGTAATCTTGTCGGTGCAGACCGTCAGCGGGGCATCCTCCATGTTGTTCTGCGGCATGTAGGAGAGCAGCTTGCGAATCAGGCCGATGCCCTCCTCCTCGGTGTCAACGGCGAACTGGGCCACGCCGGACTTGGTGGTGTGCATGAGCGCACCGCCCAGCTGCTCCTGCGTCACGTCCTCGCCCGTCACCGTCTTGACGACCTTCGGGCCCGTGAGGAACATGTTCGAGGTCTCCTTCTTCATGATGATGAAGTCGGTCAGCGCGGGCGAATATACGGCACCGCCGGCGCAGGGGCCGAAGATGGCCGAAATCTGGGGAATGACGCCCGAAGCCATCACGTTGCGCTGGAAGATGTTGGCATAGCCGGCCAGTGCGTTGACACCCTCCTGGATGCGTGCGCCGCCCGAGTCGTTGATGCCGATGCAGGGTGCGCCGTTGCGCATGGCCATGTCCATCACCTTGCAGATTTTGTCCGACATCGAGAGCGAGAGCGAACCCGCCGTCACGGTGAAGTCCTGTGCGAAGACATAGACCAGACGGCCGTCGATGGTACCGTAACCCGTTACCACGCCGTCGCCGAACGTGTGGCTCTTGTCCATGCCGAAGTCGTAGCAGCGATGCGTCACGAACATGTCGAACTCTTCGAAGCTGCCCTCGTCGAGCAGCATCTGAATACGCTCGCGCGCCGTATACTTGCCCTTGGCATGCTGGGCATCGATACGCTTCTGACCACCTCCCATACGCGCCTTCTCGCGGTTCTCGATGAGCTGGTTGATTTTGTTCTGAATTTCACTCATAAAGATATGATGCTTGATTTGTTGTTTTCAACTTTCCTGCGACCTTCCGGCGACCCTGCCTCCGTTCCCGGGAAAACCCCGCCGAAGCGGGGTGCGGCAGCGCACGGGCGCTGTCCGGAGGGGCGACACAGCCGCAAACGTCGGGTCGTCTGTCGTTATTTGTTCTTATTCTCGCACAGCTCGGTGAGGATGCCCTGCGTCGACTTCGGGTGCAGGAAGGCGATGGTCATGCCCTCGGCGCCCTTGCGCGGAGTCTTGTCAATCAGACGGATGCCGTGAGCCTCGGCGTCGGCGAGCTGCTCCTCGATGTTCTCGCAGGCAAGCGCCATGTGGTGGATGCCGATGCCGCGGTTCTCGATGAACTTGGCGATGGTCGACTCCTCCGAAGTGGGCTCCAGCAGCTCAATCTTCGTCTGGCCGAGCATGAAGAATGCCGTACGAACCTTCTGGTCGGGCACCTCCTCGATGGCATAGCACTTCAGACCGATTACGTTCTCCCAGTAGGGAATTGCTTCATCCAGGCTCTTCACTGCGATGCCGAGATGCTCGATGTGAGATACTTTCATAGCTAAATAAATTTAAGTAGGTTATTTCGTTGCAAATCTGTTCCGACTAAGTGTTATTTTGCGAACACAAAGATACATCTTTAATTATAAAGTAAAAATAAAAAAACAACTTTTTCGCTTTTCCCGAGCGGCGAAACCGCGGATTTGCAAACGGCGTCGGTTCCGGCGCGGCGGGACGCTGCAGAAAAGGACAAAAAGAGTCCGAAAACGGAGCATCGGGCCCCTTCCGGAGGGCGCTGCGCGCGAAGATGGGAGGCCTTGCGTCCGGGGGATGCGACCGGCCCGTCCGGAAACGGCGGCGGCTCCATGCCTGCCCCGCCGGAACAGAGGGTCCACGCCGACCCTCGTCGCTCCCAACGGTCCGCACCGACCCGATGCCGGGCCCGCCGGAAGAGAGGCTCCACGCCGGAACAGGGGCTCCGTCCGGGGGATGCGACCGGCCCCGTTCGGAAACGGCAGCGGCTCCATGCCGGCCTCGCCGGAACAGAGAGTCCACGCCGGCCCTCGCCGCGCCCAACGGTCCGCACCGGCCCGCACCAGCCCGACACCCGCCCTGCTGCCCGACGACCCGGCACCTCCGGTCCGCGGCACAACGCCCGACGCCCGACATTCCAACACCCTGCCTGCTCCAACTACACACCGGCCCGAGCCCTCGGTCCGCCACCCGACAGCCGCCCCCCCGGAGATGCCGCACATCCGCTTCCGCGGCCGGCGCCCGACACTCCACCGCAGCCCGTTCCCGGAAAACTCGCTGCGCCCCACCATCGGGAGGCCATCCGCGCAGGCCGCACCGGCACCCATCCTTCCACCTGCCCCGCACCGGCCCGAACATATCCCCCCCCCTCCCGGGATGCGCCGCGGCCCGATTTTCGCAAGATATTCGCCGAATGTGCTTCCATCTGACAAATAATTCGTATCTTCGCTTGCGGATAAACCCGCAGGCCATGAAAAAATTCCTACTCCTCTGTCTGCTGCTTCCGCTGGCATGGTGCAACGCGGCTCACGCGCAGCGCATCCTCATCGGTAAGCGCGCCCCCGAGCTCCGAATCGCCACATGGCTCGCCGACAGCAAGCCCGCGTCGGCTCCGCTCACCTATATCGAATTCTACCACTCGTCGAACCCCTCGGGGCTCGCCTCGCTCGACCGGCTGCGCGAGCTGGTCCGCCATGCCGACAGGCGTCTGCGGGTCATCATCGTCACCCGCGAAGCGCCCGAAGCGGTCGCGGAGCGGCTGGCACCCTACGTCTCGGAGTTCACCGGCGTGGGTTTCGACCCCTCGGGGCAGAACTACTCGGCCTTCGAGGTCGACTATGTCCCCTTCGGGGTGCTCACCAACGCGCGCAACCGCGTGCTGTGGCTGGGCAACACGCTGCAGCTGACGCCGGAAGACATCGACCGGAACCTCTGACGGAACGCAATCTCACATACCTATTAATAAAACACAACCGCATGTCATTCACCAAAATAAACCACTACGAGAAGGAGTACTGCGACGCTCATCACGACAGCGCGCTCAACGTAGCCGAAGGTGTTGAAGACCAGCCCATCATAAATCCCTACTTCACACGGCGCAAGAAGCGCGTGCTGACCACCGACGAATACGTCGAGGGCATCCTGCGCGGCGACATCACGATTCTCTCGCGGGCCATCACGCTCGTCGAGTCGAGCAACCCGAAGCACTACGCCCAGGCGCAGGAAATCATCGAACGCTGCCTGCCCCACGCCGGCAAGTCGGTGCGCATCGGCATCACGGGCGTCCCGGGCGCCGGCAAGTCGACCTTCATCGAAGCCATCGGCAACATGGTCACCTCGCTGCGCCACAAGCTGGCGGTGCTGGCCATCGACCCCTCGTCGGAGCGGAGCGGCGGCTCGATTCTGGGCGACAAGACCCGCATGGAGAGCATCTGCCACAACCCCGACGTCTTCATCCGCCCCTCGCCCTCGGCCGGTTCGCTGGGCGGCGTGGCACGCAAGACGCGCGAGACCATCGTACTGTGCGAGGCGGCGGGCTTCGACGTGATTTTCATCGAGACGGTGGGCGTCGGGCAGTCCGAAACGGCCGTCCACTCGATGGTCGACATGTTCATGCTGCTGCAGATTTCGGGCGCCGGCGACGAGCTGCAGGGCATCAAGCGCGGCATCATGGAGATGGCCGACATGATGGTCATCACCAAGGCCGACGGCGAGAACGTCCACAAGGCCGAGCTGGCCAAGACCCAGTTCCAGAGCGCGCTGCGCCTCTTCCCCGTACCCGAGTCGCAGTGGCGGCCCCAGGTCTACACCTGCTCGTCGGTCGACGGCACGGGGCTCGAGGAGGTGTGGAAGGGGGTCGAGGAGTTCCTCGACCACACCGAGCGCAACGGCTACTTCCAGCACAACCGCAACCGGCAGAACAAGTACTGGATGTACGAATCCATCAACGAGGCGCTGCGCAACTCCTTCTACCAGGACCCGGCCATCGAGAGCCGCATCGGCGACTACGAGCAGCGGGTGCTCGACGCGCGCATCTCGTCGTTCGTGGCGGCCAAGGAGCTGCTGGACCTCTACTTTGCCGACAAGGCGGCCGAGGGCGGGAAATAGGCGGCACGCCTCCCGGCGGGGCGGTGTCAGCGAAACGAAAAGAGCGGGAAGGCGACGGCCTTCCCGCTCTTTTCTCTGTCAGCGGATGGGAGCTGCGGCCTCCCCTACGGCTCCTGGGAGCCGGAGGCGCGGAGCGTCGGGAGCTTCAGCCCGAAGTAGACGGCCACGATGCGGGCCGCGATGACCGCCACGGCGGTGATGACCTGCAGCGCGGCGCCGCCGATGCCGAGGTGGCCGCAGAGCCAGAAGACCACGCCGCCGAAGACGCAGGCCAGTGCATAGATTTCCTTGCGGAAAATCAGCGGCACCTCGTTAATCAGGATGTCGCGCAGCACGCCGCCCGCCGCGCCGGTGATGGTGCCCATGATGACGGCCACCCAGAGCGGGAAGCCGGCCGCGAGGGTCTTCTCGATGCCGACGACCGTGAAGAGCCCCAGGCCGATGGCGTCGAAGACGAAGAAGGTGTTGTTGAGCCGGATGAGGTAGCGCCCCAGCGCGATGACGATGCCCAGGGCGATGGCCGTGACGACCAGATAGACGCTGTCAAGCATCCAGAAGGGGGTTGTCGAGAGCATCACGTCGCGCAGCGTTCCGCCGCCAATGGCCGTGGTGAAGCCCACGACGTAGGCGCCGAACCAGTCGAACTTCTTGGCCGAAGCGAGCCGGATGCCGCTGATGGCGAAGGCCAGCGTGCCGAGCATCTCGATGACGAAAGAGACGGTCATGGTGTGTGCAGATTTAGAGGCGGACGGAGAGGCCCCGCCCGTTCCGGCCGCAAAGATAGCGAAGGTGAGGGCAAAAGCCATGCCCGCCGCGCGATTTTTGCGGGGGAGCGTCCCGAGGGGTCCGCGCCATGGGCTACGGCCGTGCGATTTTTGCGGGGGAGCGCTCCGAGGGATTCGCTCCATGGGCCACGGCCGTGCGCTCCCTGACGGGCTGCCGCAGAAGGGGTTGGGGCCGGCGGTTGCCTCCGGGCACGCACTCTGGCCGGACCGCAGACGGGCACACCCCCACAGGTCCCAGACTGACTACGATTACTCTTCCACCCTCGGACCGCAGCGCCACCGGGTAAACCCCTCCGGGCCGCCTTCGCCGGGCTGCCTTTGCCGAGCCGCCTTCGCGGGGCCGCGGGCGAAGAGATAATGCCGGGCCGACGTCCCGGACTGCATTTCCCCGCCGGGTCGCCCCTTCGAGCTACCCTGCCGGGCCACAGACGGACACGTAATTACTCCCCCGCCTGCCGAACCGCAGCGCCACCGGGTAAGCTCCGACGGGCTGCCTCTTCCGGGCCGCGGGCGGACGCGCTATTGCTCCCCTCTTCCGAGCCGCGGGCGAATGGTTTCAGCGGGCTCCCCCGCCTGCCGGGCCATCCCATCGGGCTGCGTCCGGGCATACACTCCGGCTGGACGGACCGCCGACGGACGCGCAATTATGCCCCCCCCGCCGGGCCGCCGCAGAGGGACGCGCAACTACTTCCCTGCCTGCCGGGCATGCTCCGCCTCGCGCAGCTCGCGGACCAGACGTGGCATGCCGACGGCCGAACGCTCGCGGATGTGGGTCAGCGGATTGCGAATCCACGCCGTGTCGGGATTGCCCGGGTCGACCAGATAGACCGGAACCTCGGGCCGCACGTAGCGCACGAGCGAGGCGGCGGGATAGACCGCAAACGAGGTGCCGGCGACAATCAGCACGTCGGCCCCGCGCACCAGCTCGACGGCCCGTTCGAACATCGGGACCGGCTCGCCGAAGAAGACGATATGGGGACGCAGCAGCGCACCGTCCGGCGCCTTGGCGTCGAGCGGCTGCTCCCACCCTTCAATCGGCACGATGAGGTCGGGGTTGCGCTCCGAGCGGAGCTTCATCAGCTCGCCGTGGAGGTGGGTCACATGGGTCGAACCGGCCCGTTCGTGGAAGTTGTCGACGTTCTGCGTCACCACCTCGACCGCAAAGTCGCGCTCCAGCTCGGCAATGGCGTAGTGGCCGGCATTGGGCTGCTTTTCGAGCAGCTCGCGGCGGCGCATGTTGTAGAAGCCGATGACCTTGGCCCGGTCGCGCGCCAGCGCTTCGGGGGTGCAGACCTCCTCGATGCGGTAGTTGGCCCACAGGCCGTCGGAGTCGCGGAAGGTGGCCAGCCCGCTGTCGGCGCTCACGCCGGCTCCCGTAAAGACGACAATCTTTTTCATAGGACAGGATGCATTAGTGACCCTCAAAGATACGCTTTCGTGCGGGCAAAGACAAGTTTCGGCGCCGTTTTTCCGCGGCGGACATCCGATTTGCGGGAAGGCACGGACACGGGCACGGATACGGGCACGGATACGGGCACGGACACGGGCACGGACACGGGCACGGACACGGGCACGGACACGGGCACGCTCCAACGGCACGCATGCGGCAGAGGAGGTCGCCCACACCCCCCGGCCCATCCCCGTTCGGTCTCTCCATCCTCCGTCCAACGTGACCTCCACCGCCCGACACCTCCGCCGCCCAACGCGACCGTCCGACACAACCTCCGCCGTCCTGCGCGACCACCCGAGACAGCCAACCCGGCCCCTCCATCCGACACGCCTCCGCCGCACGGCACGGCCGCACGGAACAGCAGGCCCGGCACGACCTCCGCCGCCCCCGACTCAACCGACCTGTTCCTCCGCGTCCGGCCTCTCCATCCACCGCCCGGCACGACCGCCCAAAACCTCCGCCCCGCCCCTCCGCGGCACGACCGGCACGACCGGTACGACCTCCGCTGCCCGCTCTTCCGGGCCGCCGCACCGTAAGCACGGAACAGAACGCAAGGGTTGCAGCAGAGTGGTCGAAAGCACTCGAAACCAGAATGTCTGCACTTCGAAACCCCCAAAACGGGCAGACCCCGACGATAAAAAATATTATTAATAACACGCATTTTCATATTAAAATATTTGCAAACGTCGGCGTATTTATTTTTTCGTCATCAAAACCCGAGAGACTGAAGAGAGAGCAAGAGAGCCGAGAAAGAGCCGGCCGAGAGCCGAAGAGAGAACCGAGAGAGAGCAAGCAAGACCCACAAGACCCGCAAGACCCAAAAGAACGACGAACCGAAGAAATCAATGCCCGCCAGGGTTCGGTCCGACGTTTTTTTCACCCCATCAAAACCCCTTAAAAATCTTATTCCATGAAACAACTTCTGCTGCTGATGTGTTCGGTTGCGCTGATGTTTGCAACCGGATGCAAGAACGATGAAACCAACCCCACACCACCCCCTGCAACGACCGGCAGCGACCTGAGCGCTGCGGGATGCGCCAACAGCTATCTGGTGCACGGCGCCGGCGCATATTCGTTCGACGCCACCGTAATGGGCAACGGCGTATCGACCGAACCGTTCGCCGCCACGAAGCTCTCCCCCTCGTCGGCCGCACTGCTGTGGCAGGATGCCCCCGCGCTGCTCTCCGACGTCCGCCTCGAGGAGGGCCGCGTCCACTTCACGGCCGGTGAAGGGCAGGGCAACGCCCTCATCGCCGTCCGCGACGCCGACGGCAGGATACTCTGGAGCTGGCACATCTGGGTGACGGACTACGACCCCTCGTCGCAGGCTCCGAAGCTCAACGGACTGAGCTGGATGACGCGCAACCTGGGCGCCCTGAGCGACGACTACGACGAGACGGGCTCGGCCAAGGGCTTCGTCTACCAGTGGGGACGCAAGGACCCCTTCCCGTCGGGCGCCGGATGGAACGACCTGAACGACATCACGGTCTATGACGCCTCGGGAACGGCAGCCACCGACCTCTTCGCCAACGAGCAGGTGACCGCCTCGAACAACCTGCAGAATGCCGTCGAGCACCCCACCACCTTCTACTACGGCACCCGCATCGGCGACGACTACTACGACTGGCTGACGGCCGACGGTACGGCCAAGAACAACCGTCTGTGGGAGACGGCGGCCGACGGCGGCAAGACGCTCTTCGACCCCTGCCCTCCGGGATGGCGCGTGCCGCGCAACGGCAGCTGGAAGGGGGTCAACGAGGCCAACTTCATCTACGACGAGGCCGCCTTCGGACGCCGCCACGCACTGCTGGGCTACTACCCCGCCGCCGGCAACCGCGGCGCCGCATCGGGCACCTGGAGCTTCGTGGGCGGACAGGCCTCCTACTGGACCTCGACCGCCACGCAGGAGCAGTACTCCTACATCCTCAACTTCCTGGCCGCCTACCTCAATCCGCAGAGCAGCTCGAACCGTGCGGCCGGATGTTCGGTGCGCTGCGTGAGCGAGACGCAGGGCGAGCCCGACCCCGAACCCTCGACGGGTGACACCTTCACGCTGACGACCGTCACCGACGCCACCTATCAGGGCGGCACGGGCAGCGACGGCTCGGCCAACTACTACATCGGACTGAGCAACGTTCCCTTCGAAATCGACGACCAGGGCGAACAGGTTCCCACCGAACCGGGCATCATCCTCTACCTCGACCTCTACGGCCAGGCCAGCCAGGACGCCTCGGCAGCCCGGCTGCCCGAGGGCACCTATACGCTCAAGAGCGGCGCAACCACCGGCACGGCCAACCCCGACTACACGTGGGCCCGCGAAAAGAAGCAGGACGGCACCATCGCCTACCGCAAGCCCGTCGAGGGCGAAATCACGGTTCTCCACACGCAGAAGAGATACCTCATCGAGGGCACCTTCGTGGTGGGCACCGAGGAGGAGAACTTCGCATTCACCTACGAGGGTGAGCTCGCCTTCGTCGACCGCACCGACCCGTCGGGCGGCGCACCGGTCATCCGCGAACCGGTCAATGTCACCTTCACCTCGGCTTCGGCCACCTGGGAGTACACCGGCGACGAGAGCGACCGCTACACCATCAGGCTCCAGGAGGGCACCGTCGAGGGCGGTTACCTGGCACACGGCCACCAGCTGACCATCGACCTGCTCTCGAAGCCCCTTTCGAGCAAGGAGGAGATGGTGCTGGCCGAGGGCGTCTACTCGCCGAGCAACGACTACGTCTCGCCGATAACCTTCACCCAGGGCTCGACCTTCAACCTGATGGGCTACGTCTACTACTACGGCACCTACCTCCAGCAGGTCGAGTCGCTCGAAGAGACGCCGCTGATTGGCTTCGCTCAGGAGGGCACCATCGAGGTGAAGCGCTCGGGCAGCCAGTATGAGTTCATCGTCGACGTCACCACGCCCGAGGGTGTCTCCATCAAGGGCACCTATCCGATGGGCGATGTCAACTTCATCGACAACGCACCCGAGAAGCCTGCGGGCGACTGGCTGAGCATCCTGCACGAGGACAAGACCGTGCTCTTCAATCCGGATGATGCTTCGGAGTGCCGCGTGTGGACCTACACGAGCTACTTCGAGGGAGCCACCGAGTTCGAGATTCTGGTAGACAACAACACCACCGACGAGGCCTTCCAGCTCGACGTGCTGGCCGCCGAGGGTGCCACCTCGATTGCCGGCACCTACACCACGCCGAAGGACCCCGACAATCCACAGGCCGGCGAGTTCATCCCCGGATACCAGGAGTTTGCCGTCAAGCGCGGTACGTGGCCCTACCTCTACTACGACTTCAGCGCCAGCCAGTACATCGGCGCACCCGCAACGGAGGGCTCCATCGAAATCACCGAGCTGGAGGATGGCAAGGTCGAAATCCAGTACGAGATGAAGGACGACGCCGACCCGAAGAACACGATTCGCTCGGTATGGAGCGGCACGATTCGCTAGGTCAACTGAGCCGCACCGTCCAACCCACACAACAAAGGAGGGCGTTCCGCACGGAACGCCCTCCTTTTGTGTTTGTCAGCCTTTCGGCTGTATTTTCCAGCCCTCTTGCCGGGTTTCTCAGCCCACGGCCGTGGTTGTCAGCCTCTCGGCCGTATTTCCCAGCCCTCTCGGCCGTTTTTCCAGCCCTCTTGCCGGGTTTGTCAGCCCTCGGCAGCGGCTCTCAGCCCTCGGCAGCGGTTCTCAGCCCTCGGCAGCGGTTCTCAGCCCTTGGCCGGGTTTGTCGGCTTCTATGGCTCTTGTCGGCCTCTGCGGCGCGTCACTTCAACCGCTCGTGCAGCCACATGGGCAGCAGCACGGCCCCAGCCGCCAGCAGCCGCAGCAGGAGGGAGAAGCCTCCCTGCACGGGCGAGAGTTCACCCGCGGCCCACGCCAGCACCGGACGCAGGCAGACCAGCGCCACAAGGAGCAGCACACAGAACATCAAGGCGCGCCGCGATGCACCGCGCGGAGCCTCCTCGCGGTCGGATTCAACCTCGGGGGCCGTTGCGCCCCAGATGCCGATGGCCCAGCAAAGGGCGAGCGTCAGCGCATAGAAGGCCCCCTTGAGGACGGCATCGCCGGCCGGAAGCCCCTCGACATAGCGCCGATAGAGCCACAAGCAGCCGAAGCCCACCCCCGCAACGGCCGGCAGGGCCAACCACAGGCGGCTGCGCACGAAGGCCCGTATGCGCTCCGGCGCAAAAGCGCCATATGATTCACGACTCTTCATCTATTGCTTCTTTGGGTCTCGTTTTTTGCCTCGCTTTTTGCCTTGTCCGCAGCCGGACAGGTTCCCTCCGGCACGGCGTTTTCCGTGCCTGTCCCGGCCGGCGCGGGTTTCTCCAATGCGGCCTCAACCGACGCAGTCCCCTCCGGCGCGGCACTGTTTGCTCCGGCTCCTTCCGCTCCGGCACGGGCCGACACCGACCCGTCCGAAGCGGCCCCCTCCGGCGCAGCTCCCTCCGGCGCGGCCTCAACCGGCGCAACTTCCTCCGGCGCAACGCCGCGGCCGCTCCGCGCACGCCGCCGCCCGGGCAGCCGCCCGCTGCGGCGCAGGGCGTCGGCAAGAATCCACTGCAGCTGGCCGTTGATGCTGCGGAACTCGTCGTCGGCCCACGCTTCGAGCGCCTCCATCGTCACGGCATCGACACGCAGCACGAAACTTCTGGTATCCTAACTCTTGGACATCGTTACCTTACTCAATGATGCAGCGTCCCGGCATTGACCACGGGCTGAGCCGCCTCATCGGCGCAGAGCACCACGAGCAGGTTCGAGACCATGGCGGCCTTGCGCTCCTCGTCCAGCTCGACCACCTCCTCTTCGGAAAGGCGCTCGAGGGCCATGCGCACCATCGTGACGGCCCCCTCGACAATCTTCTCGCGGGCCGAGATGATGGCGTCGGCCTGCTGGCGGCGCAACATGACGGCGGCAATCTCGGGGGCGTAGGCCAGGTAGTTGATGCGCGCCTCGACCACCTCGATGCCGGCCATCGCCAGGCGGTCGTTCAACGTCTGCTCGAGCTGCGCGTTAATCTCCTCGCTGTTGGAGCGGAGCGTGAGCTCACCCGCCTCAACGCCCGTATTGTCATAGGCATAGAGCCCGGCCACCTGGCGCAGCGCCGCATCGCTCTGCACCCCGACGAAGCGGTCCAGCACCGTCATCCGCGCCGCTGCAGAGACGTTGCCGCCGGGCGTTGCGGGGGCCGCGTCAATCTCGAAGACCGAGCGGTAGACCTCATCGCGTTTGATGCGCCAGACGAGCACGAGACCTATCATGACGGGGTTACCGCACTTGTCGTTGACCTTGATGGGCTCGGCATTGAGGTTGCGGAGCCGCAGCGAAATCTGCTTGGCCGAGAGGAAGGGGTTGACCCACCAGTAGCCTGTCTCGTAGAAGGTTCCGCGGTATTGGCCGAAGAAGAGCATCACCCGCGCCTCGTTGGGTTCGAGCAGCATGAAGCCGCCCGACGAAAGCGCCGCCGCGAGGCAGAGCACGATGCCCGCAGCGAGCAGGCCGCCGCCACCGCTCAGCTGCGCGTCGAGCCGGATGCCGCCCTCGATTACCAGCCAGATGCCGACGCCGAGCAGCGCCAGCGTCACAAGCAGCATGGGAAGACCGCGTGTCTTCCAACCGGAATAGACAAAGTTGTCGTTTTTCATGATGATATTATTTTGATATCACAAATCTAAACAATTTTTCCGGTTTTTCAACCCTCGGACCGAAAAAAAGCGACGAAGCGGCGCCCCGCCAAAAGAGGGGACGGGGACGGGAACGAGGGCGGGGACGGGGACGGGAACGAGGGCGGGGACGAGGGCGGGGACGAGGGCGGGGACAGGATAGGAACAGAACGGAGAGGGGACAGGAACGGGACAGGAACGGGACAGGGACAGGGACAGGGACAGGGACAGGGACGGGGCAGGGACGGGGCAGGGACGGGGCAGGGCAGGGACAGGGACGGGGACGGGGACTGGAACGGGACAGGAACGGGGACGGGACGGGACGGGGACGGGACGGGACGGGACGGGACGGGACGGGACGGGGACGGGACGGGACGGGACGGGACGGAACGGGACGGGGACGGGGCAGAGCGGAGAGGGGTCGGAGCGGAGAGGGGTCGGAGCGGAGAGGAGACAGAGACGAGAAGGAGCTGGTCCGGGCTGTTCCGCCGGGCACAAAAAAGCGGCACCGTACCCAAAGGACGGGCCGCCGAAAAAGGCCTTCGGCAAAAGGCCGCCGATAAAAGGACGCCGATAAAAGGACGTCGGCGAAAAGGTGTCGGCAAACCGTGGCGCCGGAACGGGCTGCGAAACGCCGGATGTGCCACTGAGCGCCGGAACGGGCATCCATACCCATACCCCGGCAAAACCTGCCGTCCGGCGAGAAGGGGCCGGAGCCGAACAACCCCGGGCGGCCCCGGCCTCACCGCCGCTCCGTCCTCCCGGCCGCGGTTCGGGGAAAGGTTCATTCGGGGAACCGGCGGCCGGAGGCGGAATGCGGCGGCGCTACGCCTTCTCGTGAACGGCTTCGCGCTGCGTCGACCCCTTGCCGGCATGCGCGCCTTCGGCCGCAGGGGCATCCTGCGCGTGGCACTGCGCCGAACGGCAATGGCCCGTGTGGGTGAAGATGCGGCTCGCCTGATGTTCATTGCGCTCGAACTTCAGGCGCGACTGGGTCGGGTACTCCAGCTTCTCGAACTCCGCCACCGCATTGCGGATGTCGGCCAGCAGCATGTCGGCCATGTCGCGCGACATGCCCTGACGCACGACGATGCGCATGACTATCATCTGCTCGATGTCGCGCGGCATCGTGTAGGCGGGCACCATCCAGCCGCTCTGCTGCAGCGCCGCCTGCAGGTCGAAGAGCGTCCAGCGCGCTGTCTTCTCATAGTCGGGGTCGAGGTGCCAGATGAAAATCGGGTTGGTCACCTCGTCCGAATAGTTGGCGAAGCACTTCATGCGGCCGATGGCCTGGTGGCAGTAGCGCGCCACGTCGAGCGAGTTCTGCTGCACCTCGCGGTAGCCCTCGAAGCCCAGACGGATGAAGTTGTAGTACTGGCCGAGCACCTGCGCCGCGGGACGCGAGAAGTTGAGCCCCACCTGCGTGATTTCGGCGCCGAGGTAGTTGACCGAGAAGGCCATCTCGTCGGGCAGGTAGCTGCGGTCGCGCCAGACGGTCCACCCCAGACCCGGATAGACCAGGCCGAACTTGTGGCCCGAGGTCGAGATGGAGCAGACCCACTTGAGGCGGAAGTCCCACCGCTTGTGCGGATTGAGGAACGGGAGCAGGAAACCGCCCGAGGCGGCGTCGACGTGAATCGGAATCTCGTAGCCCGTGCGGCGGTTGAAGGCGTCGAGCGCCTTGTCGAGCGCCTCGACGTCGTCGTCCAGCCCCGACCACGTAACGCCCATGATGGGCACCACGCAAATCGTGTTCTCGTCGCAGAGCTCCAGCGCGCGGTCGACGTCGAGCGTCGGCGACTGGGGCGTCAGAGGCACCGTGCGCAGCTCAATCTGCCACAGCTGGCAGAACTTCTCCCACACCACCTGATAGGCGGCGCTCATCACCAGATTGGGCCGGTCGCAGGGCTTGTGGGCCTGCTGGCGGCGCTTGCGCCACCGCAGCCACGCCGCCACGCCGCCCAGCATGCAGGCCTCCGACGAGCCGATGCCCAGCGCTCCGGTCTTCCACGGACCCTTCTCGGGCGTGTTCCACAGGTTGGCGATGATGTTGATGCAGCGGCCGCTCATCACGGCGATGCGCGGATACTCCGTCTCGTCGATGTAGTTGACGTTGATGGCCTCGTTCATCAGCCGCGTGGCGTAGTCGTCCATGTAGGTGGTGACGAAGGTGGCCAGATTCAGGCGCGGCTGCGTCTGCGAGAAGGTCTCGTCCTTGACCAGCTGGTAGGCCACTTCGGGGGCCGTGCGCTCCTTGGGGATGAACTCCGTGGGCGCCGGCGAGCGCATCTCCTTCGTGCCGAAGATTTCGGCCGGGGATTCGTCGTGTCTGTTTCCTTTCATAAACATGTTCTTCGAGTTTTGTTGGTTGACGCCCGTTCCGGTGCACGAATTATGCCACATCGGGCGACGAGCGGCTCCCTTTCGATGAACAAAAGCGACGGAGCGGGTTGTCCCGATGCGAATTGTTTCGTAACTTTACGGCTCCGAAAATACCCTTTTGCGCATGACCGCAGCCTTCAACATCTTCCTGCTCGTCATGGCCTTCCTGGCCCTGATTGTCTTCATCGCCCTGCACTTCTTCGAGGCGGGGTACGGCTATCTGTTCAACCCCCGCTACGGGCCTCCCGTTCCGAACAAGGTCGGATGGGTGCTCATGGAGTCGCCCGTCTTCATCGCCATGGCCGTCCTGTGGGCCCTCTCGCCGAGGATGTGGGAGGCCGCGCCGCTCGTCCTCTTCCTGCTCTTCGAGGCGCACTACTTCCAGCGGTCGTTCATCTTCCCGCTGCTCATGCGCGGCAAGTCGAAGATGCCGCTGGGCATCGTCCTCATGGGGATGCTCTTCAACACGCTCAACGCCCTGATGCAGGGCGGATGGATTTTCTACGTCTCGCCCGAGGGCTACTACGACGGGTGGTTCTCGCGCCCCTTCATCTACGTGGGCGGAGCGCTCTTCGTGGCCGGCATGGCCATCAACCTCCACTCGGACTACATCATCCGCCACCTGCGCCGTCCGGGCGACACGCGCCACTACATCCCGCGCGGCGGCATGTTCCGTTACGTCTCGTCGGCCAACTACTTCGGCGAGCTGCTCGAATGGACGGGCTTCGCCATCGCCTCGTGGTCGTGGGCCGGCGCCGTCTTCGCCTGGTGGACCTTCGCCAACCTGGCCCCCCGCTCGGCGTCGCTCTACCGCCGCTACGAGCAGGAGTTCGGCGAGGAGTTCACCCGCCTGGGCCGCAAGCGCATCATCCCCTTCATCTACTGACACGAACCAAAAACAGCTTCCACGATGGAATCCAAACTCTTCACCCCCTATAAGCTGGGCCCCGTGACGCTCCGCAACCGGACCATCCGTTCGGCCGCCTTCGAGTCGATGGGCAAGGACTTCGGCCCCACCGAGCAGCTCAAGCAGTACCACGTGAGCGTGGCGCGCGGCGGCATCGGCATGACCACGCTGGCCTATGCGGCCGTCAGCCGCAGCGGCCTCTCGTTCAACAAGCAGCTGTGGCTGCGCCCGGCGATTGCCCCCGCGCTGCGCGACATCACCGACGCCATCCACGCCGAGGGTGCCGCCGCCGGCATCCAAATCGGCCACTGCGGCAACATGACCCACTACTCCACCGCCGGGCAGATACCCATCGGCGCCTCGACGGGCTTCAACCTCTACGCCTACACCCCCGTGCGGGGGATGCGCCGGAGCGAAATCGAGGAGGTGGCGCGCGACTTCGGCCGCGCCGTCCACACGGCGGCCGATGCCGGATTCGACTCGGTGGAGGTGCACGCCGGCCACGGATACCTCATTTCGCAGTTCCTCTCGCCCTATACGAACCACCGCCGCGACGAATACGGCGGCTCGCTCGAAAACCGCATGCGCTTCATGCGCATGTGCCTGACCGAGGTGATGGAGGCGGCCGCACGCCGCAACATGGCCGTGCTGGTCAAGCACAACATGTACGACGGCTTCAAGGGGGGCATCGAGATACCCGAAAGCATCGAAATCGCCCGCGAAATCGAGCGCTTCGGCGTCAACGGCATCGTCCTCTCGGGGGGCTTCGTCTCGAAGGCGCCGATGGCCGTCATGCGCGGCCTCATCCCGCTCTATACGATGAGCTACTACTCCCCCTGGTGGCTCCGCTACTTCATCCGCTGGTGCGGCCCCTACATGATTCGGCAGTTCCCCTTCAAGGAGTGCTACTTCCTGGAGGATGCCGTGAAGTTCCGCGCCGCGCTGAAGTGCCCGCTCGTCTACGTGGGCGGACTGGTCAGCCGCGAGGGCATCGAGCGGGCGCTGGGGGCCGGCTTCGAGCTGGTGCAGATGGCCCGCGCACTGGTCAACGACCCGGCCTTCGTCAACAAACTGCGTGCGGGCGACGCCTCGACGCGCAGCGAGTGCGACCACCGCAACTACTGCATCGCGCGGATGTACTCCGTCGACATGAAGTGCTGCAAGCATTGCGACAACCTGCCGCGCAAAATCGTCGAAGAGCTCGCCAAACTGCCATGAAACGGGGAGAGGTAACCAAGGGCAGCGCCTGGGCGCTGGTCACCGGGGCCGGTTCGGGCATCGGGCGCTGCTTCGCGCTGCGGCTCGCCCGGCTGGGCTACCGGCTCGTGCTGGTGGGCAACGACCTGCGCAAGCTCGAGTGCGTGCGCGCCGAGCTCCGGGCGCTCGACGCCGCCGAGGTGCGCATCATCTCCTGCGACCTGGCCCGCGCCGAGGCGGCGCAGGAGCTCTACGACAGGCTGCGTGCGGCCGGCATCGCCGTCGACGTGCTCATCAACAATGCGGGCATCTTCTCGTTCCGCGACATCATCCGCACGCCGGCCGAGCGCATCGAGCGCGTCATCATGCTCCACTGCCTCACGGCCACGCAGCTCTGCCGCCTCGTCGCCCGCGAGATGGCCGCCCGCAACGGCTTTGCGGCGGAGCCCGGGCAGGAGGGAGACAACGCAATGGAGCCGACGCCGGAGGGCGATGCACCGGCGGCAACCGGCAACGAACCGGCAACCACCGGCGATGCACCGGAGACCTGCTCCGCGCCGGCTGCAAAAGGCTCGGCACCGGCGGCAAGTGCGGCGGCAGGTTCCGCGCCGACTACCACCGGCACCGCACCGGCAACTTCGCCGGCCCCGCGGCGCCGCTTCCACATCCTCAACATGGCCTCCTACTCGCTGTGGATGCCCTTCCCGGGGCTGACGCTCTACAGCGCCTCGAAGGCCTACCTGAAGTGCTTCTCGGTCGCCTTCGCCAAGGAGGTCCGCGAGGCGGGCATCCGCGTGACGGCCGTCTGCCCGGCCGGCGTGGCGACCGACCTCTACGGCCTCACGCCGCGCTGGCAGCGCATCGGGCTGCGCATGGGCGTGCTGATTTCGGCCGACTGCTGCGCCCGGCGCGGGCTGTGGGCCCTCTGGCACGGGCAGCGCTGCACGGTCCCCGACTGGTGGAACCGGCTCTGGATACCCCTCTGCAAGCTGCTGCCGATGTGCCTCATCCGCCCAATCCGGCGATTTACCATGAAATTCCAGAAATAACGACACCTTGAATACCCCAACGATACCCCAAACAGCGCCGCACCCCATGGAGGAGATTGACAGCGTTGTCTTCGACCTCGGCGGCGTGCTGGTCGACCTCGACGCTGAGCGCTGCATCGACGCCTTCCGGCGCCTCGGCATGCCGCAGATTGCCGAACTCATCAACCCCTACCACCCGGCGGCGATGATTGGCGAGATGGAGCACGGCCTCATCACGTTCCACGAGGCGTGCGAGCGGATGCGCGCCGCCAGCGGCCGCCACGAGGTGACCGACCGCCAGATTGGCGAGGCCTACGGCGAGTTTCTGGTCGGCGTGCCGGCCGCCAAGGTCCGCCTCATCGAGGCGCTGCGCCGCCGCGGCGTGAGGACCTACGTCCTCTCGAACAACAATCCCTCGTCGATGGAGCTGATTCGCCGCATGTTCGCCGAGGCGGGCTGCCCGATGGAGCGGCTCTTCGACCGGGTCTACCTCTCCTACGAGCTCCGCGAGCTGAAGCCCTCGGAGGCCATCTTCCGCAAGATGATTGCCGACAGCGGCATGGAGCCCGCCCGGACGCTCTTCATCGACGACTCGGAGCGCAACGTCACGGCGGCCCGCGCGCTGGGCTTCCAGGTCTACATGCCGGCGCCGCACGAGGATTTCAGCCACCTGTTCGACGGCCTGCTGCGATAGCGGGCTGGCGCGACGGGCCGCTGCGATAGCGTGCCGCCTCGACGGGCTGACGCGATAGCGGGCAACTTCGACGGGCTGGCAGTTTCGACGGTCTGCTGCAGAAGTGCGATGCTCCTCCGGACGCAATACCTGAGGGCGGGCGGTCCCTCCGGCGGCGGTCCTCCGGGCTACAATGCCTCCGCGGCAGCGGGAGCACGGCAGTTCTGCGGGCTTCCGGGCGGCAGTCCTCCGGGCGGCGGTTCCTTCGGCGGTGATGACCCTTCGGGCCGGAGAAAGATTTCGAAGCGAAAAGTTGGTGGGCACCGAAAAAGCCGTTATCTTTGCACCCCGGACTTCCGGAAGATGCCCGGCCCGCCAGGGCGGGCGGCAGCGAGGGGCCAGTGGCGACGGTCGACGGTCGGCAACGACGGGCCAGCAGTCGGCAGCGGTTGGCAGCGGCATAATGCAGCAGACGGTTTTGGCTGTTTTGGAACGCAAACGGCGCCGCCAACCTGCAGCGACGGCGGCAGTAACGGAAGGAGGGAACAGACGGGGTGTAGCGCAGTCCGGTTAGCGCACCTGCTTTGGGAGCAGGGGGTCGCTGGTTCGAATCCAGTCTCCCCGACACAATGAAAATCAAGCACTTACTATTCTGTAAGTGCTTTTATTTTCTCCATATCTTGTTTTTTTCCTCCAAATTAACCACCTTTAGAACGCATTGCAGCGGCATTGTCTCGCATTGTCATTCCCGCTTCACTTGCAAAATACTTGCACAAAAATGGCCTCCATCTCCTTAAAACTCGACCGTCGAAGAGCGACCGCACGCGGGCTCTACCCTATTCAGTTTCTCCTCTCTTCAAAAGGGAAGGTTACGACCATCGGCACAGGCGTCAACATCCGGCCAGAACACTGGAACGGAGAGGTCAACAAGGCCGTACTCCCGAAGTGCCCGAACGCCCGCGCCATCAACGAGAGCATCGAGTCACTGTTCTTCAAGTATACGAACACCCTACGCAACCTGGAGAACGACGGAAAACTGGTCGGGAAAAGTGTGACGGAAATCAAAAAGCTGCTGGTGGAGGTCCGGTCCGGCTCCAGCAAGGAGAGCCTCACCGACTATTTCAGCCGATATGCCGAATCCCGCCGAACCGAAAAGAGCCGGGAGGTATATCGATACACGTTGAAGACAATCCGGGCATTCGATAACGAAGAGGTGCCCTTCGAAAAGGTGAACGTCATCTGGCTGAAGGCTTTCGACGCCCATCTCGAGAAACAGGGCGTTGGAATCAATACCCGAGCTATCCACTTCCGGAATCTGCGCGCCGTCTTCAACAGCGCCATCAACGAGGATTTGATTGGATTGGAATACTACCCCTTCCGCAAATTCAAAATCGCCTCCTCACGCAAAGACAAGGAGGCGCTCACCGAAGAGCAGCTTCAGCGACTGATTGCCTACGATACACCCTACCCCTTCCGCCGAACGGCCCGGGACCTCTTCCTGCTGTCGTTCTACATGTGCGGCATGAATCTCGTTGACTTGTACCACCTCGACCGACTGCGTGACGGCCGAGCCCATTTCGTCCGGACGAAAACCTCGGGGAAAAACATCAACCCGGTGTCGATTCTCGTCCAGCCGGAGGCTGCCGAAATAATTGCACGATATGCCGGTGCAGAGCACGTTCTGCGATTCATCGAAGAGCGGGCCACCTACGACACCTTCATCCATCAGGTACAGCGGGCGCTCCGTCATATTGCGAAGGAGCTCGGAATCGAGGGGCTGACCTTCTACTGGGCACGCTACACCTGGGCGACACTGGCCGACAAACTCGGCATTTCGGAAAAGGAAATCAGCAAGGGGCTGGGACACGTCGACACCTCAATCGCCGGGAAGTTCTACATCTCCTACGACTGGACAAAGGTCGACCGGGCGAACCGGACGGTGCTCAACTATATCAAATCGCTCCGAACAGTGTAGTCTGTTCCGTCGATTCGTAATTGCAGACAATCCACTCCTCCTGCCGGCGACGATTCGATTTCGCCACACTGATGGTACGCTGAACCGCATGGATGCACCATCCGTTTTTCCGTGCATGCGTTTCGATGGATGGGAACGGGTACATGGTAAGCATGAAACGGCCCTTGACCGTCTCCAGCAGCTGCAGCAACTGTTCGAGATTCTGCTCGGAAAAGACCCCCTCATAATGCCCGCAGTCTGAATTGACGTAGGGAGGGTCGACAAAGTGGAAGGCCTCGGGTCTGTCGTAGCAGGCAATCACATCGAGCGCATTGCGGCTTTCGAGCGTAACGTGCTCCAGGCGCCTGCACAAGCGTTCGGTAAAATCCAGCTTGGCATTGCGTACCTTTTCGGGCATGGCACCGCTGAAGTCGTAGCCGAATGTTCCGTCGAGCATCGAAGCGAACGACATCTTGCAAAGTGCCCACACGGCCCACGCCCGCTCGACCGGAGTGAAAAACTGCGGATGGGCATTGATATGTGCGGCATGAGCATGAACATCGCGGCTGTGCAACGTCCTCTCTATTTCACGTTTCAGGTCCTGAAAATACATCTTTGCGCACCAATAGAAGTTTGTCAACTCCATATTGAGGTCATTGATAACTTCTGCTTCGGCCGGGCGCTTGGCAAAGAGGACGGCGGCCCCGCCGCAGAATGCCTCCGTGTAGAGCTGATGCGGCGGGATAAGCGGAAGGATGTGCTTCAGCATGGACTGCTTCCCTCCGTAGTAAGAGATAGGGGTTTTCATGATTGCCATAAAGTTGGATAAAATATTCCCATGCAAAGGGTCCCGAGGTGAGCATGTTTCACCCCGGGAATTTCGCATTGAATTGATATGAGTGTATGAATTATTCTCTGATGGGAAGAACTCCCGAGTTCGGCGATAGAAGCACACCGAAGCTAATTGATACCATAGACGGCAGAACCTACCGTCTCCACAGCGCCATGCCGGCCTGAACCTGGCCGAAGGCGCTCTTGTTGCGGGCATCGTATCCCGCCGAGGCCGACACACTGAATCGGCCGAACGTCCGTCGCACATATCCTCCCGCCCAGACGCCGGCATCATGCCGCCCCATCCAGGCCCCGGCCGCCGGGCCGAATTCCCAGGCGTACGGTTCGCGGACGAGCTGCACCCGCTCGACCGTCCTGTTGTAGGTCTCGATGAAGTCGAGCCGGGGCTCCAACGGCCCAACGACCGGCCCGACCACCCGCGCATAGTAGGTCGAGTCGCGGTACTCCAGCGTGCGCTCCGTGACCGTTATCCGCACGCTGTCGCCCACAACCACCATCCGCTCCACCGTGTCGGACGGAGCGAAGAGCAGCCGAGGCACGTTCACCTCCAGCGTCCGCTCCGCTGCCGCAAAGGGTGTCGGACGTTCGTAGAAGAGCGTATCGACCCGCACCCGCTCGACAATTCGTGTCCGGGCAGCACGCTGCCCCAGCCACCACCCTCCGAAAAAGGCAGCGGCCAGCGCAACGGCTGCAACAATCCACCGCTTCATATCCGGCCGAAATAACGCAGGAACGCGCAGAACCTGCGGGATTCGACATATCCGACATCTCCCTCTCCGGCCCGAGCCTCCTGTTCGAACATGGAGTACTCGTAGTCCATCCGGGCGGCCGACTTCCAGCCGTCGGTAACCAGCCGGAAGCACCACGTGAGGGACGCCTCCAGGAAGTAGAGCACGTAGTAGACGAACGGCACGCCCGCGAACCACCAACCGCCGCCCAGCACTGCCTGCAACAGAAGGGCGAGCAGAAAGGCCAGGAGCGTCACCTCGCCGTACTGCTCGGCGTGGATGCTTTCGTGGCGTTTGAGCCGGGCCGAGAGCGGTTTGTCCGGCCGGTTCTTCGTGCAGATGTAGCCGAAGAACATGGCGGTGCTGTATCCGACAATGAAGCACTTCGCCAGCCAGCTGTTGTAGTAGATGCGTCTCATGCCGTCATGGGAATATAGGTTCCGCCGCGCATGGTGAGGAACTGGCGACGCTGTCGGCCCGCTGCGTTCCGATATCCCACATGCACCCAGGCAGGAGTTCCCGAGGCATCCTCCTCTTCGGATATCATCTGGTCGAACTTCCGCCCCTTGAGGAAATCGCGGCATACCTCCTTGAAGCGGCGCATCGCCCCGTTCACCGGCACCAGGTCGAGCGCATAGCCGAGCAGGTGCGCCGAGGTGGCGGCGCCCCCTACCGCCTCGTTGAGCGCCTGGCTGCGATAGCCCGACGTCACGCGGAGTTGCGGCGACCCCAGCCGCTCATCGACGCAGACCACGGCCCACCGCTCCCGAAGCGGGTCAATCAGCTCGTCGACCATATCGATGAGGTTGCGTCGATGCTCGACGAGCGGCGTGTTATCGATACCTCTGGCCCGGGCCGTATCGGAGCGGGTCAGCTCTTCCATGGTGAAGTGTTTCATGCCTCGTCCTCCTTTTCCTGAGATTTGCGGTCATACCACCCTCTGGCGGCTACGCCGGCAACGAATCCGGCGGCGACCGATACGGTCGAGGCGATGCGGACTCCGCCCGGCAGCAGGTTGAACACCACTACCAGCACCGCCACTGCGGCGATGCCGATAAGAATCCATTTCGTTGTATTTTTCATAGTTTTATTTGGTTTAACGATTCAGTCTTTTGTAGAAATCAAGTTTGATATCATCATAGGCGGCCTTCACATTCGTATATGCCCGCCCGTTATTTGGACCGGCCGAATTGTAGATCTCATCCTCGACAACAGAGGCGACCTTCTCAACCCATGCAATATCCGTATATTCGGACAGTTTTCGACCTCGATAGGTATAGCTTTCGAATCGCGTATTCCGATCCTCATGGATGTTGTGCAAAAGCGTTCTGATCTTCGCCGCAGTCGCTTCGTGGTCGACGATATGATTCTCCTCCCGGACCTTCTTAATGATTCGGCACACCTTCTCGACAGCCAGATCGAAGAACACATTGGCCGTGTTCTTGATTCGCAACTGGGTTTCGGGGCGAAGTCCCTCCGAGATATCCGTCAACTTCTCATTCTGCGCGCGGGTTTCATCCAACAACTCCTGCATCGCGCCTCTGTTGTCGTCGATGATACCATTGATTAGAGATTTGAACCATGCGAAGCACGAAATCATCAGCCCCATAGACAGCAGGAGAAACACTCCTGCCGTCACGGCCATCATTCCTAAATCACTGATTCCTTTCGCTACGCTCGTAATTTGTCCGGCATCCACTTCCATATCTTTATCCGATTAAATACGTTATCCACACGACAGCGCCTCCGCAGAGAGTGGCCACAATATCGCAGGGATCCGCCTTGGCGTCGGCCTTCTCCTTGCCGATTGCCGCCACGGCTACAGTGACGACCGACGCTGCCAGCGCCAGCCATTTGGGAACGAACAACGCCACAGCCAGCAGGACAACCGCCGCAACGGCCGTTCCTACGGCGAAGTGCTTGTACTTGTCGGCGCCAATGCCGTTCAGCCAGCCGACGATTTTGTCGAAGATTCGTTTCATAGCCTTAACACCTTTCAACGTAGATTCCCACCAGCGCACTGAGGTCGTGGTACACTGCCTGCCCCGTGGAGCGGGTGCACTTGTAGGTCACGCCGTTCTGCGAGTAGTATTTGCCCTCGAACAACTCCATGTTCCCGTTGTACGGAATCGGGTCTTCCTGCGTTCCGGCCGCTGTTTCGTTGATCTCCTCGTAGAGCGCGGCGGTGTGCACCGACGGGTACTGGTTCTCAAGCACCGTGGCGATTTGCTGGCGTACCTTGTAGAGCCGACCTTCGTAGAGCACCTTGAATCCGGCGTCGAGCGACTTGCCGATAAACGAAGCCCATTCGGGATAGAGGTCCTTGATCTCCAGCGACTGCTCGTCGTATAGTGACATCGTATTCACCGCCATCGTGGCAAACATGGCCACCTGCCGGATCGTCGTGTCGGGAATCAGCTCCGGCAATTCAGGCTCCGGTTCCGGGGTGTACTCCTCCCACGTCACCGTGATGCGGTCGCCGTTGTCGGCGTAAACTTCCCGTAGTTCATTGCCCGGCGTCGTGATCTCCGGGCGCTCCGTGTATTCAACGGGTTTGTACCCCATCGGACCGAGGATCTCCGGCCCAGGGTTCATGATGACCATCCCGCCCTGCCGTACCTCGCCGGGAGCCGGGATCAAATATCCGTTTTCAAGTTTTGCGTATTGCATAGCGATTGCTGTTTGTTATTCGTTGTAGAGGATCTCCGGCGCGCCGTTTGCCGCCATGTCGTAACCGCCGATCGACTGGAACAGCGGCTCCATGTACTCGTCCGACAAAGGCATTTGCTTCGCGCTGTCGAGCCACGAGGTTGCGACCGTTTTGTCGTCACGCCCGTACATCAGATTCTGCGGCATATACTCCGCGAGGAGGCCATTTCGCATCTCCTTAGGCACCACATACCCCATCGGGTCATTGTGATTGTCGAGTGCCTTCACCTCGTCCGCACTCATAGCGTAGTTGAAATGCCGGTGAAGGAGATATTCGCCTTGAAAATATAGCTTGTTTTTAGCGTAATAAAAGCCTATATTATATAAAGATATAGTATTTACATAAGACACACTCGTAATAAGAGTTCCATCCACAAATAATGACAGTTGCGAATCCGTGGCCACAAATACAATATCATAGATGCTATCCAGATTAGCTGGTTTAGTATATAGCATGGATCTGCCTCCATATATTACAATATTCCCAGACTGGTCCAAGTCGACTCTTGGATTTGCGCTATCACCTTTCGTATTAAATGCCACTTGCAAAGTGGATGTAACCTTTGTGGGACGTATCACACACTGAATTGTAAAAGGCGTCTGTCTCAAGGCCGGATCTGTCGTCGAGAATCCGCCCTGCGCCGTGAGAGCCCCGCGCTGCATCCGCTTGGCCTGCCGGTAGGCGGCCATCTTCTGCACGTTGTTGTAGTAATAGAGCAAGCTATTCATCGTAGGTCATATTGCCTGCGCCAAACAGCACGCAGATGGTGTAACTCTTGTTCTCCTCGGGTTTCGTCCAGCCCGTGATGTTGAAGTCATCCGGGAAGGAGAACTGCGTAGCCGTAGCGCCCGACGAGAATCGGATGATTGACGGCTTCGTCGAGTTCTCGACGCTCGCAATTGTCAGCGAGGTCAACTCTCCGCACACGTACATCGTCCCGCCCTTGATATCCAATGAAACGGCAGAACCCTCGACTTGCTGCACGATGGTGTCGTCGTCGGCCCGGTGCTGCGAGGTCACGTACTGCTCCGTTTCAAGGTCGTAGAACGCCCAATAGGCCATGCCGTTGACCTCCACAATCTTGGGCGGATTGTCCGCCAGCGTCCGAACCCGGGCCGCTTCGTCTTCCGCCTTCCGGGTAGCCTCCTCGCTGTTACGAATCGCCTCTGCGGTGTTCTCCTCGCGCTTCGTCTCCGCCGCCTGGCGCCCGGCTTCGGCCGTCTGTCGGGTCGACTCGTTCGTTGCCCGGGTCTGCTCGGCCAGCACCCGCTGCTGTTCCGCCGTGACGCGCGTCTGCTCGGCCGCAGCACGGTTCTGTTCCGACGCCTCCCGGCCCTGCTCGGCCTGCTCGCGGAGCTGCTCGGCCTGCTTCACCGCGGCATCCGTCTTTTCGAGCTGATAGACCATCGCCAGCGCAGCCTCCGTCGCCTGAACGGGCGACTCGGCATACTCCTCCTCCGTCAGTGCAGAGTCGGGGTTGTGCCGTTTGAAAACTTCGTAGGCCGACATGCCGGGAACACCGGCCTCCAGATTGGAGGTAGCCAGCTCCAGCGTTTCGACATCGAGATTCGGCTCGTCGGCCGATTCGGCGCTCTCCTCGCATGAGCAGGCCACCAGGCAGAAGGCATCGCACCGGTCGACGACCGTCTGGTTCTCCTTCCCGCGGTTTTCCCACATCGTCAACGTATAGGCCCCGACATAGCGCTGTTCCGAACCCTGGAAGAGGAACTCCGCCACACTGTCGTCGGCCTCAAAGGGCACGTTCCTGCGGAAACGGCTTCCCGTCGCTATCTCGAGACGCAAATCCCGGCCCGACAAAGGCTCGGATTTCCCGCCCGTCAAGATTCCCCACCGAATCTTCAATGTTTTGCCAATGCGATAACTTCTCATATATCATTCTTTTTGTCACGATGCCGAAGAGGCATAGCACTGCAGTTTCCGGCCGTCCAGCAACAGCCACACGGCCGCTCCCGCCACGGCTACCCCGGCCGAGGATTCGACACTGAAGGTGTTGATACGCCCCATCCTGGCGTCGAATACCGACACTACGGATGAGAAGTTGACCCCCTTGTATTTCACCGCCACGATTGCGCAGTTGCACGAAACCGTCATCCCGGAGGGCTGCGGGACGGAAATTTGCCCCAGTATGCTGTCGGCCGTCACGTCGGGACCGGTTCGCCGTCTTATCTCTTCGACTTTGCCTGCAAGTGGCCCCGACGAGTCGATTTCATTCACCAGCAGCGAATCGGATATGGTCCGAATCGAATAGGGTAAAAGCTGTATCGTCTCAGACGGATGCCGTTCATACCCGTGCCAATGGCTCTCTCCCGCCACATCGGTCAGGATATATCCCGACGATATAAGCTGCAGCCCGCTCACCGTCAGGTCGAACTCATCCTCCGACTCGAGTTCGAGCTCCGAGGTGACGACACAAACCGAGCTCTTGTTCGCTGCCGAATCGGTCTTGAACGACACCCACGACGAACGGTCGGCGTCGTACAGCGCCGTGTCGAAATTCAAGGCAAAGGCGGCGCTGTCCGATAATTTCGAGAGAACGTTCCCGACGTTGTCGACAGCGTACAAAGCGCTCTGCCCTACCTGAACAACGACCGCATCGAGCCCTTTGCGCACGGACAGCGATGCGTCGCTGTAGGGCAGCATCTCCAGGGTGCGGGACTCCGTGTTGTACATCGCGACCCGATAGGGAGATGCCGCCGTCTTGAAAAAGAGCGTTGCATGAAGGGCGCAGACGAGTTCCAGCGCTTCGTCAAACAGGCACACATCCGTCAAAACGCCGGTGACAGGCACCGTCTGCAGATTGGACAGCTCCCGCAACTGCACCTTGTATACCTGCCGGTCCGCCATGAACTCGAGGGAGTTCACGTAGTAGATGGCGCGGGTGAACAGACTGTCCGAAAAGAGCGTATTGAGGTCCGCGGGGTCAGGGCACTGCAACTCGCCCGATATCTGCCGGCAGATGCTCGAACGGAGCTTCAGGATGTCGTTCCCGAGCAGGTGCAAGAGGTCGCCCCGTTCGGTCGGTGCCAACCAGGAGACAATCGGAGCCCCTGCCGCGTCCAGAAGCGGACACGAGAGGATTGTCTTCATGTTCAGATGGTATCCTCCGTCCCGCAACGGGATGGATAACTCGCAATCATCCACATGCAGTTGCGATACGGCCACCTTCTCGGAGAGTACATCCACTCGGTCATCCCCTACCGACGAATCGACCTCGATGTCGGATATCAAAATCAGGGAGCGTGTATCCACATTCAGGTCCGCCGGCTGAAAGACAATTCTGATATAGAGTCTGTAGTTCTCGCCTCCGGCACGGGATGGCAGGTTGGAGATGGTCGTCTTGAAGTCATACCCGTCCAATCGGGAGGGAGGCGTATAGATGGAAACACGATATCCCCATTTCGAATCCGTCGCATCGGCGGCATCGGCTGAAAAATTGTACTCGAACGCATCGGCATCAGTGCTCCAACTGCTTGTATCGGGAATCCATTTCAGCTTCTCCGTCCCGACCTTTGCAATCACCGCAATCTCTCCAATCACGCGCGAAGTGGTCATCAGATTCGCAAGCCGAAGCGAAACGTCGATTTTCGCCATCACAGCCGGTTCGAACTCGTCCGGCAACTCCATCGAAACGGTGGCTGCGGTTATGCCGGCAATAACGACCCGGTTACCCAGATAATATCCGTTAGGCACATTGGTCTTATCGCACCAGCTCTCCTCGGAATAAAACGTTCTATTCGATGCGGACGCCTTCGTATTGGAGACCGAAATTGCTGCGCTTCTGTAGGGCGGAAGCAGTTCCAGCTCCGACGTGTTCCGAATGCTGCAGCGGTTACTCCAGAGCAGCGTGACCGGCAGTCGTTTCGGACCGGTTACCGTCGGCACGCTGCTCCAGAGCTCCGGACGGTTCGTCGAACGCAGCGAGCGGATTCGACGGATGTGGATGGCACCGGAAGCCTGGAAAATCTGCGCCATGAAGGGTTTCAGGCAATACTCGAGCACATCGAGCCACGTCACCTCCTCTTTCATGTTGTATACGCGGCCGTTATCGATGTATATATTTTCGAGATTGCGCTCCCCGTCGTCGATGCCGTTCATATAGAGCCATTCGGAATAAGGCAGCGCCAGGTCCAGCTTCTGCAGACACGACTCGAGCAGCGAATGCAGCGTGACCATACCGCTGTACCTTGACCCGTCGTCCTTCAGATAGGGAATGCTGCCGAGCAACGAGAAGCCATCCGTGGCCGAAAGCGTCACGACATAGGGAGGGCACGCAAAGGACTCCTTGTAGCTCGAGGCCGAGAGAAACCCGCGCCACAGCAGCGACTGGACGGTCTCGCCACTGCCTGCCGAATCCCGATACTCGTAGACGGTGACTCTGAAGCGGAACGGGTCGGCCGAAAAGAGGGAGAGGTATTCCAGGTCATTCACACAGAGAATCCGCAGCGTCATGCTGCTTCCCTTGACAGCCGCATACTCCGCATCGTCGGAGTTTCCCCACTTGATGCTGAACACCTCCGAATAGGGCCGCACCATGCCGGCCTCGGAATCAGAGAGGCCGGGTGCACCCTTCTCCGCGATTTCGATGCGGTACAGCAATTTACCGCGCATTTTCGAACGGTACTCGCAAAGGTATTTCAGTCCATAGTCAGCCATTGTCAGAAGGCACTTACATAGGAGATTTTTGCGTTCTCCCGCTGGATAGCCAGCAGGAGGTCCGAACCGCTCAACCGGAACTGGCCGCCCACAAACTCGATGGTCTGGCGGCCGAGGCCATACTGTCGCAGTTTCGACAGCGGCGCGATGACTTCGGGGTCGCTCCCTGCACCGCGGTTGTCGCCCACGAGTGCCATCGTCGGCCCGTAGGCCAGGCCTCCCTCGGCCAGCGCCACGCCCCCCTTGTTCCGCTTGTTGAACGCATTAATCATGGCCTCGCCCAACGCCACGGCAGCCACACCGGCAGCGATGGCCGCCCACGGATTCGAGAACGAAGCCTCGAGCGCTTTTTTGATAACCAGAATCTGAGTTCCGAGAACGATGAGCTGGTTGCCGAGCGATTTGAGGAACGAGCCCATCACCTTGACTACTTTGCCGAGCAGGTCCTTAAAGGTCCCGTCTCCGGAGATGATATCTCCCAGTCCCTCACCTATCGCAGTGCCAATACCCGAGAGCAGATTGCTGATGGACGGCATCATATCCACAACCACAGCTTTCGCCTTAGAGACAAACTCGGCCATCTGCGCCGCGAATCGCTCGCGGGCACTGGCCCACACCTCCTCGGAAGGGGTGATGACACTGGGGTCGAACGTCAAGGGAGTGACGCCTCCGCTGAAGAGGCCGGCGGAGGCCGGCACCACCGGAGAGGCGGTCCCTACCTGCTGGAGACGTTCAAGCTCGTCGTGCAGCGTGGCAATCTCCAGCGTCAGATTGTGGATTTCGTAGGTGCTGGTGGCACTCTTCTTGGCCGCCTCGAGCCGTGACAGCTCGGCCTCGAGCGATGCGATGAGCCCCGTGTTCTTCTCCGTCTGCTGGCCTACCTGCGAGAAGGTGTCCAGGAAACCATCGAACGAGACACCGGCCCCGTCGGCCGTCTGGGAGAGGGCCGATATCGCCTCGTCGAGCGCCATGACCTTCTCGTAATAGAGCTGTGTCTTGGCGTAGGCCTCCTCGCGGTCACGGTCATTCGAGAAGTAGTTCATGACGAAATACGACAGCGACTTCGCCTTCAGCGGGTTCGTCGCATCGCGCATGCGCTGGTTAATGTCGTTCCATTCGAGGTTCTTGGCCAGCGCCTCCTCGCGCATGCGTTTGAGTTCGTCGATGCTCATGCCGCTCGAGATATACTTCTGCGCCTGGTTGGAGATACGTTCGCGGGAGAGCTTGTCGGAATTCGCCTTGAAAACGGCCAGGGCGGCGGCCGCTCCGAGGATGGCCGTCGTGACGAGTCCGACGGGGCCGGTGATGGCCACGAGCCCCAGCTTGAGCGCCGGCAGCATCTTGATGACGGAGCCGAGCACTATCGAGAACGGGCCGATGGCCGCCGCGATGCCGCCGATGGCCACAATCGACGTTTTGGCGGCCGGAGACAATCCCTGCAGCCACACGGCGAACTCCTTCAGCAGCACGGCCGCCGACTGAATCATCGGCATCAGCACCTTGCCGATTTCCTCGCCCACGTCGCCGATGGCCATCTTCAACTGCTGCAACGGGCCGAGACCCGCCGAGGCAGCCGTTTCGGCGTAGCCGCGGTAGTTGTCGAGGATGAACTTCACCGCCTCGCCGTTCTTCATCTGCTCGGTGGTCAGCTCCTTCAGCTTCGGGATGCTCTCGCCCAGCTCGCCGGAGAGGCCGCCGTAGGTCTTCGCCAGGTTCTTCACGGCACTGTCGAGCGTCATGCCCGTCGCCGAGGAGAGTTGCGCCGCCGCCTCGATGGTCGCGTTGATTTGCCGCTCGGTCAATCCCAGCGACGCCAGGAAGGCCTGCTGTCCGATGATTTCCTCGTCGCCGAACAGCGAGCGGGACTGCAGCTCGCCCGCCTGCCGGATGAGCCGCTGCTGGATGTCTTCGCGGCCCTGCAAAGCCGTGAGCAGCCGCTGCTCGTTCTTGAGCTGCACGTCGGCCGCCTTCACCGCAACGCCAGCCGCCGCCGTCAGCGGAGTCGTCACATAGAGCGACCAGCTCTTCCCGAAGCCCTGAAGGTCCTTCTGCAGCGTGTTGAGCTGCTTGCGGACGTCGGTGGACATCTTCGAGAAACCGTATGTATCGGCGCCGATTTTTATCAGCAGCTCCGCTATCTTCCTTGCCATTGTCGCTCCAGTTTTTCCACATCGTGCAGCGCCTCTGCGCGCATGCGTGCCATTTCCCGTTTGGTGATTTTCCGCTCGCCCGTCGACGACCGCCGCCCGGGCGCCTTGTCCCACGGAAGAGGCAACACCTCCTCCATCCCCCGCCCCTTCATGTCGCACATCGACGACATGATGGCGAAGCTGCCCCACCGCTGGATGTTCATCGCCGTGCGGAAGTCATACTCCCGTCGACGCATGAACCCCTGCTCGGCCGCATCGAACTCCGCGAGGGTCATCAGCTCGAAGTCCGACGGCGCTATGCCGAGCATTCCGACCGCTACGGCATAGAGCCGTTCGTAGGTGATTTCCTGACCTTGCCGTCGGTCAGCCCGACCTCTTCTGCGGCGGGCCCGGGGGCATCGGGTCGGGCCGCTGTCCGAAAAACCGCGCTTCCGGTTCCAATCGATTCGCGGAACATCCCGAGCAGGGCGGGCAGCACGTCGGGGTCGCCGTCGATGAGGTCCACCACATCGTCCGGCGTGTAGTGCTTCGGTTCGCCGCTCTTGCGGGCGCCGTCCGACAGCGCCTCGGCCGCAACGACCGTGACCAGCTCAATCAGACGGCCGAGCGACATGTCGGGGACGATGGCCTCGCGGGCGAGGCTGTCGAGCGTAAGACCCAGCTGGTCGGCCGTGGCCGCCAGGGCCCGAATGCCGAAGTTGACCGGAAAGCTCCGGCCGTTGGTTGTAAGATTCTGTAACATTCCGTAAAGGTTTAGTCCGGCGGAGTAATTCCTCCGCCGGGGTTGTCAATTCGAAACGGTTACTCGACCGGAGCCAGCCCGTAGCCCTTGAACGAGGCCTTGTAGGTCGCCTTCTGGCCAACCGTCTCGCTGACCTCGAAACTGTCGGCAACACACTTGCACGTGTAGGACTTCTCGGTGGTCCCATCGATGGCCAGTTTGACCACAACGTCCACCGTCTGGCCCTTCACGGACTGGGCAATCATGTCGGGCGTATCGTGTGCGTTGGCCGGCTCGCCGGCGCTTTCACGGACGCAGACCAGACCGTCGACCGAGGCCGTGAATCCGACCTTCGAAAGTTCGTACTCCGGGCCCTTGGTGTCCTTGGTCTCCCACTCCTCGTATTCGGGTGTGATGGTGAAGGTGTGCGTCCGTGCGTGGTAGACGCTCTTGTCGGCGCAGAGCATCGTCAGACTGCGCCCTTTCCCTGTCTTCATTGCCATATCAAAGAATATTGAAGGTTAATTCATAGCTCGAAAGGCGCTCGTCCGCATACATCACGAACTTGCGGCCTTGAAAGTAGAAGGCATAGCCTTCGGAGAGTTTGCCGTCGACCGCACCGACCACGCGGTCGGCCAGCTCGCGGGCCTCGCGTTTGGTCTGCGCCACGACGGTCACGACCGTCGTGTCCACATCTCCCCCGTTCCCGTCGAAGGTCGTATTGGACTGCGACTCCTCGGAGTAGGCCACGAACGGAGGCTGAACCTCCGCCGGAACCACGTCCGGGTAGATTTTCTGCTTTGCAACTGCCTGCGAGAGCAGCTGTACGAGGGCTTCCGTCGAGGTCATAGTTTTCGAAAATTACGGTTCACAAAACGCGCTATCACCGTCTCGAGCTCCCGTCCGAAGTTGGCCACCGTCACGTCGGAGGAGAGGTCGAAAGCCTTGCGCAGAAACGGATTCGGTTTCATGCCACGGGCTGTCGGCGTGTAGACCGTTCCGCCCTCCCGGCCCGTGAACTTGAGCACGCGGGCCCGATGGATGCCTCGGCGGGCATCCCGGCGGTCGGCCCGGGCGCTGTTGCGCGACACGGCATAGGGCTTCCGCTCTTTGGTACCGTCATGTACGAAGCGGGCATAGAAGGCGTTGGCCTTGCCGTTCTTCGTCACGCTGAATACCGGCCCCACAGCCATTGGGATGACCGTGGGCACCCGGTCCCGGCGCAGCGAAACGATGCCAATCGACCGTTTGAGCCGACCGGTCCGATGCGGAGCGCGGGCCCGTGCCGTTGCGACGATGGGCTGAGCCGAGCGGCGCAGCGTCTGCCGCACGAGCGTGCGCTGCATCTGATCGGTCAGCTGACTCATGAGCCGAACAGCCTCGGCATATCCGTGTATCTCAATACCCCCCGTCATAGTCAAGGTCCGACAGTGTGATGAGTATGTGCAGCTTCTTGCGGAAACCCTCTTCGTAGACGCTCTCAATCGGTCGGCGACGCCCGTCGATTTCGACGAGCATCCGCGCATTCACGGCCGGAGAGCGGCCGTCCTCGCCCGTCACGTAGGGAATCGTCAGCACGGCCGACCCTTCGTGGACGATGCGCGAGGCGAAGAGATTCTCGCGGCCGCCGCTCTCGGTCTTCGTGGCCCAGAACGAGCGCCACGGGGTCGGCACGCCGACAATCTCGCCTCCGGAGTCCTGCGTCGTGGCAGGATGCAGCAGCGTGATTCTAACCTTTCCAGCCATAGGGCGTCATGCGATAGGGGTTCAACAACCGTTCGACAGTCACGGGCAGCGCCGAGACCGAGCGTCCGATTACGGCGTCGCCGTCCGCTTCGCAGAGCGTCCCGGCGCGGAGCGCCACCGCCGCCTCGATGCTTCCGGGGAGGACGATGCCCCCCTCGTCCTCGGGTTCACGCGAGAGCGTGTCCCGATAGTCGCTGTAGCCGCAGAGCGCCTCGACCAGAACTCGGCCGTGACGGCGACGGGCGGAGAGCGACGGCGAGGCAAACAGTTCGAGGCTCGTGCAGTGCTCGGCCGCGATGAGCCGGTAGTCCGCCTCGCCGAGTTTGACGAGGCGGTCTTCCGCGTCGTAGTAAGAGAGCGACTCGATACGCAGCACGGGGGCAGTCGGAATATCCAGGACTGGTTCGAACCCATCGAAGGCAAACGTCACGACACTGCGCACGATGATTCGGTTCGTATACTGCTCGGCGATGTCGAAGGCCGCGTAGAGGTTCCGCACGGCATTCTCGTAGAGCACCCCGTCTTCGGGGACGAGCCGCATCTGCCCGCCGACAATCCGCTCGATGACCTGACGCGGATAGACTTTTCCCGTTCTGCCGAGTATCATGGCCGGGAAGGTTTAGGCGCCTGCCATTTCGAGGTACTTCACCGGGTGCGTTCCGGCGTCGACCAGGTTGCCGTCGGCACGGACATGGCCCATGAATCCCACCTGGAGCTTGTCGGCATACTTCTCCTTGAAGACGGTGAGGCGAATGCCGCGCACCATGCGCAGGTGGTAATACTTGAAGTCGCCGAACGCAATCGGCTTGGCACCGGCGGCGATGTCGGGCATCGACTCGTTGATGATGACCTTCCGGCCGAGGATGCGCGAGACGGAGCCCGTCTGCAGGTCGGTGAGGAAAATCGGCCGGCCGTTTTTGTCGGCAATCTTCATCACGGCGGCCAGCGTCGCCGAGTTCATCATGAAGGCCCCGCGCTCGGTGTTGCCGTAGGCGTTGTCCACCGACGACATGAGCGAAACCAGCTCGTCGTAGGTTACGGCCGTATCCTCGGCCGAGGTGAAGCCCTTGGTCGCCGCCGTCAGCAGCGCCTTGATGTCGTTGGTTCCGGTGCCCGTGCGGGTGGCGAGCTCCTGCAGGCCGCGGCTCACGCACTGGGTGACAGCCTCGACAATCGTCGCCTCGACGTCGACGGAGGTCCCTTCGAGCAGCGCGATGTGAATCGGGAAGATGGGCGTCACGTAGTCGTAGGCGCTGAACGAAACACCCTCGAACTTCACCTTGTCGGTCGTGTTCGCATCCCCTTCGGCCAGCTTTTTCAGCGCCTTGTCGGTGGTGTTGAGCGTGGACTTCGTGTAGGGAATCGCACTCTCGGTAATCACCAGGTCGATGGACTCGAGGAAGGTTCCCGTCGACTTGAGGGCATGCACCACCTTGTCCGCGATGAGCTTCGGGATGATGACCTGGTTGTCGGCCGTGCCGGTGAAGAGTTCGGCGCGCATCTCCTCCTTGATGTCGGGTTTGGTGACGGCACCGCGCACGTAGTCGATGAATGTCGAGCGCAGCTCCTCCTGATGGCGGGCGGCTCGCTCCTCGGCCGTCTTGCCCGCATCGCCACCGATGCGGCGCGCCGATGCGGCTGCACGCGCCTCGTCCTCCTCGCGCAGCGCGATGCGCTCGTCGAGTGTTTCGTACTCCTTCTTCAGGCCGTCGTACTTGGCCCGCTCCTCGTCCGTGAAGCCCTTGGCCTCACGCTCCTCGGCCACATCCAGCATCTGCGACATCCGGGCCGCCAGCGCTGCACGCTCCTCCTTGAGTTCCTTGATTGTCTTCATGGTATGGTGGTTAATGGTTTGCGATTCTTGCATACAGCGCCACTCGCTCGCGTACGAGCTCCATGGCACCCTCCGACCTGCGTGCCGCCTCGCGGCGCAGAGCCTCAACGGCCGCCCGTTCGTCGGCCGATGCGCGTTCGGTCACGGCCGAGGTGGACGGATAGGCCCCCGAGACGACGATGGAGAGGTCGAAGAGCCGGGCGATTTTCGTCACCACCCGCTGGTCGTACTTCAGACCGTTCGCTGCGCTGCGCCAGGTCCAGCGGTCCTCGGCGGCGATGAACTTGAAGCTGCACTCGCCGATGTCGCCCCGACTGACGAGCTCCAGCAGGTCGTTGCCGCGCGTCGTGCGGGGTGCATCGAACGCGAAGTGGAGGCCGTCGCTCTCGATGTGAATCGAGAGGGTCCCCTCGCCGTTGCGCATTCGGGCCAGCACGTCGGCGCACTTGGTGCCGTGGTCCGTGCACATGATGACGTCGGACATGTCGCAGCCGTCAAAGGCGCGGCTGTCGATTTTCTCGACCCACTCCTCCCAGAACGGTTTGCTCCACTCGTCGAAGGAGACGGCCCGGCCGATGATTCTGCGGGAGAGGGTTCCGTCGTCCCGCTGTTCGACCCTCAGGTCGGCGATGCGCATCGTACGCACCAGCATCCGGTTGATTGCCTTGTCGTTATTTCTGTTGCCCATTTCCATCTGTTTTTACGGGTTCCATGTTCGTCTGTCGGAAGTACTGCTCGCCGCCCTCGTAGGAGTCGAGGTCCTCGCACGCGCGGATTTCATTCGCGTTCATCGCCCCGACATAGTAGAGCTGGCGATAGAAGTTCGTTCTGGCGGCCGTGTCGGCCCTCAGGAGCCCCTTGGCGTCGATGTCGACGTAGAGGCGCCTCTTCTCCGATTCGAGGAAGAGCTTGTCGTTGAACTCCGCCTCGATTTTGGCTATCCAGGGGGCGAGCGTCAGGTTGTAGAGTTCGAGGTTCTGCTGCTCGTTGTTCGAGTAGGTCGAATGGCTCTGATTGCCCACCATGTGGGGAGGCACGCCGTAGATGGCGGCGATTTCGTCGACCGACTGCAGCCGCGTGGCGATGAACTGCGCATCCTCGGGCGGTATCGTAATCGACGAATAGTCGAGTCCGTCCTCGAGCAGAAGGGGCTTGCCGGCGTTGCGGGCTCCGAAATAGCCCTCGGAGAGCTGCTTGTAGAGCCGCGCCCACGCCTCGTCGCTCAACGTGCCGGGCTTCTTGAAGACGCCGGTCGTCCGGCATCCGTTGCGGTAGAACGAATCGGCGAACTCGAGCGAGCTGAGCGACAGGCCGAGCAGCCGTGCATGCTGCCGGATGGGCGACAGGCCGAGCAGGCCGTTGGTCGACAGCCCCTTGATGTGTACCACGTCGCGGCTCGGAATGCGGAAATCGTTGCCGAGAATCGTGTAGAAGATGTCGTCGTCGCCCTCCCACAGCGTGACATACTCCGGCAGGACGAAATCGAGCCGCGTGGGGTACTCGTGCCGGTCGCGCTCGGTGATGACGGCGTAGGCATTGCCGCGCAGCAGCACGGCGGTCATCATCGCCGCACGCAGCGACACGCCGTTCATCTTGGGGTTCGGCTTGTCGAGCAGCCGGGCGACCGGGTGGTCGTAGTGCACGCGGCGGCGGTTCGTGTCGCGCTCCTTGACATGCAGCGGAAGCGTCGAGAGCGTATCGGAGAGGAGCCGGACACACGACCAGACGGTCGAAATCTTCATGGCGAAGTTGTCGTCGACATCCGGCTCACGCCCCGTCGGGCCGGAGATTCCTCCCCGGCTGATGATGACCGGCAGCCCTGCCCATGCGGCGGCCCGCGCCGCCATGTTCTTCCAGAATCCCATCGTCTGCGATTTTCTCAGCACAAAGTTCAGATGCTCGTTCCGCAAAAAAGGTTAACGACGTTAACTTTCCGAGGTTAACGACGTTAACTTTCCGCATGCGAACCGTCCGGCCGGCTATTTCGCGCGGGGCCTCCGCCGGCGGCAAAACTGGCTGTAGGCGGTCTTGAAGCTCTGAAAGCAGGAGAATCGATTCTGCCCGACCACCTCGCGGTACTGCCGTTCGGTGGCCTCGTAGGCCTGTTCGTTCGTTTCGTAGTAGGCCAGCATCTTCACGTAGCGCTCGTAGAAGCCCTGCGGTCCGGAGATGAAGCGCCGGGTGGCCTCGTCCAGTTGGTAGTTCGTCGTTGTCTGTTCCATGGTATCGTTCGTTAGAAGGTTCTCAATCCCCGTTCTTCGTAGACGGATTTGGGCTCCGGCGTGCGCTGGGCGCTCATCCACTCGCCATGCGCCATGATTGCCGCAACCACGCCGTCGATTTTGTCGGGGCTGCGGTTCTTGGCCGGCTTGAGGTTGTCGTTGGCATCGCGGTAGACCACCACGTTCGAGACCTGCCAGCGCAGCACCGGATTGCCGAAATGCTCGACTGCGCCCGAACGCACCAGCCTCTCGAAGTCCTTGGTCGGCGGCGAGATGTTCGAAATCGACTGCTGGAAACCCTCCATCGGGAGCCCCTCGGCCAGCAGGTCGATGACCAGCTGCGAGGAGTTCCAGCGGTCGTAGGCGATTTTCCGGATTGAGTAGCGGTCGCCGAGCTCGACGATGTCGCGGCGGATGAAGTCGTAGTCGGTCACGTTGCCCGGCGTCACCCGGATGAAGCCCTGCCGCACCCAGACGTCGATGTTCACATGCTCGCGCAGCATCTCGCGACGCGAGCGGTACTTCTCCTCGGGAATCCAGAAAAAGGGCAGGAGCTGCGTGCGTCCGTTCTCGTGGAACTCGAGCACGAGGGCCGAGAAGTCGTTCACCGACCCCAGGTCGAGCCCGCCGTAGCACTCGCACCCGGCCAGCGCCTCGACGGAGGTCTCCGTGCGGCAGGCACACCAGACGTCGTCGCCGAGCCATACGTCGGAGGCCTGGACCCACATGTTGAAGGTTTTCGTGAGGATGCTGCTCTCCTGCTCGGGCTTCGTCCGGAGCGTGTGGTACTGCTCCTCCAGGTAGTCGGTCTTGACGGAGGCCCCGCAGCAGGGGTTCGACTTCACCCACAGGGCCGGGTCGGCGAGCTCCTCGCGCGAATCCTGCGTATAGATGAAGGCCAGCGACGCGTCGTCCTCGATGATGCCCTCCAGCATCTTGATGGCGCTCGAGCGGTAGGTGAAGCAGGGCCCCGAGAGGTTGAAGCCCGCCGTGGTGATGATGCACATGAGCGGCTGGCGCCGGGCGCCCATCGACGACTTCATGACGGCGTAAACCTCGCCGGTCCGGTGGGCATGGAACTCGTCGACGATGGTGCAGGAGGCATTCTTGCCGTCGAGCGTGTTGGCATCCGACGAGAGCGGCTTGAAGACCGAACCGGTGGCCTCGTAGGCGATTGACCCGCCCGCCGACCGGAATATCCGGGCATGGCGCGACAGGGCGCTGTGGCGGACCATCTCCTGGGCCGCACCGAAGCACTCGCGCGCCTGGTCGCGCGTCGTGGCGCAGGAGTAGACCTCGGCGCCCGCTTCACCGTCGGCAAAGAGCATGTAACAGCCGATGCCAGCCAGCAGGGTCGTCTTGCCGTTCTTGCGCGCCACCTCGAGGTACGCCTCGCGAAACCGCCGGTAACCGGTCGCCGCGCGGCGGAAGCCGAAGAGGTTCCAGAGGAAAAACTGCTGCCACGGTTCGAGCTCAATCCGACGGCCGGCCCACTCGCCCTTGATGTGCGGCAGCATCCGAATGAAGTCGATGGGGCGTCGCGCCGCACGTTCGTCGAAGTACCACCCCCGCTCGACCGCCTCGGCGCGGTCGCGGAAGTAGCGCTCGACGGCCAGACGGAGATAGCGGCAGGCGGGGATACGCCCGTCGCGCACGTCGACGGCATACTGCTCGGCGGGATGGAGTTGCCGCTTCATGGCCGGTCGAGGAATTCGCCGAACGGGTCGGTGGCCTTTTCGGCATCGTGCAACTCCTTCGCATCGGCGGACTCGACCTGGCGGCGCGACACGGGCGAGAGTCCGAACTGCGCCCCGACCTTGTTCACCACGTCGAGCGAATCCTTGAAGAGTTTGGCCGCCGGATGCATCGTGATGGAGGTCGAACCGGAGCGGTTCTCCGTCTCGATGAAGTAGCCCGGGCCGCTGACGATGTCGGCATAGGCCCTTTGCAGGTTGGCGTAGGCGGCCGCATAGGCGGCCAGCAGCGGGATGTCGAGCTTCGTGAGCACCTTCCAGGAGATGAGCATCCGGGCCGTGCGGTCGAATATTTTCCGGGCATCGTCGGCCAGCCAGGCCGGCGGCGCCGCTTTGGTGACGGGTTTGCAGACGCCCCGGCCGGCCGGAGCCGTCGCGGAGGCTGCAGTGCGGCATTTGCGCAGCGTGCCGCGCAACGCCTTGACCTCATCGGGCAGTGGTTTTCTTCCCATAGTCGTTTCTCAAAAAGTTTCAAATTTTGGACGTGTGTCCGCGTGACTGGGGTGGCGGTTGATAGGGGCCGACCCTCCAGCGATTCCGACCCCCTACCCTCCCCGCATCGGTCCAAACGCGGCCGCATGCGGTCCGGAGACCTCTCTGGCCGGGATTGCACGGCACCGGAGCGCTATCCGTCAGAACTCTGTACGTCAGTCTCTTCGCGCGTTAACTCCTGCGGAGATACGCCGCGTTCCGCGTGCGTTTCAGCCGCCGATTCCGTATCATATAAGTCCCGGAAGTAATTATATCTACATGCCTCATCCGTCCGGCCTGCGACTCGATTCGATGGCTTTTTCGACCAGCCGAGCAGGGGTGTTGCGAATCAGCATCCGGGCGTGCACCTCCTCGGCATAGATGCGCGTGGTGTTGGTGGTCGTATGTCCGAGCATGTCGCGCACGGTCTCGAGGTCGACCCCCGACTCGACCATCAGACAGGCACACGTATGGCGCAGCGAGTGGGCCGTGATGTTGGGCCTGATGATGCCGATGTCGGCCAGTCTCCGGTGCACCATCTGGCTGATGGAGGTCCGCCTCAACCGATGGCTGTTTTTCCGATAGGCGCTTTCGAAGAGCGCCTCGCCCGGCCGGAAGACGCGCAGCGAGACGTAGTCTTCGAACAGCGAGACAATCGTATCGGGCAGGGCCAGCGCCTCAACCTTCTCGTGGCGACCCTTGCGCTGGATGTAGAGCACGGGCACACCCTCCTCCGTGCGGTCGAAGTCCTCGATGTTCACCCGCTCGACCTCGCACGTGCGCAGTGCAAGCAGCAGCATCAGAGCCAGCATCAGCTTGTCGCGCTTGCCCTTGAAGGTGGCCACGTCCACCGAATCGAGCAGCCGCGCAGCCTCTTCGGAGGTGAGCCGCCCCTTGCGGTGGCCACGGTAGCGGACCGACGAGCGGATGCCGGCGCCGATGTCGGAGTAATAGCCCCGCGCCGCGCAATACTTGTAGAAGAGGCGCACGGCCGTGACGTAGCCGTCGACCGTGAGCGCCGAGCGGCCCTTCCGTTCGAGCTCCTGCTTCCAGGCGAGGAGGTGACGCCGGGCCGGACATCGCGGGTCGACACGCTGCGACGCGAGCCAGCGGAACCAGAGCATGACCTTCGCCCGGTAGCTCGTGCGTGTGGTCTCCATCACGTCGATGTTCTGCATCCACTCCTCAATCACTTCGATAATCGTTGCGCTGGTGTTCATCTGCGGGTGGTTCGTTTGTGGGCTTCGCGGCCCGACTTGCGGTTGTGGCAGGCGTCGCACAGACTCTGCAGGTTGCTCAGGTCGAGAGCGGCACCGCCTTCGTTAATCGGAACGATGTGGTCGACGACGGTCGCTTCGGTGATTCTGCCCGCACGCCGGCACTCCTCGCAGAGCGGGTCGGCATTCAGTTTGACCTGACGCAGGCGGCGCCAGCGCGAGGACTGATAGAAGGCCGAGTTCGCATGAAGGCGTCGGCCCTGGGTTTCGCGCGGCGGCAGATAGGCCCGCCGGGATGGTTTCGGAATTGTCGGCATAGGCTATTTGGTTTTGAGCATTTCCGGATTGTCGTAGATATTGCCGACGACTCCTAACCGGTCTCGGTAATCATACGTTGCGGTCGCATACAGTGTATAACGTTCCTCCCCTTTTGGATGGTTGACGTAAACTACATCATAGCAATACCCTCGGACGCCACCTTGTACCCATCCAATGATTCTCCCACCAACGCCTAAAACATCCCCCTCGAAGATCCGCGTCCCGTTCTTGTCCTTCACGCCCGTGAACTGGCCGACCGTTTCCGGATCGACTTCGTACTGATTGAATCCTTTCGGCGCAGGATCGGGGAATATGAACGAATGGCCGCCCATACGCAACAGATCGCCCTCAATCCACTTTCCTGTCTTAATCTCTTTTCCTCGAAACAATATCACCCGTTTCATCTCTCTTTTGTTTTCATAAGTTTGTTTTCCCAGTTTGACAATGAATGCATAATCCGGCGCTCCCCCGGACGGTCTTCCGGTCAGAACAGCGCCAGTTGGACGAAGGAGAACCGGCGAATCTCGTCTTCTATTAGCCGGACAACTCCCGCCAACGAGTTGCGCATCGTCGTATAGCAGCTACCCTCTGGCAGTTGGTCCCGGTAGCAATCCAGCACACAGATTTCCCTGCCAACCAGCTCTCGGATTTCGAGAAGAGCCCCACGGATGGCCTCGTTCTCCGTCGGATATCCTGTATCTTCGCGTTCGACAAACCCGCACGGGTGGCTACGGTATCGCGAAGTCTCGAGCCGGACAGAATAGCCGGCTTCCCATCGTCCGTTGTCCGACTGTGACGTGTGGACCTCAAAACATCCGTGTCGTGACTCGACGGCCACGGGGCGGTTCGGATTTAGGCAGACATCGAAGAGGTTGAACCCAAATCCGGACGGGCTCGTGTGCACAACCTCGCCGCCTGCATCCGGATGCGCCTTCAGATAGGCGACCCACTCCTCGAAGGTGAACTCTCGCCCCAGGCAGCGACTCGTATGGTGAATTTCTCTCACGTCAAAAGAGTTTTAAGGTTTGCGCTTGTGGTTCGTAATTCATCCAAATGCACTCCTGCATCAGCGTCCCCGAACCGTTTACAATGCCGCTCCGGATATTGTTCCTCTTGAACGGGAACTTGACTTTGTGCCAGTCTGCATACAATCGATTGGTGAGATTGCAGTCGTAGCTGCTGACCATGGCCATACCCTCAATTCGATGTAGACGTTCTGCAAGCCGCTCGTGATCCTGCACCGAAAACTCGTATCGGTAATCATTTCGAGAGTTCCGGCACTCTTTCGGATACGGAGGATCGCAGTAGAAAAAGGCCCCGGGGAAGTCAATCCGTTCAATCGCTGTCATGTAGTCGCAGTTCATAATTTGGAAATTGTTGCGAATCTCAACGGCGACATCGTGCAACTTCTCGACAGCATTCTTCCAACGAGACACCCCATCCCCTGCCTGCGCTCTGACCTGTTGCTTGGCCATATGCCAGCCTTTCTTTTGCCGTTGCGCTCCCAGCCCAAAAAAGGATTGCCGCACGCGAACGTAGAACCGGCGAGCCCTTTCCAACTCGGAGATATCCGCCTCCTCGGGAACCCAACTATTGTCGAACTCAGCCTCCGAGTAAGGCGTCAGCCGCAAGGCTCGGACGAGTTCTTCTTCATGGTCGCGGAGTTGTGTGAAGAAGTTGGTGATTTCTCCGTTAATTTCGTTAGCCGTGCGAATCACGTTACCGCGGTAGTTCAGCGACACGACCATCGACCCGGCGAACAAATCGACAAGGTGTGTAAAACCTACCGGAAAGTTTGCGTAGAGATATTCGGTCCACGTGAACTTTCCACCGAAGTAGTTAAAAGCTATTGTTTTATTTTTGTTTCCAGACATATCGTTTCATGTTTGTGGGTCGCCGGGAGTCGAACCCGGACGGCAGTCCTGCAGGACCGCTGCGCTTCCTCCGACGCTGCGGAGGCCCCGCCGACCCGTTTTGTCAGGCACGCGGCATACGGATGCGCCACCGAACCCCCTGCGGCGTCTGCACCGTCTCAAAATCCTCCGCACGGTAGTTGCCCCCGTTCGTCGGGAGCAGCTGCACCATCTGCAGGTAGGTGTAGAGCCGCCCGCATTCGGCCTCCGCCTGCCGCCGCGTCAGCAGCTCGTGGTCCCGGGCGGCGTAGGAGGTGAAGGTGCAGAAGGCGCTCCGGTTCTTCCACGCCCCCTTGTTGTCCATCGCCGCCACCAGGCGCCGAATGTCCTCGACGTCGTACTTGCGGAACATCCACACCAGCTGCTGCCGCGTGAAGGGCTCCGCCATCGCGGCTATCTGCGGGAAGCGCTCGCCTATCCATGCCAGCAGCACATCGGCTGCCTCGGTCAGCTCCGCCGACGGCCCGGCCGGTTTCCCCCCTGCAACCCCCTTTTCCGTATCTACGGTGTGTGTGCTCTTCTTACTTCTTCCCTTCTTACTTTCTTCCGTTGTGGTCGCTCGCTGGTCGGAAGTTGGTCGGAAGTTGGTCTCCTCCTGGTCGTCAGCCGGTCCTAGGGCTGGTCGCTCCGTGCTGTCCGTAGACTGATATCGTTCGTAATTACAAATCGTTACGACCGTGTAGGAGCTGGTCGCACGGCTGGTCAGAAAATCAGATTTTTCGAGTTTCGAAACAGCCGTCCGCACCTCTCGCTCCGAGAGTCCCGTTTCGCGGGCCAGCGCAGCGCGGCTCGTGACGAGCTGACCCCGACCGACGGTGATTCCCCGCCAGCGACGGGTCTGAAAGTTTGCCTTCAGGAGCAGGTGCAGCGCCATCCGCACACAGTTCGTGTCGGAGTACCACTCCCAGTCGAGCAGCCCGCGGTGTATCTTAATCCATCCCTCCATAGTCATCGTACTACAAAACAGGTGAAACCTCTCAAGCGCCATCTGAGGGCAACCGTCAGGTCATCCTCGAGCACGAACAACACCCGCTCGCGCTCCTCGGCTGTCGTCTCCTTGAAGAACTGGTCGAGCTTCTGGATATAGTCCGGCCTCGTGTCCCCATGCTCGCGCATGATGAGCGTATAGTCGCCAGGCGCGAAGCCCAGATGGCGCGACAGCCACTGCTGCGTCTTTTCGCGCACGCACTCCCGCCGCGAGGTGCAGAACATCACCTCGAACTGCCGGGCCACATGCTTCACGAAGGCACAGACGTTCCCTCGCGGCAGGTCGTCGAAGGGGTCGCCGTAGAAGGCCTCCCAGTCGACCGGGTGGGTCTCGAGCAGCCGACGGCGCCGAAACCCCACTTCGGCCAGCGTCCCGTCGATGTCGACAACCATGATTCGTCTCTTCGCATCTCTTTTCATACTGCTGTCCGGTTACCAGTCGTTGTACTTGTCTCGCCGCCGGTTGAAGGGGTTCGGCATGCAGTCGAGCTTCCGCCTGCCGGCTTCGCCTCCATTCAGGCGAACGGCCCTCCGGACCCTGACACCCGGGCCGCGTCTGAGTCGTTCGAGTTTGACGGTCACGGCCTTCTCCGTCCGACCGAGTTCCCGCCCTATTTCGAGGTCGGACAGTCCGCGCCCAGCCAGGTCAAGCAGCTGCCGGACCTCCTCCTCGCTCCACGTCTTGCCATTACGCTCGAGTCCCATGGTTCGTCAGTTTTGTCTGAAACCCATCCACCGCCGCAGCATGCAGCGCACGGTTGCCCACCGCCTCGTCCGATTGTCACGGCGGTTCTGACGGAGGACCTCCTCCGGTGTCAGTTCATAGACCTGAATCTCGGCCCCGCGAACGGGCCATCGCTCAATCATCGTCATGGTTTTATGGTATTAGTGATTGCTTCAACTGTTGGGGCGCATAAAAGCGCTTGAGGAACTTGGTCACCTCGGCAGGGTCGTAGAGGAAGGTGCCGTCGCCCATAACCAGGTATTTGAGACCGGAACGACGCCACAGGGCGTGCGTTTTTTCGCTGGTGATGCCGGTCGCCCGCCCGAGCTCATCGCTCCCCTTGAGGAACAAGGTCGGGACTTCTCGGTCCAACTTGACTTTCATATCGTTCTATTCTATGATATATTCAACCGTCTCCCTGCGTCCCCGGCGCGCCCTCCGCGCCGTACGCTCATACTCCCCGCCGCAGAACACATACACGCAGAACAGACACAGCAGGCAGGCCGCGCCGAAGCGGCGCCGAATCTCGGAACGGTAGTACCAGACGACGAGCGCCTGCATGGTTCTGTTCCCGTCCAACTCGTCCTGCAGCTTGTCGTACATCACCGACAGCGTGTTGGCCACCGCCTGGTAGGTTACGTGCAGGCATTCGGCCACCCGTTCGATATTGCCGCCACGGGTCTCAATCACAGCCTGCATCACGCGGGACTCGGCCGGAGACAATGTGTTCTCGGCGCGTTTCATAATCCCCAGGGCTCCATCACGTTGTGCCGCCGGAAAACCGACTCGATGCTGCTCCGCTCGGCCGGGGAGTGCGGCGTAATCCCCCACTGCCGGTAATAGTATGCGGAACGCCCGATATTTCCGAGTTCGGCCCGAATCTCCTCGCGTACTTCGGCCGCTTCGCGGCGGTCGCGTTCGGCCACCTCGCGGATTCCCTTGCTGAAGGAGTTTTCAGGTTTTCGCTTCTCAAAATCCATCCTCGTCACTTGTTTTTGTCCAATTTTTTGTAAATCTTTACATTTCAAAATGTCCACTTCTTCGTACTTTTGTGTACGATTGGTTGGACAATGCAAATATACAGATGTTTTCTGTATATGCAAACAATTTGTAAAGAATTTTTCTGTATTTCTGTATGAACGGCACGGAAATAATAAACAAGCTACTGATACACTATCAGTTGAATCCGAAGAGCTTTTCGGAGGCAATCGGCCTCGAACGCCCCCAGGCGATATATGACATCCAAAGCGGGAAGACGAAAAGCATCTCTTCGAAGATGGCCGACAAGATAATATCTGCATTTCCCGAAATCAACAGAAGCTGGCTGCTTGCCGGCGAAGGCGAGATGCTCCACGGAGCGACGGAAGAGGCAGCCCCACACAATCGGATTCGCTACTGGGTCGATGTGGACGCCACGGCCGGCGGCGTCACGTTATTCGACGACCAGGTGACAAACAAGTACATCGACCTCGACATCCCGGAGTTTCACGACTGCACCGACGCAGTGAACCTCTACGGAGATTCGATGCTGCCTCTCTACAAGAGCGGACAAATCATCATCCTGAAGGAGTGGATGGAGTCGTTCATCGACTACGGCAACGTCTATCTGGTCATTACAAAGAAAGGCAACCGCATGGTGAAATATCTCCGCAAGGGCTCCGACGCCCGGCACGTGCTCTGTGTCTCTGAAAACAAGGAATTCGACCCGTTCGAGATTGAAAAGGACGACATCCTGCGCCTCTACCTGGTCAAGGGCGGAATCTCGAAAAATACACTATAAGTAAGATGAAAAAGGCATTCCTCGTTATAGCGGCTGTCCTGTTTACTGCTTGTGCTGCAATCCCGGACTACATCTCAATAGTCGATTATCGTCCCTATCTGGAAGAAGGATTCAGGATTTATTCATCGGACGCAGTTCCTTTCGAGTACGACTGTTTAGCCGATATTTCGATTGATAAATACTGGGTCAGGCAAGATTCAGCGAGCGGGACTTATGCGGTGAACGGCGAAAGGATTCCCAGCGACAACGACTACATCACGCACAATGAGGTTTTGGCTGAATTCGTTGACCGGGCGAAGGCAATGGGTGCCAACGGGATTATCGGGCTACACGTCAAATTCGACCGCAGAACAGGCTACTACAACATAACCGGAACGGCAGTAAAGATTACATCTCGCACGTTATACTGATTTCAAAGTACACACAGTAATGATACCACCTCTACAAGGAGAGCCTATCGCCCCGGAATCAAGCAGTAATGACCTATTTTATCTCTTCCTCGCATTTTGCATTATTGTCGTTGCCATCAATGTCTCCAGACAGATAAAACGTCACCAGAGAAGAGACAGCAATCAAGGGCATACCACCAGAACAGGCAAAGAATCGAACGTGAATTCCGAGGAATACGGATACACAACAGAACAGGGAGAGGCCCTATTCGATGATGTCAAGACCGAGGATGACGAGGTCGAGTGCAAAATTATCGGAACCAATTACCGGGAACTGTCCAAAAAGGACATCGGATACTCAGAGAGCTTCTGTCTGAAAGCGACCAACGAGGTCAAAGAGGATAAATACGCCATCGAGGTTTACAACGGACAAGGGAAGCTGGTCGGATACCTCGAGCGCGACATGAACAGGTTCTGGCACAAACTGCTGATAAAAGCGAACCCAGGAAATCCAGTCATGCAATGCAGAGGGTTTATTGGCCAATTTAGAAACAACAAGGATGAACTAAAATTCTACGGCAAAGTATATCTCCCAGAGGTAGACGAAAAAGACCCGGACTACAAAAGAATAATGAACGAATAAAATCTCAGCTATGGCAAAAAAACACAACCCTATTGAAGAACTTCAAGTCAACTGCGGCAAGACGACCGACAGTTTCGACGATTTGAAAAAATTATGCAACAAAAAGGCTGAAGAACTTCTGAAGACCATGGAATTCCACGGTCAGGATACCATTTCCGTCTCTTTTTGGACTGAGAACTTTCCAGAACTGATATGCGTTGGTAAATTCTATAAGGATGAGGGCGGAGCAATCAGATATGAATTGGACTTCTCCGAATCGACGCTATAGCATTCATACCCGAAATCCACAACGGCGAAAACGGGAGGTCATTCGCAAGACGGAGAACAGACCGTTCGAGTCCGAAAGATACGGACATCTCAAGCCTTATGATTCCACATTTTCCTGAAATCTAACCACAGCCCGATATCTTATGAAAAAACTCCCCTCGATACTCATCATCGCAGTGGCGATTCTCGCATCGGGAAGAGCATTTGCCCAATTGCACATTGAACCGCACAACTTCTACTGGCAGCGCGTTGTTGAATACAAGGGGGCGCGCGCCGAGATGCGCGACCGCATCGTCGCTTCGGGAATATTCAGCGACATTCAGAGAAACGACTCCACGATGATTGTCGGGCGTGTCGATAATGTCCTGCTGAACTACGCGACCATGGAGCCGGAGCCGAGGCTTTTCGACAAGCCGATTTTCTTCAGAAACGGCGAAAGGTTCTCCGGAACGCTTACCTACGAACTGAAAGAAGGCCGATACCGCGTTACGTTCAAAAACCTTATCTACAACAGCGACATGATAATCAACGTAGGTAGTATGTCGGTTGACATGAGGAACCAACCGGTAAACGAGTTTTTCTATCACGACGATGGCAGTTTCTGCCGAGGCGATAAGGCCCAGCAGTTCGCCCGCGAGGTCTTCGACTACTCGTTCTCGAATTCGTTCATCATTAAAGACGACAACGAACCGCAGTCTGAAGAGTGGTAATCTCAAACAATGTACAGCATAATCGGCTACATAAACGATGCCGTTCAATCAAATAGAGCGATTTTCTTCAATAAGGTCCAAAAAGAAAATAACAAGGAGCAAAAATATGGCAAAAGAGACAAAAAAAACATGCTTCGTTATTATGCCCATCAGCGATGTGGACAGTTATGAACCGGGGCATTTTACGCGAGTGTACGAATACTTGATTAAACCTGCGTGCGAACAGGCGGGATTCGAACCGATAAGAGCAGACGGCACCGCCAAAGCCGACATCATAATGGTTGACATTCTGCAAAAGATTCTTGATTGTGACATGGCCATCTGCGATTTGAGTTCCAGAAACCCCAATGTCTTCTATGAGTTAGGCTTTCGACAGGCTTTCAATAAAAAGACTGTACTTATCAAAGATACAAAGACCGATATGCCCTTTGACACATCCGCTATCAGGACAATTACCTACAACAACAATCTTCGCATAGATGAAGTCAAAGCATCAATTCCCAAAATTGCCGAAAGTCTAAATTCAACATTCACATCGAGCGATGATAGTGGATATTCGCTACTCAAACTACTATCAATAGAAAAACCTGCAACAATCCCAGAGGGGCATAAGCTATCCGAGGATTCCAGCATGATTTTAGACTCCATACAGGAATTAAAACAACAAATTAATCAAATCAACAAAAGAAGGACATTCAGCTATTCCTCACAAAGAGACGACACCTTTATCATCAACGGAGAACCTTTTTCCATCGGAGATGATGTATATACGACATCCCCAGGCACAAACGGCAATAGACATTTAGGCAGATTAATTAAAGTAACGGACAATTTTTATCATATACAAGACGATGATAATATAAGAATAATTCGTAAAAACTCGGAAGAGGCAAAAAACTTATCAACACTCCCATTTTAACCAAACGGCACTTGCAAAAAAATTGCAAAAACAGAATTTCAGAATATAACGAACTGCCTTTCAATCGCTTGATTTTAATTTGGGAGCAGGGGGTCGCTGGTTCGAATCCAGTCTCCCCGACAATTGACAATCAACCACTTGCGGCAACGCAGGTGGTTTTTTTATTGGGGCCGGCGGCACACAATTTACACGCAAAATCGGGGATTTTCCGGCTGCATTAGGATTGGTCCCCGCAAAAGCCGGATTTTCCGGCTGCATTAGGATTGGCCCCCGCAAAAGCCGGATTTTCCGACTGCGTCAAGGCAGGCCCTCCGCAAAATCGGGGATTTTCCGGCTGTGTCAAGACAGGCACCCCCGCAAAAGCCGGATTTTCCGGCTGCGTCAAGACCGGCCCCCCCCGCAAAAGCCGAATCTTCCGGCTGCGTCAAGTCTGCCCCCGCAAAAGCCGATTTCCGCCCGCTTGCGCATAGCTCGCCAGCACGGTCTCAATCACGTCAAAGAACCTCTTCCGCTCATCCCCGGAGACAGACGCCCGAGGCCGTCAACCGCCCAATCACGGCGCGGTCTCAAGCACGTCAAAGAGCCGCCTCCGCTCGTCTCCGGAGACAGATGCCCCGTGTCCGTCAACAGCCCAATCACGGCGCGGTCTCAATCACGTCAAAGAACCTCCTCCGCTCGCCTCCGGGAACAGACGCCCCGAAGCACCATCAACCCGGAAACCTCGCCGCCGCGGAAGCCTTAGCCGCCCCGAAGCCACCACCAATCCGTGTCACCACCAACCCGGGGGACCCGCCGCGCGCCCTCCGCTCTCCGGAACCCCGCCGCCGCAGAAGCCTTAGCCGTCCCGAGGCCCGGCAGACCCGCCGCGCTCCCTCCACAGCTCCGGAAGCTCCCGCCGACCCCGAGGCCCCGCCGACCCGCCGCGCTCCCTCCGCCACCCCGGAAGCCAGCCGCAGCCACCTCCCCTGCCCCCCGGGCGGTCAGTCTCGCCGCGTGCGGATGCGCCACCGAACCCCCTGCGGCGTCTGCACCGTCTCGAAATCCTCCGCACGGTAGTTGCCCCCGTTCGTCGGGAGGAGCTGCACCATCTGCAGGTAGGTGTAGAGCCGCCCGCATTCGGCCTCCGCCTGCCGCCGCGTCAGCAGCTCGTGGTCCCGGGCGGCGTAGGAGGTGAAGGTGCAGAAGGCGCTCCGGTTCTTCCACGCCCCCTTGTTGTCCATCGCAGCCACCAGGCGCCGGATGTCCTCGACGTCGTACTTGCGGAGCATCCACACCAGCTGCTGCCGCGTGAAGGGCTCCTCCATCGCGGCTATCTGCGGGAAGCGCTCCCCTATCCATGCCAGCAGCACATCGGCTGCCCCGGTCAACTCCCCCGACGGCCCGGCCGGTTTTTCCCCTGCGAGGTTTCCCCCTGCAACCCCCTTTTCTTCTGAACTTACCGTGTGTGTGCTCTTCCTTCTTTCCTTCTTATTACTTCTTTCCTTCTTACTTTCTTCCGTTGTGGTCGCTCGCTGGTCGGGAGTTGGTCGGCAGCTGGTCTTCGCCCGGTCATCAGCCGGTCCGACGGCCGGTCGCTCCGTGCTGTCCGTAGACTGATATCGTTCGTAATTGCAAATCGTTACGACCGTGTAGGAGCTGGTCGCCCGGCAGGTCAGAAAATCCGACCGCTCGAGTTTCGAAACAGCCGTCCGCACCTCACGCTCCGAGAGTCCCGTTTCGCGGACCAGCGCAGCGCGGCTCGTGACGAGCTGCCCCCGCTCGACGGTGATTCCCCGCCAGCGACGGGTCTGAAAATTCGCCTTCAGGAGCAGGTGCAGCGCCAGCCGCACACAGTTCGTGTCGGAATACCACTCCCAGTCGAGCAGCCCGCGGTGTATCTTAATCCATCCCTCCATAGTCATCGTACTTCAAAACAGGTGAAACCCCGCATGCGCCATCCGAAGGCGCTTACGGGCTTCCGTCGCTTAAAATTCATCCGTCGTTTGTTTTTGTCCGATTTTTTGTAAATCTTTGACCCGTTCGAAATCTCCGCTACCCCGTATTTTGTATGCGACGGGTCGGGCGATGCGCATACGAAACGAGACCTGCCCAAGCCAGGAATGCATGGATGAGCGCCCCCCGAAGACTCGATGCCGCCCCTTCCGAACGAGCGGGCCAGTCATCATCCGGACGCCCTCGCCGCTGCCGGGTCAAGGGCCGGAACTCAAAAAACAGACTATAATGATACCCATTTTACAAGCAACTCCTATTGCCCCGGAATCAAGCAGCGGAAACCTATTTTATCTCTTCCTCGTATTTTGCATTATTGTCGTTGCCATCAATGTCTCCAGGCTGATAAAACGTCACCAGAGAAGGGGCTACTATCAAGGAAATTCCGCCACAACAAGCAATGAATCGGACGTGAACCCCGAAGAATACGGATACACAACAGAACAGGGAGAGACCCTGTTCGATGATGTCAAGCCCGAAGACGACGAGGTCGAATACAAAATTATCGGGACCAACCACCGGGACCTTTCCAAAAAGGACATCGGATACTCCGAAAATTTCTACCTGAAAGCGACCAAAGAGGTCAAAGAGGACAAATACGCCGTTGAGATTTACAACGGACGCGGGAGACTCGCTGGCTACCTTGACCGAGACTTGAACAGGTTCTGGCACAAACTGCTGATGAAGGCCAATCCCGAAAATCCGGTTATGCAATGTCGTGGGTTCATCGGCCAATTCAGAAACGACAGAGATGAACTAAAATTCTACGGGAAAGTATATCTTCCAGAGGTTGACGAAACAGACCCGGACTACAAAAGAATAATGAACGGATAACTTCCCGGTTATGACAAAAATACAAAAAACGGATGGAAGCGCTTCATGCCGGCTGCGGCAAGACCGCCGACAGCCATAACGGCGCATGCCGAAGGCCTTGCACGGGCAGGCGCAGCGGCCGTTTGATTCCGAAAGATACGAACGATTTGCGCCCGATGATTCCACATTTTACGAAAAAAAGCATAACAGACTGATACTCCAATGAAAAGACTTTCAGCAACACTCATCCTCGCGGCGGCGCTCTTCGCATCCGGAGGAGCCTTTGCCCAAGTGCACATCGAACCGCACAACTTCTACTGGCAGCGCGTGGTCGAATACCGGGGTACCCCCTCCGCGATGCGCGACCGCATCATCGCCTCGGGGATATTCAGCGACATCCAGCGGAACGACTCCACGATGATTGTCGGGCGGGTCGAAAATGTCCTGCTGAACTATGCGACGATGGAGCCGGAGCCGAGGCTTTTCTCCCTGCCGATTTTCTTCAGAAACGGCGAGAAGTTCTCCGGGACGCTCATCTATGAATTGAAGCAGGGGCGCTATCGGGTCACGTTCAAGAACCTTATCTACAACGGCGACATGGTGCTCAACGTCAACGGCGTGTCGGTCGACATGAGGGACCAGCCCGTAAACAGGATATTCTACAAGAGCGACGGCAGCTTCTGCCGGGGCGCCAGGGCCCGGCAGTTCGCCTGCGAGGTCTTCGACTACTCGTTCTCGAACTCGTTCATCCTCACAAGCGACGACGAGCAGCAATCCGACGACTGGTGATTGAGATTGCCGGGGGCAAGGCATATCCGGAGCTGTCCGACAGGGCAGGTCTCTGGCTCGACGCGCCCGCATGCGCACGCGAGGTACGCCACTGGACGCACGCGCACGATGTGCGCGCACGAATCGCACTCCCACACGCCTTGCACCCGGCGGCGGAGCGACCCGGAACGGCTCGCACGTCCCTCCCCCCAACCGCAGAGCGGCCCGCACGGCGGGGGCAAGTTGACGGGCGGATGCATTTTTTTTGAAAATTATTTTGCCGATTCGGATTTTAGACGTATCTTTGTGCGCTCTTAAAGATAAAACGAGCTCTGTTCGGGGTGTAGCGCAGTCCGGTTAGCGCGCCAGCTTCGGGAGTTGGAGGTCGCTGGTTCGAATCCAGTCTCCCCGACACGGAAAGAGGTTATCGAAGTTCGATAACCTCTTTTTCGTTATTGCAGCCAGCAGGGAACAGGCCGCCTCCAGACAGGGGAAAGGCCGCAAATCCGAGCCACGCCCCTATCACGTTTCGACTTGAGGCAACGCTGCAGGCCGCCGACATGCAACAAAAAAAGCTCCGGAGTTCGACTCCGGAGCTTTTTACTCTTTTTCAGCGGGACTTCCTCCCCGCTTGTCCTTTAATTCTTTTGCGCGCTTCCCTCGGGCCGGATGGTTTCGCCCACTGATGCGCCCCGGGCCAAAAAACAACCCGTTCGGCGCACATAGGCCGAAAAAAAATGCCCCGTCCGGTACGCTCCCCAAGCCGAAAGAACTGCCCCGGCCGGCATCCCCGAACCGAAAAATCGCTCCGTCCGGTGCGCCCCCGGGCCGGATGGTCTCGTCGTCCGGTGCACTCTCCGACCAAAAAAAACGTCCCCGCCAGCACACGCTTCCACAAGCAGGCCTCTCAACCGGCGCGCCCTCGGACCGGATGGTCACGCCTTCCGGTACGCTCCCCGGGCCGAAGAACCTCCCCGGGTCGGTGCGCCCCTTCCTCAGATGCTCCCCCCGCGGCCCGGCGGCTGCTGCCCGCTACCGCGTCGTTCCCGGAAGCCGGTGGTAGTGGCAATAGAGCAGGTCGCCGTTGTCGTCGTGCAGGTGCATGCCCCCGCCCAGGCAGTAGCGGAACATCGAACAGGAGGCGCACTCCCCGCGACGCGCCCACGCGCGGTCGCGGAAGGGCTCGAAGCGGTTCTGCCACACATCCCAGAAGCGGTCGCGGTAGATGTTGCCCTGGTGGAAGTTGGCGCGGATGCTCGTGCAGCCCGAAATGGAGCCGTCGACCCGTATCGAGGCCACCGAAACTCCGGCCGCACAGAGGTAGAAGTGGTCGCGCACCTCCATCTCGTAGTTGCCCAGAAATCCCTCGCAGGCGTAGCTCACCTCGATGCGCCCCTCGCGGCGCGTGCGGCGGATGAACTCCAGCACATCGCGGAACTCCTCGTCGCTCACCCGCAGCGTGGGGTCCTCCTTGGCGCGCCCCATCGGGAAAATCGAGAAAATCCGCCAGTAGCGGATGCCCTCGGCGATGAGCATCTCCTTGAACTCCTCGAGGCGGGGTACCAGCGGCCCCGTGACGCAGGTGATGACGTCGTAGGCCAGCCCCGGCACGCGGGCGATGCGGCGCGCGGCGTCGAGCGCACGCGCATAGCTGAGCGGATTGCGGCGGATGTAGTTGTGCGTCTGCTCGAATCCGTCGAGGCTCACCGAGACGGAGCGCAGCCCCGCGCGGAGCAGGCTGTCCAACCGCTCGGGGGTGAGCGCCATGCCGTTGGTGACCATGCCCCACGGATATCCGCGGCGCGTCACCTCGGCGCCGGCACGCTCCAAATCCTCGCGGACGAGCACCTCGCCGCCCGAGAATATCACGAGCACCTGCCGCGGGTCGACATGCGGCGTCACCTCCTCGTCGAGCACGCGCAGGAAGTCCTCGAGCGGCATGTCGCGCACCCCGGGGTCGACCCGGCAGTCGCTGCCGCAGTGCCGGCAGGCGAGGTTGCAGCGCAACGTGCACTCCCAGAAGAGCGTACGCAGCTTGTGCTCGGCCACCGAGCGGTCGTGCAGCGATGCGAAGAGGCGAAGCCCGAGGCGTTTGCGCAGGCTCGGTTTACAGTTTCCGCTCATGGATTGGATTACTTCTGCCCATCTGCGGCGGATTCGGCGGCAGGTTCGGCAGCGGATTCGGCCGGCTGACCGGCTGCGGGCTGTGCGGCGCTTCCGAGCGAATCGGTCTCCTCGAGGGGATAGGCCTTGTTCACGAATTCGGGGCCGACGGGCTGGCGTACGCCGTACATCACCTGGATGGCGGGCGTCTGCTCCTCGGTCACGGGCTCCTGCTCCGCCTTGCCCTCACGCGGGGTATTTTTCACCGACGAGCAGCCCGTCGAGAAGCCCAGCAGTGCCAGCAGCGTCAGATTGATTTTGCGATTCATATTCATTCTGTTGGTTCCAATGTCAGGAACAAATATACAAAATTGATTCCTGATACGAAAATATAGCGTAAAAAGTTTTGAAAACCACCGTTTTTTCCGTTTCTTTGCAAAACACATTAACACTTAATCCGCAATTTTATGACAGGAACAGTAAAATGGTTCGATAGCAAGAAAGGCTACGGATTCATTATCGCCGAGAACGGCAAGGAGGTTTTCGTTCACTTCTCGGGCATTTTGTCGGAGGGCTTCAAGTCGCTCAACGAAGGCCAGAAGGTGGAGTTCGAGCTCGGCAACGGCACCAAGGGCGAGCAGGCCGTCAACGTGAAGGTCATCGGCTAAGCCGCGCGTCCGATTCCACAACGACACGACACAAACCGACATATCGGAACACCCGGAGTCCATCCGGCACAGTATGGGAGAAGCGGAACGCCGCTTCTCTTTTTTTGCGCCTTTGCGTTTTGCGCCTGTTTTTTTGCGTTTTGCGCCCGTTTTTGTTTTTGCACCCGCCGCCCGGGCCCCGGGCATGCCGCCTTCACCCTCCCCCCCGGGCACGCCCCGCCGCTCCTCTTCTCACGTCACGCACACGCGCGCTGCGCGCACGCACGCGAGTTTTCGCACACTCTTTTTGCCCGTTTGAAAAAATAATCGTAATTTTGGGCCGCCAATACAGAGCAGACCATAACGGTTAATTCACAATAAAAACCAAAAAACCATGAAAGAAGCAATCGCAATTCTGACCGGCGGCGGACCGGCTCCCGGCATGAACACCGTCGTAGGCAGCGTCGCCAAGACGTTCCTGCGCAAGGGTTATCGTGTAATCGGCCTCCACGAGGGTTATACGGGACTGTTCAACCCCTCGCCCCGCACGGTGGACATCGACTATCCCATGGCCGACGGTATCTTCAACCAGGGCGGTTCGTTCCTGCAGATGAGCCGTTTCAAGCCCACGGATGCCGATTTCGAGAATAACTTCAACCTCAAGTTCTTCACCGACAACAACGTGAAGCTGCTCGTAACGGTGGGCGGAGACGACACCGCATCGACGGCAAACCGCATCGCCAAGTTCCTCGAGGCCAAGAAGTACCCCATCGCCAACATCCACGTTCCGAAGACCATCGACAACGACCTGCCGCTGCCCAACGGCACGCCGACCTTCGGTTACGAGTCGGCCAAGGACAAGGGTGCCGTCATCGGCCGCGCCGTCTATGTCGACGCCCGCACGAGCGGCAACTGGTTCGTACTGGCTGCCATGGGTCGTTCGGCCGGCCACCTCGCATTCGGTATCGGCGAGGCCTGCCACTACCCGATGATTGTCATCCCCGAGATGTTCAACAAGACCGAAATCACGGTCGAGAAGATTGTCAACCTGGTCATCTCGTCGATTATCAAGCGCAAGATTATGGGCATGGACTACGGCGCCGCCATCATCTCGGAGGGCGTATTCCACGCACTGTCGAACGAGGAAATCCGCAAGAGCGGCGTTCACTTCACCTACGACGAGCACGGACACCCCGAGCTGGGCAAGGTTTCGAAGGCCCACATCTTCAACGAGATGATTGAGAACAAGCTCAAGGCCCTGGGCATCAAGGTGAAGAGCCGTCCCGTGGAGCTGGGTTACGAAATCCGCTGCCAGACCCCGATTGCCTACGACCTGACCTACTGCTCGGAGCTGGGTATCGGCGTACACAAGCTCTACTCGGAGGGCAAGACCGGCTGCATGGTCTATGTGGATTCGGAGGGCAACGTATCGCCGCTCTACCTGAAGGACCTTCAGGACCCGACGACGGGCAAGATTCCGCCCCGTCTGGTCGACATCACCTCGGACAAGTTCAAGTCGGTAGTGGACAATATCCTCAACGCCATCGAGCCGAAGGACTACGAGGCAGCGAAGAAGTATGTCGCCAACCCCGAGGAGTACGACTTCTACAAGATTCTCAACTGGAAGTAATCCATCCGGTTGCTTTGCACAAAAGCCCCGGCCGATGCATTCGGCCGGGGCTTTCTGCTTGATGCCGTGCGGAGGGGCTACTTCCCCGAGACGATTGCTCCGAGGAGCTTCGCCTGGTAGGGCAGCTCGGGCGTTGCATTCTCGAGCACGGTCTTCACATAGGAGACCGAGCGGGTCGCCGACTTCACCTTCATGGGGTTCTTGAGCGACTTGAGCGACGAGGTCGCCTTGCCCATCGCTTCAGTCAGCTGCTTCAGCTCACCCGAGGTCCCCTCGATGCGCTGCAGCAGCTCGGTTGCCCGCAGAATCTGCTCGGCGCTGGGGGTCGCACCGTCGAGCAGGGCCGTAAAGTCGGCCACCTCGACCGTGGCGGCAGCCACCGTCTCGGCCGTTTTGGCAGCGTCGTCGATTTCAGCCACGCCGCAGGCCTTGGGGGCCTCGCTCTTCAACTGCTCGACCCGCTTGGCCGAAGCCTCCTTCTCCTCGGGCGTCTGAGCCGAGACCGCCGTCACGGCCATCAGCAGTGCGGCCGCACACATCAAAAACTTTTTCATGTTGTTTGGGTTTGTTTTGAATTGCTCCTACTCTCTTGCAGATTTTCGGAATCCTCTGTTCCCGGGGCGACGGAGTGGATGCATCCGCAGGTTTCTTCGTCGTCGTGAAGAACGCGGATGATGCCCCCGGGAGGGAGGAACCGCCGTCCGTTCTCTACATACGGTTGAATGTACAGGTCGTTTTCAGTCAGGAGAAATCGGCAGAGCACGCCAGAAGAGGCCGCCTGGGCTTATCGCATGTCAATCAGCCACAAGATATCCGCGTATGCACAATAAAAAAGGTGCATCCCCGCTCCCGCTCCGACTAACTGAGGTACGACCAAGCACCCGTATGTATCGCAACAGAACATGGGAACACACCCCAAACGGAGTGTATCCGCAACATCCGTTCCCCGACATACATCTAATTGGTCGTTTTCAGTTACGGGCGAACAGCGGCAAATATCATTTCAAGACAAAGATAGTGAAAAGCGTACGATTTCCAAAAAAACGAGGGCATCAGCGACAGAAATCATGCAGTGGCAGGAGCCGGCGCGCCACGGGCAGCCTCCACAGAAACGCGGTGCGCGGGTACGGAGGTGCAGGGTGCGGGATGCGGGGCGAAGGAGCGAAGAGGAGCGAAGGAGCGAAGAGGAGCGAAGGAGCGAAGAGGAGCCGACGCGGGGGTATCGGCGGGCGCGAAGGTGCACGGGGTTAGAAGAGTGTCAGTGCAGGTGCGGGGGCGCAGAAGAGTGTCAGTGCAGGTGCAGGTGCAGGCGCGGGCGCGGGCGCGGGGCGTGGGGTCAGAAGAGTGCCGATGCGGGGCTCAGAAAAGTGTCGCTGCAGGGCTCAGAAAAGTGCCGATGCGGGGCTCAGAAAAGTGTCGCTGCAGGGCTCAGAAGAG
>ENA-ORSJ01000167-ORSJ01000167.1-human-gut-metagenome-genome-assembly--contig:-NODE-167-length-76903-cov-5.512193_pt1 | contig 76903 bp, 58 predicted proteins | sample MGYA00242191_ERZ509158 | MGnify/ENA primary metagenome ERZ509158 (study PRJEB26280, sample SAMEA2338623) | human gut metagenome | biome: human gut; feature: human-associated habitat; material: faeces...
CGCACTTGGGGCAAGTGCCAAGGCAGTCGCCTTTGTAGCGGCATTCCGACGTTGCAAACTCGATATCGTTGGCCACAGCTATCTGCCGACGAATCTCTTTCAGTATCTTGCATGTTTGTTTTCCCCGTGCCATGGTCATTATTCCAATCTGAATATTATCGGTAGGCTTAGCCTTACATTTGCTTTTCTGCCGTTATGCCTGCCGGGCTTGAAATCCGGCAAGAGCCCTACCACCCTTATTGCTTCTTTGTCTAACGCCGGATGCAGGCTTCTCTTTATCTTCGGGTCGCGCACACGCCCATGCGTATCTACACAGAAGTCAACAATGACCCGGCCTTGGATGCAGTTTTCAGCCAGCCCTTCCGGGTATCTCAGGTTGTCTAAGATAAACTTATGCAATGCCTCAGAGCCTCCCGGGAACTCCGGCATTTCTTCCACAACGGAATATATTGTATCAGAGCCGTCGGTCACTTCATAAGGCGGCACATCATAACCCGGCACTTCGCCCACTGTTCGCATAACCTCCGAATCATCCGCCCGACCGTCGCCGCCAGCCGCACACGGTTTACGAGGGGCAACCAGTAACATTCCTTCTACGGCGGATTCATCCTCTGTGCCAACAATGTCTGACACATCACCACTTACTGACGGCACTTCAACCTTCTCTTGCAGGGCCACAGTATCCCCTTGCAGCTCTTTGTCGGGCGGTGGCGCCGACGAGCCTCCACAGCCTGCCATGAGCACCAGTCCGGCCGATATGCCGGCCACTGCCACCGCCTTTCCGGCAAGGGAGCGGGCGCGCAACTGCCGCTCAAGGTAGCGCACCTCGGCCTCGCACTTGGGGCAAGTGCCAAGGCAGTCGCCTTTGTAGCGGCATTCCGACGTTGCGAACACAATATCGTTGGCCTCAGCTATCTGCCGACGAATCTCTTTCAGTATCCTGCATGTTTGTTTTCCCCGTGCCATGGTCATTGCTTTTTATTTTATATGTGAACAAATCGAACCGGCTGAACCCAAGCTCTTCAAGTGCAGAGCGGCTTACCAATCGGTCAGCATCATTGTTGTAGCCTGGAATAAGCGGTATGCGGACGATGCAGTCGCCCTGCCGCCCGGCTCCGACTATCAAGCGGAGGTTGGCTGCCACAAGGTCGTTGGCTTGCCCGGTGTAGCTCTGGTATATGCCGGGATTCATGTCCTTTATGTCTATTATGAACGTGTCTACCACCGGAATGAGAGTCTTCACCCATTCGCCAGGCACATTGAGCGAAGTCTCTATGTTGATGCGCCACGCAGGGCCGCACAGTTTGCGGAAGTCGCAGATGAACTTTGGGTAAAGGCATGGCTCGCCCCCGCCGAATGTAACGCCCCCGTGCGTGGCCAGAAAGTATAAGTTGTCTATGCTGGTCTCGGCATACAGCTCGTCGGGCGTGTATTCCCTAAAACCGTCGCCACCGCCAAGCGACTGCGGATTGAGGCAATGGCGGCAACGCAGAGGGCAGCCATGGAAAGCCGCGAGTGTGGTAACGCCATCACCGTCGGTCGAGAGGCGATGGCGGATTATGCCTATCATCTTAACCTTCTGCCCATTCATAGATACACTTACACTAACCATGCAAATATAATAGTTTCCATGGCAACAGCCAAGAGGGCCATCTGTTTATTTCCGCAAGCATGGTTTTCCGACCACTTCTGCGGGATTCCCGCACAACAAGTATGACATCAAATGATGAAGAAGGCAATTTGCCGGCAATATGCATAACGCGGCCATCACACCGCTGAATATTCTTATCCGCATTTACACCATGCCGCCCAAAGGCTTCCAAACTCCCGACGGCTGCCTGATTGCGCCTTTGGGCCGCCGCAGCCAGCCAAGTCTTCGACTATGGCGACAACCAGCCTGCACGCCAACAGCATGGAATAGCCTCGGGCCATGGGGCCGGGATGAAACCCCAAAGCTACTTACCCATGGTCTGCTTCACTTTAGCCAGAAGCCCTGGAATGTCAAGATGCTGCGGGCATTTGGCCATGCACACGCCACAGCCAGTGCACGAAGAGGCCGGGTCGCCACGCTGCACCGGCGACATAGACACGGTGTAGTCGGCCATGGCGCGCTCCATGTTGCCGTGCAACAGATAGTTATTATACACATAGGCGAAGATGTAGCCTATGGCAACGTTCGCCGGACAGGGTATGCACTGGTAACACCCGGTGCAGTCAATATGGCCCAGGGCGTGGCGGTAGGCATAGACAGCAGCTCCCAAGGCCTCGCGCTCGGCGGGGCTCAGCATGTTTGGCCTTGCCTTTGCGGCATATCCGAGGTTCGCCTCCACATCGGCCATCGCCCCCATGCCGCTTACGGCTACACTGACCTCGGGCATGTCCCACAGATAGTCGAGCGCCCACTCCGTGTCGGGCTTGCTCACACAGGTAGAGGCAAGCGCGTCTTTCATGCCTTGCGGCAGGTGGGCCAGGAAGCCCGTGCGCACGGGCTTCATCACGGCCAGCCCCATGCCGTTGGCCGCGGCATATTTCGGGCCGAGCACACCGGCTTCATACTCATAGTCAAGATAATTGTGTTGGATGAGGCAGAAATCCCATGCGGGGGTATACTCAACCACCCGCTTGAACAACTGCAAGCTGTCATGAAACGAGAAACCCATAAACCTGATCTTGCCCTGTGCCTTCAGTCTCTCCATCTTCTCTATAAGCCTGTATGGCAGCACATAGTCGTTCCAACCACGGTGCATTATCATGTGGTGTGATAGAAGTCTATCACATCAGTGCCGATGGCACGGCGCGACTGGTCGAAGAACTTCTCGAAGTCGTCGGCGCTCTGCATCTCCCACCACGGCATCTTCGACGTCACGTAGACCCTGTCGCGCCATCCGCCGGCAAGAGCCTTGCCCACGGCCTGCTCGCTCTCGCCCCCAAGGTACACCCGGCCGGTGTCTATGTAGTTGACGCCGCCCTCGATGGCGCGCCGTACCATGGGCGTGGTCTGCTCAAAGTCTACATGCCCGCCTTTCATGGGCAGGCGCAGCATGCCGAACCCGAGCGCCGACACGCTGACGCCCGTCCGTCCCATGGGGCGGTACTGCATGTTTGGGTTGTAGTTAAGTATGCCTTTCGCCCTCTGTTCGCGGGCGGCCTGCCTTCCGGCCTCGCGGGCAATGGCCTCCGGCCCTGCCGTGGCGCCCACAGCCGCGGCAATCAACCCGCTCTTTATAAAACTCCTTCTGTCCATAGTTTTGGTTTATTCCTGTTTGTCAAGTCCCAGCAGCCACGCCGGGTTGCGGCGCACCAGCCTGTCGATGTCGCCGATGGCTACGCCTGCGCCCTGCAGCCTGGAAATGCAATCGCGCATGCCCTCCACCGGGTGGGGCATGACCGCCTGGCCCAAGTCGGTAGAGACGAAGCTCCTTGACGGGTCGATGCCAACAAATGCGGCAAACTCTGCGATGCCCTGGCGCCGGTATTGCGGCATCCCGGTGCCCTCGCCCCACAGGCAGGGCAGATAGCAAAACTCTATGTAAGCGCCGAGGTCTATGCACTGCTTTATCTGGTCGGGCGTCATGGTCCAGTAGTGTGAGTTGGCGTGGGTGACAACAAACTTGCCCACACCGACCTCACGCGCCTTGCGCGCAAGGGCTATGCTCTCTTGCGGCGAGGCGTGGCCTGTGGCAAAGATGATGCCGGCCTCGGCACATATCTCCATCACACGCACCACCTCGGGCAGCACCCTGCCGCTGTCGTCGACCACGGCAATGCCGCCCGTTGCCCTGCCTTCACACCGGCAGTGGTAAGCGGCATCGAGCGTGGGCATCCAGATGCACCGGCACAGGCCGCCGCTGGTCTGCACCGCCTTCTGGGCCGCAAACACGTTGACCTTGTCGCCATGCACCCTGTTCATGCACACACTCCCGAAGCACTGGGCCCCCGGCAGGGCTTGCCTGATGATGTAGGCCCGGTCGTGGCAGCTGAAATCGTTTGACTTGAACATGACAGCACGGTAACCGGCACGCACAGCGTCTTGCATGAAGCCAAACTCATCTGCCGAGCGCTCGCGAGAGTCGGGCCGGCAATGCAGGTGTATGTCGCAGACGCCCTTGAGCATACCGTCGCCCGTGGCGGCACCGGCCGCCTTGCTGCCCTGCCCCTGCATCAGGGCCACGGCCCCGGCCGGCATGACCGATTGCGCCATCAGGGCGCCTCCCGTAAGCACGGAACTCTTGATGAAGTCCCTGCGGTTGATTCTTCCTCTGTAATCCATCGCTTCATTTTTTTGCAAAGGTAATAATCACGCGGCCGAAAGCCGGAAACATATTTACAGAGCTTTGTAACGCATTTACTGATTATGCAGTGCCGCCGATACGGGTTGGCCGGAAAAGCCTTACTTTTGTGACAGGCTAACAAACGAAGACAAAAACATGACAGAAAAACCAATACGACTGGATACGGTGGACGATTACGACAGGCTGTTCGGCCTTGAGACGCTTCACCCGCTGGTAAACGTAATCGACCTGGCCACCGCAACGAAACACCCGACCCACTTTACCGTGAACTACGGGATATATGCGCTGTTTCTCAAAGAGACCAAATGCGGCGACATCCGCTATGGCCGGCAAACCTACGACTACAGGGAAGGCACGATAACGAGCTTCTCGCCGGGGCAGGTTTCAGAGACCGAGATGCAGGAAAGCATGAGGCCGACAGCACGCGGCATTGTGTTCCACCCCGACTTGATAAAGGGGACATTGCTCGGACGGGAAATAAAGAACTACTCGTTTTTCTCTTACAACTCGACAGAGGCGCTGCATCTGTCGGCCGACGAAAAGGGCATCATGCTCGACTGCCTGGCAAACATAAAAACAGAACTGCTGCGCCCGGCAGACAAGATGAGCAAGAGGCTCATTGCAAGAAACATACAACTGCTGCTCGACTATTGCCTGAGGTTCTACAACAGGCAGTTTGCCACACGCGAGAAAAGCAACAGGGACATCCTGACGAGGTTTGAGGCGCTGCTCGACGACTACTTCCAGAGCGGCAAGTCGAGGTTAAACGGACTGCCCACTGTGAGGTATTTTGCCGACAAGGTGTTTCTGTCGCCCAACTACTTCGGCGACCTGATAAAGAAGGAAACGGGCAGAAACCCGCAGGAATACATTCAAGGCAAAACCATCGACACGGCAAAGACCATGCTGGCCGACACCGGCAAGGCCGTCAACCAGATTGCCGACGAGCTGGGGTTTCAATACTCACAGCACTTCAACAGGGTGTTCAAGAAGGTTGCCGGGTGCACGCCGAGCCAATACAGGAAATGGCTTGCTGCCACGTGAATGCCCCAACCGGGCGGCCCCACAGCCAATACCCCGCAAAGCCTTATGCATCTTAAATTATGCCAAAGGCCGTTTGGCATTGCAAAAAGGCCCGTTTCAAGCCATGAAAGAGGCCGTTTTACCGGCCGAAACGGCCCATATCGCCAACCCGCTGGCAATGAGCCGGTTGACAAACGCAGAACATGCGCAACCACATTAGCCCCGGTGGCTTTCATGCCCGGGGCCATGCTACCGCCGACGGCACCCCTTCACCGGGCCCGACAGCGGACTGAGGAGCCATGCACATACAAAAAAAGCAGCCCTAAGGCTCACGCCCCCGGAACTGCAAGATAACGATATCAATAACTAAAAACTTCTTTCTAAACAAAGGCACGGAGCAAGCCTTTACGGTGTCCGCCACCTTTTCGTCAGAGCGACTGCCCATATTCACCGTGAAATGGCAACAGTCTGCCTTTCAATGCAATACCTATTAACTAAACCTTAAGTACCAACCGTCTCACGACGTCATTACGATCACTTTCGTATGTTATCCTCTCAATCTTTTGTTTTACCTTTATAATGACGATACCTACATTCGTGTCATCCTTTCAATACTAACCTTTCTGCCTTTTATCCTGACGTTTGTCAAACAACCTTTTTACCTGACTATATCATTACTTAACTTTTTTGTCTCTATCATCGAATCTCTATTCATCATCATCCTTTTCACGATGCAAAGTTACAACTATTGCCGTTACGTTGTTCAAAATATGGCCGCATATTTCAAAACTGGCCATTTCTTTTGATATAAATCAACGTTTTGTGCGCGAACACAGGTCTTTTGTGTTCGCACACAACTGTGTTTTTTGCTACGAAACGCCCAGACAGACAATTCGCCCCCTACCGGCCGCCATGCCACCGGCGATGTGCCCCTGTCGCCATTCGCGGCCTGCCGTGCGCTTTCGTACCGCTGCAGGCATCTTGCCGGCCACCTTGCCTTGGCGCAGCCCGCTGCTCCACCGGCAAAGGCGCCAGCCAGACTGCACGGCAACACAACTGAATCACTTCGGAATCTGAAGGCCAACCGGGGCTCAACCACAAAGCATGGCCACCGTCGCGTGGCCATGCCCCCACACCGCTACGGCATCACCGGCAAGCCGAGCCCCGGCCGACAGTTTGCCAACAAAGCGCCGGCATGCAAGCCACCACGCCGTGGCCATTGCCTGCAACAACAAAAATGGACGGCTACCGATTCACATCGATGCCGTCCACTAAAAATATATAACCCTAAAATCCATACTTCTTTTTCAAATGAGAAAGGGGCTTTCAAGCTCTCCCATCCTCATACCTGTTGCAGCTTTCGCTGCAAACAGGGTTTTACATCTGGTCTAACAACCTTTCTACCTTCCTCACATTATCAATTGTTACCCTGATAATCTTTACCTTAGCCAATACCTTTCGTTACCTATTGAGTCTGTCCTGAAATCTTAAGTACCAATCTTTACCTATTGTGTTACCCTAGAATCTAATTACCTTCGACTAATTATCTTTTTTCCTTTTGACGTTGCAAAGTTACTACGTTTTGCCGAAACGGCAATGCAATAAATATGTTTTAAAACATAAAAGGGGCTTGTTTTTGACCTAAATCAACTAAATGTGTCCGCACACAACGGTTTTTACCGCTTTTCGGCGGCCCAATCCCCGCCTATCTGCCCGGCCACCATGTTGGTCAGCTCAACAAAGCGGGCCACGCTGAGTTGCTCGGGGCGCATGGTCATGAGCTCGCCGTCGAAAAACCCCTCGGCCACGGCCTTGCCTCCGAACAGTGGCTTCAGGCTGCCCCGCAGCATCTTCCGCCGCTGGTTGAACACCGTTTTTACCACCCTGCGGAACAAAGCCTCGTCGCACCCGAGGTCGGTAACCCCGTTGCGGGTCATGCGTATCACGGCACTCTTTACCTTTGGCGGCGGGTTGAACACGCCCTCGTCGACGGTAAACAAATACTCAACGTCGTACCATGCCTGCGTGAGCACGCTGAGTATTCCGTAGGCCTTGGTGCCCGGGGCCGAAGCCATGCGCTGCGCAACCTCTCGCTGTATCATGCCGGTGCAGCACGGTATGAGGTCTTTATTGTCGAGCATCTTGAAGAAAATCTGCGATGATATGTCGTATGGATAGTTGCCCGTGAGCACAAACTGGCGCCCGCCAAACACCAGGCTTAGGTCCATGCGCAGGAAATCGTCAGCTATCACGTTCTCTTTCAGGCGCGGGAAACGCTCGTGCAGGTAGGCAACGGATTCGGAGTCGATCTCCACCACCTTCACTTCGCGGGGCTTTTCCATCAGATACTGGGTGAGCACACCCATTCCCGGGCCCACTTCCAGCACCGGGATGTCGGGGCACGAGTCTACAGTGTCGGCTATGCGCCGTGCTATGTCGAGGTCGGTCAGGAAGTGCTGGCCGAGGTTCTTCTTTGGTTTTACTTGCTTCATGATGGATGCAAAGGTAGCTGAAGTTGGATAAAAAACAAAACAAAAGCCCCTGTTTTTAACTTTCATGCCTCATTACACATTATTTATATAATAAGCGCGACAGGCCGCCGGCCTCCGGCCATCCATATTTCCATCCATTCAATCCACCGCCGGGGCCATGCCTGCCGCGCCGTTCAAAGTGCCGGGTGAGCGGCGTCAGTAGTAGTGTTCGTGGTATACCTCGAAATACAATATGCCTCGTTCGGGGCTTATGGTCACCTTGTCCTCACGCGCAAGCCACCCTATGGCACACGCAAGCTCCAGCGGCCCAAGCCCGGTCTTGCCCACCAGCTCTTCCCAAGAGCACCGTTTGTCACTCAGCACGTTCCATACCGTGCCGGCATCCCTGCCAATCTTTTTCTTGTCCATGCCTGTTTGTTTTATTGTCAACAACTATTTTAACTTTCATTCGCAACGGCCTTGCAGCGCATACACCTTTGTGCGCTCGCCCCGATGGTAAGGCAGCAGCATGCAAAGCAGGGCGCCGCCTGCGCATATCCATACCGTAGAGCCCGTTATGTCTTTCATTGCCACGAGGGTGGCCTGCTTGGCCACCGGCCTCGACAGCTGCAAAGCGTGCTGCCGCCTGCTGCCTGTCGGCGCTGTAGTCGTAAGCCAGGCGTGTCGCGTAGTGCCTTTGGCGCTCCTGCAGCCAGTTGGCGTAGACCGAAGTGCCTATGGCCGGGGCCACGACATTGCGCACAGCAACCATCAAGAAGAGCCACGTGGCGAAATAGCGCGCGGGCAACCGCTTCATGGCAAAGGCGCACGTGACCGAGTAGAGCACCAGCATGCCCGAATAGTGCAGCAGCGTTGGCGGTATGGTGTGGCCGTAGTCGCCCATCGTCTGGTAATGGAAGAACATGTAAAGGTTGGCTCCGAGCATCAGGGCAAAGCCCATGGCGTAAATATAACGGAAGTGAATACGGCAACGCACACACACCAGAGACAACGCCATGCCGGCCACGCAGCCCGGCATCGCCCAGCACGACACACGGGCACTGTCAAGGTTTCCCGCGCAGGTAGACAGCTTCAGGTAGGTGGTAACAAACAGCGTGCTGCTGTTGACGAGCATCAGCAGCACAAAGATGCCGATGCCGTACCACGTGTAACGATGGCCGAACAGACCCGCCTCGAGCAGGGGGCGCTCCGCCGTATGTGCCGCAAGCCACAGGTAAAGCCCGCCGCCGACAGCCGCCACTGCCAGTGCCACGCGCATCGAACGGCTGTCAAACCAGTCGAGTGTCTTGCCGAACACAAGCATGTAGCACAACGCCCCCATGGCAACGACCAGCAAAACGGCATCGGGAAGGCGGATTGACGACAGTCGGCAACCCTGAGACGGAGCCTTGCAAAACGTCAGCATGACCAGCAGGATGGCCGCCAGCATCATGCCGACGACAAGCCAATAAGTGTATTCCCAGCTAAACTCATAAGCCATCCAGGCCGAGACGAAGCTGCTAAACTGCACTATGCACAGTATGTAACAGTAGAGCACGGGCATCAGCACCGTCCGGGCATGCTCGCCACGGTATGTCTCAGAGGCGGTGGGCGGGTCGTGCAAGAACATGTCAAGCGTGTTTATGCCAAGCATATACGGCGCTATCACAAACGTGATATTGAGCACCAGGGCCACCCGGACAAAGCCAATGAGAAAGCTGCACAACGCCAATAGCGGCAGGTTGCGGCTCACGGCGCACACCACATTGAGCAAAGCCAGCACGGCATAGCCGCCTATGTAGACAGCCTTGACGTTGCGGCCACGCAGATAGGGCACCATAAACGGAAACACCATCGACATGCCTATGCTCGCACAAAGGCTCAGAAACTGGAACTCTTCGGTCAGTACGCCCATGCTGCCGGCCATCTCGTTGATGTTGCTCAGGTAGGTTCCGCCCGAGAAAAACAACGGCACGAACAGTGCAAGCAACACCGCCACGCCTGCCGGCTTGGGCATCCAGCTGTGGAAAGGAAAGCTCTCTGTCATACGGCATGCGGTCTAAAGGTCTGCTTTCACCACGCACATCATGCCTGCCACGAGGCGTGCGTTGTCTTCGTCGGTAATGTCTGTGAGCGAGATGCGCACAGGCACACGCTGCTGTATCTTCACGAAATTGCCGGCAGAGTTGTCGGTTGGCACCATCGAATATTTCGAGCCGGTTGCCGAACTTATGGCCTCTATCCTGCCTTTGAACGTCTCCCCGGCGAAGGCATCGACCGTAACGGTCACCTCCTGCCCCACCGCAATCCGCTCAATCTGCGTCTCCTTGTAGTTGGCAACCACCCACTTGTGGCTGTCGGACATTATTGTGGTGAGCGTCTGGCCCGCATTTACAAACTGTCCTTCCTCAATCGACCGCCTCCCCAGGTAGCCGTCGCACGGTGCAGTCACCACGGTGTACGACAGGTTGAGCCGCGCCAGCTCTACGTCGGCCTCTGCACGCATTATCGCCGCGTCGGCGTTTACCTGCCGTTGGCCTACCTCCGACACCGACGAGAGGGCAGCGTCACGCTGCTGCATGAGGGCAACGACACGCGCACGGGCCATTTCCAGCTGTGCCTGATACTGCTCGACGACTATCTGCGTAGCCGCTTTCTTTTCGAGCAACTTGCCGTATCGGCGGCAATCCTTCTCAAGCTGGGCTACCTGCAACTGCGCCTCGGCTATCGAAGCGTCGTATACCGACGCGGCATCCGACGCGGTTTGCTTCGTGTTATCGACCACCTTGCGCCCGCTCCGGGCATCAATCAGCGCTGCCTCAGCCTGTTTCAGCCTGATACGGTACTCGTCATCCTCAATCATAAGTATGGTATCGCCTTTATGCACATACTCATGCTCAGTGAAACTCACCTTCTTTATGTAACCCGGCACACGGATGTTGACCGGCGAGATGTATTGCTCCACCTGGGCATCGTCGGTAGTTACGCTTTTCCTGTGGCCGATAAATAGGGCTGCCACCTCCCATATCCCCCATGCAACAAAGGCCAGCGCCACTATTGCGGCAACTCTCCGGGGCATCGAAACACTTGTTCCGACCTGTTCAACAGACTTATCATTTGTTTCCATATACCACGTATTATGTTTTTACTTGCGTTTCACGTCAACATCACATCAGCGCGTCAGCTCATCAAGGGCGCCCGACAGCTTGAGCAGCTCGAGCCTGGCCATGTCGCACATGCAATGCGCCTGCACGCAGGCCGACTGCGCGTTGCGCAGCCTCATCTCGTCTTGCAGCAGCTCGGGCATGGATGCCACGCCCTCCTTATACTTCTCTCCGGTCACCTCATATACGCTGACAGCCTGCCTGTAGCTCTTCTGTTGCGTGTTGAAAACCTCGATGTTGTGGCGCAGCTGTAGCAGGGCGTCGCCGTAGTCTTTGTCCATCTGCTTGCGTTTCTGCTCGTATTCCACCATGGCCCGATGCCGGTCATACTCGTATTGCCGCCTTCTGAGCCGCTTGTCATTGCCGTCGAATATCGGTATGTGTACGGTCAGGGCCAGGTAAGTGTTGCCGAACCAGTTGTGGGTTTCGCCGTCTGTGTGGAAGAAATGGCGGAGTTTTTCCTGATACCCGACAGCCCCCAGCTGCCCGCCGAGCATCACCGAAGGCACATAACCGGCCCTGACAGCCTTTGCCTGCCGCTCTGCCAGCTCGCCCTTTGAGGCAATCAGCCTCAGTTCGGGCAGCATTTCGCTTCTCACCCCGATATAGGCCGCCGGCACATCGGCCGCCATTTCAACGACTCCGACCGAAGTCTCGGGCGGCAGGTCGAGCAGGAAGCGCAACAGATTAAGTTGCTGTTCGTAAAGCGTGGCATACCTGTCGCGCTACGCCGTGAGGCTTTCCATGTTTATCTTCACCCTCGACAGGTCTGTTTCCATCACCACCCCGCCTTTGAACATTTCCTCCGTTATGGCATAGAGTTCCTTCATCCGGCTTATGTTCTCGTCAAGAAGCCTTTGCTGCAGCTGCGACGCCTGAGCCAGGTAATATACGTTTCCGATTTGCACCGTGAGGTCTTCAACCGCCTTTTCATACCCCAGGCTGCTTAGGTTAACCAGCGTTTGCGCCACTTTGCTTGCCGCCAGGATGGTCTGGCTGTACAGCGGCACGCTCACCTTCACGCCCGCCGCCACTGCATACTGCATGCTTTGTATTTTCTGCCACGTGGGTTCGTCGGGGAAATCATTGCCCAGCAGCGTGCCCGAGGTCACGTTGGCAGGTTTCATGAAATAGTCTGTCAGCATGAAATCGGCCGCAATCACCGGCAACAAACGCGAACGGCTCTGGGTCAATGCCGTACGGCCCTTCTCCATGTCGATGCGACTTTCAGCGAGCGTGAGGTTGTTTCGTATGCCTGTCTCGATGCATTCTTTCAATGACATCACGCCCCCTTGGGCGCAGAGCGCCGACGGCAGAGCCGCCAGCAGCACAAACATTAGTCTCATATTCATATCAGTAGCTTCGATTGTTTGGGTGCAAAGATAGCGGGAAACGGCCTCTCTGAAAAGTGCAAAACAAGCGGAAGACTGTGCAATTTCAACGAATAGGCATTAAAAACAGCTGTATTGGTATTGGAATATTGGCAAAAATTCGGTTAATTTGCATCGTAATCAGCAACCAACGACATGGAAAATGAGTTTTACCGGATGCTCGACATCGACCAGCTATTGGCCAATTATGCCACCGTTTCAGAAAACAAGTGCGGCTTTTTCCTGTGCCGCCGCGGCAGCGCCGACCTGTTGCTCAACAACAAGAGCTTTCATGTCGAGGCGGGAATGATGTGCATATACACCCCATACACGTTTATCAGGATAGTGCAACACAGCCCCGACATTGGCGGATGCCTGATGGAAGGCGGGCTCGACGCCATACAGCCGGCGCTTTCAGACATACACATTGCCGACCGGCTGCACATACGTTCACATCCGTGCGTGAGGCTTGGCGATGCCCAGGTGGCACGCATCGAAGAGCTGTTCAACACCATCGGCAACCGCACTGCGCTTGCCCGGGAGTCGTGCAGTCCCCGCTCGGCCCGCCTTCGGGGCATGGTCGTACAGTCACTGTTGCAGGCTTTCTGCCTCGAAGTGCTTGACATTTACTTCAACTGTGCGCCTGTCGAAGAGCAGCCACAAGACTGCGAGGAGCGCATATTCAACCGTTTTTTCATGTCGGTGTTCCGCAACTGCGAGCGCGAACGCGCCGTGTCATACTATGCCAACGAGCAAAGCCTGTCGCCAAACTACCTCTCGTCGGTCATCAAGTCGCATTCCGACCGCACTGCCATGCAATGGATTGAAACGCTAACCATACTGAAAGCCAAGCACAGCCTGCGCTTCACAAAACTTACAATAAAGGAGATTGCATATAAGATGCACTTTCCCGACCAGTCGGTCTTTGGCCGTTATTTCAAGAAACACTGCGGTATGTCGCCCTCTGATTACAGAAACAAGGCTGCAGAATGACTGTGCCCATCGGCCTGCGGGGCTGCAATGGCCCGTCAACGGCTGGCATGTCGGCTACAAAGGCAATAAAGGCAGCCCCACACCCTGTGCCCCCCGGTCACGGCTTTTCGGCCCCTGCCTGTGCCGGCGGGTCATCGCCGGCGCTGTGTCTGCCGGTGTCGAAAGATTGGGCGGGGCACTGTTCGGCCGCCATCTGCGGCGTGTCGTCGGGAAGGCTGTAGCGCATTTTGCGGTCTTCAAGGTAAATATGGTTGAGCGTAAACTCCAGCGAAAGCAGCGTCTGATTGCGCTTCTCCCCGGCCAGTTCGCACTCCCACACTGTCAGGCAATGCCATCCCATCTCAGCCAGCCGCCTTTGCACGTCGATGTCACGCCTGCGGTTGCGGTCTATCTTGCGCCTCCAGAAGTCGGTGTTGGTCTTGGGCAGGTGAAAAGCCTTGCAGTCGTGGCCGTGCCAGAAGCACCCGTTGACAAATATTGCCGTGCGGTATTTGCGCAGCACGATGTCGGGCCGGCCGGGCAATCTGGGGTGGGCCAGCCTGAAACGGAATCCCCTGGCAAAGAGATAGCGGCGCACAATCAGTTCGGGCCTGGTGTCCCGACTGTGTATTGAAGCCATGATGCGGCTCCGCTTCTGTCGCTCACGGTCATTGTCCATAGGCAAACAAACATTGGTTGACATTGCCGGCGGAAGCCGGCTGAGGCGTCAGCCGCTCACTCTTCCACCCTGACGGCAATGATGCGTATGTCGTCCAGCGGTCGGTCGTAGTCGTCGGTGTCGGCCTCGAGCATTCGTTCAACTACGTCGAGGCCTTCGGTGACCTCGCCGAACACGGTATACAGGCCGTCGAGCTGCGGCAGGCCTCCCACCTTGCGGTATGTTGAAGCCATCTCGTCGGTCATTGTAGCCCCGCCGCCCAGCGTGTCAAGGCGCTGGCGCTGCTCGTCGACGACGGCCGTGGAATGGCGCTTGCCCCATACGATATAAAACTGGCAGGCATCCGACTCGCGCCCGGGGTTAGCCTCGTCGGCCTCGCGAGCCATGGCCACGGCCCCCCTTTTGTGGTACAGCCGGGGCAACCGTATCTCGGCCGGAATCCTGTAGTCGAGCGTGCCGCCGCCCAGCATCTGGCCCGGTTCGGCCCTCTTGCTGCCGGGGTCGCCGGCCTGCACCACGAAGTTTCGCACCACACGGTGGAACAGCAGACTGTCGTAGAAATGGCTGCGCGCCAGTTTCAGGAAATTGTCACGATGCGCCGGCGTCTCGTCGTACAGCTCAATGCGTATGTCGCCGAGCGTGGTCTGCACAACGACCGCCTTGCGTGCTGCCGCCTGCAGCGCGCCGGCCAAGGCGAAGGCCATGATGAAAGAAATAGCCAAATGCTTCATGTCATGATTGTTTTGTAATCGAATTCTGCCATCCTCCCCTGAAAAGGCGCAGCAAGAAGATGGCCCCCCTGAACGTCAGTTCTACGGCCATGGCCGTCCAAACGCCCCTCAGGCCGTAGTGAGGTGCCAGTGCCGCCGCCAGCGTCAGGCGCACGCCCCACATGCTGAGAAGGTTCATGACAGCCGGTTTGAGCGTATCGCCGGCCCCGATGAACACACCATAGCACACGATGGCGGCCGCAAACATCGGTTCGGCAAACGCCTCGATGCGCAGCGCCGCCACACTGAGCTCGCGTATGGCCTCGACCGGCGTCATCACCGACATGAGGTTTGGCGCGAAAACATACATCAGCACGGCCATGAACGTCATGACAACCATGCCCATGGCCACCGAAAGGCGTGCGAAGCTGCGCGTAAGCGCCCGCTGACCGGCCCCTATGCCCTGGCCCACAAGCGTGGTGGCGGCGTCGGCAATGCCGTATCCGGGCATGTAGCACAAGCTCTCGACGGTTATGGCGAAGGTGTTGGCGGCTATCGAGATGTTGCCCAGCGGGGCCACGATGGCCGTGCTCACTATCTGGGCCCCGCCCATCAGAATCTGCTGCAGGCCCATGGGGGCGCCTATCCTGAGCGCCGTGCCCACGCAGTCGGCCGTTGGCCGAAACGAGCCGGGTCTGTGGCGCAAGGCCAGGTGGGGCGAGCGGAAAAGCAGCGAGTAGGCCATCAGCGTGGCCGAAACGAATATGGCGCACAGCGTGCCGAGGGCTGCGCCGGCCACACCGAGCCCTACCTTGAATATGAAAATGTAGTTGAAACCCACGTCGAGCAGGCACATCAGTATGTTGAGCACGCTGGGCACCTTCATGTTGCCGCTGCACTTGAGCATGCTTCCCGACAGGTTCTGCAACTGATAGAAAGGCAGTGCCAGCGAGAAAATCAGGAAATACATCGACGAGTCGTGGGCAATGTCGCTGCCGCCGCCCAGCCAATAGGGCAGATGGGCGTGGATGGCGATGCCCAGCAGCATGAGCATGGTGCTGAAGACGAGGGCGCACACAAGCCCCTGGCGCAATATGCGGCGCGCCCGCTCGAAGTCGTTGGCGCCGATGGCGTTGGCCACCTGCACCGAGAATCCCATCGAGGCCGCTGCCAGCAAGCCGCTGAACAGCCACGTGGACGACTCTACCAAGCCTATGGATGCCGACTGGCGCGCGCCCAGACTGCCCACCATCGATGCGTCAATGAAGAACATCACGATGGCCGACATCTGTGAAAGTATTGACGGAACGCTAAGTTGGGCTATCAGTCGCAGCTTCTCGCCGCGCGTCATGGTGCGCCCCTCACGGATGTACGACAACAGTTCGTCGCCCTTGTTCTTTCCAAACATCGAGTTGCCTTTTTCTCTTTTCGTTATGAAGTTTACCCCTCATGCATACCGCCACCGGCGCCCCGAGGGCCGTGCTGCCCGCAGCCGGCATGCGCCACCATTCGTGGCGGGGATGCAAAATTACTCATTTTATTCTTTTCCGACAACGGTTTGGGTGAAAAAACCAGGGGTGGGCCCGCGGCGGCGCCCCTACCCGGCAAGGCCCGGCAGGCCTGTGTGTCAACGCCCTACGGACCTACCGGCCTCGTAGGCCTTTGCCAGCGAGGGGTGGCCGGCTATGTCGCCACGCTCGTTGACGCCGCCGGCAAACACCACGCCGGCCAGCCTTGACCGCTCGAAACATGCCACCCAGCCTTTCAGCGCCGTAACGGCGCCATCGGCCGTGGTCGGTTCGTCTTCGGCGGCAGAGGCCAGCAAATAAACGTCACGAAACTTGTAGTCGGTGCCGTAAACCGGGTTGGAACGGTCGATCATGGTCTTCATCTGGCCGCTCACGCTGTAATAGTAAACCGGCGTGGCCCACACCACCACGTCGGCGTCGTGAATCTGCTGCCCGATGGCGTCGGCGTCGTCGCGCATCACGCAGCGGTGGGTGTCCTGGCAGGCCAGGCAGCCGCGGCAAAAGCCTATGGCCTTGCGGGCCAGGCTCACCGTCTCTACATTGTGCCCTGCCTCGGCGGCGCCGCGGGCAAACTCATCGGCCAGCGCGTCGGAGTTGCCCCCTATGCGCGGACTGGTCTTGATAATAAGAATGTTGCTCATAGACAAGTGTTTGTTGGTTTCTTAATGCTTCGTCACTGCTTGCCGCCTGCCACCACCGCCGCGGCCCACTTGCGCGCGTCGTCGGCCCCCGAGTTGAGCAAACGGCCGTCGTCCCAAGTGATGCCTTGGCCATACAGCCGCTTCAGTTCGCCCACGCTGTTGGCTATGGTGCTGCCCCCCGAGGTGGCAAATGGCACCACGCGCTTGCCGTCGAAGTCGTAGGCCTCCATGAAGGTGTATACTATGCGCGGGCACTGGTTCCACCACACGGGATAGCCGAGGAAGACAACATCATACCGCCCGACAGCGGCGCTGCTGTCGGCCAGCGCCGGCCTCGACGCCGGGTCGGCCATCTCGACCGAGCTGCGGCTCGACTTGTCGCGCCAGTCGAGGTCGGCAGCGGTGTATTCCTTTGCCGGCCGAATGCGATAGAGGGTTCCGCCGGTGGCCTCAGCCACTGCCTTGGCCGCTGTTTCGGTAGTTCCCGTACAAGAGAAATAGGCCACAAGAACCTTGTTGCCGCCGGACGTCTGTCCGGCCGTCTGCCCGGCCGGCCGTGGGCCGCCCTGCCGTGCGGTGCACGATGCGGCGAGCATCATGGCCGCCGCGATAAATCCAATTGCTTTAACCATATCCGATATGCTTTATTGTGGTGCCTGCCCGAAGGCCGGCACCGGTGTTCCACCAATCCGGCGCAAGGCTATGGGCAGCCCGCCGGGCCGCTCTGCACTGCCCGCGCTCTGTTTTCTAAATGCAAAGATACTTGTTTTCGGCTGTAAACCGAATATCGCCATTACCGAAACGCCAACCATTTTTACTGATATTCACGCTGGCCTTAGAGCACAGTCGCCACGGCCATAGGCACCTGCAGGGCGCCGGGGCCCGCAAAGCTGCAACCTCATTGCCGTGACTTTATCCCTCTGCCTCGGCCTGTGGCGCAACCCGACAAGGCGTGGAAGCCTGGAGCCAAGCGCCTGTGAAGCATTGCACAATATCACCGCAAGCCAGCCGGCGGCCTTACGGAAACAAGGAACAAAATAGTTACAACGCCGGGATGCGGCCCACGCCATGCCATGGCGCACCGGCCATACGGCCCTAACGAGGCCGCAAAAGCGCCCGTTTGGGGCTGCAAAACGCACCGTTTTGCCATTCAAAACAGCCCAAACCGCAACCCTCTGACAGCCAGGCGGTTGCGCTGCCGGGCGAAATAATGAAACGATTTGACAAAAATGGCAACACAGCGGCGGTCTGCCTGGCGACACGCCAGCGCGGCCACCCACGGCTAAAAACCGGCTCCGGGCATGGCACAGCGGGCATGGCAACCATTGCCGGGCACCGGCAGCCAAGGCCATGTTGCACGCCGGAGCCAACAAAAAACATGGTAGCTGCACCCGTTTTGCCAAACCGAACGTGGCCGGTTTGGCGCAATGATTAACCGAAACGCCCGATATAGTGTATTTTCGACTATCATTCTCGGCAAGATACACATCTTTCCAGATATTTTTACATACATTTGCAGCGACCAATAAACTATAAACGACAATGAAAAAAACATCTTTGCAACACCGGGAATGCCTGCCGGAGCAACGCTGCAACACCGGGCCATGAGCCTCTGAGCGCCAATGGATGGCAAAAACCGGCCCCGGCCCGCCTGTGGGCAATCAGCCGATGGACAGGCAACGGGGCAAAAAACCTAAAAAGCAACGACATACAGTAATTAACCTAAATTACAAAACAAAAGACAACTTACCTAAAACCAAACGTCCGGGCAGACCACGCTATGCCGCCAAAGCCATAGCCGCCATGTTTGCACGGATACCAACCCACCATTTTATACCAATAACAACCACATGAAAAAGAAAAGCATCATGAGACAGCCATGGGCGCTGCTGCTGCTGACCATGGCCGCCACGGCCACCGGCACAACCCAACACGCAATGGCCGCAGGGCCGCAACAGTCGGTGCAACGTGAGGCCTCGACCATCAAAGGCGTCGTTGTAAACGAAGAGGGTGAACCCATCATCGGGGCCACCGTGAGGGTGAAGGGCACTTCGACAGGCGCCATCACCGACATCAACGGCAGGTTTGAACTGAAAAGGACTGCAACCGGGGCAGTGATAGAGGTGTCGTACATAGGCTACAACACTGCAAGCGTAAAGGCCACCACCGGCAACATGGCTGTCACGCTGCACTCGGCAGCGACAAAGCTCAACGACGTTGTAGTAGTGGGCTACGGCACCATGCGAAAGAAAGACCTTACGGGAAGCGTCACGCAGATAAGGCCCGAGAAGCTGGCCGATGAAAACCCCACAACCGTACAGGACATCCTGCGAGGCACCCCGGGCGTCAACGTGGGATATAACGCCTCGGCCAAGGGTGGCGGCTCGATGCAGATACGCGGCCAACGGTCGGTGTATACCGACAACGGCCACAACGAACCGTTCATAGTGCTCGACGGAATGCCGTTCTACGGTGAGCTGTCGGAAATCAACCCCGACGACATCGGACAGATAGACGTGCTGAAAGACGCGTCGTCGGCAGCCATATACGGAGCGAAAGCGGCCAACGGCGTCATCATCATAACCACGAAGAAGGGCAAGACAGGCAAGCCCACGATAAACGTGACGGCCAACCTGGGCATAAACACCAAAAGCAACTACACGTTCGACGTTTACGGCCCTGACGACTACATGCGCTACCGCGAAGACTGGTATAAGGCCGGCACTTACGGCATGGGGGCCGACGGCAAGTACGGGGCTTACAAAGCCACCGACAAAAACGGCAATCTCGTGGCGCAACCGGGCTACTACGACACACCGGCCAACGCGGCCGCACGCTACGGCATAGACCGCAACACGTGGGCCGGCTACTCTAACAACGAGGAGGGAGAAAGCGACAGGTCGATATACGCCAAGCGCCTGGGGCTGCGAGACAACGTTTTGGACAACTATCTGGCCGGACACACAACCGACTGGTACGACCACACGTTCCGCACCGGCATCAACCAAGACTACAACGCGAGCATATCGGGCGGCAGCGACCGCATGAACTACTACCTGTCGGGCGGACTACTGAAAAACCAAGGGGTGATAAGGGGCGACGACTACCGCGCCATAAGAGTAAACATGAAGCTGCAGGGCAAGGTGACCGACTGGCTGGAGATAGGGGCCAACGTAAACTTCCAAGACCGGTCTGACGAGAGCCAGCCCGTGGGGCTGGGCACCAACTACTGGGACAACAACCAGTTGCGCAACTCGCCCTATTCAAACTACCGAACCGAAGACGGGCAACTGGCCCAGTATCCCATGAACAAAGCCGACTTCGGAGGATATAACTACGACTTCGAACAACAATACATCGACCTCGAAAAGGGCTACCAGGTCATCAACACCATAGCCAACGCCAAGGTGACGCTGCCCTTCGGGATAACGTATCAGTTCAACATCGCGCCACGATTTCAATACTTCTACAACCGATACTTCACCTCGGCCGAACGGCCCGACACCGACCCGACAGGACGGGGAGTGGACCGCGAATGGAGCAAAAACTTCGACTGGTCGCTGAACAACACCATAACATGGGACTATCAGCTCAAGCAAAAGCACCACTTCATACTGACGCTCGTGCACGAGGCAGAGGAACGCCGATACTGGAACGACCGCATCGAGGCCCGCAACATACTGCCGACCGACGCTCTTGGATTCCACAACACGCAGAATGCCACCATGACAAACTCGAAAATAAGCACCAACGACTCGCACCAAACGGCCAACGCCCTGCTGGCCAGGCTGTTCTACAGCTACGACGAGCGGTACATGGTGACGGCATCGGTAAGGCGCGACGGCTACTGCGCCTTCGGAGCAAACAACCCCTATGCCACGTTCCCGTCGGTGGCGCTGGCATGGAACTTTGTAAACGAGAAATTCTGGAAATGGGGCAACATCATGAGCACCGGCAAACTGAGGGTGTCGTGGGGCAAAAACGGCAACAGGGCACTGGCCGACCCGTACGTGGCACTGGCCGACCTGGGCTCGGGCACGGGCGGAACAATGGGCTACATAAAGACCGGAGGAGGCACGGTAGACGTGAAATACCTCAGCATCAACCGAATGGCCAACCCGCGGCTGAGATGGGAGAAGACCTCGGCCTTCAACGCCGGCATTGACTTCGGGTTCCTGGACAACCGCATCACCGGCTCCATAGACTGGTATCACATGGAGACACAAGACATGATAATGAAGCAGCGGCTGCCCGACTTCAGCGGATTCGGAGAGATAACGACCAACCTCGGGCAGGTGAACAACGACGGAATTGAGATTACCGTCAACTCGACAAACATGAAGACGAAGAACTTTGAGTGGCGGACATCTTTCGGACTGGCATGGAACAAGAATACCATCAAGCACCTGTACTATGACTATCAGGACGTGACCGATGCCAAGGGCAACGTCATCGAGAGTAAAGAAAACGACGACAAGACCAACAAGTGGTTCATAGGGAAGCCCATCGGGGCCATCTGGGACTACAAGGTGACCGGGATATGGCAGGCCGACGAATATGAGGAGGCAAAGAAATACGGCCAAAGGCCCGGCGACCCAAAGGTGTGGAACAACCCTGACAACGACGAATACAACGCCGACGGCTCACTCAAAGCCATAGTCTACAACGATGACGACAAGGTGTTCCAAGGACAGACCACGCCCAAGGTGCGCTGGAACATGCGCAACGAGTTCACCATAATGAAGAACATCAGCGTATCGTTCAGCATGTACTCAATGCTCGGGCACAAGAGTCTGTCGGGCTGGTACCTCAACAACGACAACGGCGGCAGCATGGTAACCAAAAACTGCAACGTGTGGGTGAAGCCTTACTGGACGCCGGAAAACCCAACAAACGATTACGCACGCCTCGAATCGAGCGGCCCGACAGGAGCCACCGGCGCGCAAAAGGTGTACAACAGGTCGTTCATCAGGTTTGACAACCTGTCGGTGGCATACACGCTACCGGCGCAATGGGTAAAAAACGCTGGAATAAACACGCTGAAGGTGTATTTCAACATCAGGAACCTTGGCACGTGGGCTCCCGACTGGGAATACGGCGACCCGGAAACAGGAGGGCTCGCAACACGCACTTACACCTTCGGACTTAACGTCAGCCTGTAGGCGAAGGCAAGGCAACAAGCCTCTACACAAACAACAACAATATAACCAACAAGACAACAATAATGAATACTATCAGACATATTGCTAACGCGGCATGCGGATTGGCCGCATTGATGGCTGCGGCAACATTCACCGGATGCCAAGACTTCCTCGAGCCCGACCCGCTGTCTATGTTCTCGCCGGAGAACACTTTCAACACCGAGAGCGGACTGGAGGCGACAATGGCCATGTGCGACAAGCACCTGAGAAACTATTACACGCATTACAGCAACAAAAACATCAACTTCCCGCTGACCACGGAATACATGTTCTCCGACCTTGCACTGTACAGCAAAACCGACGCCGGCTCGGGCATCTACGACGACATCGCACACAAACTGACGCCAACCGGGGGCATGCAGGACGGCGACGCCAACAGCATCTCGTTCTTCTGGAACCAGGGATACACCGGCGTCAAGTATGCCAACACCATCATTACGTATATCGACGACGTGAAGGGACTGAGCCAGGAAAAACGAAACGAATACAAAGGCAGGGCCTATTTCCACCGTGCCATCAGGTATTACTTCCTTTGCTGGCAATGGGGCGACATACCGCTCGTGACGAAAATAATATCCGTGCCTAAGCAAAACTACCGCTCAACCCGACGCGACGCCATACTGCGCATGTGCGCCGGCGACATGGAAAAGGCCGTGCAGTGGGTTCCCTCGCAAAAGGACATGGACTACTACGGCATGGTAAACAAGGAGGCTTGCCGCCACCTGCTGGCAAAACTGTACCTGAGCATAGGCGAATGGAAGAAGGCCGAGGCGCAATGCGACACGCTCATCAACATGTCGGGACTGGCGCTGATGACCGAACCCTTCGGCGAAGCGTCGGCAGCCAACAGCCTCAACCCTGAGACATGGGGCATTGAACGCAACGTGATATGGGACTTGCACAGACCGGAAAACAAAATATCGCAGGCAAACAGGGAAACAATACTGGGCATGCCCAACTGTACTGACCAAAGCCACGTAGACTTCCTCACCATGAGGGTGCTCGGCCCGTCGTGGAACGACAGCCGGCTGAAGGCGCCCGACGGCAAGCAGGCTGTGATGAACTACTCGCGCACAAACTCTAAATACAATGAGTCGCTCGACGCACTGCGCGCTTTCGGACGCGGCATAGCCACCATACGGCCAACGCAGTTTGCGCAACACGGCATGTGGGTTGTCAACGGCGAGGAAGACACCGTCGACTACCGACACAACCATAACATAGGCAACTGGGTGAGAATGACCGACATCAAGTATAACAACCCCGACTCGAAACACTATGGCGAGCATCTCCGGCTGTACGACGACAACGGCAAGTGCCTGACAACAGACACAATACGCAACTGGTTCGACTTCCCGCTCTACAAGATATACATCAAGGACGTGTCGGCCGAAAACAACCTTGCAGCCACGCAATTCAACGGGGCGACAAAGGGAAGCAACGCCAACTGGTATCTGTTCCGCCTGGCAGAGACTTACCTGCTGCGCGCCGAGGCAAGGCTGTACCAAGACAACACCGACGGGGCGACAGAAGACGTGAACACCATCCGCAGGCGCGCACACTGCTCACAACTGTACAACGCCGTGAACATTGGAGACATTGCAAACGAAAGGGCGCGCGAACTCTATCTCGAAGAGTTCCGCAATGTGGAACTGACACGCATCTCATACGACCTGGCACTAAGCAAGACGCCCGACGAATGGGGCAACACCTACGACGCAAAGACATGGGACAAGCAACAGGGAACAGACGCCGACGGCGGAAGCTACTTCTACCAACGCATCTATCACTACTCGCTCTACAACCACACCGGCAACGGCATTGTGAGCGGACCGGCGACACTCAAGTACACGATGGACAAGAGAAACGTGTTCTGGCCGATACCAAACGACGCCATAACCGCCAACAAAAACGGGCAACTATGGCAGAACTTCGGATATGAGGGCTACGATGCCGACATACCTGAATGGGACAACTGGCAGGATGCCGTGGCCGATGAAGACGTCACCGACTGACGGCTGACCGACTGAACAAAAACAAATCCGGGCCGAAATTGCACCATACAATTGTGGCCCGGATTCTTTATCATAAAACAAAACTAATTGTCTGACACAACAAGAGTGGCGTCAATGGTTGCCGGCGGTCTTGATTCCTATCATTATGCCAAGCGCTACAGCCGCCAGCAACACTACCACATAGACTGCCATCATTACAAACATAATCATCGCCTTGACCTCCTTTCAATTAGAAGTTGGCCTTGAGAAGCTCAACAGATGCCAAAAACAAACCGGCCGTAAGAACCGGCACAACTACGCACAATGCTACAATTCCAATCATTTCCATAATCTTCTACTTACTTTTTGTTGTTATCCTAATACTTGTTTTCTGGTGCAAAGGTACGCCTTCCGGCCGAAATGACGCCTAAAGCAAAGGCACTAAATGCGCCAAAAGCCCATATATTTGACACAAATCAATGTTGTGTGCGCCCACAAACAGCAAAATCCTACGCCGAAACGGAGCCGCCCCAATCGTGAGACATGCAAGCCGGCAATTGGCCGGACGGCACCCTTCGGCACGAAGATGCCACATGCCGACATAAGCCCGGCATGCCTGTCAGTTGGCGAAACCGCGTGGTTTGAGCCACCGGCAAGCATGACACAGCCCGCAATCCGGGCCGTCGCAGCAATCGCCCACACGGCCGCATAATCACCACAAAGCCACAAACAACACCGACAAACGCAAATTATGCCCTGCCAGGGACAAGAAAACTAACCGAATTATTTTGCGTTACGCACGAAATAATGTATATTTGCATATTGATATGGAAGCAAGAAAGATAGCAAACACTTGCGTCAAGATAATAATGCCGCTGGCGTTGGGCGGAGCCATATTATACTGGATGTACCGTGGCTTCGACTTCAAGAGCATGAAAGACGTGTTGCTCCACGAAATGGACTGGACGTGGATGGCGCTCTCGTTTCCCTTCGGCATACTGGCGCAAATGCTGCGCGGCTGGCGATGGAGGCAGACACTGGAGCCTGTCGGCGAACATCCGAGGCGGTCGGTGAGCATATATTCGATATTCATCTCATACGCCGCAAGCCTCCTGGTGCCGCGAATAGGCGAGTTTACACGCTGCGGAGTGCTGAAGAGATACGACGGGGTGTCGTTTCCGAAGGCATTGGGCACTGTAGTGACGGAACGGGCCATAGACTCTCTTTTGGTGCTCATAGTCACCGGGGTGATGCTGTTGTGCCAGATGAGGGTGTTCAACACGTTCTTCAACAAGACCGGGACAAGCATGGACTCGCTGCTCGAACGGTTCTCGCCGGCGGGCTATGCAGTGACCGCAGTGTGCGCCATCGCCGCGTTGCTGCTAATACACCTACTGCTGAAGAAGCTGTCTGTATATAATAAGGTGAAGGCCACGCTGAGCGGAATATGGCAGGGTGTGGTGTCACTGAGGGGGGTCAAGAACACGCCGATGTTCCTGCTGTTCACCATCGGGATATGGGCCAGCTACTTCCTCCACTACTACCTGACGTTCTTCTGCTTCGACTTCACGGCCCATCTCGGCGTTTCCTGCGCATTGGTGACGTTTGTAGTGGGCAGCATAGCAGTGATAGTGCCTACCCCCAACGGCGCCGGCCCGTGGCACTTTGCCGTGAAGACAATGCTGATACTCTACGGAGTGGCCGACGAGCAGGCTCTGTTTTTCGTGCTAATAGTGCACTCCGTGCAGACAATGCTCGTGATATTGCTCGGCGTATGGGGCTGGGCGGCACTGGCATTCACCAAAAGGCGCAATGCGCCGGAAGCCATCGCGCCGGCAGCATGAGCCATCAGCGGGCCGGCATAAAACAATGACACAACAAGGGAAAGCCACGGGCGAGGCCAATGCCGGCAGGCAGAAGCGAGCCCCGAAGCCCACCCTAATAAAACCATAGACTATGAGTGAGATAAAAAACCTAAAGCCCGAGTGCATCTGGCGCAACTTTGACGCGCTGACACAGGTGCCGCGTCCGTCAGGACATCTTGAGAAAGTACAGAACTTCCTGCTCGACTTCGCCGCAAAGGTTGGCGTCGAAGCCTTTAAGGACACGGCCGGAAACATTGTGATGCGCAAGTCCGCAACCCCGGGAAAGGAGGGGTGCAAAGGCGTGATACTGCAGGCGCACATGGACATGGTGCCCCAGAAGTCGAAGGAAAGCACGCACAACTTCGAGACGGATCCCATTGAGACATACATCGACGGCGACTGGGTGAAGGCACGCGGAACCACGCTCGGCTCTGACAACGGCATCGGCGTGGCAGCCATCATGGCCGTAATGGAAGACAAGGAACTGAAGCACGGACCGGTGGAGGCACTGATAACGGCCGACGAGGAAACCGGCATGTACGGTGCCAACGACCTGCCCGAGGGCGAACTCAACGGCGACATACTGCTCAACCTCGACTCTGAGACTTGGGGAAAGTTTGTCATCGGCAGCGCCGGAGGACTCGACATAACAGCCACACTGGAATACAAAGAGGCCGACACCGACCCTGACGACGCAGCCATAAAGGTGACGCTGAAGGGCCTGAAAGGCGGGCACTCGGGATTGGAGATACACGAAGGCCGCGCCAACGCCAACAAGCTGATGGCCCGTTACGTACGCGACGCCATCACCGGATGCGAGGCACGCCTGGCATCGTGGCACGGCGGCAACATGCGCAACGCCATACCGTTTGAGTGCGAGGTAGTGCTGACGCTGCCCAAAGAGAACATCGAGGCCGCAAAAGAGCTCGCAGCCGACTACAAGGAGACCTTCGAGCACGAGTATGCAGGCATTGAGAGCGGCATAATATTCACCGCCGAAGAAACCGAGACGCCCAAGAAGGAAGTGCCGGAGGACATACAAGACAACCTGCTCGACGCCATCTACGCCTGCCACAACGGCGTGCTGCGCATGATACCGGCAATACCCGCCGTGGTCGAGACGTCGTCGAACCTTGCCATAATAGACATTACAGAAGGCAATGCGGCCGTAAAGATACTTGCACGCTCGTCGAGCGAGAGCATGAAGGAATACCTTGCCAACACCCTGCAGAGCTGCTTCAACATGGCCGGAATGAAGGTTACGATGAGCGGCGGCTACACCGGCTGGGACCCGAACACCAACAGCGAGATTCTGAAGCTGCTCGAACGCGAATACCGCGAGCTCTTTGGCGAGGAGGCAGAAGAGAAGGTTGACCACGCCGGACTGGAGTGCAGCGTCATCCTCGGCAAGTATCCTCACCTCGATGTCGTGTCGCTCGGCCCGACGCTCCGCTCTCCCCACACCACCGGCGAGCGCTGCTACATACCCACAATGGCACCATTCTGGGACCTGCTCAAGAAGACACTTGAGGACATCCCGGCCAAATAAGGCACGCCACCACGAAATGATATGATCACAATATGGAATGCCTGCCGGCACAACACGGCCCATACGGCAAGTTGTGCCGGCAGCTTCCTTCTGACCGACCGACACTAACCTCAACACAAAACTACATGACCACCACATTCAATGTTACCATGAACAAGACTGTAAAAGTTATGACCGCAGTATGTTTTGCCATAATTTTTACAGTGTTCGGCATCACCTACGGCATCAGCATGTATGACGGCATTGGCTTGGCCGCAACGACCGCAACCACTGTGACATTCGTCGCAGTGCTGGTTTCCATGTTCCTTAGCTACTACTATTCGCCAAAGAAGATTGTCGCAGACAGCCATTCGCTCACCATCATCCGGCGGATAGGAAAGAAAGCGCTGCCCATCCGCGACATCATCTCGATTGAAAGATATGGCGGCATGGCAACCGACCTACGCCTGTTCGGCGTCGGCGGAGTGTTCGGATTCACCGGTTGGTTCACCGGTGGAAAGGGCAAGTACTTCGCATACGTGGGCGACCACCGCAACACGGTGATGTTGACGACCACCCGGCGAAAATACGTGGTGAGCTGTGACAAACCGGAAGAGCTGGTGGCTCTTGTGTCCAGCCTCATCGGCAACGGCGGCAAGGCGTAGGCGGTAAAGCGGCGCCAACAGGCCGTAACAGATGTTTCAATAGCAAAAATATGCATGTCGGCACTTAAATAAAGTTGAAATAAATGCTGGAAGTTAAAAAGAAAATGAGTACCTTTGCACCGCAAAAAACAACAGCAAACAAAATCATGGACGATTATCACGCGGAAAACTTTAACTTGTAGGTGCCGAGGGTTCGCTCGATGAAGCTAATCCTTGACCTGAAATCATTATGGAGGATTAGCAAAATGAGAACTTACTGGAACACGGTTGGAGGGCTCACAGCCATCGACGAGTGGCAGCCCAATTGTTGGATACAAGTTACTTGTCCCACAGAAGAAGACCAGCAGATGCTGGAAGAGCAGTTCAAGATACCCGATTACTTTATCTCTGACATCAGCGATACCGACGAGCGTGCCCGCTACGAGTACGACGACGGATGGATGCTCATTATCCTCCGCATACCGTACGTCAAGGAGATACGCTCACGCACGCCCTACACCACGGTTCCGCTCGGCATCATCCACAAGCGCGACGTCACCATAACGGTGTGCTATTACGAGACAAACATGATGATAGACTTCGTCAGCTACCAGCAGAAGCGGGGCGAAGGCTTCACCGACTACGTAGACATGATATTCCGCCTGTTCCTCTCTTCGGCCGTGTGGTACCTCAAACGGCTCAAGCAGATAAACAGCCTCATAGAGAAAGCCAAGCGCAACCTCGACCGCGAAGTGAACAACGAGTCGCTCATCGGGCTCAGCCGGCTGCAAGACTCGCTCACCTACTTCATCACGTCGATACGCGGCAACGAGACGCTGCTGTCGAAACTGAAGTTCAAGCTCCAGATAGACGAGCTTGACGCCGACCTCATCGAGGATGTGAACATCGAGATGACGCAGGCCCGAGAGACCACCAACATCTATTCAAACATCCTTGAGTCGACCATGGACACCTACTCGAGCATCATCAACAACAACATGAACACCGTCATGCGTACGCTCACATCGGTGTCGATAATACTCATGTTCCCCACGCTCATAGCCAGCCTGTTCGGCATGAACCTCGTCAACGGCATGGAAGACAGCAAATACGGATTTGCCATAGCACTCGTCATATCAGCTTGCATTTCCGGCGTTTTCTGGTGGGTTTTCCGCCACAAGAGACTTATTTAGACTTAAAAGCTTTAAAAAATAGACTGAAAATTAGGAGTTTACAATATTTTTCTGTAAGTTTGCGCCTAAATTGTGCTGTGCAAAGCGCCATAAAGAACAATTCAACACTCTGAAAGCAACATTCACACAAGGCACAATGATAGTGGCATTAAAACAATCACGGACTAAAAAGTTTGAATGATGGACTCTCAAGAAAAGACCCTCGAAATGGGCAATCAGGAAGAAATGAACAAAGTGGAATCAACCCCCGTCACGGCCGCAGAGCCAGCAACCGAGGGTGAGACTCCGCAAGTGGCAACCGAAGAAACCGAGGCCGAGGCTGCAGCCGAACCGGAATACAAGAAGCACTATGCCACGAAGAAGGAAGTCCTCGACCGCGTCAGGGAGATAGCCCACAACGAGGAAGCACCTGCAAAAGACGAAGTGGACTATCTCAAGACCGTGTTCTACAAGCTCCACATTGCCGAGCGCGAAGCCAACCTGAAAAGTTACATCGATGCCGGCGGCGACCCTGAAAGCTACCAAATCGCACCCGACGAAGACGAAGAGGCCTTCAAGGCTGAAATGGGCATAATAAAGGAAAAGCGTGCGAAAATATTCAAAGAGCAGGAAGAGGAGAAAGAAGCCAACCTAAAGAAGAAACTCGACATAATAGAAAAGATAAAAACCATGGTCACCTCGCCCGAGGAGGCCAACAAATCATACCAGGAATTCAAGGCGCTGCAGCAGGAATGGAAAGAGATAAAGAATGTGCCTGCCGCCAAAGCCAACGAACTGTGGCGCAACTACCAACTATACGTTGAGCAATTCTACGACATGCTGAAGCTCAACAGCGAAGCCCGCGAATATGATTTCAAGAAAAACCAGGAAATAAAGCTGCGCCTGTGTGAGGCTGCCGAAAAGCTGGCAGAGGAGCCGGACGTGATAAGCGCCTTCCACCAACTGCAGAAACTGCACCAGGAATACCGCGAGACCGGCCCCGTGGCCAAGGAACTGCGCGAAGAGATATGGGCGCGCTTCAAGGCCGCATCGACCGTAATCAACAAGCGCCACCAGCAACACTTCGAGCAGCTGAGGGCCAAGGAGGAAGACAACCTGGCACGCAAGACCGCCCTCTGCGAAAAGGTGGAGGCCATAGCCGCCGAAGAAAACAAGGGCGCAAGCGACTGGGAGAAGCACACCAAGGCCATCATCGAGATACAGGCTGAATGGAAGACCATCGGCTTTGCACCACAGAAGATGAACGTCAAGATATTCGAACGCTTCAGGGCTGCATGCGACGATTTCTTCGGACGCAAGGCCGAATACTTCAAGACGCTCAAGGAAACATTCAAAGCCAACGCCGAGAAGAAACGCGCCTTGGTGGAAAAGGCCAAGGCTCTGCAAGACAGCACAGAATGGCGCTCTACATCCGACAAGCTCATAGCGCTGCAGAAGGAATGGAAAAAGATAGGAATGGTGCCCAAGAAAACCGGCGACCAGCTGTGGGCTGAGTTCCTCGGGGCTTGCAACCACTTCTTCGAGGCACGCAACGCCGCCAATTCCGGGCAGAGAAGCGAAGAGCACGCCAACCTCGACAAGAAGCGCGCCGTGATTGAAAAACTAAAGGCCATCAACGCCGAGACCGAAGGCAACGTGCAGGAGATGGTGCAGAAACTGGTTGAGGAATACAACTCTATAGGCCACGTGCCCTATAAGGAGAAAGACAAGGTGTACGACGAGTACCACGCAGCAATAGACAAGCTATACAAAGAGCTCAACATCAGCGTGGCGCAGCGACGCCTCAACAACTTCAAAAACAAGCTTAAGAGCGTGGCCGAGCAAGGTGAAAGCGCACTCGACAACGAGCGCGCACGCCTCATGAGGCAATATGAGACGCTCAAGAGCGAGGTGCAGACTTACGAAAACAACCTTGGCTTCCTCAACGCTTCGAGCAAGAAGGGCAACAGCCTGATTGACGAGATGAACCGCAAGGTGCAGAAGCTCAAGGACGACATGAACCTGCTGCGCGAGAAAATCAAGGCCATCGACGCCGAGAACAAGTAAACACACCGCCTTACGGCAAGCAAACCATAAAGCCCGCACGGCCCAACGGCCGTGCGGGCTTTTTCTATCCGCAAGCGGCAACGGGACATACCAAGGCTCTCCGCCACAATAATCGGCCGTCACGCAGAGCAAAGCCAGCACTAAAACCTGCACCATGCCATCCAATCGCCTGAATCTCCAGACTGTGACATTGCCAGAAGCGCAGTCCGCCGCAGCCCGACAAGCCTAAGCCAAAGGCCACAACAATCACGCCCGGCAACCACTTGCACATCTTCACATCACCATGCCTTCGGCGCCGTATCGACACCTACGGCAACACCATCGGCGCAACGCGCCAACTGAAACACACAAGCCCAAACAACCACAAAAATGAAGTCGGAAGCACGCCACCGCCCCACTCTACTCAACAAATAGCGAAGCGGAAACAACAACCGACAAAAGCCGGAAAATGACTTCGCCGAGGCCGAAAATCGGTTAAATAGGCCACAAAAACCAAGAGAAAGCAAAAAAAAATCGCGTTTTGGCAAAAAAAAGACCCCAAAAGTTTTGCGGTTTCAGAAAAATGCGCTACCTTTGCACTCGCAATCAGGAAACAAATCCGATGCAAACATTGGGATATGGTGTAATGGTAACACTACAGATTCTGGTCCTGTCATTCTTGGTTCGAGTCCGAGTATCCCAACAAAGAGGCTTCCAAACGAAGCCTCTTTTTCGTTTATATGCCTCACGCCGTTACGCCATCCTGCCAACATGGGGCGGAACGTAACACAACAAACCAAGCCGACAACCATGACACAGGCGGCCAACCACCACTGAGCAAACAGCCGGACAAGCCGCGCCGCCATGGCACATCGCAGCATACCGACCGCCCAAGCCGCGCCGACGGCATTTGCATACGGACTACATTCACTGCCGCCGCAACCTAAACGACAAGGCATGCAGGCACAGCCACCATGGCATTACCTGCCGAAGCAACAGCCCCAATGACTCCGCCAAACCCGCATAGCCATTTTCCAAAACACCCCACCCGCAGATTCGGCGCCCGCAACACATAAAGGCACGCCGCGCCAAGGGGACGCAAACAGGCACCGGCCGCCACGGTTGTCAACACAAGGCTATTGCCGTGAGGCCGTCGTGCCACATGGCCAATGCCATGGCGCTCACCGCAAACGGATGGCCCCGGGCTCCAACCAGATGGCGAGGGTTGCCGCCAAGCGGCATAGCCGTTGCCAACACTTACCCCGAAAACGGCATCCTCCCCATGCCGCAATTGCGGCCCAATTGCGCCCTATGCAACAAAAGCCCACCGGGCGCCACCCGGGCAATGGGCGCCGGCGACACTCATGGCAAGGCCGACGCCATGTGAAAAAGGCAAGGCGCAACCAATGCCAACGGAAGGCAGGCACCATTGCGCCCGCAAAAAAAACTTACAACCACAAGCCGCCATCCCACTGCCGACGCCGCATACCGGCCGTTCGGCACTCCAAAACGGCACGTATCGACATGCGAAACGTGCCGTTTTGCAGCCAGAAACGGCACGTCTCAGAAGGCAGCAAACCTAACGCCACAACCCCCTGCCAGCCAATCGGTTAGCCCATCCAGCCGCCAACCGCGGCCGGAGCACAGAGACATTGACGCCAACCGCCAGCAAAAGCCACAGCCAAACAAGCCCTGTTGCCATACAGTCAGGCCGCCGCCGGTGGCCAACGCCCACCAGGCCAAGCAGAGAAAATGCAGCTGCCGAGGCACAGCCAACATGACCGAAGCGCCATGGAAGCACAATAAAAATATCGGAACAAACACCGGTCAGGCCTTTGAGCGGTTTTGGTTTCACACCCACGCAGCCCAACCAGTGCCACAATGGCCCGGCGGCCTGTGGCATACACCAATTTAACCATCTGACAGGATGCGCATAAAGACAGGGGCAAATGCTTAATATTTCCCAATTTATTTTGCGCTTTTACGTATTTACATTACCTTTGCAAAGGATTGACATCCGCCTGACAGACAGCCAAAACCGCCAAACAGGCCATGCCAAACGCCATAGCTGCCACGCCGGCACCTAATGGTGCACGAAGCGCAGGCATGGCAAAAGCAAGCGCGGAGCGTCATGTTGGCATCATGTTTGCATGAGATGATATTATAATCACTTTTATAAATATTAATGGAACAAACAAAGCAATTAGTCCAAACCATCACCAAGGGAATACAAGAGAAAAAAGGAAAAGACATAGTAATAGCCGACCTCAGCAGCATCGAAGGCGCCATCTGCCGATACTTCGTGATATGCCAAGGCTCATCGCCATCGCAGGTGGAGGCAATAACCGAATCGATAGGCGACGTAGTGAGCACTGAGGCAGGCGAGAAGCCTACCAAGGTGGTGGGGCTGAACAACGCCCAGTGGGTGGCGATGGACTACAGCGACGTGCTCGTGCATATATTCCTGCCAGACACCCGCCAGTACTACAACCTGGAAAACCTGTGGGAAGACGCCATCCTGACAAAGATTCCAAACGAAGAATGAAAGACAACATGGACAACAAACAGAATAACCCGAAGATGAACATGCCCAAGTTCAACATGAACTGGATATACGGCATGGTCATCGTGGCCCTGCTCCTGATGTGGTTCTCGGGCGGAGGCCAGAAGTCGAGCGTGCAGACCGAAACGTCATACTCGCAATTCAAGGCGATGGTGATGAAGGGCTACGCATCGAAGATAGTGGTAAACAAAGAGAAGAACACGCTGCTGATGTACGTGAAGCCCGAGCACATACGCGACGTTTTCGGCAAAGGGGTGCAGCAGACAGGCAAAGACCCCGCCGTCACCGTTGAGTTCGGGTCGGTCGACCAGGTTGAGGAATTCATCAACCAAGCCCGCGACCTGAAGAAGTTCAGCGGCGACTACAGCTACGAGAACCAAAAAGACAACGAGCTGTTCACCATACTCCTGCAACTGCTGCCGTTCATATTCTTCATCGCCATCTGGATTTACTTCATGCGGCGGATGAGCGGCGGTGCCGGAGGGTCGGGCGCCGGAGGTGTGTTCAACGTAGGCAAGAGCAAGGCAAAGATGTACGAAAAGGGCGGCGAGATAAGCGTCACGTTCAAAGACGTGGCCGGCCAAGCCGGCGCAAAGCAGGAGGTGCAGGAGATTGTCGACTTCCTGAAGAACCCGAAGAAATACACCGAGCTGGGCGGAAAGATTCCGAAGGGAGCTTTGCTGGTAGGCCCTCCGGGCACAGGCAAGACGCTCCTGGCCAAGGCAGTGGCCGGAGAGGCCGGCGTCCCGTTCTTCTCCATGAGCGGCTCCGACTTCGTCGAGATGTTCGTCGGCGTGGGCGCCAGCCGCGTGCGCGACCTGTTCCGCCAGGCCAAGGAGAAATCGCCGTGCATCATCTTCATCGACGAGATTGACGCCGTGGGCCGCGCCCGCAGCAAAAACCCGGCCATGGGTGGCAACGACGAGCGCGAAAACACGCTCAACGCCCTGCTCACCGAGATGGACGGCTTCGGCACCAACAGCGGCGTAATCATACTCGCCGCCACCAACAGGGCCGACATGCTCGACTCAGCGCTGCTCCGCGCCGGCCGCTTCGACCGCCAGATACATGTAGACCTGCCCGACCTCAACGAGCGCAAGGCAGTGTTCAAGGTGCACCTGCGCCCGGTGAAGACCGACGACACCGTAGACATCGACTTCCTGGCACGCCAGACCCCGGGCTTCTCGGGGGCCGACATTGCCAACGTGTGCAACGAGGCCGCGCTGATAGCCGCGCGCCACAACAGCCACGCCGTGGGCAAGCAAGACTTCCTCGACGCCGTTGACCGCATCATCGGCGGCCTCGAGAAGAAGACAAAGATAATGACCGACAAGGAAAAGGAGACCATTGCCATCCACGAGGCCGGCCATGCCACCGTATCGTGGTTTACCGAACACGCCAACCCGCTGGTCAAGGTGAGCATCGTGCCGCGCGGACGCGCGCTCGGCGCCGCATGGTACCTGCCCGAAGAGCGGGCCATCACGACCAAGGAGGAAATGCTCGACGAGATGTGCGCCACGCTCGGCGGACGCGCCGCCGAAGAGTTGTTCACGGGCCACATATCCACCGGAGCGATGAACGACCTGGAGCGGGTGACCAAGAGCGCCTACGGAATGATTGCCTATGCGGGCATGAGCGACAAGCTGCCAAACGTTTGCTTCTACAACAATTCGGAATACAACTTCCAGCGGCCTTACTCAGAGACCACGGCGAAAGTGATGGACGACGAGGTGCTGAAGATGATTAACGGGCAGTATGAGCGCGCCAAGCAGATACTGACCGAGCACAAGGAAGGCCACGCAAGCCTTGCCCGGCTGCTCATGGAGCGCGAGGTTATATTCGCCGAAGACGTTGAAAAGATATTCGGCAAGCGCCCATGGGCCAGCCGAGCCGAAGAACTGCTCGAGGCACAGCAGCGGGCCGAAGCCGAAGCCATGGCCGAACACCGCGCCAAGGAGCTCGAGGCACAGGGCAAGACACTCGGCGAACCGTCCACCGACACACAGGGCGACGCCGGCGAGACCGACGCACAGAAGCCGGGCGAGGGCGCAAACGATGGTGCCACAACAGAGAAAGAAGACAAAAACGAAAGCAAATGAGCAACTTCATAGTAAGGACAATAACGGGGATATTCTTTGTGGCCGCCATAGTGGTGAGCTTCATCGACCCCACGGCCATGGCCCTGCTGTTCGCCCTGGTGACGGGGCTGACCGTGTGGGAGTTCACGGGGCTGGTCAACCAGCGCGACGGCGTAGACACCAACCGCATGATATGCACCGTGGCCGGGGTATATTTCTTCCTGGCCATGATAGGCTTCTGCAGCGAGCTGACGCCGTCGGCCGTGTTCATTCCCTACCTGATAACCATCATCTACCTGTTCGTGGCCGAGCTCTACGCCAAGAACCCCGACCCCATCAGCACATGGGCACACACCATGATGAGCCAGCTCTACATCGCCCTGCCCTTCTCGATGCTCGGCGTGCTGGCTTTCCGGGCCACGCCAGTGGGCACTGAATATGTGTCGACCATACCGCTGAGCGTATTCGTCTTCCTGTGGATCAACGACACCGGGGCCTATTGCTGCGGCTCCCTGCTTGGCCGCCACAAGCTGTTTCCGCGCATCAGCCCGGGCAAGAGCTGGGAGGGAAGCATCGGCGGAGCCGTGTTTGTGGCCGCCGCAGCCTTGCTGATATGGCATGTCACCGAGCTCTACGGCTTCAACGAACTGCAGCTCAGCGCGCTGCAATGGGTGGGCCTGGGGCTCACGGTGACCGTGTTCGGCACATGGGGCGACTTGGTTGAAAGCCTGTTCAAGCGCACGCTTGGCATCAAGGACAGCGGCAAGATACTGCCGGGCCACGGAGGCATGCTCGACAGGTTCGACTCGTCGCTGCTCGCCCTGCCCGCCGCAGTGATATACCTCTACACCCTCACACTGTTCTAAAGCCACAATCATACTCACAAATACACTTTGGCCCAACCGGCAAATGCCGGTTGGGACAAAGTGTATTGCATGATCCGAAACACCACATTGGCGCAAAGAGCCACCGGCAGCCGCAAACGCGGCATGAGCCGACGCCCTAAGCAAGACGGCTACCCACGCCCCCTGCCCTTAAGCAAGCCCACCATGATGCGCGCGGCATTGTCGGGGGCGCCTGCCTTGCCCAGCCTCCTGCCCACCTCGGCATAGCCGTCGAGCATGGCCTGGCGGCCACTTCCGCCGGGCAGAATCTTGCCCAGCTCGGCACGTATGTTGCCAACCGAGAAGGTGTCGGCCACCAACTCCGGCACCACTTCGCAGCCGGCAATGAGGTTGACAAGCGAGATGTACCTCACCTTAAGTATATGGCGGCGCAAGAAAGATATGACTTTCGGTATCGGGGTCTCGTAGCACACCACCTGCGGAACGCCGAAGAGCGCTGTCTCGAGCGTGGCCGTGCCACTGGTGACGAGCGCCGCCGAAGCATGGGCAAGCAGCGGATAGGTCATGCCACGCACCACCTCAACACCCGTGCCCGCCACAAACGGCTCATAATAGGCCGGCTCTATGCCCGGGGCACCGGCCAACACTGGCTGGGAAGCGGGGAAAGCCTTCACGGCTTCTATCATTGCCGGCAAGTTGTCTTTAATCTCCTGCCTGCGCGAACCGGCCAGCAAGGCAATCACAGGCCGCCCGTAGTCGGCAAAGCTGCCGTCGTAGGCCGCCTTGAACGAGGCCACCTCGTCGGCCGTAGGGTTGCCCACATAATGCACGGGATAGTGATGGCGGCCCTCATAGAAATCGGTCTCGAAGGGCAGTATGCAGAACATCTCCGTCACATCGCGCTTTATGTTCTTGATGCGATACTCCTTCCAAGCCCATATTTTCGGCGAAATATAATAATAGACAGGCAATCCCAGCTCTGCCCTCACATACTTGGCAATGCCGAGGTTGAAGCCCGGATAGTCGACAAGAATCACCGCATCGGGGCCCCACCCGGCTATGTCACGCTTGCACGAGCGCATATTGGCAAGTATGGTCGGCAAGTGCAGCAGCACAGGAACAAACCCCATGTAAGCCAGTTCGCGGTAGTGGCGCACCCGGGTGCCGCCTACAGCCGCCATCAGGTCGCCGCCGAAAAACCTGAAACTGGCCTCGGCATCCTCGCGCTGCAACGCCTCCATCAGTTTGGAAGCATGCAGGTCGCCACTTGCCTCGCCCGCTATGATATAGTATTTCATTCGAAATCCCAGCTTTGCATTTGTCTTAACATTTCGTAATCGGTCACATCCACCGTGGTAGGCGTTATGGCCACGTATCCGTGGGTCAGCGCCCAGTTGTCGGTGTCTGTTGCCTCCGGTTCGTCGTTAGTATACTCACCAACCATCCAAAAATAGTCGTAATCCCTGGGATGATGGCAGCGAACAACCTCATTTCCCCATGTTCCCCTTGCCATTCGGCACACCTTGACTCCCGAGAAACGCTCTACAACAGGGAAATTCACATTCAGGCACACGCCCTTGGGAAGTCCTTCGTCAAGCAATTTCTTTGTAATCATTTTTACAAATGGTTCAAGTGGTCTGAAGTCGGCATCGTCGCTATGGTCACAAATAGAAAAAGCCACAGACGGGATATACTTCATGCACCCCTCCATGGTGACGCCCATAGTGCCTGAGTAATGCGAGTTGACAGAGGCGTTGTCGCCGTGGTTGATGCCACCAATCACCAAGTCGGGCCTCCTGTCGCCGCAAAGCTCGCTCAAAGCCAGCTTCACGCAGTCGACAGGGGTGCCGTTGCACGACCACACCTCCACACCCTCCCACTTGCGGCGCAGCTTGAGCCGCAAAGGGGTGGTGGCAGAGAAAGCACACGAAAAGCCGCTTCGGGCCGCTTCTGGGGCACATACCAGCAGGTCGCCGAAACCACCCACCATGTCGATGAGCGAGCGAAGACCCTTGGCGTGGTAACCGTCATCGTTGGAAATTAGTATTAAAGGTTTCTTATTTTCCATAAATATCCTCTTAATTCGGATGCAAAAATACGAAAAAAGGTTCATTAATGGCTTTTTCTCGCATAAAATATGTAACTTTGCAAACCAAATACGCAAGCATACTACGGTTTGACAGAATTTCGAAAATGGGAAAGATAATCGCATTAGCAAACCAAAAAGGCGGTGTGGGCAAGACCACCACTACCATCAATCTGGCGGCTTCGCTCGCCACACTCGAAAAGAACGTCTTAGTTGTCGACGCCGACCCGCAGGCCAACGCTTCCAGCGGCTTGGGCGTAGACATTAAGCAAGTGGATTGCTCGCTATATGAATGCATAATAGACCATGCCGACGTACGCGACGCGATATACACGACCGACATCGACGGGCTGGACATAATACCCAGCCATATCGACCTTGTGGGCGCAGAAATTGAAATGCTCAACCTCGCCAACCGCGAGAAAGTGCTCAAGAATCTGCTCGACCCCATACGCAGCGACTACGACTACATACTCATCGACTGCAGCCCCTCGCTGGGCCTTATAACCGTCAACTCGCTCACGGCAGCCGACTCTGTCATCATACCGGTGCAGTGTGAGTACTTCGCCCTCGAAGGAATCAGCAAGCTGCTCAACACCATCAAAATCATAAAGAACAAGCTGAACACAAGGCTCGAGATAGAAGGCTTCCTGCTGACAATGTACGACTCGAGGCTCAGGCTGGCCAACCAGATATACGACGAGGTGAAACGCCACTTCCAGGAACTGGTGTTCAAGACCGTGATACAGCGCAACGTGAAACTGAGCGAGAGCCCGAGCCACGGCCTGCCTGTGATACTCTACGACGCAGACTCTACCGGCAGCAAGAACCACCTGGCACTGGCAAAGGAAATAATCAACAAGAACAGCAAAGACGAAGAGCATCAATAACGATGGCAGTACACAAGAAATACGACAGGAACGTCCTCGGGCGCGGGCTCGACGACATTGGCAACGGCCGCGGGCTCGATGCTCTGATCGACACGGGCAGCGTGAGCACGCAAGGCTCATCAAACCTGAGTGAGATTGAACTGAGCCACATTGAGCCCAATCCCAACCAGCCACGGCGCGAATTCGACGAAGAGGCGCTGCAGGAACTGGCTGCCAGCATACGCGAAATCGGAATAATCCAGCCTATAACGCTGCGCAAGGTGGCCGACGACCGCTACCAGATCATTGCCGGCGAAAGGCGATGGAGAGCGTCGCAGCTGGCCGGCATGCGCACCATCCCGGCCTACATACGCACCGTAGAGGACGAGAACGTGATGGAAATGGCCCTCATAGAGAACATACAGCGTGAGGACCTCAACGCCATAGAGATTGCTTTGGCATACGAACACTTGGCCGAGACCACCGGAATGACGCAAGAGCGCATATCCGAACGAGTGGGCAAAAGCCGTGCTGCGGTAACCAACTACATGCGCCTGCTCAAGCTTCCGGCCCAAGTGCAGATGGCCCTGAAGAACAAGGAGATTGACATGGGCCACGCACGGGCGCTGCTCGCGCTCGACAGCCCGAGCATACAGATAAAGCTTTTCAAGGAAATCCAAAAGAACGGATACTCTGTGCGCAAGGTCGAAGAAATGGTGCAAATGCTCAAGAACGGCGACGACGTGCAACTGGCAAAGAAAAAAATCTCTGCAAGAAACACTCTGCCCGAGGAGTTCGAGGTGCTCAAAAGCCGGCTGTCCGACTTCTTCCACACCAAGGTACAGATGACATGCTCACCCAAGGGCAAGGGCAAGATAAGCATACAGTTTGCCAACGAAGAAGACCTTGAGCGCATTATGAACGCTCTCGACAATCTGAAAACAGATAACCAGGCCTGAAGTTGAGACGGACAATCATGATATCCGCTATGCGCATCGCAGCCATTTGCATGATAATGGCAGCACAAGCGCAGCCTGTGGTTGCACAAGCAGTGGCACCGGTGGCAACTGCCGAGGCAACAGCTACGGCAGACTCCGTGGCCAAAGCCCGCGGCGCCACCGACTCCGTTGCCGTATACAGCGACTCTATATCCATACGGATAAGCCAAGCCAAGGCCACGACAGACTCCATAGCCCAAAGCATCGAGAAGGCACTGGCGGCGGGAGACACCACCCTTGCCAACGACACGAGAATGGCAATCGGGGGCGAGTTGCCGGCAGAAGCGCTGGTCAACGCCCCTGCAAAGCGCGACTGGGCCACATGGCGGCCCAATCCCCAACGGGCACTGTGGCTTGCCCTGGTAATCCCCGGAGGCGGCCAGATATACAACCGAAAGTACTGGAAGCTGCCAATAATATACGGGGGATTCATGGGATGCCTCTATGCCATGAACTGGAACAACATGATGTACAAAGACTACTCGCAGGCTTACCTCGACATCATGGACAGCGACCCGACCACGCAGAGCTACAACCAGTTTCTGCATCTGGGCCAACACATAGACAGCTCCAACGAGGAGAGATACAAGCAGATATTCAAAAACCGCAAGGACAAATACCGCCGGTGGCGCGACTTGAGCTTCTTCTGCATGCTCGGAGTGTATGCCCTGTCTGTGATAGACGCCTACGTCGACGCCGAACTGTCTGAGTTTGACATATCGAAAGACCTGAGCCTGAAGGTAGAGCCGGCGGTGATAAACAACAGCGCGTCAAACAAGGTGCTCGAAGCGTCTTCGTTCGGCGTGCAGTGTAAACTGAGATTCTAAGGCCGGAAGCAGCGCCGCGAAAGCTGCCCCACGGCATAATGCTATACATTATTAATATAAATGAACAAGAAAACCCTACTTTTCACAGTCGCATTGCTGTTTGCCGGCAACAGCATGGCACAGGCACAAGGCAGCAACGACGACAATGAAATAAGCGTAACCGACAGCAAGGGCAACCAAGAAGTGATAGAGTTCCCTGAAGCTATGGGCTACGAGCTGGACAGTCTGATGAACCTTTACATGGCAAAGACATACCTCGACGAAGACGAGGACTGCCAGATGAAGGACATAAACCCCGTGTTCGAGAAAGAGGTGTACATCGACCGGCTGAGCCGAATACCCTCAATCATCGAGATGCCTTACAACGATGTGGTACAGAAATTCATCGACCGATACAGCGGGAGGCTCCGCCACTCGGTGAGCTACATGCTCGGTGCCTCAAACTTCTACATGCCGATATTCGAAGAGGCGCTCGAAGCCTACGAGCTTCCGCTTGAGCTCCGCTACATGCCCGTGATAGAGTCGGCACTCAATCCCACGGCCGTATCGCGCGCGGGAGCCACCGGCCTGTGGCAGTTCATGCTCCCGACGGGAAAGAGATACGGCCTTAACGTCAACTCTCTCGTTGACGAACGCCGCGACCCCATAAAGTCGTCGTACGCCGCCGCGCAATACCTGAGCGACCTGTACAAGGTGTTCGGCGACTGGACACTGGTCATTGCAGCCTACAACTGCGGGCCGGAGCAGGTCAACAAGGCCATCCGCCGCTCTAACGGCGAGCGCGACTACTGGAAGATATACCCATACCTGCCCAAGGAGACGCGCGGTTATGTGCCTGCGTTCATAGCCGCCAACTACATCATGACATACTACTGCGACCACAACATCTGCCCGATGAAGACCAGGCTGCCGGCAAAGACCGACACACTGATGCTCAGCAAGAATGTCCATCTCGAACAGATTGCGGCCGTGTGCGGTGTGAGCATCGACGAGCTAAGGGCCCTCAACCCGGCTTACCGGCGCGATGTCATACCCGGGGCGACAGAGCTTTCGTGCCTTAGGCTACCGCAAACAGAGGTAGGCAAGTTCATCGACAACGAAGACTCGATATACAACTACAAGAGCGAAGAGCTCATGGCCAAGCGCACCGAGGTCGAGGTCAACAAGCAGGCAGCCTCAACCACATCGAGCAAACGTTCGGCCACACGCCGCAAAAGCCGCACGAGAGCGCGCTACGTCACGATAAGGAGCGGACAGACGCTGTCGGAGCTGGCAGAGAAACACGGCACCACCGTCAGCCGGCTCAAAAGGCTCAACGGCCTGAAAGGCACGTCGATACGCGCCGGCAAGAAGCTCAGGGTAAGATAACCGAAGGCATCTCCTGCCCAGCAACAGACGTTGCCGGCAGGAGATGCCGCCTTTAATCCACAACCATTAACACGCTAAGGACATGACAAACGACCAAGAACTAAAGACCAGGGAAGCCGCCGACGACAAGATGATAAACGATGCGTTCCAACATTTGCTGGATACGTACATACAGTCGCGCCACCGCAAGAAGGTGGACATCATCACCAAAGCATTCAACTTTGCGCGACAGGCACACAAAGGCGTGCGACGGCTGTCGGGCGAACCATACATCATGCATCCCATTGCCGTGGCCCAGATAGCGTGCGAAGAGGTGGGACTGGGGTCGACGAGCATCTGCGCGGCGCTGCTCCATGACGTTGTCGAAGACACCGACTACACCACCGAGGACATTGAAAACATATTCGGCCCGAAGATTGCCAACATCGTCGACGGGCTGACAAAGATAAGCGGGGGCATATTCGGCGACAGGGCATCGGCCCAGGCCGAGAACTTCAAGAAGCTGCTGCTCACGATGAGCGACGACATACGCGTGATACTGATAAAGATTTGCGACCGCCTGCACAACATGCGCACACTGGCCAGCCAGCCGGCCAACAAGCAATACAAGATTGCCGGGGAGACTCTATACATCTATGCGCCACTTGCCAACAGGCTCGGGCTCAACAAGATAAAGACCGAGCTCGAAGACCTGAGCTTCCGCTATGAGCACCCCGACGAATACGCATCGATAGAACAGAAGCTCGCATCGACCCAGGCATCGCGCCACACGCTGTTCGACGAGTTCACCGCCCCCATACGCGAAGCGCTCGACAAGATGGGCATAAGATATGCAATCAAGGAGCGCGTGAAGAGCCCATACTCAATATGGTGCAAGATGCAGAACAAGCATGTGACGTTCGACGAGATTTACGACATACTCGCCGTGCGCATAATATTCACGCCGAAAGAGCGCGAGAACGAGATAAACGAATGCTTCAACATCTATGTTGCCATCAGCAGGATATACAAGTCGCACCCCGACAGGCTGCGCGACTGGCTCAACCACCCAAAGGCCAACGGCTACCAGGCGCTCCACGTCACGCTGATGTCGCACCAGGGACGCTGGATTGAGGTGCAGATACGGTCGGACAGGATGGACGAGATTGCCGAGCAGGGATTCGCCGCCCACTGGAAATACAAGGAAGGCGAGAACGGAGAGATCAACGAAGACGACGGCGAGCTCAACGACTGGCTGCACACCATCAAAGAGATACTCGACGACCCGCAGCCCGACGCCATGGATTTCCTCGACGCAATAAAGCTCAACCTCTTTGCGTCGGAGATATTCGTCTTCACCCCCAAAGGCGAGATAAAGACGATGCCGGCCGGATGTACCGCACTCGACTTCGCGTTTTCAATCCACACCTTCCTCGGCAGCCACTGCATCGGGGCCAAGGTCAACCACAAGCTCGTGCCGCTCAGCCACAAGCTCGAGAGCGGCGACCAGGTTGAAATACTCACCTCGAAGTCGCAACACGTGCAACCGTCGTGGATAAACTTTGTGTCGACGGCCAAGGCCAAGGCCAAGATACAGGCCATACTGCGCCGCGAGAGCCGCGAGATACAGAAGCTCGGCGAAGACACCCTCGGCGAGTTCCTCAAGAAAAACGGCATGGAGCACACCAACGCCGCCGTCGACAAGCTTGCCGCGCTGCACAACATGGACAAGCGTGAAGACCTGCTGCAGGCCATCGGCGAGAAGATGATAATACTCGGCGAGAAAGACATCGACGAGCTGAAAGGCAAGAAACGCGAGAAGTCAACGGGCGGATGGCGCAAGTTTGTGCCATTCATAGGCGGGGGCAAGGCCAAGAAAGACGAGGGCAAGCAGCCCGAGCTCTTTGTCGTGTCTGAATCGTTCAACCGCAAGAAGCCCATCATCATAACCGACGAGAACATAAGCCAGTACAAGTTCACGTTCTGCTGCCACCCCATACCGGGCGACGACATACTCGGGTTCATCGACAACAAGAAGCAGATAGAGATTCACAAGCGGGCCTGCCCCGTGGCCGCAAAGCTCAAGGCCAGCTACGGCAACCGCATCCTCGACGCCAAATGGGACATGCACAAGAAGCTATACTTCGACGCCACCATACGGCTTGAGGGCATCGACCGCATGGGGATGCTCAACGAGGTGACGCGGGTAATATCCGAGCAGATGAGCATCAACATCCACAAGGTGGCCTTCAGCTGCAACGAGGGGATATTCGAGGGAACAATAGAGCTGTATGTCCACGACCGCGACGACGTGCGCTCCATCATCGGAAGCCTCAAGAAGGTGCCCGGCGTGCAGGAGGTGAGCCAGATAATGTGATGCCCCTGCCGCCCGGACGGGCACCCGCGCCGCAGGCATGCCGGCCTGCCGACAACCGACAACCATAAAAAAACAATCATGATAAGAAAACTAACTATGCTCATTGCCGCGCTGGCCGTCATGGCCGGGGCAGCGGCCGCCAACAAGTATGACAACACCGACACCATAGTAGTGGCCCGCGACGGCACCGGCGAGTTCCGCACCATAGGCGAGGCCGTCGAGGTGTGCCGAGCGTTCATGGACTACACCAAGGTAATCTACGTAAAGCGCGGCCTTTACAAAGAGAAGCTCACCGTGCCCCAGTGGCTCACCAACATCGAGATTGTGGGCGAAGACCGCGACGAGACCATCATCACCTACGACGACCACGCCAACATACGCATGCCTGAAACGGGCAAGCCGATGGGCACCTTCCGCACGTTTACCGTAAGGGTGCAGGGCAGCGGCATAACATTCAAGAACATAACCATAGAAAACAACGCCGCGCAGATAGGCCAGGCCGTGGCGCTGCACACCGAGGGCGACAGGCTGACGTTTGTCAACTGCCGCCTGCTGGGCAACCAAGACACCATCTACACGGGCAACGGCGGCACGCGGCTGTTCTTCAAAGACTGCCTGATTGAGGGCACCACCGACTTCATCTTCGGCCCGTCGACGGCATGGTTTGAAAACTGCGACATACACAGCCGGCGCAATTCATACATCACTGCCGCCTCGACACCAAAGGATGTGAAGTACGGCTACGTGTTCAACCACTGCCGGCTGACCGCCGACGAGGGTGTCACCAAGGTATACCTTGGCCGTCCCTGGCGCGACTATGGCTACACGCTGTTCATGAACTGCGAGATGGGCGCACACATTCGCCCCGAAGGCTGGCACCACTGGGAGAAGCAGCGCGAGCAAACCGCCCGCTACCTTGAGTACAACAACTCGGGCCCCGGGGCCAACACCGACAGCCGGGCTGCCTGGAGCCGCCGCCTGAGCAAGAAGGAAGCCGAGGGCATTACCATGCAGGCCGTCTTCACCATCGACGACACTTGGCCCCCCGAAGCAGCAAAGAAGTAAACAAGGGAAACGGTCGACAAAGGCCGGCATAATGGCCGAATGGCCCTACCAAAGCCCGTAGCCGTGCAGCCCACGGTGGCTTTCGCCGCCTTTGCCTACGCTATCCTCAAGCCCAAAAGCCTTTCAGCATACACTATCAGCCGCCCCGCCCCATCCACTCGTTAAGGATTAGGCGGGGCGGTTTGCATTATTTTACGCCATAAAGCCATTGCATGGCAACTGCGCACATCACCAAAGCCCAATTCGGCAAACTTTTTTGCACCCTCCAATACGTGCCGTTTCACACTGCAAAACGGCACGTTCGGCAACCTCAAAAGGCCCGTTTTGCGTTGCAAAACGGGCCATATCGCAAACAGACTGTGGGCCAACCGGTTACGCGCCTGCCGAGCATAAGCACACGCTACCGCCTCCGGCGCATGCAGGCAAGGCTGCCCGCACACCGCAATGGTAACGCGCACAGACTGAGACATCATGGCTTTTAATCGTTTTTAACAGACAAACAGGACATACATACAGGCAAAATGCCTATTTTTGTAATATCTAACACAAGTCCTCTTTTATCTCCGGCATTTTGCCTCAAAGGGGGTTCCGACACAAAATGCGGGATTTATGTCCAACGAGCGAGCCCCGAACGATTGTATCATGAGCAAGGATTACCACCATCGGGCCATGTCCTTCGCCACGCTGCTTGCGCTTTTTATTGCAAGCATCGCCGCACACGGACAGTCTTATTCAGTCAACGAGGGTTTTGAAGGCAGCGCCTTTCCACCGACAGGATGGACCGTTGCCGACAAGGATGGCGACGGCCACTGCTGGCAACTAGCCACGAGAAGCGACGCCACCACAAGCGGCCAGCAGACGGCCATCTCATATACCGTCGACCCATCCAACCCCATAGTGAGCTATGGCGAACAGGAAAACTACCTCATAACGCCACGCATCGACGTAACCAACGAGACATTCATGCTCTCGTTCAAGTACTGCGCACAAGACCTCGACAGCCCCGAGCTGATGGAGGTGCGCATCTCCGAGACTGGCAACAGGCCGGAAGACTTCACCACCGAGCTTGTCAGCGAGGTGGTCGACAACGGCTACGACGACTATCCCACCATGCAGTCGATGAGCCGTTCGCTCGGCAACTATGCCGGCAAGAGCATCTACATAGCCTTCGTCCACCGCGGCTCGGGCAGCTATGCCCTCGGCATCGACGACGTGCAGGTGGGCAACCAGAAAGGGCCGAGGCCCGTGAGCGGGCTCAGCGTGACGCCCGGCAGCGAAGGAAAGCTCAGCGCCACCATAGCCTGGACCAACCCTCTGTACGACGGCACGGGGGCCCCGCTGGCCGACGGGCTCGCCATCGGCATCTACCGCGACGGGCTTCTGCTCACGGCGCTGTCTGAAGGGATGGCGCCCGGAGCCGAATCGTCGTACACCGACAACACCGTGGGCAACGGAACGCACACCTATTCGGTGGTGGCACGCACGGCCGAAGGCCAGTCGGAGGCTGTCTCGCGCAGCGCATACGTGGGCGAAGACCTGCCGGCGGCCGTCGAAGAGGTGAGGGCCACAGCCTCTGGCGGACAGGTACACATCACATGGACAGCGCCCGCCGAGGGGCAGAACAACGGCTACATCAACCCCGCCAACATCACATACACCGTCGGCCGGACAACACCAGGGGGCACGGAAACAATAGCCGAAGGCATCAGCGAGACGCAATACACCGATGCCGAGGCTGCGCCGGGCGTGCTGCGCTCTTACACGGTGACGCCGGCCAACGCCACGGGAGCCGGAAAGCCGACGGCATCAAACTCTGTGATAAGCTATGGCAGCGACCTGAAAGACATTACGGCGGGCACAGGGGCCACGCTCGACTACGCCAACCCTTACCTGCCCTTCGACTTCGGCTCGCGCCACGGAGCCTACGAGGCGCTCTTCTACCCCTCCGACCTCATGTTTGCCAAGGGCACAATAAAGCACATCGTGCTCAAAAACAGCTTCAGCCCCAACTCGCTCGACAAGCCCATCAGGATATGGATGGCCGAGACCGACATGCAGTCTCTCGACGAGGGATGGGTGCCTACGAGCGAGATGACGCCCGTATTCAACGGCACGGTGACGTTCCCCAACGGCGAAAACGACATTCCGTTCGAGCTGTCGGCTCCGTTTGAGTACACCGGGCGCAACCTGCTGGTGTTCATCCAGATGGACTTCGCCCAGGGAACGGGCGGATATTTCAGCCGGTTCTTCATCGAGCCCACACCCGACAGGCCCGGCCGCACCCGCAGCCTTTCATCATACGATGCCATCGACGCCACGCGGCTGGCGCCCACCGACGGCAGCCTGTACAGCGACATGCTCATGACGCGCTTCGTGGTCGAGGCCGACGGCGTGGCCACGCTCCGGGGCACGGTGACCGACAAGGCCACGGGCAAGCCTGTGGCAGGGGCATCGGTAGACATTCCGGCCTATGGCCTGAGCTCAACCACAGCCGACGACGGTTCGTACAGCTTCTACATCGTGCCGTCGGGAACGCAGGGCGTGAGCATCACCGCCACCGGATACCTGCCCTTTGAAGGCAGTGTCGAGGTGCAGGACGGCGGCGAGCAGACGGCCGACTTCGCCATAGAGCCCATGCCAACAGTGGCCGTCACGGGCAAGGTGGTGGCCGGCGACACCGGCAAGCCCATAGCGGGGGCAAGCATAAAGGCCGAGGGCTATTCAAGCAATGCCGCAACCACTGCCGCCGACGGCTCGTTCAGGCTCGAAGGCATTTATGCCGGCGAAGCTTACACGGTGAGCATCGAGCAGCCGCTCTACGACATTGTGAGCAGCGACATCACCCCCGATGCCGACGTAGACCTGGGCACCGTGACGCTGGCCCGCTCGCTGATAAGCGCCTATGGCGTGACGGCGGCAGTATCGCCCGACGGCACCCGGGCCACCATCGAGTGGAAAGACCCGGCCAGCCGCACGGGCCGCACCATGTGGACACGCTGGGGCGACTCTGACACCAACGACGACACGAGCGGCGACTACTACACCGCCAACTACAACGTGGCCCATGCCTTCACCGCCGCCGACACGGAAGACTCCATGATGGTGGGCCAGAGCTTCCTGCGCCTTAGGGCTTTCATCAAGGCAAGCGAGGGTTCTTACACTGCCACTATATGGAAAGGCAACCGCGACAACAACGTGGTGCTGGCCTCGAAAGAGATTCCTGCCTCGGAGATAAGCCCCGACGGGGCCTGGGTGACGGTAGACTTCGACGCTCCCGTGGTTGAAATCAAGCCCGGAACCGACTATCTTGTGGGCATAAGCTGCAAGGGGGCGCCAAGCGATGCCATAGGCGTGGCAGGCTACGGCTCTGACATTGAAGGCAAGAACAACCTGAAATGGAGCGACGAAACATACCTGTACAATGGCTACTATGCCTGGAACATATCGGCATACTGCGGCATACCGGGCACCGAACTGCCCGTGGCGGCCGACACCGGGGCACCGGCCTGCACCTACAACGTCTACCGGGCCGAGGCCACCGCTGGCGCAACGCCCGTCAGGCTCAACGCCGAGCCGCTGCAGGCGCTCACACTCACCGATGCCGACTGGGGCCAACTGACTTCGGGCAAGTATATATATACGGTGAAAGCTGTCTACGGCGGTGGCACCGAAGCAGCCGGCGCACTGTCTGACACGGTGGCAAGGGCAGTAAACATCGACGCCGGCGTGACCTCGTTTGCCTCTCCCGTAAAGCAGAAAGACCCGCAACAAGCTGTCGAGGTGACCGTGCGCGTGGTAAACTACGGCGAGAAACCGCTCACCGAGGTGCCCGTATTCTTCAGTGTCAACGGCTCTGAACCGACAGGAAAGACGTTTGCCGTAAACCTCAACAAGGGCGACACGGCCGACATTGCCATCGGAACGGCCGACGTGGGCCGCCTCGGTCTCTACCTGTTTGAAGCCTACACAGACATCGACGGCGACGAGGCTACGGCCAACGACACGGCTTCATTCACACTGCCAAACTACAAAGACGTGGGCCTCAGGGCCTACCGCTGGGATGCCTACGGCAACGCAGGCATAATGAGACTGCACTCCAACATACCCGAGCAGGCCGAGTTCATAAAGGAATTGACGCCCGGCGACGCGCTCATCAACGCCGGCGAGCACCTCAACGGCAAGGTCTACGCATACACGTCTACATGGTATTCCGAGCCAAGGCAGTTTGTTGTGCTCGACACTGCCACCTGGGCGCCGGTGACGGCTGTGCCAACCGACGACTTCATGCAAGACATGGCTTACGACTATTCAACCTCTACCATGTATGGCATACGCACGTCTGGCAACGGGAGCGAGCTCGTCACGATTGACCTCGGCAACGGAACGGCAACGCCCATCGGCCCAACTGGAGCCAATCTCCACGCCCTGGCCTGCAGCACCGACGGCCGGCTTTACGCGCTGACCGACGGCGGCGAGCTCTGCACAGTCGACAAGTCGACAGCCGCCACGGCCACAGTGGGCAGCACAGGCATTGCCGACGTGGCCTATTTGCAGTCGATGGCCTTCGACCATAACACCGGACGGCTGTTCTGGGCGCACACCGGCGAGATGTCGCAAGGCGAGCTCTATGAGGTCGACCCGGCCTCGGCAACGGTCGTTCCGCTCGGAACTACGCTCTTCGGCGTGCAGCCTTCCGAACTGGTATGCCTGTACACGCCCTACGTCCATGTGCCCGACGGCATCAGCGACAACCGCCCTGAAGCAGGAGAGTTCTGCGTGCGCAGCTCGGGCAACGGCATCCTGACGGTAAGCATGCCGCTGGCAGCAGGCCAGAAGGCCGACGTGCGCATTGTCAACATGGCCGGCATGACCGTGGCCACGGCCACCGTGAGCAGCGCTTCGGCCACCATCGAGGCCCGACTCGCGCCCGGCGTCTACATGGCAGTGGGCATGGCAGGCGACGGCAAGGCCTACAAAGCCAAGCCGTTTGCCGTGAGGTGACTTGCCGCCTCTGCGCCGTGGCATGGCCGGAAGCCACGTTTCAATCGGGCCGCCTTCAACTTTAGGCGGCCCGATTCGGCTATTCACCGTCCCCACCGAGGGCATGGTAAAGGCTGATGACGCCCTGTATCTCGTCGAAACGGTCTTGCACCTGGGCCAATTCGGCTGCCAGCAGGTCGCGGCGGGCCGTTAGCACCTCGATGTAAGAGGCGCCAGTGCTGCTCTCCATGAGGCTTGCGGTGCTCTTCACCGCCTCTTCCAGACTGGCAATCTGCTCGCCGGTAACGCCTATGCGGGCCCTCGCCGTCTGCCATTGCGACAGCGCGTCGTTCACCTCGGCGCCCGCCTTGAGCAGGCTTTGGCGGAACTGCAGCAGGGCTTCCTGCCGCTGCGACTTGGCAATGCGAAGGTTGGCAATGTTCTGTCCGCGGTTGAACAGGGGCTGTGTAAGCCCGGCCAAGGCACTGAGCAGCCAGTTGCCTGGGTTTATTATGGCGCTGCCGTCGGTGTTGGTCCAGCCCGCCCGGCCGCTGAGGGTTATGCGCGGATAGAACGCCGAGCGCGCCTCGCCGGTGGCATAGTGAGCTTGGGCGAGCGCCATCTCGGCCTGCCTGATGTCGGGCCGGCGCGCCAAGAGCTGCAGCGGCACGCCTACCGACAGGCTGTCGGGGAAATGATGGGCAGCCAGTGTGCCCCGCCTTATGGCCTGCGGCATCTGCCCGATGAGCGTAGAGAGCGCGTTTTCCTGCGCCCTCACCTGCTTCCTGAGCGTCAGTATGGCCGCGTCGACAGCCAGTTTGCTGGCCCGCGCCTGCGCCACGGCAGCCCCGTTGGCCTCGCCAACGCGCATCCGCGCCTCGTATGTGCGCAGGTTATCCTCCCACACCGCTGCCGTACGGCGGTTTATGTCGAGCTGGGTGTCCATCAAGAGCAGGTTGTAATAGGCGTTGGCAATGGCCGAAACGACCTGCGTCTGCACCGCCTGGCGGTAGGCATCGCTCTGCAACAGCGCCGCCTTGACCCTGCGCTTGGAGTTTGTGAGGCGCCCGAATATGTCGAGCTCCCACTCGGCCGACGCCCCAATGTTGTAAGTCTTGGCCGGCTTGGAGCCGTCGAAGCTGCTCAGCTGGCCCTGCGGCGAGAGCGTGGCCGACGGCAGGTAGGCCAGCCGCGAGGCCATGAGCGTGGCCTCGGCCTGCTCAACCCGCAGTCGGGCAACGGCCAGGTCGGTGTTGTTTTCGAGCCCGATGCGAATCAAGGCCTGCAGGTCTGGGTCGGTGAACAGCTCCGACCAGTGCAGCGTGGCTATCGAGGCAGTGTCGCCCTGGGCCACTCCGGGGCCGTAGAGTCCGTCGGCCTGCACCGCCGGACGCACGTAAGGCCTGTACACGGAGCAGCCCGCCATCAACAGGGCTGCGCCGAACAATGTCAATATACGTCTCATTTCTTATCCTTTTTCCGTTTGTCTATCGATTCCATCTCACTCCGAATCTCCCAGTCGGGATACGGCAAGAACTCCACGGGGCGCACCTTTTCCTGTATGGACTGGAACAGAACGAAGAACACCGGCACAAAGAACAGTATGGCAAGTGTGCCGAATATCATCCCGCCGATGACGCCCGAGCCGAGCGACGAGTTGCCGTTGGCGCCCGCACCGCTGGCGAACATGAGTGGCAACAGGCCGAATATCATGGCAAGGATGGTCATGAGGATGGGCCTGAGGCGCACCTTGGCAGCGGCGAGGGCAGCCTGCACGAGCGTCATGCCAGCCCTTCGGCGGTCGGCGGCATACTCCGTCAGCAGGATGGCCGTCTTCGACAGCAGTCCGATGAGCATGATCAGGCCCGTCTGGAGGTATATGTTGTTCTCCAGCCCCATCAGCTTTGCGAACAGGAAACTGCCCATAAGGCCGAACGGCACAGACAGTATGACGGAGAAAGGCACGAAGAAGCTCTCGTAGAGTCCGCACAGGATGAGGTATACAAACACCGTGCAGACAATGAAGATGATGGCCGTGTTGTTGGTTGTCTGGCTCTCCTCACGGCTCAGGCCCGAGAACTCGAAGCCGTAGCCGCGCGGCAACACCGATGCCGCCGTCTCCCGGATGGCCTTTATTGCGTCGCCCGAGCTGTAGCCTTGGGCGGCCTCTCCGTTGATGCCCATGGCGCTGTAGAGGTTGAAGCGGCCCAGCGACTCGGGCCCGTAGACCCTGGTCAGCGTCACGAACTGGCTCAGCGGAGCCATCTTCCCGTCGCCCACGCGGGTGTATACCTTGTCGAGCGACTCGGGCGTTATACGGTATTCGGGCGACGATTGTATATTACGCGGTAGAGTTTGTTGAAGCGGTTGAAGTTTGAAACGTACTGCCCGCTGTAATATCCGGCCAGGGTGGCGAGCACGGCGTCGGCAGTTGTTCCGGCGCGCTGGCACTTGGCGGCGTCCACCTCGACAAGGAACTGCGGGAAGTTTACGTTGAACGTGGTGTAAGCCGAGCCTATCTCGGGTCGCTTCTGCAGTTCGGCAATAAACTTCCGGCCCACGTTGTACAGCTCGTCGACGCTGCCCCCGGGATAGCTCGTGGTCACCTCGACCGTTGGCGGGGCAATGCTTGGAAACTGTTCTATGGGCAATGTGAAAAGAGCGATGACCCCGACAAGAATGATTGCCACCGAGATGACAATCGAGAGCACGGGGCGCTCAATGAAAGTCTTTATCTTCATACTTACTCCTCGGGGTATTTTCTTGTTGTAATGGGCATTCCGTCTTGAAGCATGCCGGCGCCTTCGGTGACGATGGTCTCGCCCTGTTTCAGGCCGCTGCGCACGATATACTTCTTCCGGTCGTTGAGCGGCGTCACCTCGATGCGTGTCGACTTGGCCCTGCCGTCCACCACACGGTAGACAAACACCTTGTCTTGCAGCTCAAAGGTGGCGCCCTGCGGTATGGTCAGCGCCCCGTCGGTGCGCTGCGTCACAACCACGTTGCCTGCGCCGCCGCTGTGCAACAGCCCCGTGGGATTGGGGAATACGGCCCTCAGGCTCACCGACCCGGTCTGGCCGTCAGCTTGCCTTCAACCTGCGGATAAATCTGAACATCCTGCCGCCCGCGGATTGTTGCGGGGTAATCGGCTGTGGTCTCCACGCTCTCACACGCCACCTTGGCCACGGGATAGGCCTGCTGCGCCGTGGTGGGCGCACCCTCACGGCACGACACGATCAGCAAGGCCGCACCGCACAGAAAGACGAGTCTTAATCTTTTCTTATTCATATCAACGAACATTTGTTTGCCGATGCAAAGTTCGGCATATTCCACCTGACAAGGAACAGGCGCCCAACCGAACCGTAAAAAACGACATCCGAAGCGTTGCCAAAAAGGAAATGGGAACACAAACCGACCTCCACCTGCCGGCGAGGTTTCCGACTTAAGGAAACAAGATACGCCACCCCAAAGGAAGCACTTACCGACTTTGCCGCAATGAAACCAACATCAAACAATGTATAATCTATGAATTTACGGTTTGGAATACATCCTGCAAAAAGAAGGACATTACGTCTTTGCCGCACAAAACATAACGGCACACAAGTAAAAACCAATGTATTTACGATTCAAAATACATCCATCAAAAACATAACATTACGACTTTGCCGCAAAGAAACCAACGACACAATGCGAAAAGCCCATCGGCCACACGGCCCAGAAGCCCCCTACCCACGGTGGAGGGCGGGGGAAGTGGAGGCCACATACGCCCACAAATTCACCCTAAAAATTAACATTTCATTTTTCGGTGAAATAGAAATTGCAACGCACGGAAAGGCATAAGCCACAGGTAAACTTGCCATGCAAAACCGCAACGAATACTGTTTCGGGCAGCAAAACAGGCCGTTCGGCCGTGCAATATGTGCCGTTTCTGATGGCAAAACGACATGTTTTGCAAGCCATTTTTGCAGAAAAAAATGCTGTTTTCGGGCATTTTCTGCCCAATATCACGGCGCAGACTATTGCACAATGCCATCCGCACCATTCTTATGGCGCTATCCTACAGCCGGTTACGATTGCACATCCATTTTGGCGATATTTGGCTCCCGGCGGCCAACATAGCGCAAAGACACGGATATGGAAGGGCTTTACCTGCCGGCATTTAACTCTTTTTGCAATCATTAACACACCATCCCAACCCCCCAAACCATTTCAATGCCTCCCCCTCCACCTCATTGCCATTCAACGCCTTTACCATTTTATATCTCCACCTTCCAACCTTCCAAACGCCTACCTGTCCATCCAGGCCTTGAAAGCCGGCGCCTTCTCGCGGCTCACCACCACCCTGTCGTCGGGCCACCCCACAAGGTGAAGCACGAGCTTTGAATTGAAGTAGTTGCCAATGTATGCCACGCTGTCGGCACGTATGATATACTGCCTGTTGGCACGGAAGAACCGTTCGGGGTCGAGCTAGGCCTCGAGCGCGTCCATCGACAGCGCAACCGGGTGCTGCGTGCCATCGTTCAGGCGCAGTCGCGACACCTTGTTCTCGGAGAACACATGGTTGACGTCGCGCACCAACACCTGTCTGTAGCCGTCGCGCCACGGCAGCAGAAACCTCTCGCTGTACCGGTAGCCCCCCTGCCCCAGCTGCCTGAACAGCTGCCCGGGGTCGCCCTCTACCGGGCGCGCCACCATCTGCCGCGCCCGCCGTATGGCAGCCTCCAGCTCGTCGGCATCGACGGGCTTGAGCAGATAGTCGATGGCGTTATACTTGAAAGCCTTGATGGCATACTCATCGTAGGCGGTGGTGAAGATGACCGGCACCGAAGGCGGCTCACGGTTGAACGCCTCGAAGCTCAGCCCGTCGGACAGCCTTATGTCGGCCAGTATGATGTCGGCCACTTCGCCGTGCCTCATGTATTCCACGGCCTCCTGTATGCTCGCTGCAGGGCCTATGGTCCTGAACGTGCGGTCCATGGCCTCAATCATCCGGCGCAAGTGGTTGTAGTTGCGCCTCTCGTCTTCCAAAATAAGTATGTTCATATCTCCCTGTCGTTATCCAGGCCGCTGATGATGGGCAGCCTGACTGTATATACAAACTCAGTGCTCTCTACCGACGGCCTGCGGCCACCTATCAGCGCATATCGCTCGGCTATGTTGCGCTGCCCTATGCCCGTCGACACCGGGGCCGAAGCCAGCGGCTGCAAGGCATTGCGCACCACCAGGCACCCGTCGGCCACAGAAACGGCAATCATGAGCGGGCTTTCCCTTGAAAAGCGGTTGTGCTTCAAGGCGTTCTCCACCACAATCTGCAGGCTTGCCGGCGGTATGCTGCCGTCGGCGTCGCGCACCTCCGGCCCTATGCTCACCACTATGCTGTCGCCATAGCGCATGTACATAAGGTAGAGATACGAGTCGAGAAAAGCCAGCTCGTCGGCCAGGGGCACCGTGTCGCGGTCGTAGTTCTGTATTATGTAGCGGTAAACCTTCGAGAGCTTTCCAAGGAATTTCACCGCCAGTCGGCTGTCTTCCATTATCAGCTCCGTCAGTATGCTGAAGTTGTTGAACATGAAATGCTGGTCTACCTGCTGCTTGAGCGCATTGAGCTTGGTCTGCATGGCCTCTGTCTCAAGCCTGCGCTTGGCCGCCTCAGCCTCCATGTATGAATACAGGTAATGGGCGTTGACATACACGTTTGATATGAACGTGGCCAGTATGCTGTAGACGTAGAGGTGCTGCACCTGCAGGAAAGGCAGCCCGTCGAGGTTGAACATGTAGCCCGTGAGCAGCGACAGGAGGTAGGCCGTCAGCGTGTTCATGATGAACAACGCCAGCGAATATACCAGCAGGCTGCGGTACGGGTGGGCAAACGACATGAATCGGCGCTATATTCCCTTGCTGTAGAATATGGAAAGCTGCACGAAAAGGAATATGCATACGAACGTGGTGGCCGCGTCGACCACGTAGCCCCACAGCGGATAACCGCCGAAATAAAACTCGCGCGCCTGCTCGTCGGTCACAATGTAGAGCAGCATATAGAGCGCGTAAGTGATGAGCGAGAGCACAAGGCGGCTCTTCTTAGTGTCCAACCAAAATCCCATATACGTTGCTTTATGCCGCAATGCCGCCAACACGGGGCGCACGCGGTTTTACGACTGCAAAGTAAGCAAATAATTGTGAGACGCCAATGGCCCGGCAGCCCCAAACGTAAAAAAATGCTTCCGAAGCGTCTCACCTCACCAACATTGGGCTCAATGGCGCAAAACCCACGCTTCGGCAGCGTTTTTATACACTTCGGCAGGAAGGGCGCTCGGCCTCCGGCAGCAAACCACTAACTTTGCACCGCAAAAAGACCATGGCCACAAGGCCGTAAAAAAAGATGACGATGAACAAGACAATAACCATTAGCCGCGAATACGGTTCGGGCGGACTGGCGACAGGCATGATGCTCGCCAAGAGGCTGGGCATACCGCTTTATGACAGGAAGATGGTGGAGATGGCCGCAGCCGAGGCCGGCCTGTCGGCCAATGTCGTAGACGATAAGGAAGAAAAGTGCCCCGGCGCGTTCGACTACCGGGCCTACCTGCTCAACTGCGGCAGGCCTGTTGCCGACAGGGTCTTCTTCGCCCAAAGCGACGTCATACGCAAGCTGGCAGGCCAGGGGCCGTGTGTCATCGTCGGACGATGCGCCGACTACGTGTTGCGCGACCATCACGAGTGCCTCAACATCTTCATCCACTCGCCGCTGGAACTGCGGGTGAACCGTGTGGCGGGGGGCATGGGGTGCAACCTGGAAAAGGCCCACGAGGCCACAACCACCGCCGACAAAAACCGAGCGGCCTACCACTGGCACTATGCCAGGACTGCGTGGGGGCGGGCGGACAACTACCACCTAAGCATAGACAGCTCGATAGGGCTTGATGAAACGGTAAGCATGATAATGCAACTGATAAGCCTCACAGACAAGAAATGAAAGAACTCGACCTTACACAAGGCAGCGTGCCTAAGGTTCTGCTGTAGTTTGCACTGCCTTTCCTGCTAGCCAACTTGCTGCAGGCCCTGTACGGCGGGGCCGACCTCTTTGTTGTCGGGCAATATAACGACGCGGCAAGCGTGGCCGGGGTGGCCATAGGCAGCCAGGTGATGCAGACCATAACTGGCATCATACTGGGCCTTACCACAGGCACTACCATACTCATTGCCATTGCCACGGGAGGGCGCAACGACCGCGAGGCAGCCTCGACCATCGGCACTTCGGCCTGCTTCTTCACTCTGGCAGGCGTCATCCTCGCCGCCATCATGGTAGCGCTGCACGGCCATATAGCCGAACTGATGCACACCCCGGCCGAAGCCATGGCCGACACACGCCACTACATACTGATATGCTCGGCGGGAATACCGTTCATAATGGGCTACAACGTGGTGTGCGGAGTGCTGCGCGGATTGGGCGACTCGCGCTCGCCGCTCTATTTCGTGGGCATAGCCTGTGTCATCAACATCGCTTTCGACTTCCTGCTCGTGGGGGCCTTCGGCATGAGAGCCGCCGGGGCAGCCATAGCCACGGTGTTCTCGCAGGGCGTGAGCTTCGTCGCCGCCCTGGCATTCCTGCGCAAGCGCGGCTTCCACTTCGACTTCTCGCGCAACGACATACGGTTCAACCGCCGGCTGTCGGGGCGCATACTGAAACTCGGAGCGCCCATAGCGCTGCAGGATGCGCTCGTAAACGTGTCGTTCCTGCTCATCACTGTCATCGTAAACCAGATGGGAGTGGTGGCATCGGCAGCGCTCGGCGTATTGGAAAAGATAGTGGTCTTCGTCATGCTACCGCCCACGGCAATGGCATCGGCGGTAGCCACGATGACGGCACAGAACTATGGTGCCGGACTGACAGGACGCATGACGGGCTGCCTCAAGGCTGGCATAGCCATGTCACTGGTGTTCGGCGTGTCGGTGTGCGCCTACTCCCAGGTGCTGCCGGAGACGCTCACGACCATCTTCACCACCGACATTGCCGTGGTAAACATGGGAGCCGACTACCTGCGGGGGTATAGCCTAGACTGCATATTGGTTTGCTTCGTGTTCTGCATCAACTCGCATTTCAGCGGGCAGGGCAACTCTTGGTTCCCCATGCTGCACAGCATGGCGGCCACTTTCATGGTGCGAATACCGCTGTCATACCTGTTCAGCCACATCAACCCGTCGTCCCTACTGCTCATGGGATATGCACCGCCCATCTCAACACTGTTTTCTCTGCTGATATGCGCTTTATACCTGAGACACAACAACCGCAAAATGAAGGCCAGGCAAGACTGGGCCACAAACACAACAGACGCAACAACAACCTTCATAACCTGACAATCTGTTAACGCGAAGCTCCTGCAACAAAGCCAAGACAGGATGAAACGCGAGGCGGCGCAGGGGGTAAATGCCCTTCTGCGCCGCCGTTTTACTGTTATCACTCCAGCATGTCAAGCTGCTTTTTCATGGCCATAAGCTCATCCTTTATGCCCATGAGGCATTCCAGCAACCCTGCCGTGCGGTCGGCCCCCGTGCGATTGCTGCTGATGATCTTCTTCGCAGCGGCAAGCTTGAAGCCGCGCACTTTGACAAGGTTATGTATGAGCCGTATCTGCTCGATGTCTTTCTCAGAGTACTGGCGCACCTTGCCGGGCCCCTTGGTCTTGGGCTTCAGGTATGGAAACTCCTGCTCCCAATATCGCAGGGTGCTCTCGTTCAGCCCAAACATCCGGGCCACCTCGCTGATGGAGTAATAGAGCTTGAGGTTCTTGTCGAGGTTGAGTGCCATAAAATCACATGTTTTTGTCAATCAGGGAATAAAACATTTGCAAATGTACGGAAAAGAAAGTATCTTTGCAACACTTTTAAGGGAAATTATAATATCAATTGAAATATATGATGACTGCAAACGAAATCCGCGACTCATTCAAGAATTTCTTTGAGTCGAAAGGGCACGCCATCGTGCCGTCGGCCCCGATGGTGATAAAGGACGACCCGACACTGATGTTCACCAACGCCGGCATGAACCAGTGGAAAGACATCATTCTCGGCACACGCGACCCGGAACCGCGGCGCCGGGCCGACTCTCAGAAGTGCCTGCGCGTGAGCGGCAAGCACAACGACCTGGAAGAGGTGGGCCACGACACCTACCATCACACAATGTTCGAGATGCTCGGCAACTGGAGCTTCGGCGACTACTTCAAGGAGGGAGCCATAGACATGGCATGGGAATATCTGGTGGATGTGCTCCACCTCGACCCCAAAGACCTTTACGTTACGGTGTTCGAAGGCTCGGAAGACGAGGGGCTCGGGCGCGATGACGAAGCGGCTTCATACTGGGCGAAGCACGTGCCGGCAGACCACATCATCAACGGCAACAAGCACGACAACTTCTGGGAGATGGGCGACACAGGCCCCTGCGGCCCCTGCTCCGAGATACACCTCGACTCACGCACGCCCGAAGAGAAGGCCAAGGTGCCCGGCCGCGAACTGGTGAACAAGGACGACCCGCAGGTCATCGAGATATGGAACCTTGTCTTCATGCAGTATAACCGCCGCGCAGACGGCTCGCTTGAGAAGCTGGCAATGAACGTCATAGACACCGGTATGGGCTTTGAGCGTCTTGTGCGCGCCCTCCAAGGCAAGCACTCCAACTACGACACGGACATCTTCCAGCCCATAATCCGCGAGATTGCGCGGCTCTCCGGCAAGGAATACGGGCGCGACGAGCAGACCGACGTGGCCATGCGGGTTGTCGCCGACCACCTTCGCGCCGTGGCATTCTCCATCGCCGACGGGCAGTTGCCGGGCAATGCCAAGGCCGGCTACGTGATTCGCCGCATCCTCCGCCGCGCCGTGCGCTACGCATATACGTTCCTCGGGCAGAAAGAAGCATTCATGTACAAGCTCCTGCCAGTATTCATCTTCGAGATGGGGAAGGCCTATCCCGAACTCGAAGCACAGCGTGAGCTCATCGGCAGGGTAATGAAAGAAGAGGAAGACTCGTTCCTTCGCACACTCGACAAGGGCATCAACCTGCTCAACGGAGCCATGGACGAGCTCAAAGCCCACGGCCTCAAGCAGCTCGACGGGGCCCAGGCGTTCCGCCTTTTCGACACTTACGGCTTCCCCCTCGACCTTACCGAGCTGATATGCCGCGAGAACGGCTACACCGTAGACGAGCGCCAGTTTGACGAAGAGATGCAAAAGCAAAAGGCACGCGCCCGCAACGCCGCCCAGGTGGAAAGCTCCGACTGGACTGAACTGCGCCAAGGTGAGCAGCAGTTTGTGGGCTACGACTACTCTGAACACGAGTGCCACATACTCCGCTACCGCCGTGTGACCCAGAAAAAGAGCACATACTATGAGCTCGTGCTTGACTTCACGCCCTTCTACGGGGAAATGGGAGGACAGGTAGGCGACACCGGTGTGCTTGTCAGCGAGTATGAGACGGTGGACATAACAGACACCAAGCGCGAGAACAACCAGAGCATACACATAGTGAAAGAGCTGCCCAAGCACCCCGAAGCCGACTTCATGGCATGCGTAGACACCGACAAGCGGGCTGCCAGCGCTGCCAACCACACAGCCACCCACCTGCTTGACTACGCGCTGAAACAGGTGCTCGGCGAGCACGTCGAGCAGAAAGGCTCGTATGTAAGCGCCGACACACTGCGCTTCGACTTCTCGCATTTCCAGAAGGTTACGGACGAAGAGCTCCGCCAAACGGAGCGTATCGTCAACGAGATGATACGCCAGGACCTGCCGCTCGACGAGCACCGCGACATGCCTTTGGCCGAAGCTAAGGAGATGGGGGCCGTGGCCCTGTTCGGAGAGAAGTACGGCGACAAGGTGCGCGTGGTGCGTTTCGGCCCCAGCTGCGAGTTCTGCGGCGGCATCCACGCCCATTCCACAGGCCGCATTGGCATGTTCAAGATAATCAGCGAGAGCTCTGTGGCTGCCGGTGTGCGCCGCATCGAGGCCAAGACCGGCCGTGAGTGCGAAGAGTTGCTCTACGGCATAGAGGACACCCTGAAGGCCATCCGCTCGCTGTTCAACAACGCCAAAGACCTGAAAGGCGTGATTGGCAAGTACATCGAGGAGCACGACACGATGAGGAAAGAGATAGAAAGCTTCGAGGCCCAGGCCGTGGAGCGTGCCAAGGACAGCCTTGTGGAGAAGGCGCGCACCATAAACGGCGTCAAGGTTATCACGGCCGTGATGCCCATCGACCCTGCCCGGGCCAAGGATCTCGTGTTCAAGATACGCCAGGCTGTGCCCGAAAACCTGCTTTGCGCCATCGGCACAGACGGCGGCGGCAAGCCAATGATAAGCGTGATGCTCAGCGACGACATGGTGAAAGACCACGGGCTGAATGCCGGCCAGATGGTTCGCGAGGCCGCAAAGCTGATTCAAGGCGGTGGCGGAGGCCAGCCTCACTATGCCACGGCGGGCGGCAAGAACCCCGACGGGCTTAGCGCCGCCATCGACAAGGTGGTGGAACTGGCCAACCTGTAGGCCATTGCAGCCTGCTGCCAACTACAAATAGCGGGAGTCCCGACATGCGCATTGCATGTCGGGGCTCCCCTTTTCTTTGCCGTGCCCACAGCCTATTTCTTTCGTGAAAACATGCTGCTAATGTCGCCTTTGCGCAGTTCCACCACCTCGCCGTATTTCTCGAGAGCCTTCATCTCGGCCTTGCCGATGTTGCCTACAACAAGGTAAACACGCACGGCCGGCCTTACCACATCGGAATAAAAGCCTTCGACATCGGATGCCACGGCTTTCTCAATCAACGGCACGCGCTGCCTTTCGGGATCGGAATCATATCCATACAGCCGTCGCCAGGCGATGTATTCACCGACGTCGCGCATCGACGGATATTCATTGTTTATAGAGTTGAGCAAGTTTCGGCGCGCCGTCTCGAAGCCGCTGAGGCGCAGCGGCATGTTGTCAAACAGGCTGTCGACGGTGGCCACGGCCGTGAGCACCTTGTCGGCCTGCGTGCCCGTGATGGTATGGTAAGCCGTCGGGGCGTCGCCAAACTTGGCCATCAACGGCAATGTAAGCCACCCGTAAGAGGAATATGCCAGCGAACGGAACTCGCGCATTTCCTGGAACAACACCGACGACATGCTTCCGCCGAAATATTCGGCCCACAATTGCTCTGTCACACGACGGGGCACGGTGGGCGACGGGGGCAGCACTGTGTAGGTGCCCACATTGGCCTGCCGGGCGCCAGGGGCATTGTAGACAAACACCATCGGCCTGTCGTATGCCTTCAGGGGCCTGTTGATGAAACGGCAGGGCACGTTGATTGCGTCGACGTCGATGCTGTTGCGCACGGCAAGGGCAACGCTGTCGGCAGCCATCGAACCACAATAGAGTACCATGCACTCAGTGTGCAACAAGTCTTTAAATCACTTCACCATCCCGTCGGCCCCGATACGCTTCAACTGGCCGGCCGTCACGGCGTTCAGGTAAGACGACTTGTCGCCATAGGCAATCTTTTCCACTACGGCACGCACTATGTCCGAATAGTCTTCGGCAAAGGTGCCTGCGCTGAGCTTTGCGCCAGTGACCAGCTCGGCCATCTTGTCCTTGTCGGCCTTGACGCGCCTGACGAAATGGGCGAAAAGCCTCATGGTGGGCTCGAAATTGCGGTCGAGGCCCATCAGCGAAATGGTGAACGAGTTGTGGTCGCTGCCAAACGAAAGGCGGCTGCCGAGCCGTGCCAACGCCGCCGACAGCCCGAGGCGCGACAGCGAGTCGGTGCCGAGGTCGCCCATGTAGTCGGCCACGCTGCTTGCCAAGGGGTCGTCGAGCGTGCCTTTGGCAAACACGAAGTCGATGCTGGACACATCGTTGACGTCGTTCCTTACCGCATAGAGTGTTGCCAGGGGCGCAAGGCTCATGCGGCGGGCACAGCTGTCGAAGTTGACAAACCTCGGGCTTACCTTCCCCGGATGCCCGCCAACGAGCCGCCGGGCGTAATCCGAGCGTGCATCTACATTGCGCGGGGTCACGGGCTTGTAGCCGGGCTGCGACAGCCTGTCCTTCTGATAGGTGCCAAACTTCTTGACCAGTCGCATGTAATTGCCGTCGAAGTATTTGTTGGCGGCCGCCATCACATCGGCCTTGGTGAGTTGCGCCACCCTCGACCGCCGCCCAACATAATCGTCCCACGACGCGGCGCCATACCCGAAAGCGTCGAGCATGAGCAAGGCGCGCCCGTCTATGGTCTCGGTGCTCAGCTTGAAATCGAGTTCTTCGGCCAGTTTCAGGGCATCGAGCATGGTGTCGGGAAACTCGCCGCGCTTCACCTTGCCTATCATTTCGAGGCAAAGCCGCTCGGCCTTCTTCTTCGAACCGAACGGAATCTTGGGCACGGCGCCTACCAAGGTGAAGCCCGCATCCTTGAAAGCCGCCGGAACCGCATAGCCGGCCATGATGGCCTTGGTGTCAGCAAGCGAGTCGAGCAGCCCCGAACCGCTGCCGTTGGACAGTATCTGCGAGGCCATGTCCAACGCCACGTAGTCGGAATCTTCCTCGGTCGGGGTGTGGTATGCCAATGCCGTGACCTTGACAAGGGGTATCGGGAGCTTTATCCCCACGGTGCGCGTACCGTCAAACGGCTTGAGCGCAAAGGGCGCTGAGGGCGGGGCGCAGCCCGGCCTGATGCGCCCGAACGACCGCTCGAGCAGCGGCATCAGTGTGTCGGCGCAGATGTCGCCGCACATTATCAGGCCCATGTTGCCCGCGACGTAGTATTTGTCGAAAAATTCCCGCATCTCGTTAAGGCTCGGGTTCTTCAGGCTCTCGGTGCTGCCAATGACAGGATGCACGTAAGGACTGCCTTCGAGCACAGCCCCCAACAGGTGCTCCATGGCCGGCGCCAGCAGGTTGTCGGCCACCATGTTCTTCTCTTCGTACACCGTCTCGAGCTCGCTCTGGAACATCCTGAACACGGGATTTATCATTCGCTCGCTGCACAGTTCGGCCCACTGGCCCACAAACTCGGGGGCGAACGTATTGTAAAAAATAGTGAAATCGTAAGACGTGGCGGCGTTGAGCCCCGACCCTCCGAAGTAAGATATCAGGTTGTTGAACTCGTTTGGTATCACGTATTCGGCCGCCTTGTGGCTCAGCCGGTTGATGTCGGCCTGCAAACCGCGCCGCACGCCGGCGTCGGTGGTTTTGGCCAGCAGGTCGTACTTGGCCGCTATGGAGTCGAGCCACTGTTTCTCGGCCTCATAATCCGTGGTGCCTATCTTGTCGGTACCCTTAAACATAAGGTGCTCGAAATAGTGGGCTATGCCCGTATTGGGGCATTGGTTGGCTCCGGCCTTGACCACCACGGCTCCCAGCACCTTTGGTTGCGAATGGTCTTCGCTCAGCCATACGGTCATGCCGTTGGCCAGTTTAAACTGCCTTACACTTGTGTCGCCTGCTCCAAAAGCCTGCAAACAACAGGCGGCCAGGGCTATTGCTACCGTAAACAATGATTTTTTCATAACCTCACGCTTTAGGTTCACCATACTGCCCACACCGTCAAAAGGCTGCCGTCCGGAGGCTGCCGTGCCCCACTGGCAGAGTGCCGTCGCCGCCATCAGTGGGATTGATGGCGGCCGTTGCCTCAGCACCGCATGCCGGAACAAGGCCACCGGTCTGTATGCAGGCATTTCGCAACATCGCAAATCTACTGATATTTCCCGACAAGACAAACTGTATCGCAAGGTAATTGCCTGATATTATGCTATTTTAACACAGACAACACACAGCATGCCACCCCCCGGCAAATGGCGCAGGCCAAGCCTCGGCGCATCCGCCCGCCCTCGATGGCCGGACCGAAAAAGCAACGCACAACGGGGTTGCGCCCGCTGCCCAATGACCGACGGCATGGCGCCCGCATGCCTACCGCCCCACCCCAAACAGCAATACGGCACTTTTCGCTCTGCAACATGGGCCGTTTTGCAACCCCAAACGGCACGTTTTGCAAGCCCGAAAGGCCCATATCGCAACCCACTGCAAACCAGCGCATTAGCCCAAACAGCCATGGCCGCATTCATTTTCTGGAAAAATGAACGCCAAACAGCGGAGGCACCGCTCCGGCAAAACGAGCCAGTTGCCCCGCAGGTTGGACGGCGAGCGTGGCGAAGGCGTAGCGGGCTACGCCGAGACACGGCGGCGGACAAGATGCCGGCAAGGGCACGGAAGCGGTTGGGAAGCATGATGGCGGCGATAAAACAAGCCCAAGGCGGTCAAAAGGGGGATTTGGGTTAAAAAACAAAACCGTTTGTTTTGTGTTGTCTGCGATTTGATGTAACTTTGCAGAAGTCAAAAACAAACTGAGGCAAAGGAGCGGCCTGCCGCGCCATGCAACCAAAAACAAGACAAATGAAAAAACTGATTTCAGCTATCGCCGCACTGTGCGTGTCGGCGCCAATGGCTTTCGGACAAGTGCCAAAGCCGGTTGAGGATGTGAACAAAGTAGTAGACAACACCCCCGACAGTATAGCCAAAGCCCTGATGTCACGCCCCGCGCCGGGCACCACACGCAAGAAAGGCAAGCCCGTGGCCTTCTTCATCGGCGACTCAACCATGCGCAACGGCACTCTCGGCAACGGCAACAACGGGCAGTGGGGATGGGGCTTTTTCATCAGCGACTACTTTGACCCGACGAAGATAAGCGTTGAGAACCAGGCCCTCGGAGGCATGAGCACACGCACATTCTACAAGCAGCTGTGGCCCGACATACGCAAGGCGTTGCGCCCGGGCGACTGGGTGATCATCTCGCTGGGCCACAACGACAACGGCCCATACGACAGCGGACGGGCCCGCGCCGTGCTGCCCGGCACCGGCAACGACTCGATCATTGTGACGATAAAGGAGACCGGCGCCAAGGATACCGTATATACCTACGGCGGCTACATGCGCAAGTACATCGAAGAGTGCCGCAAGGCAGGGGCCAACCCCGTGCTCATGTCGCTCACCCCGCGCGACGCCTACGGCAAGGACGGCAAGATTGTGCGCAAGCAACAGAGCCAATGGCTCGAGCAGATAAGCCGCGAGCAAGGCGTGCCCTACGTAGACCTCAACGAGATATCGGCCGCCAAGCTCGACAAGTACGGCCGCTGGAAGGAGAGCTACCATTTCTACAAAGACCACATACACACCAGTAAGTTCGGCGCCGAGATGAACGCCCGCTCCGCAGCCGAGGGCATTGCGGCAAGCACCGACCCCGCCCTGGCTCCGCTGCAGGCCATGATGCACAACGTCGAGCTGCCCACCGTTGCCGTGAAACGCGAGAAGGGCAAGCCGGTGGTGTTCATCACGGGCGACTCGACGGTCAAGAACACCGACAAAGACCCCGACGGCATGTGGGGATGGGGGTCGCAGGCATACACCGTGTTCGACTCGACGAAGGTCACATGCGCCAATTGCGCCAAGGCCGGACGCTCAACCCGCACCTACCTCAACGAGGGGCGGTGGGACCAAGTGTACAATTCGCTGCAGCCGGGCGACTTTGTCCTCATTCAGTTCGGCCACAATGACATAGGCCCCATCGACGACAAGAAGATGCGGGGCGTCATTCCCGGCACCGCCGACTCAAGCCATGTGTACCGCATGAAAGACTCGGGCATGTATGAAGTGGTATATACCTTCGGGTGGTACCTGAAGAAATTCATCCAAGACGTGCGCGAAAAGGGAGCCACACCCATACTCCTCTCGCTCACACCGCGCAACGAATGGCCCGGCGGAAAGATTGAGCGCCGCAACGACACCTACGGCAAATGGTACCGCGAAGTGGCCAAGGAGACCGGCGTAGAGTTTGTAGACGTACACAACATCACCGCCGACTACCTCGACAAGAAATGCGGCAGCAAGGAGAAGGCCATGGAGTACTACAACCACGACCACACCCACACGTCGCTGCTCGGCGCACAGACCAACGCCAAGAGCGTGGCAAAGGGGCTGCGCGACATAAAGAGCCCGCTGGCGGATTACTTGAAATAACCCGCCAAACGGGGTTTGGGACATTGCATTGCCACCATCGCCGCAGTGACCCTATGGGCCACTGAGCCATTGGCACCGCCACGGCCTAAGCCGCAAAAGGCACAGCCGGGCACGGAGGCACAAGCCGGCCGCGACGCGACGGTGGCAATGCCCCCCCCGAAACCCACCTGCAATGACAAGACAACCATAAATCACAACCGGCCCACGGCACCCGAGCCACAAGGCCAAGACATCGAAACCTCATCACTTCAATGATAGACAGAGCCACCGTAGAACGCATTCTCGACGCCACGGAAATAGTAGACGTTGTGTCTGAATTCGTGACGCTGCGCAAGCGAGGGGTAAATTACGTGGGGCTGTGCCCCTTCCACGACGACAAGACCCCGTCGTTCTACGTATCGCCAACCAAAGGGGTGTGCAAGTGCTTTGCCTGCGGCAAGGGAGGCAACGCCGTGCACTTCCTCATGGAGCACGAACAGATAACCTACCCCGAAGCCCTGCGCTGGCTCGCAAGGAAATACAACATAGAGATAAAAGAGCGGGAACTGAGCGACGAAGAGAAGCGCGAGGCCGGCGAACGCGAGAGCATGTTCATCGTCAACGAGTGGGCGCTGGAATACTTCCAGAGCGTGATGGCCAACGACCCCGACGGACGCGCCATAGGCAAACAGTACTTCAGAAGCCGCGGCTTCCGCGACGACATCATCAGCAAGTTCCAGCTTGGCTACGCGCTGCCGCGACGCGACGCCCTCTCAACGGCCGCCAAGGCCAAGGGATACAAGGAGGAGTTCCTCGTGAAGACAGGCCTGTGCTACCGCAAAGACAACGGCGAGCTGGTCGACCGGTACGCCGGGCGCGTGATATTCCCGTGGATTAACGTGAGCGGCAAGGTGGTGGCCTTCGGCGGACGGCTGCTCGACTCGCGCACCAAAGGCGTGCAGCAGAAGTATGTCAACTCCTCCGACTCGGAGATATACCACAAGGACCACGAGCTCTACGGCATCTACCAGGCCAAGAAATCGATAGTCAAAGAAGACCGGGTGTTCATGGTCGAGGGCTACACCGACGTCATCTCGATGCACCAGTGCGGCATAGAGAACGTGGTGGCCAACTCGGGCACGGCCCTCAGCCTGCACCAGATAAGGCTGCTCAGGCGCTTCACGCCAAACATAGTGCTGCTCTACGACGGCGACGAGGCAGGCATACACGCGGCCATGAGGGGCACCGACATGCTGTTGTCTGAGGGGATGAACATCAAGGTGCTGATACTGCCCGACGGCGACGACCCCGACAGCTTCTCGCGAAAGCACACCGCCGAGGAGTTCAGGGCGTACATCGACGACCACCAGACCGACTTCATTGAGTTCAAGACCAAGCTGATGCTCAACGGCGTGACAGACCCGGTGAAACGCTCGGAGGCCATAAGCAGCATTGTGAAGAGCGTTTCCGTGATTCCCGACCAGATAACCCGCGACACTTACCTGCACGAGTGCTCCGTGAGACTGCAGATGAGCGAGCGCACGCTGATAGCCACAATGAACCGCTTCATCAGCGGCGAACGCGAGGAAAAGGCCAAGGAGGCCGAACGAGAAGAGCGCAGGATGGCGCGCGACGCGGCTGAGGCAACAACAGGAAACGCCCCCATCGGACTGCATACCGACGACGAACAGACACGGCAGGTGGAAAGGATGATAATACAAGAGGTGCTCCGCCACGGCGACGAGATAATATTCGAAGGGCTCGAAACAGACGACGGGCAGACCGTCAACCTGTCTGTCGCGCAATACATCGACTACGATCTCGCGCAAGACGGGCTCAAATTCACCGACGAACTCTACAACCGCATACTCGCAGAAGCCGTGGAACACAGCACGGAAGAAGGGTTCAGGGCCGAGAACTACTTTCTCCACCACCCCGACATCGACATAAGCGCACTGGCCGGACAGCTCGCGCTGAGCCCCTACAGGCTGAGCCGGAGCCTCGAAATGAAGCATACGGCCGACAACCTGCGCCAGCGCGTGACCCACCTGGTGCTCGACCTAAGGATGAACATTGTAAAGAAACACCTCAAAGACATACAGGCACAGATGCGCACGGCGGGCTCCGACATGGACCGCATAAGGCAACTGATGGAGGAATACAAGGAGGCCCAGCAACTGCGCGACGTGCTGGCACGCCGCATAGGCAGCGACCTCGTGGTATGACCAGCCCGCCGCTAAGTGGCCGTAGTGCCTTGTCAACTATTCACAACCAACATTACAAAGCAATCATGTATTACATAGAAAAAAGACTGGAGATATCTGCGAGCCACCAACTCAGGCTCAACTACGAGAGCAAATGCTCGAGGCTGCACGGCCACAACTGGATTGTCACCATCTTCTGCCGGGCAAAAGAGCTCGACGAAAACGGCATGGTGTGCGACTTTACGCACATCAAGGCGAGGATACACGACTATCTTGACCATGGCAACCTCAACGAACTGCTGCCTTTCAACCCCACGGCAGAGAACATGGCGCGATGGTGCGTGGAGCAAGTGCCAAACTGTTACAAGGCCATTGTGCAAGAGAGTGAGGGCAACACTGCCACATACGTCAGGGATGAAGAGGATTAACGAGATATTCAACTCGCTGCAGGGCGAGGGCTACAACACCGGGCGAGCCGCGGTGTTTGTGCGATTCGCCGGATGCAACCTGCGCTGCCCGTTTTGCGACACCGACTTCGCCACAGGCCGCGAGATGAGCGACAGCGACATTGTGGAAGCCGTCTCGGCATACGACGCACGCTTCGTGGTGCTCACAGGAGGCGAGCCCACGCTGCAGGCCGATGCCGCCCTGACCGACAGGTTGCACGAGGCGGGCTTCGAGATTGCCATGGAGAGCAACGGCACAAGGCCTGCACCGGACGGCATCGACTGGCTCACCATTTCGCCAAAGCAACCGTTTCTGGGCGAGGCGGCGCGCCCGGTGGTAAGGCGCTGCAACGAACTGAAGTGCCTGTTCGACGGGCGCACGCCCGTGACCGACTTCGGGATAGAGGCCGACTATTACTATCTGCAACCCTGCGACATGGGGGGCGGGCCCGCCGACGAGCGCAACCGCCGCATCACCGAGGCCTGCATCGACTACATACTGAGCCACCCGCGATGGCGGCTGTCGCTGCAGACGCACAAGCTTACAGGCATAAAGTGACGCCTGCATGGGCCGCAAGGCTTGGCGCCGACGGCCCGGCAGGCCACCAACACAGAGCCCGCAATGATCCGAAAATGGACTTGCGGGCTCTTTTGTATGTGCGCACAATGGCCAACCAAGGTTAAAATGAACCTGAAACAGGCCCAACCAGCCCCAACAACAAGGGTCACCTGCATTGCCCGGCTTACCCGGCAACAATGGAAAACCTGCCCCAAAACAATGAAAGACCAACCCGCCCGCAGCAACATGCCGACTGCACAGAGATACCAAACAACCTGTTTTAATTGACAAAACGAAAGAAAAAGCAAAATTAAGCCTACATTTCCTTACTTTAAGACGGATTTGATTAACACGCCGTAACATTCGAGCGTTCGTCTATACACAGCCATGCCGCCAGCAAAAGGCAAAGCCGGCACACCACGGCACAAACTTCGTAAAAAAGCCGACACACCGCAAACAGCATACACCATCCCGTATGTTAAATCCCGAAAGCCAACAAATGGCCCCGTGAAATGCGTTAACGAAAACACCGTTAAACATTAAAACTCTAATAGATAACCTTTTTACGGTGTTTCAATCTTTAGTAATTTTGGGCAAAATTATAACTAATCAAAACACAGAAAAGCCATCCGCTGCAAGCCTCCGTGACGGCGGCAGCAACCGCAGCAGGCAGCCATGCCACCCGCGATGGCAATCTGAAACAACACAAAAACCACACGCCAAGCCCGTGTGCCGCAAAGCATGACGGGCCAAAGTGGCTAACATTATTAAATATAATTACAAAACCATTACTACTATGCATGAGGGATTTAAAACAAAGTTGGCACTGACAGCATCAATGCTGCTGTGCCTCTCTGCCCAGATTGGGCTGCCGCCAACACGCGCGGCAGCCCAAAACAGGCCACAAAACGCCACTGTCGGCGGCACTGTGACCGATGAAAGCGGCGAAGCCATCATCGGCGCGAGCATCGTTGTCGACGGCAGTGGCGCCACCATCGGCACCGTCACGGACATCAACGGGAAGTTCTCGCTGAACGTCAGGCCCGGCACCATGCTGCGAATATCCTATGTCGGCTATGCCACAATGACCGTAGAGGCGCGCCCGGGGATGGTTGTCACGCTGAAGGAAAACGCCAACGAGCTTCAAGGGGTTGAAGTAGTGGCCTACGGAACGCAAAAGAAAGTGACTGTGACCGGCGCCATCTCCAGCATCAAGGGTGAGGACTTGGTGCGCACCCCGGTAAGTTCAATCAACAATGTGCTGGCCGGCCAGCTCACAGGAGTGACCACCGTGCAATACTCGGGCGAGCCGGGGAGCGACGCCGCGAGCGTGTTCGTGCGCGGCCAGGGCACATGGACCGACTCCGAGCCGCTGGTGCAGGTTGACGGCGTTGAGCGCTCGATGAGCGACATCGACTACAACGACATCGAGAGCATCACCGTGCTGAAAGACGCTTCGGCCACGGCCGTGTTCGGCGTGAGGGGAGCCAACGGCGTAATACTGATAACCACAAAGCGCGGCCAGAGCGGGAAGACGCGCGTGAGCGGCTCTACTTCTTACAGCATACTGACGCCGACAAAGATGGTTGAGCAGGCCTCGAGCTATGAGTACGCCATGTTCTACAACCAGATGCGCGCCAACGACGGCGGCGAGCCCATGTTCTCTGACGAAGTGATACAGAAGTTCAAAGACGGAAGCGACCCCATACGCTTCCCGAGCACCAACTGGGCCGACTACATCATGAAAGACGCCACACTGCAGACACAGCACAACGTGAACATAAGCGGAGGCGGAGAAAACGTGCGTTACTTCATCTCTGCGGGGGCGTTCACGCAAGGCGGACTGTTCAAGCAGTTCAACCAAGACTACAACAACAGCTACAGCTACAACAGGTTCAACTACCGTGCCAACCTCGACGTCGACGTGACAAAGACCACCACGGTGTCGATGAACATCGCGGGCAACGTCAGCAACGCCCACAAGCCGTACACAGGGCAGGGCGCGTCGGGCATGATAAAGGCCATGTACCAGGCAACCCCGTTCTCGAGCCCGGGCATAGTTGACGGCAAGCTGGTGTACACGGACACCGACTACGACGACGTGCAGCTGCCGTTCACGGGCGGGTCGGGCATGACCTACTACGGGTCGGGCTTCATGAACACCCAGGTGAACAAGCTCAACATGGACCTCATAGTCGACCAGAAGCTCGACTTCATAACCCGCGGCCTGTCGCTCAAGCTGAAAGGGTCGTACAACGGCGCATACGACGTGTACAAAAACGGGTCGGCAAGCGTGGCCACATACACCCCGGTGAAGCAAGACGACGGCACCATAGCCTACAAGAAGTCGGGCAGCGACGAGTCCGTGAGCTACTCGACCGACACCGACAAAGACCGCGACTGGTACGTCGAGGCGTCGCTCAACTACGCCCGCGACTTCGGCAAGCACTCCGTCACGGGCCTGCTGCTGTTCAACCAGAGCAAAGAATACTACTACTCAAGCACCGAATACCCCGACCTGGCGCGCGGGTATGTGGGCCTCGTGGGACGACTCACCTACGACTATGCCGACAAATACCTCGCCGAGTTCAACGTGGGCTACAACGGCTCCGAGAACTTCGCGCCCGAAAACCGCTTCGGAACATTCCCGGCAGGCTCGGTGGGATGGGTGATAAGCGAAGAAAAGTTCTTCAAGCCGCTCTCAAAGGCCGTGAGCTTCCTCAAGCTGAGGGCCTCGTGGGGCCTCGTGGGCAACGACAAGGTGGGCGGCTCGCGATTCATGTACCTCTCCGACCCGTATGCCGTGAACAGCGAAGGCACCTTCTCGCGCGACTACCGCGGCTATGCCTTCGGAATAGAAAACAGCACGGTGCACAAGGGCGCCTACGAGTCGTCGAAGAACAACGCCGAGGTTACGTGGGAGAAAGCCTTCAAGCAAGACTACGGCATAGACATCAACGTGCTCGACAACCGCCTGCGCACCTCGTTCGACTACTACCTCGAGCACCGCACCGACATATTGCTCACCGACGAGAGCGCCCCGTCGCTGATAGGCTTCACGGTGCCATACACCAACCAGGGCGTGGTCGACAGCTAGGGATGGGAGCTGTCCATGAAGTGGCAGGACGACATAAACAAGGACTTCCGCTACTGGGCCGGCATCAACCTGTCGTACAACCAGAACGAGATAAAGGAGAAGAAGGAATCCCCGATGAACAACGAGTACCAGTATGAAAAGGGCCACCGCATAGGCTCGAGGAGCCAATACCTGTTCTGGAAGTACTATTACGAAGGCTACGAAGAAGACTATGAGGCCGAGTTCGGGCAGGAGTTCCCCACCCAGATAGTCTCCAACGACAAGCTGCAGCCCGGCGACGCCATCTATGTCGACCTCGACGGCAACGGGAAAATAGACGAAAACGACATGAGCCGCGACTACGGGTACACCGACGACCCCGAGTATGTGGCCGGACTGAACCTCGGTTTCAAGTGGAAAGACCTCAGCCTGTCCATGCAATGGACTGCCGCCTGGAACGTGAGCAGGCAGATATCCGACGTGTTCAGGCAGCCATTCCTCAACGCTTCGGGCAACACCGAGGGCGGACTGCTAAAATATCACGTGGAAAACACGTGGACTGTGGAGAACCCTTCGCAGGATGCAGAGTACCCGCGGGCCACATGGGAGAACGCAAACCAGAACTACGCCACCTCCACACTGTATGAAAAAGACTCAAAATACCTCAGGCTCAAGTCGCTCGAACTGGCCTACGACTTCCACTTCCCATTCATGAAGGCCATAGGCATGAGCCAGTTCCAGCTATCGCTGAGCGGCTACAACCTGCTGACATTCACCCCTTACATCTGGGGCGACCCCGAGGCAAGGGCCAGCAACTCGCCGTCATACCCGCTGCAGCGCACCTACACACTGTCGCTCAAGATGGCCTTCTGACAGCAGCCTGCGGGCCACGCCCACGCCGAAGCCACGGGAGGGCGGCACAGCCACGGCGGCAAAAAAAACTTACACCAGACTGGCCGCACCGCGAAATGGGCCATACAGCGCCACGAAACGGGCCGAACGGCATGGCGAAACAGCCCGTCCGGGCGTACAGAACGGGCCATATTGCAACGCCATGCGCAACCCGGGCGCAACCCGCTGTGGCACAGCGGAATGGCAAGCCACGACGGGGCGGCCCGCAACAAGCAAAAAATCATTACGCACGAGGCTCACCAATGCCTCGGCAGAATCACTTAAACAACAACAGACATGACACTAAACACGAAACTGGCCAAAGCATTGGCCAAAGCCGTGGCAGCCATTGCCATGGTCTTAACGACGGCATCATGCACTGACAACATAGCCTTCGGCAACGACTTCCTCGACAAGGCTCCGAGCAACTCGACAACGAAGGACTCCGTGTTCAGCAAGGCAGAGTATGCCGAACAGTTCCTCACGGGGGTCTACTCGCTGCAATATTACGGCATACCCTACCGCAACAGCTCGTCGGCGCCACTGTCGGCCAGCTACTGGCAGGGCAAGTTCGACGCGCTGACCGACATATACCACCTCCACTTCCCCAGCTCGTCGATATACCAGAGCTACTACACCGAGACGTTCACCGCCAGCTCCGACGGCAGCATCTACGGCTTCGACACCGAGAACGTCTGGGAACTGGTGCGCGCAGCCTACCTGTTCCTTGAGAACGTAGGCTCCGTGCCCGACATGAGCGACGACGACAAGGCCGTCTTCAGCGGCGAGGCCAAATGCCTCATAGCGTCGGCCTACTTCAACCTCTTCAAGTGCTACGGCGGGCTGCCAATAGTGAAAAGCTCATTCACCGGCCTCGACGAGAGCTACTGGATGCCCCGGGCCACGGTGGACAGCACCGTGACTTTCATGACCGGACTGCTCGACGAGGCTGCCGCCGTGCTGCCATGGGCCTACACCGGCACCGAGGCGCAGACCGAGACCGGCCGCTGGACCCGTGCCGGGGCCATGGCCCTGAAGTGCAAGATACTGCAGTTTGCCGCCTCGCCACTGTTCAACAGCGACCAGCCTTACTACGGCGGCACCACCGAGGCAGAGCAACAGCACCTCGTTTGGTACGGGGGCTACAACCAAGACCTGTGGACACAGTGCCGTGAGGCGTGCGACGAGTTCTTCGACGCCCTTGCCGCCAACGGATACTACGAGATGACAGAGCCGGCCGGGACGACCACAGCCGACTACCGCTACGCCTTCCGCTACGGCTACGTCAACCAGGCCAGCACCGAAGTGATACACTCCGTGAGGGTGAGCACGAGCACACACGACAGCAAATACTCCGCTTATACGCTCATGGGCGACA